>Ga0214471_10005022_pt1 | contig 10207 bp, 6 predicted proteins | sample RVTome_5_FD_207665 | JGI IMG/M metagenome (GOLD analysis project Ga0214471, IMG submission 207665) | Soil microbial communities from uranium-contaminated site in the Upper Colorado River Basin, Wyoming, United States - RVT142D155 | ecosystem: Environmental > Terrestrial > Soil > Contaminated >... | reverse complement strand
TGGCGGAGCCACGAAGCCTTCTTCGAACACGCCCGCTCGGTTTCGCCGAACAGCCTCACGGCGCACCTCCAGTACGGCAACGTGCTCCTCGACCAGGCCCAGCGCGCCCCGGACGGCCCGCCGCGCGACGCCATCCTCGATCACGCCTTCGCCGTCTTCGAACAAGCGCAGGGCATCGACCGGCGCCGCTACCTGGTCAATCCGGTGGACTGGGCCAAGCTCCACGCCAGCCTCGGCAACGCGCTGCTGCTCGGTGGCGACCACCGCTCGGCGCACGCTTTCTTCGAGCGCTTCCTCGAGCGCTCGCCGGGAAGTCCGGAAGGGCACCTCGGGCTCGCCAACGCCGAGGCGATGCAAGCCGAGGAATTGCTGCGGATGGGCCAGGCCGACGCCGCGCGGACCCAGCTCGAGTCGGCTCTCGGAAACTTCGAGCGCGCCTTGCGCCTCGACCCCGACGAGGTCGCCGCGCGCTTCGGCCGCGGCCGCACCCTGGTCCTGCTGGGGCGCACGCCCGAAGCGATCGACCCGCTCACGGCGGCGTTCGAGAGCGAATCCGGCAACGAGCGCTATGCGCGCACGCTCGCGGAAGCCTGGCGCGAAGTCGGCCGTTTTGCGCGCGCACGAGCGGTGCTCGAACAGCACCTGCAAGCCGCACCCGATTCGCGCACCGGGGCGCTGCAGATGGGCATCCTGCTGGCGCAGCTCGGCGAGGAGCTGGTCGCCCAGGGCAAGGCCGAAGAGGCCGTCGCCCGCACGCGCGAAGCCTTGCCGTGGTTCGAGAAGGCGCTCGACGCTCCGACGGCCGACGACAGTGCCGAAGCCGCGTTCGGCCTGGGCCGCGCGCGCGCGCTGCTCGGCCGCCCCCAAGACGGCGTCCAGGCCTTGCAGGCGGCGTTCGACCTGCGGCCGCAGGTCGACCGCTATGCCCGCCTGCTCGCGGCGGTGCAAGAGGCCTCGGGCGCGCCGGTCTTCGCGCTGCGCACACTGCGCAAGCACTTGGAATTCGCGCCCGAATCGGCCGCGCGGGAAGAATTCCTGACCTGGATCGCGCGTCTCGACTCCTGACGCTGCCGCTGGGCGGCCGGCCGGCGGCGCCTATCCTGGTGGCGTGGCTGCCCTCTTGCGTCCTGGCGTGGTGCTGCTCGCCGACCCCGCCCTCGGCGATCCGAATTTCCGCGCGACGATGATCCTGCTCGTCGGCCACACCGAAGAGGGCTCGCTGGGCCTGGTCCTCAACCGCCGCAACCGCGTGCGTTTGCACGAAGTCCTCGAAGACCCGACCGCGGCGCTGGGCTGGAACCCGAGGCTCGACTGGGGCGGCCCGGTCGGCACCGACCGGCTGCACATCTTGTTCGACGGAGCCGGCGCCGGCGTGGTGGAGTCGCTCGAGGTCGTCCCTGGACTGCATTTCGGCGGCAGCCTCGAACAAGCCGCGACCGCCAACTCCCAAGGCCGCAAGGTGCGCTTGTTCCTCGGCTATTCCGGCTGGGGCGAAGGCCAGCTCGAGAGCGAGGTGCTCGAAGCGAGCTGGCGGGTGATCGAGAACGGCGCGGAACACGCTTTCGCGCCGAGCGACCGCGAGACCTGGCGCCAGCTGCTCGCCGAACAGGACCGCAAGTGGTCCTGGCTCCGCGGCGCCGAAGGCCGGCCCGAAGTCAATTGAGATCGGGCGCGATCGCCGCTCGGCTCAGTCGAGGGTCCACACCTTTTTCTCGAGGGCGGGCGTCCGCATGGTCAGGCTCGCGTTGTCGTTGGGAGGCATGAACAGCCCGATGTTGTGCGTGATGCCCTTGTCGTTGGCAGCACCGTGCAGATAGAGGCTGGTGAGGTCGGACTCCGTCGCCGCGGTCAGCATGACCTTGTTGTCCCTGCCGTAGAACGTCATGGTGGCGACGCCGCCGGCCCGCGAACCTCCGAGCCAGATCCGCTGCTCTTCGCCGGCGTTGATCCGCAAGAAGGACTCGCTCGGGTTGCCCCAGATCTCGACGCTCGGAACGCCCGGCGAGCCGAACAGCACGAAACGCGGCGCGCCATCCGGATCGGTGTCGAGAGTCGCGGCGACCCCGCCGGCCGCATTGCGCAGCACGAACGATCTTGCCTCGAGGACGTCGGCCACGGCCAGTTCGTCGTTCCGGCTCGCGGCGGCGCCGCCCGCTTCCGCTGTCCCGGGCGCGCAGCCAACGGGCGCCGCGAGGCCGGCCAGCGCGAGACTCAACACGGCGGTGGCGGCACTCCTCCAGCGGCGCGCGCGCGCCTCCAATTGCTCGACTCGAAGCAGAAGGGACTGGCAGCTAGCGGCGAGATCGGAACTCATGAACCGATTCTAGGGAAGCTCCGATCTATTCCAGCGAGCGGAGCCGAGGACGGAAACCGTCGGGTTCAGGGCGCGAATCGCAGGCCGTAGCCGCAGCTACAGCCAAGAAGAAGCAACGCAGAACCGGGCGGTTTCGGCCTCGGATATGCCGTGCGGGATGAATCAGAGCTTCCCAAGATGCCCGGCAGGCCGGTCCAGGCCGCCAGGCGTGACGGAAACGGAGATCGCCCCGCCCTCGGACGAGGGCGGGGCGATCGGAAACAGCTGGAAGAGTCCTACAGGGAGTGCGTGTTGACGCTGGCCCGGCAGCTCGCGACGTCGACAACCTGGAAAGTGATGGCGCCGCAGGCGCCAGCACCGAGAGTGATCGGTCCGACCACCACGACACCGGCCGCATTGGCCGTCCAGTTGCTCGGGTGCACCGCGATCGGCAGCGCCAGACACAGTTGGACGTTGGTGCAGGGACCGCCCGACACCACTACGTTCCCGGTGCCGTTCGTAGAGGACACGAACTTGACCAGGCCGCCGGGCGTGCAGCCCGTAACGGTCACCGTGAACGGACCCGGGCAGGGTCCGTCGACGGAGATGATCACGTCGCTGGAGCTGGCCGTGGGGATCGCCAGGTCGTAAAGCTCGAACGAGTCGGGCGTGCCCTGGCCGAGGATGACCATCGACAGCGAACCTTGGTTGCGCGAATCGTGGTAGACGTCGGCTCCGCCTTGGGCGGTTCCCCAAGTCGGTCCGAAGGTGCCCGCAAGGACGCCGCCGGTGGTCGACATTTCCTGGGCCGACGGGCCGGTCGAAGTGGCCCAGATGCTGCCGCCGGGCTCCGATCCCATGCCGTAGGCTGAGATCGTCGCCGAAGCGAAGGAAGTCGCGCTGCCGCCGCCGGCGACCATGTCGAACTCCCACAAGGGCGAAGTGAAACTCTTGGTGTACCACTTGCCGTTCGGGTGCGAGCAAAGCGCCCGGACCGTGCCCATCGCAGTGAGGAGCGTGAAGAGCGAGTTGTGGGTCAGGCCCTTGGTCGCCGGATCGTAGTCGTAGACCGACACTTCGCCGTTGTCGGAACCGACGTAGAGCTTGTTGGCAGTTTCGTCCGCCTGCATGTCGCGCCCGCGCCAGAGCGTCGAGTTGCTGACTTGCGGATAGCTGGCAATGTAGTTGCCGGCCATGTCGAACTTGTGGATAACGGGGTCGTCGCCGGTGACGGTGGAACCGCGGCTGGTCACCCAGTAAGCGCCCCAGGCTTTTTCGATGCCGAGGCAAAGGTTGTCGCCGGTGACCGTCTCGACGTCGATCGGACCGAGCAGCAGATCGCCGAGGGCGGCGGTGCCGACACCGAGGTTGGTGAGCGGCGGGTTGGGATCAACATCGTTGGCTTGCTGTGCCGAGACCGAGGCGGTCAGAAGGCAAGCGGCAAGCACACCGCCAAGAGCTAGGGAAAGGAACTTCATGGGGAACTCCAAGGAATGGTGGGGTGAAAAGGAACACCGGGCCGGGGTGGCGATAGGTCGCCACGGAGGCACCTTCCCACGCTAACACCTGCACCGAAACCCGACAGGGCAATTGCGACCCAACGGTGAAGACCGCCGTTCATTCGGTCGTCCGCATGGTCGCGGTCATTCCCTCGGCCTCGCTCCAGTCGAGGATGATGCGGGTGACCCATCCGGCGCGGACCTCGACCTGGTCGCTCCAAGTGGCCCCTGCGGGGACCACGACCGCCGCGTCGCGGTTCCAGCCGGCCTGGAAGGGCCCGTCCGCCCGCAGCCGCCAGGTTCCGGGATCGAGCTTCCAGCTGCGCAGGCCGCGGTACCCGGCCGGGCCACCCCGGCTGGTTTCCGGAGCCTCGAGTCCGGGGCTCGCGGGCTCGATTCCGACGTTGCCGCGAATCCAGCCCGGGTGGCCGGAGAATTCCACGACGACCACACCGAGTTCGACCTCGCGCAACAGGACCGACTCGCGGCCGCCGGCTTGGACTTCGACCGTCTCCGGTTCGAAACGGCGGAAGGGATCGAGATGGACGAAGTTGATGCGCGAGGGCGCGAGCACGAACTCCGCCGGCCCGGCGGCAAGGTCGGGCACCAGCGGCGATCCGTTCCGGCGACCGCTCTGGAAGTTGCGGCCGCCGACCGGACCGAGCATCTGCCGGCTGATCGACAGCGCCGCCGCTCGCCAGTCCGACGGCGCCGCGGCGGCGAGGCGCAGATGACCGACTTCGATTTCGATCGGCAAGAAGGTTTGCGCGGCGCCCAGCTCCCAGGTCGTAGTGGAACCGGCCAACCACGGATCGTCCGGCCGGATCGACACGGTGCACGGCACCGTCGGCAAGCCCTCCGCCGCCCAGCGTCCTTCCGAGTCGGTACGCAAGCCGATGCGCTGGTCCGGCCCACGCAAATAGACGCGGCACGCCGGCACCGGCGCGCCAGCGGCCGTCACCGTGCCCGTGACCGCGCGCACGACGCCAAGATCGAACTCCTGTTCGTGATCGTGGTCGGGCATCTCGAAGTCCGCCGCCGCGAACTCGGGCTGGCGCGGGTCGACGGGGCGCAGGCGGACCGTGTACGGGCCCGGCGGCAAGGGCACGACCACCACGCCGTCCTCGAGCGGGACTTCGCGGTGCACTTGCAGGACGGATCCAGCGGACCCGTGGTTGCCGGAGCTGCCCGCGTACCCCAGAGCGAACAGGCCTTGCTCCCGGTTCACCTCACCCGCGATCACGGCCGTAGCCCCGTCCAGGTAGCTCTCCGGATCGATCCGGAAGCGCAACGTCGCTTGCGCTGCTGCCGGCAAGCGCACCGGCCACGGCCCCGCGCCGATCAGTTCTTGCTGGTGGACCAGCTCGCCGTCGGCGCGGCTGCGCACCAGCAAGTAGGTCCGCGTGCCTTGCCAACCGTCCTGCAGCGTGAATTCGCCGTCGGGACCGGGCACGGCCCAGTGGAGCAGTTCCGGATCGCGGCGGGCGTCCGGAAGCACCTGGTTCCCCCATCCGTCGGCACCTGCGGCGGTGGCGAGTTCGAAATCCGCGGGTGCACCCCGGCCCGCAGGATCGAGCGCGCCCTTGCGGGTCTGGTGGCCGATCACGATCTCCTGGCCGGCGCGCAGCTGGTTGTCGGGATAGCGCTGCTGGTCGGCGATTTCGATCCAGCCACGAGTTCCGAGCTGGACGCGCATCTGCCAGAAACCGCTCTTGACGGAATCGGGGACCTCAAACCAGCCCTCGGCATCGGTCGGCACGGCTTCGCCCGGCATGCCGAAACCGACTTCGGCTCCGGCGAGCGGCGTCCCGTCCGCGTAGAGCAAGCGCACCGGGAGTTCGGACGCGGCGGGCATCTCGACGATCAGCCGGACGCCGTCTTCGGTTTCGCGGCCGTTGCCCCAGAGGCCCGAGTCGACGCTTCGGTATCCCGCAGCGGTCACCAGCAGTCCGCAGTTTTCGGCCGTGGGGATTTCGGCGATCCCAGCGGCGTCCGTGACGCCGGCGGGCGCGGGCGACTCGATCCACCTGTTCTCGGCGATCGCCCGCCGCGCGCCGCGTTGCCGGCCCCAGACCACCGGCAGCACGCGCGCGCCCTCTATGGGCATGCCGCCGGCGGCGCGGACCACCTTGATCTTGATCGGGTCCTGCGGCCGGAGCACGACCACTGCCGGCTCGCCGACCCAGACCTGCGCCGCCACGAACTCGTGGCCCGGCGCCCAAGCGTGCAACTGCCGCTGGAAGGAGCCGCGTTCCCCGATCAACGCTTCGACCGGCATGCGGAAGCGGCCCTCGTCGTCCGCGAACAACGGCACCGCTTCCGTCTGCGAAACCAGCCAGGCTCCGGGGACCGGCGAACCCCGGTCGTCGACCACCACGCCATCGAGGAAGAGCCCCTGTGCCGCTTCTGCGCGCGCCTCGTCCGTCGCAAGTGCGGCTTCCGGCGCCGCGGCCAACGCCGTGCGGCGGCCTTCCCCGGCGACCGCTTCGACGCCGGCCTCCGCCGTCAAGGTCGCCGGCGAACCGGCCCCGGCCGATGCGGCGTCCCTCGATGCGGCTTCGACGACGTCGCCGTGTCCGAACATGGCGACGGCGAGCAGAGCGGCCAGCAAGAGCAGGCCGGCGAGCGGCAGGTAGGTGCGCAGAACGGACCTTGCGAAGCGGCGGACCGGAGACGAGAAGCGGGCCGGACCGCCACGCCTAGAATACGCGGCGCCCGGGTCACGATGGGCCCGCCGATCTTGAGCCAAGCCGCCCCCGTGCCCGCCGCCCCCGCCGTTTCCGCCCTCGCGGCGAAAGTCCTCGACGGGGTGCGGATCACTCCGGACGAGGCCCTCACGCTCCACCGCCAGGCCGATCTAGCCACTTTGGCCTATCTGGCCGACGAAGTGCGCTGGCGCAAGCACCCCGAGCCGGTGGTCACCTACATCGTCGACCGCAACCTGAATCCGACCAACGTCTGCATCACGGACTGCGGGTTCTGCGCGTTCTACGCGCGGCCGAACGACACCGGCAAGGCGTACGTGCTCGACCGCGAGACGATCTACGCCAAGATCCAGGAAACGATCGACGTGGGCGGCGTCCAGATCCTCATGCAGGGCGGCCACCACCCCTACTTGAAGGTCGATTGGTTCGAGGAACTGCTCGGCGACATCAAGGCGCGCTGGCCCGACCTGCACCTGCACGCGATGAGCCCGCCGGAGATCGACCACCTGGCGAAGATCTCCAAGATCTCCACGCGCGAGACGATCCGCCGCCTGGCGGCCGCGGGGATGGACTCGATTCCCGGCGGCGGCGCGGAGATCCTGGTCGACGAGGTGCGTGCGATCATGGCGCCCAAGAAGACTTCGAGCGACGACTGGCTGCGGATCATGCGCGAGGCGCACGAAGAAGGCCTGCGCACCACCGTCACCATGATGTTCGGCCACATCGAGACCGACGCGCACCGCATCGAGCACTTGCGGCGCGTGCGCGAACTGCAGGACGACACCGGCGGTTTCACGGCCTTCATCGACTGGACTTTCCAGCCCGGCGGCAACCCGATGGGTGCGGAACTGCTGCGCCGGGGCTGGCGCAAGACGACCCACGCCGAGTACTTCCGCACCACCGCGGTGGCGCGGATCTTCCTCGACAACATCGACAACCTGCAGGCGAGCTTCGTCACGCAGGGCGCCGACGCGGCTGCGGTCAGCCTGCGCATGGGCTGCAACGATTTCGGCAGCGCCATGCTCGAAGAGAACGTGGTGTCCTCGGCCGGCTGTTTCGAGCTGGTCGCGATCGACGACATCGAAGCGCGCATCCGCGCGGCCGGTTTCGTGCCGCGGCAGCGCAACCAGCGCTACGAGATCGTCGATGCCCGCGGGCCGGCGCCGACCGCCGAGGAGCTGGCCCGCGTGGGCGCGGCGGCGACCGGCCGTCATACGCGCGAGACCGCCTGCGCCTGAACGGCCTATTCCCTTTCGGCGGCCTGCACGGCGTGTTCCTGGCGGTAGCGGTCGAAGAGCGTCGACTTGGACACCGTGCCCACGTAGCGGCCCGCGCGCACGACCGGAAGCACCCAGGCGCCGCTGCTCTCGAACAGCTCCATCGCTTCGACCAGGTCGGCGTCGTAGTCGATCGAGGCGACGCCGGCGTCCATCACGGTCTCGACCGGCGTCGCGCGGCGCAAAGCCTGGTCGAAGATGAAGGGCCGCAGCGCCGAGACGTCGAGCATGCCCTCCAGCGCGCCGCTCTCCGGATCGATCACCGCGAAGTGATTGCGGCGCGTGGTCGGGAGCAGCAAGACCAGGTCTTCGAGCGTCTGGCCGGCTTCGATCTGCGCGGACTCCGCGTCCAGCATCTCGCCGACCTGCAGGTCGGTGAGCAGACGCTGGTCGGAGAGCGGCCGCAGCAGCTTGCCCGAGAGCGCCAGGCCGTGCGTGTAGAACGAGTGCCGCTGCAAGCTGCGCGATACCAGCACGCTGATCGTCGCGACCAGCATCAGCGGCAGCGCAAGGTCCCAGCCGCGCGTGGTCTCGAGCACCAGGAACAGCCCGGTCAGCGGCGCTTGCATGGTGCCGGCGACCAGCCCCGCCATGGCGACGAGCGCGAACGCGCGCGGCTCGGCGAAGCCTGCCCCCGGCGCCACCGTTTCGAGCAAATGCCCGAACGAGGCGCCGAGCAACGCGCCGAGCACCAGGGACGGCGCGAAGATCCCGCCCGGGGCGCCGCTGCCAAGCGTCAAGGCGGTCGCCGCCAGCTTGCCTGCCAAGAGCAGCGCCAGCATGCCGAGACCGCCGGCAAGACTGCCGTCGACGGCGCCGTCGACGGTGCCGTAGCCTTCCCCGATCGCCGCGGGCAGCGCGTAGCCGATCAAGCCGACGCCGAGACCGGCGAGCGCGCTCACCGTAAACGGGTTGCCGGCGAGCCCGCGGCCCTTGAACCTGCGTACTGCCGTTTCGGTTCGATGGATCGCGCGCACGACCGCCACCGAAACCAGGCCGGCGAGCACACCGAGCAGCGCGCAAGCGGCGAGGTCGACCGTGCCGTACTCGAAACTCCCGTGCAGCAGCGGACCTTCGGCGCCGAGCAGGCGGCGGCCGAGTTCGGTGGCCACGATCGCGCTGACCGCCACCGGCAGCACGGTCGAGAGCGACCATTCCATCAAGACGACTTCGCTCGCGAAGATCAGACCGGTCAAGGGCGCATCGAAGATGGCCCCGATGCCGCCGGCCACGCCGCACGCGAGCAGGATCACGCGCTGCCGCTCGGCGAGCCGCAATTGCCCGCCGATGGCGCTGCCTACGGCGGCGGCGCTGAAGACGATCGGGCCTTCGAGGCCCGCCGAGCCGCCCGAAGCGACGTTGACCATGCTGCCCAACAAACGGCTGAACACCGATCGTCGGCGCATGGCGCCGCCGCGGCCGGCCACGGCCTCGATCACCGCCGGCACTCCGTGGCCGCTCGGCTCCCGGAACAGCGCGCGAACGATCCAGACGCCCGCCATCGCGCCAACGGCCGGCAGCAGCACCCCCCAAGCATGGCCACGCAGCGGTTCGAGCGCGACGACGATTTGTTGCACGCCGCCGCGCAGCAGCACCGCGACCGCGCCGGCGGGCAGCCCGACCACCGCGCCGAGCACGACCATGAGCGCGGGACCTTCCTGCAGCCCCCGGTCGAGTTTCGGCATCCGCACCCCGGCGCGACCTCAGCCCGCCGCCGGCTCTCGGCGCTCGATCTCGGCGAACAGGGTGGCGTCGTCCGGACCTTCGGCCAGCAGATCGCCGAACGCCGGGTCGCGCAGTAAGAACGCCAGCCGAGAGAGCACTTGCAGGTGCTGCGAGGGCGTCGGACACAGCAGCAGGAAGCACGCGCGCACCGGCTTGCCGTCGAGCGCCTGCCAGTCCGCCGGTTCCTTGGGGAACCCGAGCACGACCAGCGGCTCCTTCGCGAAGCGCGGCGAGGGATGCCGGGGGTGCGGCAGCGCCACTCCCTGGCCGAGGCCGGTCGACGACAAGGACTCGCGCTGCAGCAGCTCGGCCAGCAAGTGTTCGCGGTCGGCGCTCTCGGCGAGGGGCGCCCGCGCAATCACCTGGCCGAGGACTTCGGCGGCCGTCCGGCCTTCGAGATCGCGCAGCACTCCGCCCCGCGTCAAAGCGGCCATCAGTGGAGCGGCGGTGGCGGTGACCTCGGTGCGGCCGCTCGTGCCCTCGCGCAGCTTGAGACCGTGACGCAGCGCCCAGCGGCGCAATTCCTCGGGCTCGAAGCGCAACTCGCCGCTCGGCCGCCGGGCGCCGAGCAGCCCTTGGCGGGCCCACCTCCGGACCGTCTCCGAAGAGACGCCGAGGAGACCTGCTGCTGCATCGAGGTCGAGAGCCATGGAGGGCTTGCGCACCGGAGCGCAAGCCGCGGATTGTAGGCAGAGGCACCGTCCCGCG
>Ga0214471_10005021_pt1 | contig 10207 bp, 8 predicted proteins | sample RVTome_5_FD_207665 | JGI IMG/M metagenome (GOLD analysis project Ga0214471, IMG submission 207665) | Soil microbial communities from uranium-contaminated site in the Upper Colorado River Basin, Wyoming, United States - RVT142D155 | ecosystem: Environmental > Terrestrial > Soil > Contaminated >... | reverse complement strand
GCGGTGGGGGACGATCCTCGGGCTCGTCGTGTTCAAGCGCTGGCGTCACCTCTTCGTGTTCCTCGGAAGCATCCTGGCGATCGAGATCCTCACGCACGAGATCGCGATCTCGTTGGCGCGACCGCGTCCCCTCGGCATCGAGATCCTCGGCGACTGGGAAGGCTTCGCGATGCCGTCGCAGCCGGTCGCGACGCTCGCGGGAACGCTCATCGGGATGATCTATTCCCTCGTGGTCCCGGGCCGGTCCCGGTACCTCGCCAAGTGGGTCGTCGGCGGGCTGATCCTCGCCCTCGTGGGTTCGCGCCTGTACCTCGCGGTCGACCGCCCGACCGATGCGAGCTTCGCCGCGATCTTCGGCGTCGCCGTCGCGCTCGTCGCGTTCCGGTGGTTCACGCCGAACGAGGTCTTCCCCGTGACGTACCGGCGCGGCAAGTCCGCGCACCTGGACGTCGGCGGTCGCCGTGGGGAGGCCATCGTGGAAGCGGTCGGCGACCAGCTCGGGCTGACCGTGCTCGAAGCCAAGCCCGTGGGCCTGGAGGGATCGGGCGGCTCGACGCCCCTTCGCCTTCGGATCGCGGCGACCGAGTCCGAGCCGGAGCGGTACATCTTCGCGAAGCTGTACGCGAAGAACCACGTCCGCGCCGACCGCTGGTACAAGCTCGGCCGCACGATCTTGTACGGGGCGCTGGAGGACGAGGCCCCGTTCCAGTCCGTCCGCCGCTTCGTCGAGTACGAGGACTACACGCTGCGCCTGCTCGAGGACGCCGGCATCCCGACCGCCAAGCCCTACGGCATCGTCGAGATCACGCCGGAGCGCGAGTACATGATCGTGACCGAGTTCTTCAAGGGCGCGGTCGAGATCAGCGAGGCCGAGGTCGACGACGGGGTGATCCACGGCGGTCTCAAGCTCATCCGCGACCTGTGGGACGCCGGGCTCGCGCATCGCGATATCAAACCGGCGAACCTGATGGTTCGCGACGGCGAGGTGCTGCTGATCGACGTGTTCTTCGTGCAGGTCCGTCCATCGCCGTGGCGCCAGGCGGTCGACCTCGCGAACATGATGCTCGTCCTCGCGCTCAAGTCCGACGCCCCCCGCGTGTACGAGGCGGCGCTCGAGTACTTCACGCCGGACGAGATCGCCGAGGCGTTCGCCGCCACGCGGGGGATCGCGAGCCCGACGCAGCTCCGGACCGAGATGAAGAAGGACGGCCGCGACCTCGTGGCCGAGTTCCGGGCCCTGGCGCCCGAGCGGGAGCCGATCCCGATCCAGCGATGGAGCTTCCGCCGGGTGGGGCTCACGGTGATGGTCCTGTTCCTGTCCCTGCTGTCGCTCATGCTCCTGGTGAGCAACTGGAGCGTGTTCACGTGATCCGCGGCCGGAGCCGGCGAGCGTCGTGGTGCGCGGCGATCGTCCTCGCCCTGGTGGTGCTTCCCGCGTGTGAATCGCGCCAGTTCCATCAGGTCACGTGCGAGTTGGGCGACCCGAGCATGATCCTCGCGGCGCAAGCGGTTCCCACCGCGAGCCTGTTGCCCTGCATCGAGGAGTTCCCCGTCGGGTGGATCTTCGGCGGTTCGGAGATCGAGAACGGGAACTCGAGCTTCTGGCTCGACTCGGACCGGGCAGGGTTCCAGGCGGTCCGGGTGTCTCTGACCGAGACGTGCGACGTGTCCGAGGCGGTCGAGATCGCGCCGGGGCAGGACGAGGCCGGGACGCGACGGTTCGAGAAGCCGATCAGCCTGCGACCGCGGTTCGTGGCCGACCGCTACTACGTCTTCGAGGGCGGTTGCGTGACCTACCGCTTCGCGTTCAACCCGAACGCCGAGCCCGCGCTCGCGGTCGACATCGACGATGCTCTCAGCTTCCGTCCGCGCCTCCCGCTGGTGGAGCGGATGCGCGAGACGGTCGGCCTCGAGCTCTGCGGCTTCGGGGCGAGCCCCTGCCCCGGATGAGCGAAGTTCAACCGTGCTGACGAACCATCGACGAGCGCTGCTCTACGCGGCGGGGCTGCTCTTCTTCACCGTGCTGGTCTTCGTCCTGGTGGGGTTCGACGCGACGCGGCCGTCGGTGCAGGCCGTGGACGACGTCGTGTATCGCGGCGCGGACGACATCCGCAACGCCCCGCTCACGGTCCTCGCCAGGGTGCTGAACGTGCTCGGCGGGGGATGGGTCCTGATCCCGCTCCGCACCGTGGTGGCCGTGTTCCTCGCGGTGCGGCGACGATGGCGCGCGCTCGCGACGTGGCTGCTGATCTGGCTCGTCGCGGAGGTCGCGTTGGTGGTGTTCAAGGCCTGGTACGCGCGGCCGAGACCACCGGGCGCGCTCGTCGACACGAGAGGGTTCTCGTTCCCGTCGGGGCACGCGGTGGCCACCGCCGCCGCCGCCATCGCGCTCGTGCTGGTGCTCCTCCCCGCGGGTCATCACCGGAGACAGTGGGAGGTGCACGCCGCGTTGTTCTCGTTCGCGATGGCCATGTCGCGGGTGTACCTGAACGCGCACTGGTTCTCCGACGTCGTGGCCGGAACGCTCCTCGGCGCCGGGATCGCCCTCACGACGGCCGGTGTCGTGACGGAGGTGCGCGACGTCGTCCTCCGGCGCCGGGAACGGCTCGCCGTCCCCGGCTGACGCGGTGACCGCGCTCAGTCCGTGCCGGTCGGACGCTCGTGCAACTCGCCCCGCCACGCGCCCGTCTCGGTGCCACGGGCCTCGATGAACTCCTTGAAGCGGTCGAGGTCGCCGTCGAGCCGCCGCCCGATGACCCCGAGCATGTCACCGACCTTCTCGACGAAGCCTTCGGGCTCGTAGTCGATCGCAACGCCGATCCGGGTCCGCGTGCCGCCGTCCAGCGGCTCGAAGAACACCCGCCCGCGGTTGTCCGCACCCGCGAAGCCCTCCCACGCGATGACCTCGTCGGGGACCTGCTCGGTGATGCGCGAGTTCCACTCCTCTTCCTTGCCGGCGATCTTGGCCTTCCAATGGACGGTCCCGTCGTCGATCTGGCGGACGTCCTCCACGCCCTCCATGAACTTCGGGAAGTCCTCGAACTGGGTCCACTGGTTGTAGGCGGTCGACACCGGCACGTCGACCTCGATCGAACGCTCGATCTTCTCCATGGGGCTCCTCCTTTCGCGCGACAGATCGGTATTCGTGGTACCCGGGGAGATCCGATCTACGCGTTCGCAGCGAGGAAAAAGGACGCTCTCCGTGGCGTGGCGGGAAGGGCCTGACGCGACCCGCGGAACGGACCGGCCGAGCTTCCGCCACGCAGGTCACCGAGGGTGGCACGGGCCGCTTCAAGATCGGGGTCCCGGGCAGCTCCTAGGGACCTGAGTTCCACCCTTAGAGATCCGAACGCGGAGGAACGAAGTCTGGACGGAGTGGGGGCGGGGGCACGCTCGACTTCCACTTGAGGGCGACGGCGATGGCTCCCCCCGCCACGATGACGACCTGTGCCGCTCCGTATGCACCTTCCCCGGCACCGAGGAAGAGGACGAGATCCGCGATGAGGACATTGGCCGCGATCGCGAGACCACCGGCGATCGCATTCCTTCGGGCCACCCCGATGAGCACCCTTCTCCGTATGAAGACCACTGGAGCGACGAACGCACCTACGGCGTATGCGGGAGCGGCGACGAACCTCCAGGGGGATCGGATGTCGTTGAGGAAGCCGAAGCCGAACAGGATCACCATCGGGACGACGAGGATCGCGAGCGCCCACACGAACACCGGCCGAAGAGATCCAGTACCGGGCCGTCGACCGGTGGCTGCCATGCCTTGCCATCGATTCTGGTGGCTCGAGACCTGAGTCGATTCCGACTCAGGACGCTGCGAGTAGCCGGGAATCGGTCCGACCTCGGAGTCAGCTCCGATGGGCATGGTCGGCATGGACGTATACTTGCGCTGGCAGCGACCTCCGTCCTTGAGGGGAGACGTAGGACGTACGGGGATCGCCATCCAGCCCCTCGACCCACTGTCCGCGTGTTATCTGTCCATCCAGCCGCGAGACAGGCTAAGCGCAGGATCCGTCCAACGTAGAGGAGACAATCTGATGGCCGAAATGGTCACGATCGAAGGTCAGCAATACACGAAGCGCCACCCGCTGGGAGTGCTCGGGCTCTCGATCATCACGCTCGGGATCTACTTCTTCGTCTGGTACTACAAGATCAACGACGAGGTCCGGCGGTTCGAGAACGATCAGACCATCAGCCCGACCCGCTCGCTCATGGCGATGATCTTCGGATGGCTGATCATCGTGCCGCCGTTCATCGCGATGTACAACACGGCGAAGCATGTGCAGGACATGGAAGGACGTCTCGGCATCCAGCAGACGGTGGAGCCGGCTCTCACCATCGTGATCCTTGTTCTGTTCTCGCTCGGCAACGGCGTGTACGTGCAGGAGCACATGAACCGTGCTTGGGGCGCGGCCAGCGCTCGCGTTACTGCGCCGCCGCCCATGCCACTCGCCCCGAACATGGTCTAGCCACCGGCTGATTCGACGTACCCTGACTCATCGGGGTAGCGTTCGACCGCTGAGTTTCCCTGCTTCCTCGTGAAGGAAGGGCTCCCCAGCAGGAGCCCCGTGGCGGTTCGCCGTCACGGGGCTCTCTACATTGATATGGGCTCCGGATCGACGATCGAGGTCGTTGGGAGCACATGAGTTCACGGTCTTGCTCAGCCCGACTGCGAGACTTGAGGTGGCACCGATCTCTGGGAGTTCAACCGGCCTCGTAGCTTCGGAGTGATGGAGATGAAGTCTGGCTTTGGGTTCGTGAGCGATCCGACAGCCTCATGGAGGCGTTAACCGACGGCGAGAGTGGCGAGCAGGGGGGATGATGTGCGTGCTCATCGGCGCCTTGCCAACTGCCGATGAATCCGAGCGTGGAGATCTTGCTCGTCCTTGGCTCCGTTGCGGTCATCGCGGTGCTGATGGCGGTCGGCATACGGCAGCGCTGGATCCCGGGCCCACGAGAGGCGTGGATGCCCGGCGCGCGGGGACGATGGGAACCCGAGATACCTCCGAGATGGGATGGGCCTGAAGGGCGCCCGCTACCCCGCGCCGTTTGGGTGTTGACCGGGCTAGGCTGGGGTGCCGTACTGGTCGGACTCCTGCTGGCAACCCTGTTCAGGCGTCCATGGATCGGCTACGTAGCCCTGGCGATGTACGTGGGGACCTGGATCGCCCGCATGATCATCACAAGATGGATCGATGCGACGGGCCCGCTCACGCGAGCCGCAGCCCTCATCCAGCCGCTGGCCCTCGCCGCAGGTTTCGCTTTGGCAACCCAGTGGCCCGGATGGATCGTGGTTGGTGGCCTGTTGTTCTTCGGCCTCTCGCCCGTCGCGGGATACATCGAGCGGCGTCATCCCTCAGGATCCATTCGGGAATCGGGCGATGAATCCATAGAACGTTAGCCTCTCTTCCGCGGCCGGGGACCTGAACATCCGACCGTGCGAAACTCGATGGCATGAATCGGAGGCAGCGCCGCGGCCACGGTCCCCCAACTCTTCCAGCTTGACTGGACTCCCCACGATCGATCGAAGAATCGCTCCATCCCTGGAACAATCGGGTTTGAGCGTTCTGCGGAACGCCGCTTCCGCAGGTCGTTCGTGAGCGTGGGCCGACCAGTTATCGTCTGAAAAGTCATGGCTGCAACAGCGGGCTTGAGAGCCGCAGCGATACTGCTGGTGTTCGTGGGCTGTTCGGGCTGCGCCAAAGGCTCCGAGACCGAGTCAGGAATCTTCTTTCCGACCTGGAGTGCCGACGGTCCCGTCCCCGCTGGAATCGTCCAGGGCACCCTCGCCGAGCGAGATGGCTGCGTGTTCCTGGTTCGTGACGGGAAGGAGACGCTTGTCGTGTGGGACGAAGGCCATGCGTTCGCAGATGGCTCTCTGCTTGGCCCATCGGGTGAACCGATCGCAAGTATCGGTGAGACGCTGCATGGTGGTGGCGGCTACTACGGTCGGGCGCATGCCGAGGACATGAGCGGAGCTTCAATCCCGGATCGTTGCGTCCCCGACCATGTCGAAGGGTTCGCTCTGATCTACGGCGTCGAGGCTGGACCGTTTGAATAGCGACACGAGTCGTGGCGTGGACCCGTCAGCCCGGAGCCTGAGGGGGCGCCGTTCAAGCAACTGTTCATACTTGGACGACGCATAGCAATGATCGGATGTCTTCGACGAGCCTACTATTGGCTCTTGCCGACGAAGACCCTTTGGGAGTCGCTTGGATCCTGTTGGCAGTCTCAACCTCAATTGTGATTGTCGGCTTCTTCATCGCGATGGTTGCATTCGCTAGAAGCCGCTGACAGCCCGCCGTTCCGGGTATCCGGGTTTGAGCGCTGTGCGGCCGTGCCTTCGCCCTGGTCGTCGCGGAGCGCTGTCGCCAAGTAGCGTCTGAGAACGAGCGCCCTGCCCCACGCGGAACCTGACGAAGGTTCGCGGTGTATCCAATCGGAGGTCGACATGCCGAGCCGGTCGATCGTTATGCCTGCGCTCTTGATCATCCTTGTTGGATGTGCATCCTCGCGTGCCGACCTCGCGCAACGACGGGCCGACCTCAACACCTCGCGATCCATGAATGTGGCCGAAGAGGAACCGGCGGAGTTCGCTCACATCGCGTGTGAGAGCGACACCGTCCGGCTGGACACCCCAGTCGTTCGTGCCCACGCTGAGGGTGTGCGCGTCGTATTCGAGAACCCCGGAGGCGCATGGGGGTTCGAGCTCCACCCGACTTCGTTCGGATACTTCCAAGGGATGGGCGACAAGCTTCCGGAGGGCATTGCTGAGCAGACCTGGACGATCCCTCCTGGAGAGGTGATCGTTGCCTGCGTCCCCAGCGCGCGCTCCCGGTACTACGATCCTGACGTGAAGTCTGCCACCTTCACCGTTGTCGACCCAGTCGGGCTATTCGTTTCGTTGACTCTAGAGTGCGGTTTCGGCAGTCAGTTCCGCTTCAAGATCGCGGCGGCCGACGATACTGGTCCATCCGAGGTTTTTCGGCAGGTGCCCGGGGTTCAAGTGTCCGACGAACTCAGGAAGCCAGGGTATCCGGAGTCGCCGCAGCACTGGCCGACGTTCATGGTTTTCCGCGACGATGTAGCAATCGCCCGTATAGGCGGGCCCTTCCTCGAAGGTGAATGGAACCTTTTCGTCGATGCGTGCCCTGGGACCGGAATCGAGAAGTCGTAGCGTCAGCCGGATTCTCGGAGCGAACCATGGCAGCATCTCCGTGGGAGAGCCCATGCTGGGATGCGTTCCGAAGAACTCGGATCTGCGCGTCGATGTTGAATCGGCAGCGTGGGTAGCTAAACGTCTTGAGCCGTGGGCTCCGTGACATCACTGTGCGCGTGAAGTGCCGAATCCAGCTTGCCAAGAATCCCAGGTAGTGCGCCGGGGAGGACTCGAACCTCCGACCCGCTGCTTAGAAGGCAGCCGCTCTGTCCACTGAGCTACCGGCGCTCGACCTCGACGATACCGCGCCGATTGGGGCCTGGAGCGGCGGAACCTCCGAGGACCCCCTGGTCGGCCGCCATTTCGCCGGCCCGAACCCCCTGGATGCTCGTGCACGCTGCGCGGTAGGGTCGAGCACGAGGCTCGGCCGACCGTTGCACCGCTGGACTTCCCCGGAGGTGAGGGATCGCAACCACGAACGCCGACGGGTCCCGCGCCGCGCGCGGGCGCGTCCCGGCCTCGGCCGTGCGCGTGGTCGTCGAGGGCGTCTGGCCGGAGCTCGACGCCGGGCGGTTCCCGATCAAGCGCGTGGTCGGCGAGGACGTCTGGATCGAGGCCGACGTGTTCGCCGATGGGCACGACATGGTAGCGGCGGCCCTGCGGTTCCGCTCCTCGAGCGACGGGGAGTGGCGCGAGGTCCGGATGGCCGACGCCGGCAACGACCGGTGGCGGGGGTGCTTCGACGTCGCCGAGATCGTCGAGCACGCCTACACCGTGGTCGGCTGGATCGACCGGTTCGAGACCTGGCGCCGGGACCTCCGCAAGAAGGTGGACGCCGGCGTGGACGTCGCGGTCGACCTCCTCGTCGGGGCCGAGCTCATGAAGGCGGCCGCCCGGCGCGCTGAGGGCGAGGACCGCGAGCGCCTGCGCGCCGCCGCGAAGACGCTCGGCGGGAAGGACGAGACCGCCGGGCTCCGGGTGGCGTTCGACGAGGGTCTCCGCGAGCTGGCCTCCGCCTACCCCGACCGGCGGAACCAAGGTGCGTTCGAGCGCGAGTTGCGCGTGAACGTGGACCGGCCGAGGGCGCGTTTCAGCTCGTGGTACGAGCTCTTCCCGCGCTCGGCCTCGCCCGAGGCGGGGCGGCACGGCACGTTCGACGACGTGATCGCGCGCCTCCCGTACGTGCAGGAGCTCGGGTTCGACGTCCTGTACCTGCCGCCCATCCATCCGATCGCGCACGAGCGGCGCAAGGGCAAGAACAACGCGCCGACCTCCAAGCCGGGCGATCCGGGCAGCCCATGGGCGATCGGGGCGGCCGAGGGCGGCCACACGGCGATCCATCCCGACCTCGGCACGCTGGAGGACTTCGCGCGCCTGATCGCCGCAGCGGCCGAGCGCGACATCGAGATCGCGCTCGACATCGCGTTCCAGTGCACGCCCGAGCATCCGTGGGTGCGCGAGCATCCCGAGTGGTTCAAGCACCGGCCCGACGGCTCGATCCAGCACGCCGAGAACCCGCCGAAGGTCTACCAGGACATCTACCCGCTCGATTTCGAGACGAAGGACCCGAAAGATCGACGGGCGCTGTGGGAGGCCCTCCGGGACGTGTTCCTGTTCTGGTGTGAACGCGACGTGCGGATGTTCCGCGTCGACAACCCGCACACGAAGCCCTTCCCGTTCTGGGAATGGACGATCGCCGAGGTGCGGGCCGCGTATCCCGACGCGATCTTCCTGGCCGAGGCGTTCACGCGGCCGAAGGTGATGTACCGCCTGGCGAAGCTCGGCTTCACGCAGTCCTACACGTACTTCACGTGGAAGAACACGAAGCAGGACCTGACCGATTACCTGACCGAGCTCACCCGCACCGGCGCGGTCGAGTTCTTCCGGCCGAACTTCTGGCCGAACACGCCGGACATCCTGCACGAGTACCTGCAGACGGGCGGGCGCCCGGCCTTCGCCGTCCGGCTCGTGCTGGCGGGCACCCTGGCGTCGAACTACGGGATCTACGGGCCGGCGTTCGAACTGATGGAGCACGCGCCGATCCAACCGGGGTCCGAGGAGTACCTGAACTCGGAGAAGTACGAGATCCGCCACTGGGACCTGGAGCGCGCGGACTCGCTCGCGCCGCTCGTCGCGAGGGTGAACCGGATCCGGCGCGAGAACCCCGCGCTGCAGGAAATGCGGTCGCTCCGCTTCCACGGGATCGGCAACGACCAGATGATCGCGTACAGCAAGCGGACCGAGGATCGTTCGAACGTGATCGTGGTGATCGCGAACCTGGACCCGAAGCACGCCCGGTCGGGGTGGACCGATCTTGCGCTCGACGAGCTCGGGTTCGGCGCGGCCGAGGCGTACGAGGTGGAGGACCTGCTCACCGGCGCCGTCTACACGTGGCGGGGGGCCTCGAACTTCGTGCAGCTCGATCCGGCCGCCGGCGAGCCCGCGCACGTGTTCCGCGTCGGTCCTCGCCGGAGCGGGTCCGCGGCCGCGGCGACCCGCGCGAAGCAGGCGGTGCCGGCATGACGCGCCAGATGCTCGAGGTCGTGACGCCCGTGGCGCCGACCGCCGCCGACGAGCGCTGGTACGCCGACGCCGTCATCTACGAGCTCCACGTGCGGGCCTACCAGGACTCGAACGACGACGGGAACGGCGACTTCCGCGGCCTGACCCGGCGCCTGGACTACCTCGCCGACCTCGGCGTGAACGCGGTGTGGGTCCTTCCGTTCTATCCCTCGCCGCTCCGCGACGACGGGTACGACATCGGCGACTACATGTCGGTGCATCCCTCCTACGGGAGCCTCCGGGACTTCCGGATGTTCCTGCGCGCGGCGCACCAGCGAGGCATCCGCGTGATCACCGAGCTGGTGCCGAACCACACCTCGGACCAGCACCCGTGGTTCCAGCGCGCCCGCCGGTCGCCTCCCGGCAGCCCCGAGCGCGACTACTACGTCTGGAGCGACACGCCCGACAAGTACCTCGAGGCCCGCGTCATCTTCAAGGACTTCGAGACCTCGAACTGGGCGTACGACCAGGTGGCGG
>Ga0214471_10005020_pt1 | contig 10208 bp, 6 predicted proteins | sample RVTome_5_FD_207665 | JGI IMG/M metagenome (GOLD analysis project Ga0214471, IMG submission 207665) | Soil microbial communities from uranium-contaminated site in the Upper Colorado River Basin, Wyoming, United States - RVT142D155 | ecosystem: Environmental > Terrestrial > Soil > Contaminated >... | reverse complement strand
CCGTCGGCGTCGGCGAGCTCTGCCGCGTCGAGGACGACGGCACGAAGAGCGAGCCAGAATCCCCGCTCGGTCTGCCTGCGCCGCGGCGGGGGCGGCGCAGCCGCTTCGTCGGACAAGCCCGTGGCTATCACCTTCACGTCGGCGTTTTCGTCCCTGCTCAAAACCGCCTGGGTCGCGAGCTCTTGCTCCGCTATTGCGCTCGACCCCCGCTCAGCCTCGAACGGCTCAGCGTCCTCGCGGATGGACGCATCGCCTACCGCATCAAGAATCCCTGGCGGCCGGATCAGACTCACCGCGTGATGACGCCATGGCAGTTCTTGGCGCGGCTGGTCGCGCTCATCCCTCCGCCGCGATTCACCGCGATTACCTCCGGCGGCCACGCTTCAGCTTGCCGCAGCCTGGGGCTATGTGGCTGAGGATGCGGCCGGCAGTGTCGTGCAGGCTCTCGAGGCTTGGGGTGGTCGGCTGTTCGGGCTCGAGCGTCGGTAGAGGCGGTCGCGCGGCCTGCCCGCGCCGCGCGACGCCGAGCTTCGCCGTTCAGTGAACGGCGATCTTCTTCGCACTGGTTTGCTTGGGCTTCTCCGTCTTGGGAATCACGACGCTCAGCATTCCGTCCTTGAACGTCGCGTCGACTTTCGACTCGTCGGCGTTGTCGGGCATCGTGAACCGCCGTAGGAAGTTGCCGTACGACAGTTCGCGCCGGTGGAATCTGACGCCCTTTTCTTCCTTCTCTTCCCGGCGCTCTCCCTGAATGGTCAGAATGCCTTCCTCGAGCGTTACCTGGACGTTGTCTTTCTCGACGTTCGGCAGGCCAGCGCGAATGCGGTATTCTTTGTCCGTCTCGCTGATGTCGCAGGAAGGGGACCAGTCTGTCGTGGCCAGCGCTTCGCGCTCGCCGTTCCCTTCCCGGCTGAGGCCGAAGAAACGATTGACGTCTACACACGGGTGCTTTCGCTCCGGTCGCACCTGTCCGGGGTCGAGCGATACGCCTTTCTCGGCCTGTACAACGTCGCCTACGTCGTGCCGCTTGCGCTCGTCGTGGTCGTCTACGGGGTCACCTCGCGCCGCCTCGTCCTGGGCGAACGCGGGGCCAAGATCCTGAAGCTCGTCAGCGGAGCGCTGCTCGTCGCGTTCGGCGCGTTGTTCGTGCTGGCGCCGGAGCTGCTCGCGTGAAAGATCCTGCTCCATCGAAGGTCAAGGCCGATCAAGCGCTCGAGCGCTGTCCGACGTTTCCGAGCAGCCCTTCGATCATGCGTCGGAGCTCGGACACGCTCACCGGCTTTTGCGCGAAGATGCCAGTGTCGTCGATGAGACCCTCGTGAATCGCCGCGTTCCTCGGGGAGCCCGACATGAGGATCGTGCCGATTCCCGGGTGCAGTGCCAGAAGCTCCTCCGCGACCTCCCTTACCGGCTTTCCGGGAAGCCGGACGTCGGCCAGGAGCACGTCGATCGCGCCGTCGTGCCCGCGAGCCACAGCGACCGCTGCCGCTCCGTCCTCGGCCTCCAGAATCTGGTAACCCATCGATCTCAACAGGTGGCAGAGGGCCGAGCGTACGACTCGATCGTCATCGACGATGAGCACCGTGGCGCGTCCCTCCGTTCGGACGTCTTTTAGCCTTTCGGTCGCCGAGGGACGCGACACGAGTCGAGACCGCACGCGGTCGCGCTCGCCGGACGTCCCACCGAGGACCTTGCGAACGCGGGAGAGGAGCAGCTCGGCGCCGAACGGTTTCTGGATCGTTCGCACTCCTTCTTCGATGCGCCCCCGGCTCACCAGCCACTCGGCGGGATGGGCGGACATGTAGATGACTTTGGTCCCGGGCCTGAGCTCGCGAATCACTCGGGCAATCTCCGCGCCACCCATCCCGGGCAGCACGACGTCGGTCAGCAAGAGATCGATCTGCCCCGAGTGGTCCCGGCAAAGTTCGATTGCCGCGGGACCGCCGTCCGCCTCGATGACTCGGTAGCCGCCCCGTTCGAGATAGAAGCGCGTGGCCATCCGAACCGTCCGCTCGTCCTCGACGAGCAGGACCGTCGCCGCGCCGAACGGTTCTTCGGCGCCCGACGCCGGAAGCGAATGCGCTCGCGTCACCGGCTCCTGCGCGTTGGGCAGCGAGATCTCGAACCTCGTTCCTTCGTTCGGCCGACTCTTCACCTGGATGTGCCCGCCCGCTTGCTCGACGATTCCGTGCACCATCGAAAGCCCGAGGCCAGTGCCCTTGCCGACTTCCTTGGTGGTGAAGAACGGCTCGAAGATACGCTGCTGCGTCTCTTCCGTCATGCCCCGACCGCTGTCGCTGACCGTGAGGACGACGTAGTCTCCGGCGGGGAGCAAGGGTTCGTTGGGCTCGCCGAGCGAGACGCGGCGCGTCTCGATGACGAGGCGCCCGCCTCTCGGCATGGCGTCGCGGGCGTTGACGGCCAGATTCATCAGCACCTGCTCTACCTGCGCGAGATCCGATCGAATCCGGCTGTCGTCGGCTTGCAGGCGGACCATGACGTCGATGTCTTCGCCCAGCAGCCGCTCCAGCATATTTCGCGCGCCCGTAACGACGTCGTTCAATTCGAATACGGTAGATTCCACGTTTCTTTTGCGGCTGAACGTCAAAAGCTGTCTCGAGATGGTGCTTCCGCTGTCGACTGCCTTCTTGATCTCCTCCAGGCAAGCGATCGCCGGGCTGTTCGGCGGTAGCCTGCTCAGGGCCATGTCGGCGCAGCCACCGAGGCCCATCAAGAGATTGTTGAAGTCGTGAGCCACGCCGCTCGCGAGCGTCCCGACGGCCTCCATTTTCGTGGCCTGATGGAGCTGGGCCGTGAGTCTCGCGTTTTCTTCCTCCGCGAGCCTGAGCTCGGACAGGTCGACGAGGACGGAACGGCACTCGCTGCGCTGACCCGTGGCGTCGGCGAAAGCGACCGATTCGATGTGCACCGGGATCGGGCGACCTTCCTTCGTACCGAGAGTGAGATCGCACCCCTGCTTCTTGCCGCTGCGAAGTACTTCCCGAAGGTGGGCTTGCAGTGCATCGGCGTGACGCGGAAGCGCGAACGAGGAAAGCCGCTGTCCGAGCAGCTCGTCGCGCTTCACACCCAAGAGATCCGCGGCCGTTAGATTCGCTCCCGCAATCCTGCTCTGATGAGTGAGATTGAGATACCCCACGGGCGCGAGGTCGTAGAGCTCGTAGTAGCGGTCGCGGCTCTCGGCGAGCTCGATCTGAACCGCGCGCAGCTCTTTGTTCTGCTGCTCGAGCTCGATCTGGTGGCGCTCGACCGCCTGAACGAGCCTCTCGATGCTTCTGCCAGCTTCCGTGCTTCCGAACGCGTCCTCCGCCAGCGCCGATTCGGCCGGTCGTCTCGGTTCGTCCGGCGTCCGTTCTTCGGCCTCACCTGGTCTCACGTGCCGCTTTTGCTCCGATCCTCTGTTCATATCCTAATCCAGCGGTGCGATATCCGCGACGACACGTGAAAACACCGATGGCACACCTGTGGCGCCACCGCCGGCCGCCGCGGGAATCGAGGCAGCCCGGACGTTACGCCGAGTGAGCGCCGGGGACAAGGTAGTCAAGCATGTGTGCGGAGCCCCGACACAAACCACTGGAACGGAGCCTGCTGACGCTGCACAGTGGCCCCAATGATTCGCCACCCACTGGATGCCTTGTTCGCCCCCAAGTCGCTGGCCGTTTTCGGCGCGAGCGAGCGGGTCGATTCGGTAGGCGCGCAAGTATTGAGAAACTTGCTCGCGGCCGAGTTCCCCGGGCCTATCTTCGCCATCAATCCCAAACACCGGATGGTTCAGGGCCAGCGCGCGTACGCGTCGGCGTCCGAGCTGCCGCACGCCATCGATCTGGCGGTGATCGCCACCCCCGCGCCCACGGTGCCGGATCTCGTCGGTCAATGCGGTGAGCACGGCATTCGGGCGGCCATCGTGCTTTCGGCGGGGTTCGGAGAGGGGGGCCGCGGCACGGAGCTTCGCGACACGCTCAAGCGGGAAGCCGCCCGGCACGGCGTCCGCTTGCTCGGCCCGAACTGCCTGGGCCTGCTGCGCCCGAGCCGGGGGCTGAACGCGACGTTCGGCCACGGGTCGGCGCGCGCCGGCTCGGTCGCGATGGTGTCGCAGTCGGGCGCCCTCGTCACGGCGATTCTCGATTGGGCCGCGGACACCAAGCTCGGTTTTTCGTTGATGGCTTCGCTCGGCGACGCGCTGGACGTCGGCTTCGGCGAAGTGCTCGACTACCTCGCGCTCGATCCCGAAACCAAGAGCATCGTCGTCTACGTCGAGGGCGTTCGCGACGCGCGTAAGTTCATGAGCGGCCTGCGCGTCGCGGCGCGGCTCAAGCCGGTCGTGTGCGTCAAGGCCGGGCGCCACGCTCAGGGCGAGCGCGCGGCGCTGTCTCACACCGGAGCGCTCGTGGGCGACGACGACGCGTTCGACGCGGCGCTCCGGCGAGCCGGCGCCGTCCGCGCGCTCACGATCGAACAGCTGTTCGCCGCCGCGGAGATTCTTTCCCTCCACTCGAACCTGCGCGGCAACCGGCTCGTCATCGTGACGAACGCCGGAGGCCCAGCCGTCATGGCCGCCGATCGAGCGGCGGAGCTCGGCCTCGAGCTGCCGGAGCTCGGAACGGAAACCGTGGCGCGCCTCGATCAGGTTCTGCCCGCCCACTGGTCGCACGCGAACCCCGTCGACATGCTGGGCGACGCGACCGCCGAGCGGTACCGCGAAACCCTCAAGGCTTGCCTCGACGACAAGGCGGTCGACGGCGCGCTCGCCATGCTGACGCCGCAGGCCATGACCGATCCGCTCGCGTGCGCGAAAGAGGTCGTAGCCGTCGCCCGGGAGAGCAAGAAACCCGTGCTGACGTGCTGGCTCGGACGCCGTCAGGTGGCGCGAGCGCGCACCCTCTTCGAAGAGAGCGGCGTGCCGACGTTCTCGAGCCCCGAAACGTCGCTCGAGGGCTTCGCCTTCTTGTCGCGCTACCGGGAGAGCCAGCTCTTGTTGCGACAGGTTCCGCCGTCGCGCTCGGCGGGCGGGCACCCGGACGTCGACGGGGCGCGGTTGATCGTCGAAGGCGCGCTGAGCCAGGGGCGCCGGGTTCTGACGCCGGCCGAATCCAAAGCCGTGCTGCGCGCATTTTCGATCCCGATCACGGCGTCGATGACGGCGGCCGACGCCAATGCCGCTCTCATCGCCGCCGAGTCGATCGGGTTCCCCGTCGCGCTGAAGATCGACTCGCCGGACATCACGCACAAGTCCGACGTCGGCGGCGTGCGCCTGAACGTCAAGACCGCGCGCGACGTCCGCAGCGCGTTCACGGACCTGGTCGAAGCGGCGCGTGCGAGCCGGCCCCAGGCGCGCATCACGGGCGTCACGGTCGAGGCGATGCACGAGAAGCGACACGGGCGGGAGCTTTTGGCCGGCGCCGTGCGCGATCCGGTGTTCGGACCGGTCATCGCCTTCGGTTTGGGCGGCACCGCCGTCGAGGTGCTGCGAGACCGGGCCGTGGCGCTGCCCCCGCTCAACACGTTCCTGGCCGCCGACATCATCAAGCGCACCGCGGCCGGGCGCCTGCTCGGAGCGTTTCGCAATTTGCCTCCGGCCAACCTCGAAGCCGTGGAAGACGTCCTGATGCGGATTTCCGAAGCCGTCTGCGAGCTGCCCGAAATCCGCGAGATCGAAGTCAACCCTCTGGTCGCCGACGAACACGGCGCCACGGCGGTCGACGTCCGCATCGTCGTGGAACGTGCGTCCGCTTCCCAGCGCCGCTACGCACACATGGCGATCCATCCCTATCCGAGCCACCTCGTCAGCCGGCGACAACTGGCCGACGGCACCGACGTCACGCTGCGGCCGATTCGACCGGAAGACGCCGAGATCGAGCAGACCTTCGTGCGCCGGCTTTCAGCGACGGCAAAGTACTTCCGCTTCATGAGCACTCTCACCGAGCTCACTCAGGAGATGCTCGTGCGCTTCACGCAGATCGATTACGACCGTGAAATGGCCTTCGTCGCCGTGCTGGAGTCGGATGCGGGCGAAACGGAGATCGGCGTGGCGCGCTACGCCGTGAACCCCGACGGTGCAAGCTCGGAGTTCGCCCTCGTGGTCACCGACGAGTGGCAGGGCAAGGGCGTCGGAACGCACTTGATGTCCGCCTTGATCGACACCGCGCGCACGCGCGGACTCACGAGCATGAACGGCGAGGTTCTGTCGGATAATCACCCGATGCTCGAGCTCACGCGCTCGCTCGGGTTCTCGGTGGAACCGCTGCCGCAAGATCCCACGGTCCGTCGCGTGTCGCTCGAGCTCTGACGCGCCGCGTTCCGGCCGCGCGCTCGACGCGAAGAGTTGACGCGAGGTCGGCGCCGCCCGGCAGCTTCTGCGCGTTCAGGCCGCGGCAGGCCCCCCCGGTGCCGGGACCGCTCAGCGCTCCTTCTCGACGTCGAGGCGCATCTTCGGCGCCTGGTCCGGCGGCACGTTCTGCATCTTCGGAACCCTGATATCGGGCGAATCCGCACCGGGTTCCGGCCCTAGATTGGGCAGCACGAGCGATGCGGTCACGATGCCCAGCAGGACAATGACGACACCCCCGAGCCAGAAGATCCTGCGTGTACCTTTGAGACGATTCATGGCGATACCTCCTGACTCAACGGTGTCTCGGAGTTCAATCGCAAGAGTGGAAGCAAGAGTCGTGCCGGCGCAGGAGTCGTGCTCGGCACGGTCATTGCATTCAGTTTCTACATGCCAATGAACGACGCCCAATTCGTCGGCCGAGTGCAAGCGCTCGGGCCGTTTCGCGACGAGGCGGACGCAACGGCCGCGATAGTCGCGACGCTCGAGGTGCTCGGCCGCGGGCTGTTCGAGGACGAAGCACGGCGCATCGCGGAGGCTCTTCCGCCTTTGCCCGCGCGCGCTCTCAGAGCAAGAAACCGAGGCGAGGCCCTCGATCGGACCCGTTTTTTCGCCGAGATCGCGGGCTCCGGAGAGTCGCGCCCGAGCCAGTGCCTGGAGCACGCGGAGGTGGTCTGCCGAGTCCTCGCCGAGGCCATGCCCCCCTCGAAGCTCGAGCGGATTCACGTCGCCTTGCCTGGCCTCACCGGCCTGCTCGCGGTGAAATCCGAACCAGACGCGCCGCCGCCGCAGCACACGCGAGCGGACTCGCCGCGCACTCTGTCCGAGGGAAGGCCGGGCCCCGAGCACCCGTTTGCGAGCGCGGCTCCCGAGGAGCTCGCTCACCGGCACTCGGTCCCTCGCTCCGAAGACCCCCACGCCGACACGAAACTTTCGAGTGCGAGCGGGCTCACTCAAGAACGCGAGGGTCGCACGCTGTCGCGCGGCAAGCCCGGCTCCGGACGGCCGCTCTCTCGCGGCCGCTAGCGTCGAGGGCACGAGCCTGGCCTTTCCGAGGGCGCCCGTGAGCGCCGAGCATGCGTTCGAGCCGCAAGCGGTGCCGCTCGAGCATCTGCTTCGCCGGCTCGCGGCGTCGCTCGACGGCCTCGGCCGGCAAGAAGCTCACGAGCGACTCGAGCACGAAGGGCGCAACGTTCTGCCCGAGCACGTGCGTTCGTCGCGGCTCGTGCGGCTCGCGCGCCACTCGACGCATCGGTTCGCGCTGCTCTTGTGGGCCGGCGCCGCGCTCGCCCTGGTTGGGGAGGCGTTCGGCAAAGGGCACGGGATGGGGCTCATCGCCGCGGCGCTCGGCGCGGTGGTGGTGATCAACGCCCTGTTCGGTTTCTGGCAGGAGGAGCGTGTCGAGCACGCGATGGCCGCTTTTCGCGCCATGCTCTCCACGCGCGCTCGGGTTCTTCGCGCGGGCCTGGAGGCGGAGATCGACGCCGCGGACCTGGTGGCGGGCGACGTGATCCTGCTTGCCGAGGGAGATCGAGTACCGGCCGACGCGCGCCTTTTCGAAGTGCATGCGCTCAAGGTGGACAACTCGCCGCTGACGGGCGAAAGCGAGCCGCAGCTCAGAACCGTGGCGCCGAGCGTCGCGAGCCGCCTCGAGAGCCGCAATCTGGTCTTTTCCGGCACCCTGGTGAGCGCCGGCTCGGGCAGAGGTGTCGTCTACGCCACGGGAGCGGCCACCGAGCTCGGACGCATTGCCGGGGTCACCCACGCGACCGAACGCGTCGAGGCGCCGATCGAACGCGAGCTGCGCTACTTCGTGAGGCTGATCACGATCGTGGCGCTGGGGCTCGGGGTAGTCTTCTTCTCCGCCGGCTGGGCCATCGGCAACGGCTTCTGGGAAAGCCTGATATTTTCGATCGGCATCATCGTGGCCAACGTGCCCGAAGGGCTGCTGCCGACGGTCACGCTCGCGCTCGCCATCGCCGCGCGCCGCATGGCCAAGCGAAACGCCCTGGTGAAGACGCTCCAAAGCGCCGAAACGCTCGGGAGTACGAGCGTGATCTGCACCGACAAGACCGGCACCTTGACTCGCAATGAAATGCGCGTCACCGAGGTTTTCCTCGGCGCTTCGGACGAACCAGCCGGCGACGCGCCCGAGCTCGACGCCGCCCTCGGTGTCATGACACTGTGCAACAATGCCGCCGCCCGTGACGTCGGCGGCTTGGTGCGCTTCGCGGGCGACCCCACGGAGACGGCGCTGCTCGAGTTCGCCGACGACCGCCGTCCCGGTTTCGTCGAAAAGACGCGCGCGCTCTACCCGCGCGTTCACGAGCGTCCCTTCGACAGCGCCACGCGGGAGATGGCTACCGTGCACCGCACGACCGGCGGCCTTCAGGCGACACTGAAGGGAGCGCCCGAGGTCGTCGTCGCACATTGTCGAAGCGTCGTTGTCGCCGGCCGCTCGGAAGAGCTCACGGCCCGGACGGCGATGAAAATTCTTTCGCTGGCGACGCGCGCGGCGCGCCACGGAAAGCGCGTGCTCTGCCTCGCCCAGAAGCCGGTAGCGCCCGACGCCGACCTCGAGACCGCCACGAGCGAGCGCGATTACACGTTCGTCGGCCTGGTCGCGATGCGAGACCCGCCGCGCTCGGAGGTTGCCGAAGCGGTGGCCAAGTGTCGCACTGCCGGCATCCGCATCATCGTCGTTTCGGGCGATCACCCGGTGACCGTCGCGGCGATCGCGCGCGAGATCGGGATCACGGACGGCACGCCAGCCCTCGAATACACGGGCGAGGAGCTCGGGAGCCTCGGCAAGGCAGCCCTGCGCCGCGCTCTTGCCGCTGAAACCGTGCTGTTCTCGCGTACGAGCCCGCTCGACAAGCTGCGCATCGTGACCGCGCTGCAAGAAATGGGGCACGTGGTGGCAGTGACCGGCGACGGCGTCAACGACGCGCCCGCGCTGCGCCGCGCGGACGTCGGCGTCGCGATGGGGAAAACGGGCACCGACGTCGCGCGCGAAGCCGCCGACATCGTGCTGATGGACGACAACTTCGCGACCATCGTCGCGGCCGTCGAAGAAGGCCGCGTCATCTACGGCAACATGCGTCGCTTCGTCGGCTACGTGCTCACCAGCAACGTGCCCGAGATTCTGCCGTACATCGCGTTCGTCCTGCTCGGCATTCCGCTGCCGCTGCCGGTGCTGCTCATTTTGGCGATCGATGTCGGAACCGACATGCTGCCGGCGATCGGCCTCGCGACCGAGCCCGCGGAGACCAACGTCATGCACGAGCCCCCGCGCCCGCGCTCGGAGCGGCTCGTGTCACGGGGACTCGTGCTCCAGAGCTACTTGTTTTGGGGACCCTTCGAAGCTGCGGCCGGGTTCAGCGCCTACGCCTGGGTCCTCGGTACCGGCGGCTTTCGCCTCGGTGACGAGCTCGCCCCGACCGATCCCCTCTACGCGCAGGCGATCGCCGCCTTCTTCGCCGCCATCGTCGTCTGCCAGGTCGCCAACGTGCTCGCCTGGCGCACCACGCAGCAGAGCCTGTTCAAGCGCGGCCTCGGAACGAACCTCGCCGTCCTCTTGGGCATCGCCTGCGAGCTCGCGCTCACGGCGCTCGTCCTGGAGAGCGGCGCCGGGCACGCGATCTTCGGCACGGCCTCGCCGCCGCTCGCCGCGTTGCTGGTTCCGATCCCCTTCGCCGTCGCGATGCTGGCGGTGAGCGAGGTGATCAAGGCGCTGCGGCGAGGGGCGCACACGCGAGCGAGCGTTCCGCGCGGCCGCGCTGGCGCGCAGTCCTGATTGGTAGTCGGACCGGGTGCGGGTGAAGGATCGGCAGCGGGAGAGGGAGGGGAGAGGTCGGGATGGGAG
>Ga0214471_10005019_pt1 | contig 10209 bp, 14 predicted proteins | sample RVTome_5_FD_207665 | JGI IMG/M metagenome (GOLD analysis project Ga0214471, IMG submission 207665) | Soil microbial communities from uranium-contaminated site in the Upper Colorado River Basin, Wyoming, United States - RVT142D155 | ecosystem: Environmental > Terrestrial > Soil > Contaminated >... | reverse complement strand
GTCTAAGGACGCTCCTGAGGAGCGATGCGTCCAGGTGCCCGGCGAGGGCGTTGTCGTCGAGCTCGAGCACCTTGGCGGACTTCATCACGAGTATGTTCGGATGGCAGCGTGATGATTACGGATGAATATTTGGTATACACAGCTTCATCACTACTACTTGCCAGAAGCTGCGTGAGTTTTCGGGACCGACACCGGTCCATTGGGCGAAGTTGGGTGTCTCGGGAGCGATTGAGGATCAGAAGTCTGGCTAGCGTTCTATTGCTTAGCCGCGCGAGCACGTGGTCGATCGCCACGAGACGGGCGAATGAGCACCTCTGCCGAAATGCCGAGCTCTGCATGAAGGCGACGAATCATGCTGATAGACAGGCCGCGCTTGCGATTCAGAACCTCCGCGACACGCGTCCGCGTTCCGATGATGGGCTCGAGATCCTTGCGGCTTAGCCCTTGTTGCTCCATGCGAAACTTGATGGCTTCGACGGGATCCGGTGGATCCATCGGATAGTGTTCGGCCTCGTAGGCGTCGATCAAGGTTGCCAGCACGTCGAGGCGATCTCCCTCCGGCGTCCCACTCTTCGCGCCCCAAAGACGCTCGACTTCGGCCAGGCTCTTTTCGTAGTCTGCTTTCGAGCGGATCGGTTTCAATTCAGTTTTCATGGTCCACTTCTTCGACATCGATATGGTCGTAGTCTTTATGAGTGCCTATCCACTTGATCCAGGCGATTCCCTTCTCGAAATCGACCGCCACAACCAAGCGATAAGCGTTCCCCTTCACATTGAACACGATGCGATCGGCGGTGACGATGCTCGCCGTCGCGTAGGATCGCTTCACATCAGCTGTGCTTGCCCATCTCGCCTTCTTGACTTCATGAAACCAAGCGTCCAGCGCCGCCTTCACGGCCGGTTGGTCTCGTCGCCCGGCGAGAGAATCGACGAATTCCCTCAAGGTCCGCCGGGCAATGATTCGCATGAGAGCACGCTATCATGTGCCCATTTTGGGCGCAAGCTGCGGATGAGATCCGCTTGATCAAATAACGGGTGGTATCTAGCACGAACAGTCTCTCAGCTGACCAGATCTCACGAAAGTTGATCAAGTTCGAAGGAGAAGAATGTATCGTTGGATTAGTATGTTAGGCGAAAATCCGCGCCGGACTTTTAATCCGATGGTCGCAGGTTCGACCCCTGCACGGCCCACCAAAATTCAAGCGCCCTTTCCGGGGGCTTAGATGACAGCTAATACCGGAACCGACGTTAACACCTCTTGCGCCGGCGACCGCATCTCTCAACGATAGTGAGGACACGGTAACACTCGACGCCATTCTACGCGTTGGCGCCATCGAGCTTGCGATAGATGGTCCGTCGCCCCACGTGGAGAATCTTAGCGGCTCGTTTCTTGTTATCCCCCGCTCGTTCGAGGATCCACCGGATGTAACGTTCCTCCAGCTGGGCCAGCGTCGGAGGGGGGTCGTCTTGGATACCGAGCGGATCGGTGTCCAAGGGCGCACGGCGGAGACCTACCCGCATGCGCTCGGGTAGATGGCGAACTTCAATCTTGCTGTTCTCGCAAAACGTTGCGGCACGCGTCAGCGCATTGTTGAGTTCGCGCACATTGCCCGGAAAGGGATAGCTCTGCAGCGCCTCGAAGGCGGGTTCGGAAACGTGGAGCCTCGGAAGGTTCCGTTCCGCGGCCAAGCCGGCGAGGAAGTGGGCGATCAGCGCCGTGCGGTCGTCGTCATCGCGCTCGCGCAGCGGCGGCACGTGGAGTGCAAGCGCCTCCAGACGGTAGTAGAGATCTTCGCGCCAACGGCGCGCTTTCATCTCCGCGTCGATGTCGCGATTCGTTGCTGCAATAATGCGCACATCAATCGGAGTTTCCCGGGCTCCGCCAAGTGGGCGAATGCGCTGCTCCTGCAAAGCCCGCAAAAGCTTCGCCTGCAGCGGCATCGGCATTTCCCCGATCTCGTCGAGGAAAAGCGTGCCGTGGTCCGCTTCCGCGAAGAGACCGCGACGCGCGGCCCGCGCTCCGGTGAACGCGCTCGCCGTATGTCCAAAGAACTCCGCTTCGAGGAGCGTTTCCGGAATGCTCGCGCAATTGACGGCGATGAACGGGCGCTCCACGCGGCGGCTTTCGGCATGAATGGCCTTTGCGACGAGTTCCTTGCCGGTGCCGCTTTCTCCGGTGATTAACACCGGTTCATCTACCTTCCCGACACGCCGAATGGCGGCGAACAGATGTTGCATCACCGGGCTTTGGCCAACCATGCCGTGAAATAGGCCGTCACGGCTCGACTCTCGTAGCGTCTCGCGCAGGTGCTGGAGCATCACGTTCGTGTGTCGCTGCAGGAGCGCGCGTTCGACCCGCACCGCCAGGTGCTCCAGATCCAACGGTTTCGTGAGAAAGTCGTCGGCGCCGGCTTTCAGCGCCTCCACCGCTTGTGGGACCGAGCCGAAGGCCGTGATCAGCAGCACGGCCGGTGGAGCGCGATGTGTCTGAGCCGCCTGCAGCACGTCGAACCCGCTGCCGTCGGGCAGGCGCAGATCGGTGAGCACAAGATCGGGCGCGCCCACGCGCAAAGCCCCGAGAGCTCCTGTCCTGTCTACCGCGGTTTCCACGAGATAGCCGCGGTCTTCGAACTCGCTTGCGATGAGCTCGCACAAGGCTTGATCGTCCTCGACGACCAGCAGTCGGCCCGGTGGCTGAGCAGGGTGGGCGGTCTCGGTCATTCGCTTGCTTCGTGCTCCGGAGGAAAGTCGATCCGGAAGCCGGCTCCTCCGAGTGGCACATCGTAGACGGTGATCTCAGCGCCATGATCGGCGACAGTCCCTTTTACGATCGCGAGACCCAGCCCGCTTCCGTGGCCGGCCTGCTTGGTCGTGAAGAACGGCTCGAAGATACGTTCGCGGTGGCTGGTCGGGATTGGCTTCCCGGAGTTCTCAACGAATACCCGTGTGTCGTCTTCGTTTCGTTCCCATCCGATGCGAACTTGTCCACCGTCGGCCGCGTAGAGCGCGTTGCGCAGGAGGTGCGCCAACGCTTCCCTCAGGCGGCCTTCGTCTCCAAGGATCTGCGCATCCGCTGGACCGGCCACGAGCTCGATCTCAGCGTCGGTTCCTTCTGTTTGTGCGCGTACATCCGCAAGCGCCAACGTTATGATACGTCGCACGGATACCTGCTCCAGCGCAACCGCGGGCTCGCGCCCGAAGCCCAGCAATTGTTGCACGATGGCAGCCATGCGCGCCGCCGATGCTCGAATGCCTGCGAGCATCCCGTGTTCCTTGGAGTCGAGCCGTCCACGCCTCATGAGCTGTTGAGCGTGCCCATCCACGACGCTCAATGGCGCTCCTAGCTCGTGTGCGACACCGGACGCCAACCGGCCGGCGAGGGCGTATTTCTCCGACTGACGCAGTCTGTTTTCGAGGTTGATCTTGCGCGCCTTTTCTTTAGACAGCACACGGTCCCGCTCGGCCATGCCGTCGAGCATTCTGTTGAACCGTGCGGCCAACCACCGGACCTCCAGCGGACCACGCGCGGAGGCGCGGACCGTCTTGTCGCCGGCAGCAACCAATCCCATGGCGTCGGCCAGATAGCCTAGTGGACGGCCGATCGCCAGATGGTGGCCGAGAATGACGATCGCGATGAACAGGGCGCAGAACCCGAGCATGACGAGCCCGGCATTGACGCGCAGCGCGTCGAGATAATCACGGATCTCGCTCGCACGGCGTGTGATCTGCAGCATGCCGATCGTCTGGCCCCCTGCATCGGTCAACGGCGTGAAGTAGGAATACACTTCGCGTCCGCCCACCGATCGATATTCCGCAGTCTCTTGCACGCTTTGCACGTCGAGGTCTGTGAGCGACGGCATGCTCACATTGGGAAGCTGATCGGCGCGCGAGATCAACGTGCCTTTTGCATCGTAGAGATAGACTCCGTAGACGCGGCTGAACTCAGATGCCGAGCGCAACGCCCTGTCGAGCGAATACTCTCGCTCTCGCTCGAGTGAGCGGGCGAGCGGCACTTTGAGCGCGCGGGAGATCAGTGCGATGTCTTCTTGGAGGCGCGCTTCCAGTTGTCGCTCCAACGCCGTTAGTACCAAGAGACCGCCCGCGCCGAACACGGCAAGCAGTGGAACTAGGACAACCATGATCACAGCGCTTCGCAAACTGAGCATCCAATGACCTTAACAACAAGACGGCGCATGTGCCAACCTGGCTCAGCTTGAGCGAAGTGACATAGGTGTCGCGCGACTTCAGGGTTGGCGAGATGTGTGTATCCGAATGACACACGCACTACGGTCAGTTCGAGATGCGGATATGACTGCCTGATGCGCAAATGGAGGTCTGGCATGAGGCTTGCAGCACTTATCACGACGAGTGTTCGCAACGAGGTAGGAGACCCCCATGAAAAGACCATTCAGAGAAAGACCATTCGGACTGCTTTGCGTGTTGGCCATGATCGTTGGTTTCACGCATGTCGCGCTCGCGCAAAGTCCCGTGCCACCGCCGCCCCCCATGCCGGCGGACCCGGAGGCAGCGCCTGAAGTGTCAGACGCGGAGCTGGATACGTTCACCACTATTTATCTTGATCTGCAGGAGTTGAACAGCCGGTTCGAGGCAGAAATGTCGTCCGCAACGTCTGGGGCCGAAGCGCAGGAAGTACAGACCCGACTTCAACAGGAGACGGCCAACTTGATCCAAGGTCACGGATGGTCGCTAGAACAGTACAATCTTGTTGCCCAGGCGATAAACGCGGATGCGGAGCTACTCGATCAGGCACTGGAGCTCATCGCAGAGAAATCCTGACGGCTTCGGATACTTCTGATCCGCTGGTATCCCACGACGGGCCCGGATTTTCCCGGGCCCGTTCCGCTTTGCGAGTCACGCTTCGCAAGGCAGCACGCGATGACTTGAGCGTACTACGTGGGGCAGCTGTTCGAGAAGGAAGTCGGCTCGACGACGACGTACCGGCACGGCCTGGATCGGGTAATCGGGGTGGTCAACCGGGTGGGGACGACGAACACACTGCAGTTCCTGCACCGGGATCACCAGGCGAACGTGGTCGAGGTGACGAGCTCGACGGGATCGCTGGTGCAGTCGCTGGCTTACGATGCCTGGGGCTTAAGGCGAAACGCGAGCAACTGGTCGGCGCTGGGCAGCCTGTGGGGTGCGAATTCGTAACAAGCCGCAAAAGCACGAGCTTTAACGTTGTTAACGGCGGCCTCGGCTGCCGACGCTGAATATTCGGGACCGATGACCGAGGATCGCCCCTCTTGGTCTTCACGATGGAAAGTGTCTACCAAGAGGCCGGAAATACAGCGAAATAGGAGGGTTTTCGGGGGGATTTTGGTAGACAAATTTCCGTAACAGATTGTTTTTGCGTGTAATTCTGAAAGACTTTTAATCCGATGGTCGCAGGTTCGACCCCTGCACGGCCCACCAATCAATACAAGAACTTGCGGTGTTTTTTTTGAGCAAGGACTTGATCAATTCCGACTAGCTTGACCAAAAATGGCGTGCTTGATTCTCCCAAGTCGCATTTACAAGCAATCACTTACAACAAGACGAGCACCGGACTTTTCCGTCAGGAAGTGCAAGGAAATCCCACACAGGGCATGGCTCGATTTGCGGGAATACGGTCAGGCACTTCTCACGGAAAACTCACGTGTTCGTAGTTCGCGCGCACCGCTTGTTCGCTCGGATTCAGGAACTTCCGGCTGCCGAGCACTGCTTATGCCGGGTAGTGCGCAGTTTTGGAGGCTGCCGTTCTACGAGTTCCGCCAATTCCGTGGTCAGTCTACGTGGCCGCCTATGCCAGAACGTCGAGAGTCACGATTTGGAAGCTGTAGCGTCCAGTAAGACACGCAGTGCGGTGAATACCGGTCACTTTGCTGGGCGTTAACCATTTGGATAGCACCAATTCCCAGTTGCTGATTTTTCTGTACACGTCTTAAATAAGGTGCTATATATGAACTCATAAAGCATGTTATGGATTTATATATGAGGTCTTTATGCGTTCCGCAGTTCTAGATGTCTTGCCCCCGGCGGTCAAGCGCTCCCTCAAGCAGTTGGGCGTGGATCTCGCCACCGCACGCCGCAAACGCGGTCTCACGGCCGCTATGGTTGCCGAACGGGCGGGCGTCTCCAAGAGCACCTATCTGCGTGTCGAGAAGGGTGACCCCACTGTCATGCTCGGCATCTATGCGATGGTGCTTTTTGTTCTGGGTTTCGGTGACGCGTTTAAGGACGTGATCGATCCAAGCCGTGACGATACCGGTCTGATGCTCGACGAAGAGCGCTTGCCCAAGCGCGTCCGTCTGAAGAAGAAACGTAAGATGCCATGAAACGAATGGTCGGCGTTTTTCTGGGAGACGGGCCACAGGTCGGAACGCTCCACTACGACTTGCAGCGCAGACGCGAAAGCGCTGCCTTTGAATATACGGCCGAGTGGCTCGGCGACGCCGGTCGCTATCCATTCGGGTCATCTCTTCCTCTTCTCGCAGGGCCACAGTTCCACAAACGCGTAGATAGCGGCTCGGTGTTCCATGACGCAATCGCGGATACGGAACCGGACGGCTGGGGAAAGCGCGTGATCTTGCGCGACCACGTCAAACGGCAGCAGCAACAGCAGGAGCGTCAAGCGGAGGTTCTGAACGCCATGGACTTCCTTCTTGCCGTCGACGACGCGAGCCGCGTCGGCGCGCTGCGCTTCGCTGACGAAGACGGAGTCTTCCAGCGCCAGGCAGAAGAAGGACGGCGTACCGCACCACCTCTGATCGAACTTGCCACGCTCATGTCCGCCTCCCGCGCCGTCGAAAACAACACAGAGACCGCCGCCGATCTCGCCTATTTGCGTGGACGGGGCACGTCGCTGGGCGGCCTGCGCCCTAAATGTACCGTCATCGACGATGACGGTCGCCTTTCCATCGGAAAGCTTCCGAGCATTGACGATCAGCGTGCCGTGACGAAGGGCGAAGTGCTCGCTCTCCGGTTGGCAGAAGACGCCGGAATCAACGCGGCGGAGGCGCGTGTGGTCGATAGCGAGGGCGTGCCGGTCGCACTGATACGGCGCTTTGACCGGCTCGGTGATGGACAGAGGCTGATGTATATCTCTGCCGCGACGATGATCGCGGTCGAGCGGCGAACTCCAGAGGAACACAGCTACACGGAAATCGTCGATGCCATCCGCGTCCGTGGAGCGGACGCTCAGGCGGACATCGAGGAGCTGTGGAGGCGCATCGCGTTCTCTATCCTCATAACCAACGTCGATGACCATCTGCTCAATCATGGCTTCCTTCACGAGCGTGGAGACCTCTGGAGGCTTGCCCCGGCCTTCGACATCAACCCGTTTCCAGATCGTGCCCGCGAATTGTCGTTGTGGATTTCTGAGGACGTGGGGCCAGATGCCACAATCAAGGGCCTTATGGCGGTTGCGCCGTATTTTCGGATTTCCCCAAAGCGCGCGAAGGAGATTCTTGGCAAGGTCGAGGGCGCAGTATCCAGATGGCGCGAGCGGGGTCGGGAGATCGGGATGACAGTTGCCGAGCTTGAACCCTTTACCCGAGCGTTCGAGCACGGCGAACGAGATGCGGTGCGGTTGATCTTGTGAGTTGATTATGTTCCATAACGTTCTACAAGTGGAGTGGGCGCGCGTCGGATCGAAAATTGAGAGCAATGAAGAGTTACTCACAATGGCACTGAGGGTGTAACGCCATGTATCAGCGCAGACGCGGACGAACGTCGAGCGGTGCGAGCGCGTTGAAGGTCTAGAGCCATGGCACGTGGAAAGGCGAAAAATGCGAAGACGCGGAAAGGGAAGAGGCACGATTCAGTCAAGAACGGTCGTTCAGCGTCAGCAAAAGTGAAGAAGTCTGGGAAGGGCGATCAGAAAAGATCAAGGAAGGCGAGCCAACCAACAACGCCGGCTCGTGCGAAGAAATTACAGCGCAGATACCCCGAGAGCACCATAAAGCTTCTTTTTGCCCTCAGCTATAACCAGTGTGCGCACCCCGATTGTACGAACGAGGTAGTCGAAAGGGCGACGCAACAATCGCATTCCCTCGTCAGTGCACAGATTTGTCATATCTTCTCTCGAACGGGCCCGAGAGTGATCAACTAACCGGCCGTATCTCGCTGGAACAATGGCTTAACTCCCCGGATCTCTCGAAAGTTGATCAAGTTTCAAGGGTGTGAAAGCCTATATAGATCAGCACGCTAAATAGAATCGCGACCCGGACTTTTAATCCGATGGTCGCAGGTTCGACCCCTGCACTGCCCACCAAAATCGGTCAGCCGCTGTTCGAAGCGCTCGGGTTCGTGACCTATCCGATGATCGAGTTCGAGGCAGATGACGCGCTGGCGAGATAATCGTCAGGATCCCTGGCTCCTGGCGTCCCTCGCCGAGGTCACAGCCTACTTGGTAATCGAGGGGCGCACTGCGCCTCGCGGGGCAGGACACCAGAGACCTATTTTTCGTCCTCCGCCTTGATAGCTTCAAGCTCACGGCTAGGGTATGATTGTTGAAAAGTTCAACAACCAGGGACAACCATGGCAACGGTGAATTTCAGCGTGCCGGACGACGTTAAGAAAGCATTCGACCAAACGTTCAAGAACCGGAACAAAAGTGCGGTGATCGCGGAACTAATGCGCCAGGCGGTTGCGGAAGCCCACCGTGATAAACGACGCGCGGAGTTGTTCCGCATGCTGACGGAGCGGCGGGATCGACGACCGGCAGCAAGCAACCGCGAGATTCGCGCGGTGCGCACAGCAGCGCGTTCATGACGCTGGTTGTCGATGCCAGCATCGTCGTCAAGTGGCTGCTGAACGACCCTGAACGGGAAGAGGACACGGAGCGGGCCACTCGCTTGATGCGATGGATTGTGGAGGGGAGGGAACCGGTCGTTCAACCCGTGCACTGGCTCGTGGAAGTCGGCGCTGTGCTCGCGCGCCTGAGCCCGGAAACAGTAGCGGATGACCTTCTCATGCTGCAAGGTCTGGAGCTCGCGGTCGACGATAGCCCCGGTGTTCTCGGCCGTGCTTGTAGATTGGCGGTTGACTTGGAGCAACATCTTTTCGACACGCTGTATCACGCGCTCGCACTGGAGCTGCCGGACGCAATTCTCTTGACAGCCGACGATCGTTATCTGCGTGCCGCCGGTCAACATGGCCGTATCCTTCGGCTGTCCGCCTGGACGCAGGACGAGCCCGTCGAGCGCGACTGAATTGGGAGCAAGCCGACGACTGCCGAAGGTCGAGCGGCACGGCGCCGACTACCTTTCCTCGATCTTCTCGAGGATCGGACAGCCGTCTTCCGCGGCCCTGCATAAATTGACCAGCAACTGAAGCTCGTTGCGCAGCACGGTCAGGTCTTCAAGATTGTGCTCTATCTCTAGCAGTTTTCTCTGCGTAAGCCGCGACCACCGCGCCGCCGAGCACCGCCAGCCGGCTCGTGCGACGAGGCCCGTCGACCTGCCGGACGACGTAGCGATAGAGCGCTGAGACGTCACCCCACCGAGCGTCGCCGCCCGGGGAGAGGCGATACGGCACGCCGAAGAGCAGCGTTTGCGTGCCGCTCAAGCCCCAGGCCATGCTCACGGTGGCCGTCTCTCGATGCGCGTCGGGGGTGCGCTCGAGCTGAAGCCTGAGCACTTTGCTCGCCTTTCTCGACGGGTAAGGCGACAAACGAGCGCAGTCCCATCGACCAGCCCGTCCGGCTGAGCGCCGCGCAAATGACCAAACAGGCCAGGCGGAACCGGATGCCCGGCTTATGGGCCTTCCCGGACATCGCCCGGAGTGAAGCCCGCATCGATGATCGTTTGCTTGAGCTCGTCCAAGTCGAGCGCGCGTCCCTCGCCGATCTCGATTCTCGCGAGGCTCCGCTTCAGGCTTACTCGAACGTCTTTGACACCGGGCAACTCCAATAAATTGCTGCGCAAGCCTTCGACGCAGAACGCACAGACCATCCCGCGAACGTCGATCTCGAGGACCGTGCTCTCCTCGGGGAACGCCGCGAACGGGCACGAAAGCAGCAACAACGCAATCCCAAGCAGTTGTCTCATCACGGTGTCCTCTCACCCGCCTAGCGCGAGCCGCAGTGGCAAAGCGAGATAGGCGGAAAAGAAACCCACGCTCCATATGAGGGTTGATCCGATCAATACCCTACGGTTCCATGACCGCGCTCGCCGGCAGCGCTCCGCTAGGACGGGGTCGACGGGACAC
>Ga0214471_10005018_pt1 | contig 10210 bp, 6 predicted proteins | sample RVTome_5_FD_207665 | JGI IMG/M metagenome (GOLD analysis project Ga0214471, IMG submission 207665) | Soil microbial communities from uranium-contaminated site in the Upper Colorado River Basin, Wyoming, United States - RVT142D155 | ecosystem: Environmental > Terrestrial > Soil > Contaminated >... | reverse complement strand
GACCGCCCACCAGGCGATACCGTTCAACGCATGCACCACCTGCGGGTTGAAGATGAAGCGATAGTGGTCGGGAAAGGCGGCGCCCAGCGCGCCGGGGCCGAGCAGAATTCCGGTCACAATCTGCACGACCACAAGCGGAGCGAACGACTCGGTTCGGCCCAGCCGCCAGACCAGATAAGGGAGGGAGAAAATGATCAACATTGCTATCAAAAAGATTTCGGTAGCGTGCATTTAAAACTCCGGCACGGCGACTGGTCGCCACATGTTATTGGGGAATAGAAGTCTGCAGTGGCAATTCCGCTTGAAGCGTCAAAATGCCTGACAGATTGTCATGTGACATGGAGCCGCCAAGACACCAAGAGTCCTGTTGCCGCCGCCTCGCGCTATGTCCCGCGGGGGCCGGGGAGGGGAGCGACCCCCTCTCTCGAAACCATGCCAGGGAACGTCCGGTCAATATGATGACATGATGCGGAAATGCAACGACGTCGAGAGGATATCTTGGTTATTAAAAGAACAAATTCTGCCTTTCGCGTTTTGGCTCGATGCCTTCGGCGAACAGGTACGCAGAGACCTGGGCACACTTCAGTGATTCTCTTTTTCCCAGGGAAGTTTTCCCGTTTTCACGTAACGGTCGATCTTCGCCAGATTGTCTTGGTCGGAAAATACCTCCCTGTTGGTTCTAACCGCCTTCGACAGGGAAGCAGAGAGAAAATCGCTCAAAGTATTGATGTATCGTTTGTATCGGGCAATTCCCGCCTTGGAGAGGAGCCTCAAGCGTAATAGATGCTTTCGCAATAAATTTTCGCTGTTCTCCTCATACGCGTCCACCAATCCCCAAGTTTGGGCTTGTTTGGCTGAAATGGGTTGGGTCATTAATGTCATATAATGAGCCCTCGCAATTCCGGTTCGACGGATCAGAAACGGCAAGACACAGGCCGGCATCAGCCCGAAGAGCAATTCCGACAGACTGAACGTCGTTTTCTCATCGCAGAGCACGATATCACAGGCAGCCGCAAAGCCGACGCCCCCAGCGTTTGTTTTTCCGCGAACGTGAGCGATGGTAATGTAAGAGCCACGTGCCAGTTGTAGCCATAAATTGTATAGGGATTCGGGGTTTTGTTCCGGTTGGGCGCCTCGCTCTATTGCTTCTTGCATATCCTGAAAGTCCGCGCCGAAGCAGAACACGTCTGGCAGGCCCTCCAGTACCAGAATTTTCATGGATGATTCGCACACGCTTAGGACTTTTTGACACTCTTCGATCAGAAGATCATTGATAGTATTATTGGCTTCCGGGCGGTGAATTTGAAGATAGCAAATCTCATTTTCCCAGCGGACTTTGATGGTTTCGTATGCTCTTGTCGGCGCTAAGATATCCATTCGTACTCCCTGTGATATTCCTTGATCTCCTTCAAAAACAGCGTCGGCCGCTCTTGCATGTGTCTTGCGTCGGAAACGAAATCGGTATCCAAACGGATATTGCGGGTACCGAATTTTACCTGGCTGCTACGGCGCAGGAGTTCCTCGTATTCATTCATGGACAGCTCGTAACGTTTGTCCAAGTGATCTCTAATCTTGAGTGCGTGTAGCTGTTCCTGGCTTTCTTTTCTGGCTATCCCGCTGAAGAACTCCGAACAACAGCCTGATCCGTAGGAGAAACAGCCGATTCTTTGTGGCGTTTCGAAATCACCGTTGTCAATTGTGCTGAACAGAGCGAACATCGCCGTGGCCCCCATGGTGTTGCCCGCGCGTTGGCAATAAGTTAATCCCGGAACGACGCGTTGCTGGAAATCCTTTTCAATGTCATTGGGCTGGGCCTGAACCATCTTGCGCATCAGGCTGCGATGGGCTCCCTTGATCATGCCTCCAAAAGGGGTATGAAACGTTAAGTACTGAAAGGAGGTGGAGTAGTCAGCATCGCGCACGCGTTTCTTGTATTCCAGGAACGATTTCTCGCAGCAATCCAAATAGGAAAGGAGCGATAAATCGGCGTCTCCAGCCTCGGTGTCGGGCGACGGTCGGCAAGTATCCATTACCTCGTAGCCGTAATAGCCGTTCGCCCCAATATCGATTTGAAATACACTGGGGATTTCGCTGATCAGCATCGCCACCGCCCCGGCGCCGCTGCTGGGCTCGGCAAAGGACCAGTCCTGCGTGACAGCGTCTTCTCCACCCTCCACGATAAAACGGGCAATGTCCGTTGCAATGACCAGCGCTTTGGCTCCCGGCGACGTTTGTGACATGATGAAATTGACCGCCATTTGCAGCCCCGCCGCACCGGAATAACAGGCGTTTTTCAACTCGAACAAGCGACAATTGCGATTCAACCCCAAGTGGTGATGAAAATAGGTGCTCATGGATTTACCGAAATCAAAAGCCGATTCCGTGCAGGTGATCACCATCTCCACCCGGTCCTTTTCCTCCGGGCTGAGAGCGTCTATGAGAGGTTTCGCGGCATTGACCCCGAAGGTGACCGGATCTTCATAGGGCAATGCGACTGTTTTCTCCTTCATGAGCAAATTCTTGAATCGGGCGATGTCCAGATTGCGGTGCTCAGCCAGTTTGTTCACGTCCAGGTAGGTCGTTCCTGCGAAGACATTCATCGCTTCGATTCCGACGTAATTCATCTATTCTTCCTTAAGGTTGCCGTGATCGATCGTTAAAGCTCGGTTTCCATTAGTTCCTGCAGCCTGCCGACCAAAAGTATCGCGGCGTCTTTCATCAGTTTATAGGCGATCTGGTCCACATGACGGGCTCTCCAGCTTTCCCATTCGGTGCCTTTCACCCATTGATTGAACGCGCCCAATGCCGGTCCGGTATGCACTTGATAGTCCACCTGATTTTTATCGTCCCCGGAAAAGGCTAGTCGGATCGAGTAGCCAAAGTACCAACGGAAAACGAGAGCCATTTTATACTTAGGGTGGCGCTGGGCTTTTTCAATTTCCTCAGTTTTGCCTCTTCCTTCAAGATAGGTTTTCGTCTCCTGCCAGATCGTTTCAAAGCTCTTTTTGAAATATTTGTCTTCGAGTTGTTTCCGGATAGTTTCGGGAATTTCTTCCAAGGCGTTGTAGTGGCTGTAAAGCATAAATAGCCGGTTGGCTCTTGCCGGGAAAAATAGCCCTTTTTTCAAAACCTGAATCTTTGAACCCATCTCAAACATGTCTCCGGCGGGAGCGTATGCCGTATCTTGAACGTTGATGTCCTGGAGCAGATCCTTAACCGCGCTACTCATTCCTGACTCGACCGTGCATTGATTTATGGATCCCGTCAGCACGAAATCGGCGCCCATTGCAAACGCGGCGGCGACCGCTTGCGGAGTCCCGATGCCGCCGGCCAAGCCGATGCGCAGGTTTCTCTCATCCATACCCATTTCTTTACGCAAGCTTTGAATCGCAGGCAGCAAAACGGTGGCAACCCCCTGGTCGGTATGGCCTCCGGAGTCCGCCTCTACGCAAATGTCGTTCGCCATCGGCATGGATTCAGCCCATTGTGCCTGTTCCGGAGTGATTTTGTTCTGCGACAGCAGCTTGGTAACGATGCGCTCGGGCGCCGGACTCATGAACGCCTTCGCTACCTCAGGACGGGAAACTTTTGCCAATATTTTGTGACGGCATTCGAGGGTTCCGTTGGGCTTCTTTTCCAACCCCTTCAAGCGATAATAAACCAAGGCGGGGGTTATCTGCATGAATGCGGAGGCCTCAATTCTCTGGATACCTTTCTCCAGATATACCTCAACAGTTTTCATCTCCATCGAGGGGTCCGACACGTCGCAAATCAAATTCATTCCGTATGCCTGTCCTTGCGACAATTCCTTTTGGATGGATTCGATATCGGATCGAATTCGGTCCAAGCTTAAGCCCCCTGTTCCGAGGAAACCGAGCAAACCCGCTTTCCCCATGCTGACGACAAGTTCCTTGGACGCGATTCCTCGGTACATCGCGCCGGACAGGTAGGCGTATTTGAGGCCGTATTCTCGCTTGAAAGAAGCACTTCCGAGCCTTTCGGCAGCCCGTTCAAAATGAAGCGATGCATTTTCCAGCGGACCATTCATCTTCGCCTCGCTCGGGTATTCCTTTTGCTTGTCTGTTTGTAGCGCTTCCATATTGATTTCCCTACCTATGTGCTGAAATGTGTGCACTGAAATGTGCGGCCGTTGCCCCAATGCTCGGGTTCGGCGTCCACAATGTGATTGAACATAGATTCGCCCTTTGGTGCTCGGTGGGAATTCCGAAAAATTATGGTCGTGGTCTGCGAGAGCGCGATAACACCCAAGGATAAAGATCCGCGAGCAGAGCAAATGGTATATGCCGAAAGCGAAAGCTGCCCTCGGCAGCATTTCATGAGTCTGCGGCATCTGAAAATCGTCGGTGTGGGCGACACCAGTGCAATTCTAAGGACGCAGAGATGGCGATTGCTCAGCGCGAAGCAAAATGAAGCGAATAGCAAGAGAACATCTGTATGCAAATCAAGAATGCGGAAGCCCTCGGTCGTTTCAGGACACTGAAGGGCCAGGAAAATTCGATCTTCCTCTTCACATAGGCCGGAGCATCCCTATGCCTTCAGATAGCCGAACGAAATCGTCGAACTCAAGCTTCGTCAGGCTGTATGGGGAAGGAGAATCGGAGGTGCACAATGCAAGCTTGTGTCTGTTATCGAGAAATAGTTCGGCGATTTTGAAGTTCTTGGCGTATCCGTGGGGGTCCTTTAGCGACACGTCTCCACTTGGGCATATCTCAACGCAAAAGGAGGAAAGTTCCTTGTGCAGGCCGGTGCCCAACGCCTTCAAATAGCTCTCTTTGATCGTCCACAACCTAAAGAAGAAGTCGAGCCTGTCACCCGCCTCGAGAGACATCAAGGTGGTATATTCCGAAGGTGCGAAAAATCGGCGAGCGATTGCAAGATCAATGCTCCTTATCTGTTCGACATCGACCCCTACTTCCTCCGATGAAACGGCGCAGACCACCCATCTTCCGGCGTGAGAAATGTTGAAATGTATTCCTGGGTAGTTGGCGAGACTTGGCTTGCCGAAGCGAGCAGTGCGAAGGTCCAACGGATACTCTCCCACACCCAACCCGTCGAGCGAATGCCGCAGCAAGAGCTCGCTCATCATGGACCTCAGTCTGTCCTCGGGACGAACAAACTTGAGGGCTCGTCTTTTCCTCCCTTCCGAAACATTATCCAGAATTCGGGATTCAATCGCCTCTGACTTGAAACGCGATAATCTGACGCAAAGGAGCCTAGTTGAGAGCACGATTGATTTGCTGAAGTTGGCGAGAGGTTTCCTGCGAATCTTGCCGCCTTCTCTGTGTAGGCGTGACGAAGATGGCAGCCAGAAAGGATTTGCTCTGTGTTTACGCGACTAAGAAGCCCGCGCATAGTTTCGTTGCAAGCGATGCTCGGGGAATCGGCTAATTTCCAAGCAGAGCGTCTATTCACTCTTGACTTCGGCGCGCTAATAATCGCTGATAATTAAGGATTCCCTGTGCATCGCTTGATGCTTCTCGAGCTGCTTAATGGGCTGGATGGAAAACGATAAGAGTTGTTTTCTGGGCACAGCTCCGCCGCTTCGCGCGCACGAGCCCGGCCTCGTAAAAATAACTGGCATGATGGCGTTTTGTCAAGGAAATCTGATCTAAGCACCCCCTTAAAGAGTTACTTAGCAGAATCGGTGGGTAAGCGTCCCCTTGGGCAGCGCAATCCCTTGTCCCAATAATGGGCTAATTCGGCCAATAAGGCGATCAGGCCCGCCGGCGACCGGAACGGCGAGGCCAGCCGCATCCCGATCGAGCCAGGTACGCGCTATCCTTGGAGTCCGGCGGCGTCGACGAAAAGCAACCGCTTCCCGTTTTTCCTCGTGTCGACACCTTTCCTGCGCGAGCTGAACGCGGTAAATAAGCGATATGCGACAGAGCAGGCGTGGATTTCTCCAGACTCTCGGCGGATTGGGCCTAGCCGCTTTATCCTTGCCGCGACAGGGGATAGGTTTGCCGATGCTATCCATCACCAGCCGAATTCCCGCAACCGGTGAACGCGTGCCGATAATTGGAATGGGGTCGTGGCTGACCTTCGACATTGGTGACGACCTCGATGCGCGCGCGGCGCGGCTCGAGGTGCTGCGCGCATTTGTGGCCCACGGCGGTGGGGTGGTCGACTCGTCTCCGATGTACGGCTCTTCAGAGGAAGTCATCGGCTGGTGTCTGAAACGTCTGCAGAATTCCGGTGGTTTGTTCGCCGCGACCAAGGTCTGGACGCCTGGCCGGCGGCTCGGGATCATGCAGATGGATTCCTCGGAGAAACTGTGGGGCGTCGAGCGCTTCGATCTGATGCAGATCCACAACATGCTCGATTGGGAGACGCACCTCGGGACGCTCAAGGACTGGAAGGCCGAAGGAAGGATACGTTACCTCGGCATCACCACCTCGCACGGGCGCCGGCACGACGAGCTGGAGGCGGCGCTGAGGCGCGAGCGCTTCGACTTCGTGCAGTTCACCTACAACCTCGAAGACCGCGAGGTCGAGCGGCGCCTGCTGCCGCTCGCCGCCGAGCGCGGCGTTGCGGTCATCATCAACCGCCCGTTCCAGCGCGGCGGCCTGTTCCGGCGGGTGCGCGGCAAGCCGCTGCCCGAGTGGGCGGGGGAGATCGACTGCGCGAACTGGGCGCAGTGCTTTCTCAAGTTCGTCGTCTCGCACCCGGCGGTCACCTGCGCCATTCCGGCCACCTCGCGCGTCGAGCACATGGTCGAGAACATGGGCGCGGCCCGCGGCCGCCTGCCGGACGCCGCGATGCGCGAGCGCATGATCCGGTATTTCGACGGCGCGTGACGGGAGTTTCCGGGCACGGTACCCGGCTGGGCGCCGTCCCGCCGGTGCCACCGGGCTGCTATACTCGGAAAAAACCACGACCCCGGCACGCCATGCCCGACCAGCAGAATCTCGCGCTGCTCATCAAGTCGCATTTCCCGCTGCTGGTCGTGGAGACCCACGAGGAGCGGCGCGCGCTCGACCTGCTCAAGCAGATCGCGGTGCGCGACGGCCACCGGCTGGTGGTGTGGACCGCCACCGAGGGCCTCAAGGAGCACATCGCCTCCGGCGCGAGCGCGCCGAGCGCCGAGGGGTGGCGGATCAAGGACGATTACCGCAGCGCGCCGGACAATCCGACGCTCGACCCCGAGGACATGCTGACGTCGGTATTGAAGCACACCCGGCGCAGCGTGATCGTGCTGGTGGATTTTCATCCCTATCTGACCAATCCGCGCATTGTGCGCTTCCTGCGCGAGATCGCGCAGGATTACGAGATCAACGCCAATACCCTGGTGCTGGTCAGCCACGCGGTCGACCTGCCCGACGAGCTCAAGAGCCTGACGGCGCGCTACGAGCTCAAGCTGCCCGACGAGCTCAAGCTGCGCCAGATGGTGCTGGACGAGGCGAAGTTGTGGAGCCTCAAGAGCAAGCAGAAACTCAAGGCCGACAAGCAGGCGCTGGAGCTGCTCATCAAGAACCTGCGTGGCCTGTCGCTGAGCGACGCGACGCGCATCGTGCGCAACGCGATATATAAGGACAATGCCATCACCCACAGCGACATCCCCGACGTGCAGGCCGCCAAGGTTCAGCTGGTCGGCAAGGCGGGCATCCTGGCCTTCGAGCACGAGACCGCCGGCTTCGCCGAGCTCGGGGGCCTGAGACGGCTCAAGGACTGGTTGAACAAGCGCCGACAGCCGTTTCTCGACGCCGGCAACAGCCGGCTGGACGTGCCCAAGGGGATGCTGCTGCTCGGCGTGCAGGGCTGCGGCAAGAGCCTGGCGGCGAAGTGCGTCGCCGGCGTATGGGGCGTGCCGCTGCTGCGCATGGACTTCGCGGCGCTGTACAACAAGTACATCGGCGAGACCGAGAAGAACATCCGCGAGGCCCTGAAGGCCGCGCAGGTGCTGGCGCCGTGCGTGTTGTGGATGGACGAGATCGAGAAGGGCGTGGCCTCCGGCGACGACCAAACCGGCACCAGCCGGCGCGTGCTCGGCACCCTGCTCACCTGGATGGCGGAGAACAAGGCGCCGGTGTTCCTGGTCGCGACCGCCAACGACGTCCAGGCGCTGCCGCCCGAGCTGCTGCGCAAGGGGCGCGTCGACGAGATCTTCTTTGTCGATCTGCCGGACCCCGCGACGCGCCAGGAGATACTCGCGGTGCACCTGCGCAAGCGCGACATGAAGCCGGAGGACTTCGATCTGCCGGCGATCGCCAAGGCCGCGGACGGGTTCTCGGGCGCCGAGCTCGAGCAGGCCGTGGTGTCGGCGCGCTTCGCCGCGCGCGCCGACGGGCAGCCGGTCGGCAGTGCGCATCTGCTCGCCGAAATCGCCCAGACCCGGCCGCTGTCGGTGCTGATGGCGGAACAGGTCAACGCGCTGCGCGCCTGGGCGAGCGGCCGCACGGTGCCCGCGGACTGAGGCCGCGCCCGCGCCGGCGCGACATCGCGATTGTAAGCTGTTATAATCCCTCCACATTTCATGCAGGCCGCGAGAGGCCTGCATCGACGTCGTACAAACCGTCAGCGTCCGCGCCCCGGGGCGCGTCAGCGCCGCGGATCGTGGCGGTATTTCCAAGATTTGCATGCGTGCGCGCGGCACGCGCCGGCCAGCCAAGGACAGAACATGCCGAAGAAGCAGACGACGAAAATGACGGCCGCGGTCGACGGCGGGCAGGGGCTCTCCGACTACGACATCTACCTGTTCCGGCAGGGCAATCACTTTCACCTGTACGACAAGCTCGGCGCGCACCGGGCGGTCGCGAACGGGCAGGCCGGCACCCACTTCGCGGTATGGGCGCCGGGCGCGCAACGGGTGGCGGTGATCGGCGATTTCAACGGCTGGGACGGGGCCACGCATCCGCTCCACGCGCGTCCGGACGGCTCCGGCATCTGGGAGGGATTTCTGCCCGGCGTCGGCCGGGGCGCGATCTACAAATACCGCATCGAATCCGGCCACGAGCACTACGCGGTCGACAAGGCCGACCCCTACGCGTTCAAGACCGAGCCGCCGCCGCGCACCGCCTCGGTGGTCTGGGACCTGGATTACGACTGGGGCGACGCCGACTGGATGCGCGCGCGCCAGGCGGCCAACGCGCTGACCGCGCCGATGTCGATCTACGAGGTCCACCTCGGCTCCTGGCGGCGCGTGCCGGAGCAGGGCAATCGCCACCTCAGCTATCGCGAGCTGGCCGAGACGCTGGTCGGCTATGTGAACGACCTGGGCTTCACCCACGTCGAGCTGATGCCGGTGATGGAGCACCCGTTCTACGGCTCCTGGGGGTATCAGTGCACCGGCTATTACGCGCCGACCGCGCGCTACGGCGATCCCCAGGACCTGATGTATCTGATCGACCGTTTCCATCAGGCCGGCATCGGCGTCATCCTCGACTGGGTGCCGTCGCATTTCCCGAATGACGAGCACGGCCTGGTGTACTTCGACGGCTCGCACATCTACGAGCATGCCGATCCGCGCCAGGGCTTCCATCCCGAGTGGAGCAGTTGCGTGTTCAACTACGGTCGCCACGAGGTGCGCGGCTTCCTCGGCAGCAGCGCGACCTTCTGGCTGGAGAAGTACCACGCCGACGGCTTGCGGGTGGACGCGGTGGCCTCGATGCTTTACCTCGACTATGCGCGGCGCGCCGGCGAGTGGATACCCAACGAGTACGGCGGCAAGGAGAACCTGCACGCGATCTCCTTCCTGCGCGACATGAACCAGATCCTCTACCGCGACCATCCCGACACCCAGACCATCGCCGAGGAGTCGACCGCCTGGCCGATGGTATCGCGCCCGACCGACGTCGGGGGCTTAGGGTTCGGCCTGAAGTGGAACATGGGCTGGATGCACGACACGCTGGATTATTTCTCCAAGGATCCGATCTACCGCAAACATCACCAGAACCAGCTCACCTTCAGCATCTGGTACGCCTTCACCGAGAACTTCGTGCTGCCGCTGTCGCACGACGAGGTGGTCTACGGCAAGGGTTCGCTGATCCGCAAGATGCCCGGCGACGACTGGCAGAAGCGCGCCAACCTGCGGCTGCTGCTCGGCTATCTGTACGCCCACCCGGGGAAGAAACTGCTGTTCATGGGCGGCGAGTTCGGCCAGTGGAACGAGTGGAGCCACGAGGCCAGCCTCGACTGGCACCTGCTCGACGATCCGGCGCACGCCGGCATTCTGCACTGGACCCGGGACCTG
>Ga0214471_10005017_pt1 | contig 10211 bp, 11 predicted proteins | sample RVTome_5_FD_207665 | JGI IMG/M metagenome (GOLD analysis project Ga0214471, IMG submission 207665) | Soil microbial communities from uranium-contaminated site in the Upper Colorado River Basin, Wyoming, United States - RVT142D155 | ecosystem: Environmental > Terrestrial > Soil > Contaminated >... | reverse complement strand
AGAAGACCGATCCACGCACCACGCCGCACCGACCCCAGCGCTTCCCGACGCCTCGCGCCAAGATACACGCCACCCACGGTTGCCACGCCCGCGGCTACTGCAAATGGGAGCCGACCGCACCGCCAAAACGCGCTCCTGGCGCCTCCCTCAGAACTCTTCGCCCCGCACATCGCTGTAGCCACCGCAGTGCCGGCGACGGGTGCCACGACTAGCCCACCCCAGGCCGCGCCCTTCAACGTCGCGCCGACACCCTGCCCGATGGTCGGCGTTCCGATAACCATGCTCGCGACTAGCACGAAGCACGCCTGCTCTCGTCGCCTGATCATTGCATCGAAGGTAGAATGAAGCTTGAGACCTCCACCCATTCCCGCTGGACGCCCACGCATCAGCTGCATGCAAGGTTACCGGGCCAAGGCAAACGCAGCAAGGAACAGCACCGATACGAACGCCGCGATGACCGCCAAGCACAGCGACGCAGGAGGTCTGCACCGGTCTGAAGCACCATCGCGACAGGCCAACACGAAGCCAGTCGCGTCGGCTCGATTCACTCCGGCCCCGAACTGCCGGTAGGGCGGCACAAAAGCAGTCCCGTGGTCAGCCCAACAAAGAACGCGACCGAACCAGCGCTCAAAGGTGATCGATACCAGCTCCGCAGTCGTCACGTTGAGCCCCCTTCGCACGACGGTCGCCCCGCTAACGGATGGCGTTCTGCAGCTCCACCGCCAGCAGCAACGCACGTTAGCTCGCGCGGTCGCGGTCAACGGATTCACTGATTGCGTCAATGAGGCGCTCAAGCGTAGCTCGGGTCTTGCCCGCAATGCGACGCACTGCAAACCACACGCAAGCCGCAGTAACCCCCGCACCACCGGCAAGGACCAGGTACGGATTCGCAAACCCGCTGTCTCCAGCCGCAATCGCAGTGTACAGGATCGCCAACACCCCGGCGCTTCCGAGAATCAGGGGACCGACCAAGTAAGCGCGGTGATCGACAGTGACTTGTACTCGAGTCTCCGCACCGTCTCCTTGGGCAGACACGAAGACGTGGCCCGCCTTGGTGGACCACGAGACGCCAGAGGCGCCTGCATCGCCCACACCATGAGTCTGCAACACCGTGCGTGCTGAATTGAGGATCCGTCGCGCACTTTCATCAGTAAGTGCACCCGGCAGGTCAAAGGCTCGTCGGTCCCGCAAAACGCCGCCCATGGCTTGGCTCAGAACGGAACGCCGGCTTTCATTGGGGATGAGGCGCGCCGCGCGCGCGATAGAACCTGCATCCAGTCCCGCCTCTGCACCGATCGCCGTGATCTCCTTGAGGGTCAGGCCGTCCTCGATGCGACTTACCAAGTTGGAGGAACCGGCGAGCTCCGCTGCCTTTGACAGGATCAGCGAGAACTCTCTCTCCGTGTACCTCTTCGACGCGTCACTCAAGATTGAGGCCGGTGCGGATGGGAATACGTTTGGCGTCGAGCTGACACATAATGAGAGCGCGCCCCTTGCTGCTACCATGGAGGTGTCGAGGAACCATGGACCACAGCAAGGAGCGGCTCTCAGGAAACGGACTCCGAAGTATGTCGGGCTCGATGTCCATCAAGCAACCACGCTGGCGGCGGCGGAGAAGGAAACGGGCCAAGTGATCGCCCGAACGCTTCTTCCCACCGACGCACACGCGCTCGTCGAGTTCTTCGGCGGGATGCGCGGGGCCATCCACGTGGCTTTGAGGAAGGCACGCACTCGCAGTGGTTGTACGATCTCCTCGAGCCCATCGTCGACCAGGTCATCGTCTGCGATCGGCGCGGAGAGCCCACGCGGGGCAACAAACGCGACCGGGGCGACGCCGAACAGCTGGCCGACCTGCTGCGACTGGGCGGCTTGCGCGCCGCCTACCACGGCTGCTCGGCGCGTGCCGCGCTCAAGGAGTTCGCCAGGACGTATCGGAATCTGGTCGAGGACTCGACCCGGGTGATGCTCCGGCTGAAGGCGCTGTTCCGGGCCCGCGGGATCCGCACTCGGGGCAAGCGCGTGTTTCACCAGGCTCACTGCGGGGAGTGGCCGCGCCAGTTGCCGGACGTCGGCGTGCGCTTCCGCGCCGAGTCGCTCTACGCCGAACTCGCGGTGCTGCAGCAGCTGCGGCCCCGGGCCAAGACGGCCCTCATCCGCGAGGCCCAGCGCGATCCGGCCTGGGCGGTCCTCCAGTCGATTCCGTTTCTGGGGCCGGTTCGGGTCGCCCTGCTCCTGGCCACAATGCAGACACCGTGGCGGTTCCGCACGAAGCGGCACTTGTGGGCGTACGCGGGCCTGGCGGTGGTCACCCGCGCCAGCGCCGAGTACGAACTGCGGGGCACGCATCTCGTGCGGCGCCGGCGCGCGCCGATGACGCGCGGCCTGAATCGCAATCACAATCACGTGCTCAAGGATGTGTTGAAGGGGGCGGCCACGGCGGCCGCCGTTCGGTCGGGCCCATTCCAGGACTTCTATCACGCCCTGCTCGCGCGGGGGATGCGCGAGGAACTCGCGCGCGTGACCCTCACGCGGAAGCTTGCCGCGATCGCCTTACGACTCTGGAAGACAGGAGAACGGTATGACGCCAGCCAACTGACGGTCCAAGCGCACTGATCGCCGGATCCCGGACACCAGGAGGTGGGGTCGTTCTGCTCACCGCCGTTCCAGGATGCGACGACGTGGGTGCGGGAGACAGTCTCGAGCTATCCGTTCGCCTTGGAGCAAGCTGAACGCCATCAGCGAAGCGATTCCAAGCGCCTCCCATCGTGTCGGCTGAGGCGTGGGCGATCATTCTCCCGATCGTGCTTGCTTGAGCACGCGCCGCAACAATAGGAGGGACCCCACGGTCAGCAACATGGATACGACAGCAGCACCGAGCAACACGCCGTCACTCTGAACACCGAACAACCTTGGGGTCGTCGACACCACGAGAGCCAAAGCAATCATCAAAGTCCCTAGCATGGGCGCGCGATCCTTCGCACCCGGGCGCTTGGTTCGCGAGCGACCGAGAATAGTTAGGCCGAATCCAACCACCGCTAACACAAAGGCGATGCCGGGCATTGTCACGGACGACATGGACCTCTCTCCGCTGGCTAACGACTTCGGCATCAGCTGCGGCGCGAAGCGCCGTCAGCTGCATGCCGTGGTTGAACTCAATCCGCCTGTCGGCGTCTAGCACTGCGATTCCGGTGCGTGCTATTGCTCCAGCGTAATGGATGACGTTGGCGGAGTGATGTCCGATGTTGACGCTGAACCCCTTCAGCGAGGACAGCATGACACCACTCCGCCAACGCATGATCCAGGACCTCCAGCTCCAGGGCTACTCCGATCGCACCGTGGAGGCCTACGTCCGCTCCGTCGCCCAGCTCGCCCGCTTCTATCATGCCTCGCCCGAAACTCTCACGGAAGAGCAACTCCGCGACTATCTCCTCCACCTCACCACCGTCCAGAAGGTCGCCCGCGGCACCCACACCATCGCCCTCTGCGGACTCAAGTTCTTCTACCAGCACACCCTCGGGCGCGAGTGGACCGTCCTCAAGGTCGCCCGGCCCAAGGGCGAGCAGAAGCTCCCCGTCGTCCTGAGCCGCGGGGAGGTCTGGCAGATCCTGGATCATCTTCGACTCCCGGTCTACCGTGTCTGCCTCACGACCATCTACGCCTGCGGCCTCCGCCTCATGGAGGGCGTCCGCCTCCAGGTCCCCGATGTCGATGGGGACCGGAAGCTCCTCCACATTCACGGCAAGCGTCGCAAGGATCGCTACGTCCCGCTCCCCGACGCCACGCTCGAGTTGCTCCGGACGCACTGGCGCTCGCACCGGAACCCGCTCTGGCTCTTCCCGACCATCACGCGTTCCCATGCCGGCGTGCTGAGCGATCCCGCCGTGGGCCCCATCTCCCGCGCCAGCCTCCAGAGCGCCTTCGTCCGAGCCGTCAAGGCCAGCGGCGTCCACAAACGCGCTCACGTCCACACCCTCCGGCACAGCTACGCCACCCACTTGCTCGAAGCCGGCGTCAATCTGCGATTGATCCAGGAGTACCTGGCCACACCAGCCCCAAAACGACCGCCATCTACACGCACCTGACCCGGGAGCTCCACGACGCTGCGCTCCACCCCATCAACGACCTGATGCATCGCCGCTGACGCGGCGTCAGGCGTCGTTACTGAACCACCGTCCCGAGACCATCGGGCGATGGTGGAACTGGCGGACATCCTCCGCAGGGCGGGGCCCGAGTATCTGCGGACCCACGCCGGACCGCTCCTGCCCTCCCACGGGAGGGCCATGAGCGACATCGTCCACTGTCGCACCCCGGTCCTCGGTGGATCGCTCTACCGCTGCGACGACTGTAGCGCCCTGGCGTACCGCTACCACTCCTGCCGCAACCGCCACTGTCCCAAATGCCAGGACGATCGGGCCCAGGACTGGCTCGAACGGATCCGACAGCGGCTCCTGCCCTGCGGTCACTACCTCCTCACCTTCACCCTCCCGCACGAACTCCGGTGCGTGGCCCGATCGCACCAGCGCCTCGTCTACGCCGCGCTCATGCGGCAGGCCGCCGACACCGTGCTCAAACTCTTGGAACCGCCGGATGCGGACCCGCATGTCCGGTGGTGTGGGAGGGTTGGGGAGAGAGTCAATCTCCCCTCCCTATCCCGATCAACTGCAGGCTTCTGCTGTGGACGCTCCAATAATGCGGCCTTGGAGCAGCCGCCATCAATAGCGCGGCCATCCGTACCAAGCGTCGTTAGACGGCGGAAGGCGGGAGCCGACCATGCCGGTACATGTCAAACCACAGGCCTTCATCGCTCTCGCTGAACACCTGCAACGCCGAGAAAATCACTCGCGCGAACTCGACGCTGCCCAGTCCACTCGCGGTGATGACACCTTGATCAGAGACCGCGAGCGCCGACGTGTAGTGTTCGGCGCCCCGATACCCCGGACCGACGGCAGTCAGGTCGCCGGGCACCGTGCTCGTGTGCCGGCGATCGTTCAGGAGCCCCGCACGCGCAAGGGCGAACGTGGCTCCGCAGATCGCCGCGATCGGCGTCTTTCGGGCGAGCAGCTCCTGCATCAACGCGGCCAGTACTCCCTGGGGATAGGAGCCCGCTTCCCAGATATCGCCGCCCGGCAGGAGGAGGAGCCCGACCTGGTCGGCCTCGACGCTCGACAGGGCTCCGTCCGGCACTATGCGCAGCCCGCCCATCGAGGTAACGGTATGTGCGTCGAAACCGACCACGATGACCTGGCGATTCCCGGAGCGCCGTAGCTCCGCCAGGGCGTACGCCGGTTCCCAATCGGCGAAGCCGTCAAAGACCAGCACGTATACATCCTTCAGCGGCATGTGCCAGCGTCTCCGAGGCGTGGCGTCCGTCTGAACGCGCAGAGTTCAGCTGCGGCGCTTCATTATAGCAGCGGCCAGCGAGCGCAGCGAGCAGGCCGCTTGCGTCGAGCGCCGTCGGTTACAACTCTTCGTTGGGCGGCCCCTACCTTCGCCGCGGTGGACAGCGGTCCTCACTTAGCGCCAGTGCGATGGACTTCGGTCTTGCCGATGCAGGCGTTTCACGTAGCCACGCGTGCCACTCGGACTCAATCTGTGACGCAGTCCTGGCGTACGCGCGCTCAAACCCGCTCGCACCGTCTCGCCACACCAGGCGAAAACGATCTTTGCCGTATTGCTCGAGGAGATAATTCACGAGGCTCCCGGACTGCAGGTAAGCCGCGAGGTCATCCACCCGATAAAAGCGATTCACAAGCGTGTCCAGCGGAAAAAGCGTCCCCTCGGCCAGCCACTGCGCGGCCATGCCGCGGTACGAGTAGGTCGCGTAGAGATCCTCGGCTGCCGCCGCAATGCCTTCTCGAAGCCAGCCACCCTGCTCCATCAGAGCGGAGTCCTTCGGTGGATAGGGATCCTTGTCAGGCCCGAGCGGATTCCCCCAGAGCAGCAGCGACACTGCGTGCATGATCTCGTGCCTGAAGACGGGTCGGCACTCCGGCCGCGCCACAACGCCCGCGTTGTTGCCGGCTGGATCAGCCCACCCGTTCGAGCCGTTGCCCGTCACAGCTTCGACATCCTCGCGAGACCCCATGACGAATACTTGCAGATGGGCTGGGTAGAGGCGTTCGCCCAGGATCGCGAGTGCGTGATCAATCCCAGCATCCGCCTCGGCCCGGTACTGTGTCGCCCTCGCAGCCGCGTAGCTGCCACGAGGTACGTAGAGGGTAAACCTGGCGGTTGCGATGGAGTCCCAGACGAACCGAGGATGCGCGATCGCAACCTCACCAAACTTGCCCATAGCCGGTGGGTTATGGTCGCTCATCGAGTTGCACGCCGCGACGATCAGAGTCGCAACAACGATGGTGGTGACCACGCGAGCCCGGCTCAGGCTGGGACGCGTCAATGGTGGATGTCGGTGTAATCGCGCCGCGATCTTTCCCGGCATGGTTCGCGGCCGCCTGACGAATAGGGTTGAGCTGCAAACGCTCCGAGGACACGGTGTCGCGTCAGCGAACGCTACTGAAATCGTCTGCGTTGTTAGCCTCCAACCCGTGTCAGACCGCATTCCAACCAGACAGGCGGTGAATGCCTCGCGCGGACAGTTCCGGCTGCGTCACACACAACGTTTGGTTCGTCGAGGAATCAGTTGACGCAGCAGCCTCACTCGATGCCGGTTGTGCGCTCGGTAATGGTCTGGCAATTGCCGGGTCAGGGAGAGGCGTCGTCCTGCCTCTGGTCATCGTCCAGCGCGTGCGCACGCGTGCCGGATCCTGGACCGCATTGAGCTGACCATCGTGTGACTGAACAGACACTCGGCGCGCCTTCGTGAATGTAAGCCCGTGGCTGCGGGCGAAGTAGGTGGACCTCGGCGCTCGGAGGAAGAGCGCCGGTGCGTGTGACGCCGTGGCATCGACCGGCGGGCGTCAGAAGATGCCGACGCGCCCTCGAACCGACTCAATGAGGGACTGCGGATTGAAACCGACACCGTTCTTGAACACCAGCTCGACCTTGGCAATGTCCGACACGTTCACGGTCGGGTCGCCGTCGACGATCACGAGATCTGCCTGTTTCCCGACCTCGATCGACCCAACCCGCGCATCCCGACCGAGGTACCTGGCGCCGTTGAGGGTACACACTTGGATCGCCTCGACCGGTGTCAGCCCTGCCTCAACGAGCAGCTCGATGGCGCGTTGATTGGCAAAACCCGCAATCACGCCGCCGCTACCGGTGGGGTCAGTGCCGGCAAGGAGCATCCCGCCGGCGCGGAAGAAACTCACCTCCATGGCGGCGACCTTTGGATACAGCAGCGAATAGCCCGAGCTGCCCTGCTGCACCAGCCGAGCGTGGCGAGCTTCGTACGTCTCCCGAAGCGCCGGTACCAGAAGGTCGAGTCCCGGTGGCAGTGGCCGCCCCGGCACAAAAGTCTCGAAGATCGGCAACGTTGAGGTCAGTGCGACGCGGCGATCGACCAGCGTTCGCACGAGCGCCTTGTACGGCGCGCCAGCCGTATCGACCGCATAGATCGATTGAAAGACGTCGTTCTGACCGGGACAGGAATCGGGCTGCTTGTTCGGCACGAAATCCGATGCCGCGAAGAACGAATGCTCGAGATTGTCAATCCCCATCTCCGCGGCTTCTCGATAGGTGACCGAGCATAGGTGGCCTGTGATCCTGAGGCCTCGCCTGTGGACTTCGTCGATTGCCGCCCGCAGATGGTCGCGCGTGATGTTCATGTACGCCTTGAACGACGTGGCACCCGCGTCGGCCCAGAAGTTGACCATCCGGCGTGCGTCCGGGGCATCCTTGAGTTCGTACATCTGTCCGCTGAAGGCGCCTCGTCCTTCGAGGTACGGTGCTGTCGCGTCGATCCACGGGCCGACCTTGAGGCCGCTGTCGATCGCATACTTGATGGCGATCTCGCCGTATCCGTTCAGGTTGCCGCCCGTACGCATCGAGGTGACGCCGCCGGCGAGATACAGGCGCGTGAAGCTCTCGCTCAAGTTGCCGTAGGTCCCACCGCCCGATGGGTAGTACAGATGTTCGTGGACCATGACCAGGCCCGGGATCACCGACTTCCCGGCGAGGTTCATGACGAGCGCACCGGCCGGTATCGGAACCGTTCCCGCATCGCCCAGCGCCAGGATGTTCCCATCGCGCAAGACGACCGTGTGGTTGGGTCGAGCCGCAGCACCCGTGCCATCGATCACTCGTACGTTCGTCAGCGCGACAACCGATGTATCGACGGCGATGAACTGCCGTAGTGGATTCCCGCCCTGGCCAGGCTGCGCTGCTGCAGTCGTCGCTGCCAGGTGGGCTGTCGCAATGGCCAGCAATGCGGCGCCAGCCGATCGCGGCATTCCGGATGTCATCACTGTTGCCCTCGCACCGCATATGTCTTCCGATACTTCAGCCAAAGCCGGCCTTCCTCACGAAGACTCGGCCGCGACGTCTGCGGCGTACACCGACTCCCCGGGGCTGGGAGGGCCAGGAAAGTCGGTGAAGCGCGACACCACAGAATGTGCTTCATCGTGGCCTCCTGTGGAGCATTCCTGCCTGCGAGCGTTTGGTCATGGCGGTCTAACGGCTTGGCAGTAACCCTGCGGGCGCCGCAGGCGACGGTCAGGTTCATTGCCATGTTATGCGGCATTCTGGTCATGGGCATCTCATTGCGGTCGTCGATGATCCATCAAATCAGAAGGATCCTGCTCATCATTGGAAGATCATTGTCGCGATGCAGCCAAGAGTGTCCGGCATCCGCTGACGCGTACAGATTACCTGCCTTGTCGGCAATCGCAAGCGCAGACCCAAGTGTGGCGATGCAGCCCGTATCGACGATGCCTCCAAGCCATCTGGGGAGACCATGGACAGGCTGCAGCGGACTTTCCCCGTCTATCGGTCGTCGATAAACGGCTCCTCGGACTGCGAAGTGGCCTGTAGATGCAGCCACGAGAATGTCCTTTTCCGAAAATGCTACGGCAGAGCAATATGACGCATGCAGGCCCTCCTGTTCGACGGTCCAGGTACCGCCGCCGTCCCGGCTGATACAAAGCCCAACCGCCGCCGCCGCGATTACCGTGCGGGGATGAACCGGGTGCCCGCAGACTTCGTGCACGTCACTGTCGACGTCGATGGTGGGTTGCCAGGTCACACCGCCGTCGGTGGAGCGGGGAATGCCCCCGACATGAACATTGGCCAAAAGCGCAGATCCATCTGAGGTGGCGGTCATCGAGCGAACTCCAAGTGGTGGTCCAACGAGTTGACCGTTTATCAGCGCCGAACCTGCGTACCACGTGTCTCGGCCCGGAATGGTCTTGAAGCCGCTGAGCGGGTCAATCTTGCCATTTTGGCTGACGCGGAGGACACGCGTATCGTCAGTCCCGAGATAGATCACATCACCGAGTACCGCCAAGCATGCGACCGCCCGTTGGCTGGTAGCGATCGTACTCCACGCGCCCTCGCAAGTGCGACGGCAAAGAGAGTGTCCATCGACGATGGCGAGAGCGCCTCCATCCTGATCTGGTGCAAGAGCTCTCACAGAGTGACCGGCAAGTGCCTGGCGTCGCGTTTCGCCAGCGAAGACGAACAACCCGTCGCTCCAGGTGGCCACAAGTATGCTTGGCATCGTCACCTCGGTATCCCATTTTCGGCTCTCTTCGACCGCATAACGACAGAAGTAGCCTGCGGCAGCCGCCGCTTTCACAGCCCGCCTGTCAGGCTCAATGATCGATATACGGCCGCATCGTGATGCCGAATTGGCAATAACCGGTAAAAAGCAAAACCATACCAATCGCGCCTGCGGCAACTGCGATGGCGGCAATGCGCGCTCGGCCCTGCGTCAGCCAAAGGGCAACGCTACCCACCAGGAGCGATAGGAACCACGCCGCGAACGCTGGGACCGTGGCATGGCCGCCAGGATGCAGAACCGGATGGCCTACGTCCTCAACTCCGGCGGCCGCATGAACGGCGGTGCCCAGCGCGTCGCAAGTCCTTCGATTCGCCGTCGTCGCCGGACTGCCGCTCGGCTAACGATCTCGTGCTTCCCCTCACCGTGGGCTTCCCTCGCGCCAGGTGGACGTTCGACGTTCGCGCCAACGATCGCGCCGTGGCGAGGGTTCCCCTGCGAGTCGAGCGACGGCAAGCGACCTGACTCACAGCGGCTCGTTCTCCTCATACATCAGCCGAATCTCGATCTCGCCTTCCCAAGTCGGCCAGTGAAT
>Ga0214471_10005015_pt1 | contig 10215 bp, 7 predicted proteins | sample RVTome_5_FD_207665 | JGI IMG/M metagenome (GOLD analysis project Ga0214471, IMG submission 207665) | Soil microbial communities from uranium-contaminated site in the Upper Colorado River Basin, Wyoming, United States - RVT142D155 | ecosystem: Environmental > Terrestrial > Soil > Contaminated >... | reverse complement strand
GGGGCTGGGGCGCGGACCAGTCGAATCGTGGGCGGCTCGCTCGCCGCACCCTGCGCTCGAACGGCGACGACGGCTCGCCATGATGGCGCGCGCCCGGCCCCCGCGCCCGACCCCCGGCGTCACCACGTTTCCGGCGATTCATCAGCGACTCAGCGCTTGCCGAACGGCGGGGCCGGGTAGGCGAGCGGCGCCGTGGCCGACTCCTTGGGCCACACCAGCTCCTGCTTGCCGTTGAGCCACTGCAGGAAGACCGACTGCACGACGCCGGTGCCGTCGGGCCGGAACTTCACGGGCCCGACCACCGTGGTCATGTCGGTGGCGGCGATGGCGTCACGCAGCTTCTCTCGGTCGGCGCCGCCCCTGGCGGCCGCGGCGGCCAGGATCTGCACGCACGCGTAGGCGGGGCCGACGATGGGGTCGGCCGGGCGCCCGATCTTCTTCGTGTGCGCGTCGTTCAACTCCTTCACGCCGGGCGCCTTCACCGCGTGGTGCCAGCCAGGCGCCAGCACGACGAAATCGCCGTCCTTGCCCAGGTTCTTCGTCCAGATGGGCGGGTCGGGCGCGCGGATGAACAGCGTCAGCTTCGGCGAGTAGGCCAGCTCCTTCATCTGCTTGACCATCGTCATGCCGTCGGGCGGCGTGGGCAGCGCGAACACGGCGTCGGCGCCGGCGGCCTTGGCCTTCAGGATCAGGTCGGAGAAATCCTTCGCGCCCGGCGCGTAGTCGGCGTTGACGACGACCTGGTAGCCGGCCGCCTTGCCGGCTTCCGTCCACGCGGCGGACATCTCGCGTCCCCAGTCGGTCTTCTCCTGGAAGATGGCGACCGTCTTCGGCCGCTCGGCGGCCGGGATGGAGTTGAGCATCCCCGGCAGCTGGTGACCGATGTCCGGCGACTTCCAGAACGGCGAGAAGAGATAGCGGAAGCCCTGCTGGTGGACCTTGTGGAGCGCGAACGCCACGCCCAGGTAGGAGATCTTGTTCTTCTCCGCCACCGAGGCGGCGGCGGCGTGCAGGTCGGAGCCGAACCCGCCGAGGTAGGCGACCACGCCCTGGGCGGCCAGCGTCTCCAGACGGCTGACGGTCTTGGTGGCGTCGGACTCGTCGTCGAGCAGCACCAGCTCGAGCGGCATCTTCTTGCCGGCCACGCTGACGCCGCCGGCGGCGTTGACCTGCTCCACCGCGATCTCGTACCCCGCGCGCACCTGCGCCCCCCCGGCGCCGTAGCGGCCGGTCAGCGGCACGACGGCGCCGACCTTGATCGACTGCGCCCAGGCGGGCAGCGGCGAGAGCGCGAACAGCGCGAGCAGCAGTCCCAGCAGCTTCATGGCACGTGTCCTCCCCGGCGTGGAATCATGGGCCCCAGACGAGGCGCGCGGTCTCGGCCACGCGCTCGAGCTTGCGCTTCTGATCTTCGGGCGTGACGCGGTTGCCCTCCATGGTCGAGGCGAAGCCGCACTGCGGGCTGAGCGCCAGGCGGGCCAGCGGCACGACCTTGGCCGCCTCGTCGATGCGTCGCCGCAGCTCGTCCACCGGCTCCAGCCGCGGCTTCTTGCTCGTCACCAGCCCCAGCACGACCTCGCGGTCTTCCGGCATCGCGCGCAGGGGCTCGAAGCCGCCCGAGCGCGCGTCGTCGTATTCCAGCAGGAAGCGCTGGAAGCGGCTGCGGCCGAACACGCGGGCGATGGGCTCGTAGCCGCCGCTGGCGTAGAACATCGACTGGTTGTTGCCACGGCAGATGTGCAGCGCGAACGTCACGCCGGGATGGCGCCCGATCGCCGCGTTGTCCATCTCGACACAGGCGTCGATGAGCCGGTCGGGATCGCTGCCTCGCCGGCGGTAACCCTCCCGCAGCTCGGGGTCGAGCAGCGCCGCGTACTGGGGGGCGTCGATCTGCACGTAGGTGCAGCCCAGCCGCACCAGCTCCTCGATCTCGCGCCGGGTGATGTCCACGACGTCGGCCAGGTAGGCGTCGCGGGTGGGATAGGCGCCGCTCGATTTCCCGGGGTCGTAATAGGCGGCCGCCTGCTGGGCGCTGATCAGCGTGACCTTGGCGGGCTTCGTCGCCCGGGCCCGGAGATAGGCGAACTCCTCCCCGCACATGCTGCGCCGCCACCGGAGCGTGTCGACCACCACCGGGCGCTTGAACACCAGCTCGCCGCCCGCCTCGTCGTGGAACGGGATGGCCCAGCCCCCGAACTTGTCGAAGCCCTCCAGCGCGTCGACGAGGTGGCCGAAGAACGCGTAGCGGCGCAGCTCGCCGTCGGTGACGACGTCGAGCCCGGCGGCTTCTTGAAGTCGCACGGCCTCGTCGACGGCGCGGTCCTCGACGCGCTTGAACTCGGCGGGCGCCAGGCGGCCGGCCGCCCACGCCTCGCGCGCCTCGACCAGGTACGGGGGGCGCAGCAGGCTGCCGACGACGTCGCTCCGGATGGGGCTCATGCGCGTCCGATCATAGCTCACCCACCCAGCAGCTCCTTGGCGATGATGAGCCGCTGGATCTGGTTGGTCCCCTCGTAGATCTGCATGATCTTGGCGTCGCGCATGAAGCGCTCGACCGGGAACTCGCGCGTGTAGCCGTAGCCGCCGAACACCTGCACGGCATCGGTGGCGACCTTCATGGCGGCATCCCCGGCCCAGCACTTGGCCATCGACGCCTCGTAGGTGTTGGCGCGGATGCCGGCGTCGAGCTGGCGGGCGGCGTGGTGGACCATCAGCCGGGCGGCGTGGGTCTGCATCGCCATGTCGGCCAGCATGAACTGGATGCCCTGGAAGGCGGCGATCGGCTGGCCGAACTGCTGGCGCTCCTTCGCGTAGCCGACCGCGGCGTCCAGCGCAGCCTGGGCGATGCCGACCGCCATCGAGCCGGTGGCCGGCCGCGTCATGTCGAGCGTGGCCATGGCGATCTTGAAGCCCTCGCCCTCGGCGCCCAGGCGCTGGGCGGCCGGGACCGCGCACTCGGTGAAGTGCAGCGCCACCGTGGGCGAGGCCCGGATCCCGAGCTTCCGCTCCTTCTTGCCGACCTCGAAGCCCGGCGTGCCCTTCTCGACCAGGAACGCCGTGATCCCCTTCGCGCGCTTCGACGGGTCGACCGTGGCGAACACGGTGATCACGTCGGCGTGGTCGCCGTTGGTGCACCACTGCTTGGAGCCGTTGAGCACGTAGTGGTCGCCGCGCCGGACGGCCGTGGTCTTGAGCCCGGCCGCGTCCGATCCGGCGCCCGGCTCCGACAGCGAGTACGCGGCGAGGATCTCGCCGGTCGCCAGCCCTGGCAGGTACTTCTTCTTCTGGTCCTCGGTGCCGGCGAGCAGGACCGGCAGGCCGCCGAGCGGCTGGTCGAGGTACTGGGTGGCGGTCGCGGCGCACGCGTAGGCGATCTCCTCGGTCGCGAGCGCCAGCGCCAGGGCGCCCATGTCGGTGCCGCCGTAGGCCTCGGGCACCCAGATCGCGAAGAGCCCGGACTCGAGGATGGCCTGCATGGAGTCCTCGGGGTAGGCCTCCAGCTCGTCGTAGCGCGCGGCGTGGGGCGCGATGCGCTCGCGCGCGACCTTGCGGGCGAGGTCGCGGATCATCCGCTGCTCGTCGGTCAGGTAGAAGAGGTCGTTCATGGCCGGTATGGTATAAGACCGCCGTGGACCGCGCGAGCCTCGAAGATCTCGTCATCCGCTTCACCGACGCCTTCAACCGTAACGACCTCGATGGCGTCATGGCGTTCATGACGGAAGACGCGGTCTACGAGGAGTTCACCGGCACGGTCAACCGCGGGCGCGACGCGATCCGGACGGCGTTCGTGCCGCAGTTCCGCGGCGACTTCGGGACGATGCGCTTCGAGACCGAGGACCTGTTCGTCGACGCGGCGACCGGCAAGGCCCTGATCCGCTGGGTCTGCATGCTCGACACCAAGCGGGGCCGGGGCGGCTGGCGCGGGCTCGACATCCTGCACGTCGAGAACGGCCTGGTGAAGCACAAGCTCACCTACGCCAAGGCCAAGGTCCCGCTCATCGAGTGAGGCGACGCGGTGGTCACGCGTCCGCCGCGATCACCAGCGCGTCGACGGCCACGAGGTCGGCGCCGGCCGCGATCAGCGGGTTGACGTCGATCTCATGGATGCCGGGCTCGGCGACGATGAGCGCAGCGATCGCGTGGATCGCGCCGACGAGCGCCGGCCGCGCGACCGGGCGCAGGCCGCGGGGACCGGCCAGCAGGCGCGGGCGCGCGCCCTCCTCCAGCATCGCCTCCGCCTCGCCCTGACCGAGCGGCGCCAGCCGCACCGAGACGTCGCGGAGGACTTCGGTCAGCACCCCGCCGGCCCCGAACACGACCACCGGGCCGAACACCTCGTCGCGCCGCGCGCCCAGCAGCAGCTCGATCCCCGGCCCCACCCGCTCCTGGACCAGAACGCGCTCGGCGCCGACCCGGGCGCGTAGCGTCACGCACGCCGCCCGTACCGCCGCCGCGTCGGCGACGTCCAGGATCACGCCGCCAACCTCGGTCTTGTGCGTGAGCCCGGCGGCGGCGGCCTTCACCACGACCGGGTAGCCGAGGCGCTCCGCCCCGGCGACGGCCTCCTCCGGGCTGCCGGCGACCGCCTCGCGACAGAACCGGATGCCGAACGCCTCCAGCAGCCGGCGCGCGAGCGCGTACGGCAATGGCCCCCGCGTCGACTCCAGCGCCCGGCGCAGGTCCGCCGGCAGCGCCGGCACCCGCGGTGTCGTGCGAGGCGCCGGCGCCCGCGCGCGCCAGAGGGCCCGCCACGCGCGCACCGCCCGCTCCGGGCTCGGCAGCACCGGCACGCCGCCCGCCCGGAACCGCGCGCTGATCTCCGGCGCATCGGCGGTGAACGCGACCGCCGGCTTGCCGATCTCACGCACCGCCTGCACGACGCCGTCCGCGAACTCGGGGATGTCCAGCCCGACGTTCACCGCGACGACGCCGCCGACCGTCGCCTCGTCGAAGACCCGCCGCACCGCCGCGGCGATGTTCGCCGGCTCGACCTGCGGCGTGAGGTCGACCGGGTTGCCGACCGCCGCGAACGCGGGCAAGAGCCCTCGCAGCGCCGCTTGCGCGGCGTCGCTCAGCGCCGGCACGCCGAGCCCCTCCCGCTCGGCGGTGTCGGCGGCGACCACGGACGGCCCGCCGGAGACCGTGACGATCGCCACGCGGGGCGCCGCCGGCCGGCGGGTCGGGACGGCCACGAGCGTCTCGATCGCGTCGAAGAACTCCTCGGTCTCCTCGGCGAGCACCGCCCCGGCGCCGACGCACGCCGCGCGGAAGACGTCGTAGGAGCCGGCCAGCGAGCCCGTGTGCGAGCCGGCCGCGCGGCGGCCGGCCTCGGAGCGCCCGCCCTTGAGCACGACGATCGGCTTGCGCTCCGTCGCCCCCCGCGCCGCCGCCAGGAAGCGCGGCCCGTCGCGCAGCGCCTCGACGAAGCAGGCGATCAGGGTGGTGGCGGGATCGTCGACGAGCCACTCCAGCACCTCGGCGATCTCCACGTCGACCTGGTTGCCGATCGACAGGAAGCGCGCGACGCCGAGGCCGCGCGCGCCGAGGTGGCGGAAGATCAGCCCGCCGTAGGCGCCGCTCTGCGAGACGATCGAGATCCCGCCGGGCGCGCGCGGCAGGTCCCAGAAGTAGGTGCCGTTGAGACCGGCCGGGGCCGAGTACACGCCCATGCAGTTCGGGCCGACGAGCCGCAGGCCGGCCGCGCGCGCCGTCGCGAGCAACGCCGCCTGCGCGGCGCGCCCCTCGTCGTCCACCTCGCCGAACCCGGAGGACAGGATGACGGCGACCTGGACACGCCGCGCGGCGAGCGCCCTGATGGCGTCCGGCACCGCCGGCGCCGGAAGGCTCACCAGCGCCAGGTCCACGCCATCCGGCAGCGCCTCGATGGCGCGCACGGTCGGAATGCCGAGGATCGGCTCGCCGGAGGGATTCACGGGATGGATGGCGCCGGCGAAGCCGCTCTCCTTCACGTTCTGCAGCAGCCGGTGGCCAAGCTTGGCGGGATTGCGAGAGACGCCGATCACGGCGACGCCGGCCGGCGCGAACAGTGACCCGAAGGCGGTCATGGCGCCCCATCCTACGACGCACGGCCACCGATGCACAGCCGCGTGGGTCGCCGTTCCTCTGCACCCGTGGTGTCACGGCCCAGAATCGCGCCGCGAGCGCGCGACAGGGTGCACTGCTTGCTGGGCAGCCGGCTCGGGCCGGCGCGATGATTGCCCGGGTTTTTCCGCGGGAACGTGGCGATCCGGCGGTCGCATCGCCTGGAGTGGTTCTTGCCACCCTCCGGTCCGCTCGAGGGGGGCTCGACGGTGAGACGACCGATCTGGAGTCTGGCTCTACTCGGCACGGTGCTGGCGCTGACGCTCGCGTCCGAGTCCCAGAGTCGCATTCTCTACGTGAGTGCGAGCGACCTGAGCTGTCAGGGCCAGACACCGTGCCATCGGACGATTCAGGCCGCCGTCACGGCGGCACGGGCTGGTGATCGAATCGTCATCCAGGCCGGCACGTATCTCGAACAGATCTCGATCAGCGGGAAGAACAACACGACCGGGGCCACCGAAACCGATCGTGTCGTCATCGAGGCCGATCCGGCGATCCCGCCGGGCGGCGTCGTGCTCCAGGGCAGCGCCGGGCCCTGCCCCAACGACCATGCCATCCGGGTGCAGAAATCGAAGTTCATCACCATCCGCGGGCTGACGATCACCGGCTTCGGGGGTCAGGCCATCGCCCTCCAGGGGGCCGGCAACGCCAACGTGGCGATCCACATCGAGCGCAACCGCATCCTCGGCAACACGACGGGCAATGGTGACTCCTGCACCGCCGGCATCGCCATCGCTCACGGCAACGCCCACACCGTGGTCGCCAACAACCTCATCCACGCCAACGGCCGCCACGGCCTGGCCACCGTGGGTCCCGACGGCGGTCCGCACTACGTGGTCGGCAACACCATCCACGCCAACGCGTGGAGCGGCGTGCACGTCACCCGCAACCACGAAGTCCTCCTGGTCAACAACGCCATCACCGGCAACGGGACCGCGAGCGGCTCCACCGGCGGCCGCTTCGGCGTCGAGCGCGAGCGCTCGACCACGCCCGAGCCGGCCGGCATCCACCTGCTGAGCAACCTCATCTGCGGGAACCGCCTGGGCGAGATCAACGGTCCGGCGCTCGACGCCAGCGACGCCGGCAACCTCACCCCAACCGGGACCGAGGGACCCGGTGTGATCCCGGTCCCCGGCTGCCAGAGCAGCGACACCCTGTATGCCGCGATCGCCGGCGCCGACGGTATCGCGAACACGGCCGACGACGACTTCACTCCCGCGGCGGCGTCACCGCTGGTCGACCGCGGCCTCGATCCCCGCACGCTGAGCCTCGGACTCGACGACGTGCTGGAGACGGACTTCGCCGGCCCCGCCGCGCGCCCGCGAAACGCGACCGGGGCGGTGACGCCGGGCTTCGACATCGGCGCCATCGAGGTGCAGCCGCCGAATCGTCCGCCCGTGGCGCACGCCGGCCCCGACCGCACCGTGGTCGAGCGTACCAGCGTCGCCCTCGACGGGACCGCCAGCACCGATCCCGACGGCGACGCGCTGACCTTCGCCTGGTACCAGGCGTCGGGACCCCCGGTCACGCTCGCCGGCACCACCACGGCGTCGCCGACGTTCACCGCACCCTCGGTGACGGCGGCCACGGCCCTCGTGTTCCAGCTCACCGTCAGCGATGGCCAGGCCAGCGGGAGCGACCACGTGACCATCACCGTCCTGCCGGCCAATCGGCCGCCCGTGCTCGACCCGATCGGTGACAAGACGGTGCCGGTCGGCGCGACGCTGACGTTCACGGTCAGCGGCAGTGACCCCGACGGCGATCCGCTGGCGTTCAGCGCCATGCCACTGCCGGCGAACGCCGGGTTCGACCCGGCGTCGCGCACCTTCACGCTCACGCCCGAGGCCGGCCAGGTCGGCGCGGTGCACGTGACGTTCTCGGTGAGCGACGGGCGGGGTGGCACGGCGTCGGAGACCATCGCCATCATGGTCACCGAGGCGTTGCGCGTCACCATCACGTCGCCGCAGGCCGGCGCCACGGTGGCGGCCGGCGCGCAGCTCGTCCGCGGGACGTTCGTGGCCCCTACGACCGACGTCGGCATCGCCGTCAACGGCGCCCCCGCGGCGCTCCAGGAGGGCGGCTTCATCGCGCTGGTCCCCGTGACGAGCGACACGACGGCGATCACCGCCACCGCGACCGCCGCCGATGGCCGCGTCGCGGCCGACACGATCGCCATCGTCGTCAGCGCCGCGCTGAGCCCGGTGACACTCCTTCGTGCGGTGCCATCGTCAGGGGCGGCGCCGCTTGCCGTGAGCTTCACGGTGACGGACCCTTCGGACATCAGCGCCGTGGCGCTCGACCTCGAGGGCGATGGCGCCCTCGACTTTCAGGGCCACGGCCTGGACGGAATGCGATTCACCTACGCCGCGCCCGGCGTGTACGTGCCCACGGCAAGGGTGACCGACTCGGCCGGCCATCAGACGACGAGCCAGGCCATCGTCCAGGTCTTCGATGCCGCCGCGCTCGACGGCGTGCTGCAGGCGCGCTGGTCATCCCTGCAGACGGCGCTGCAGCGCGACGACGTGGACGGTGCCGTCGCCCTGTTCGCCGGGAGTTCCCGGGACGCTGTTCGGGACCAGCTCAGCGCGGTCTCCGAGGCCGGCGCCCTGCCGCAGGTGGCGGCCGAGCTGGCGACGATCAGGCTGTCGCGGTTCCGGGAGTCGACGGCGGAGTACGATCTCAGAGCCGTGCGCGACGGAACCCAGTATTCTTTCCTCGTGGTCTTCGTGATCGACGAGGACGGCGTCTGGCGGCTGTGGGCGTTCTGAGCCGTCTCGCCCTCGCCATTCTCATTGCTCTCGTCGTGGCCGGAGGCCTGGGGCCGCCGCTCGCCGCGCCGAGCCCTCTGCGCAGCCCGCAGGGTGTCTATCGCGGCCGCGTGCTCGAGGCCGGCAGCGGCCGGCCGATCGCCGGCGCCGGTATCTTCATGGTGTGGTCGGCTTCCGACGAGAGCGGCGCGACCACGCCGTTCGCGTACCGCGAGGCCCAGACCGACCCCGACGGCGAATTCTCGATCGACGCGGCGGCCCTCGAGCAGAGCCGGCCGCCACGCGCGCTGCCACCGCAGGTCTGGGTCTACAAACCCGGGTACGAGCTCTATCCCGACCGCGACGTCCGGCCCGCCGGGGCACCGGCCACGCCGCTGACCCAGCCCGGCGGCGTCGTGCAGCTGATCGGTGCCCGCACGAACGCGCAGCGCGTCGAGGCGCTGAACGACTTCGTCGCCGTCATCAACCGGTACGCGCCCACCGGCGGGCCGGTCCTGCTCGCGCTCATCGAGAGCGAGTTCAGACAGCTCGAGCAGGCGCATCCGGAAAAGCCGATCGTTGCCGGGCCGTGCGATGTCGACCCCAAGAATCCACCGCCCTTGCCGCCGCCGAAGCCCCCGAAGAGCCCCGAGCCCGGCACCTACAACCCGTTCGAGGGCCGCCGCGCGCCGTACTACGGGCGGGTCGTCGATGCCGAGACGGGCATGCCGCTGGCTGGTGCGGTCGTGGTCGCCGTTTGGACTCGACGTGAAGTATTCCCGTTCCATGCGCATTCAGTGTTCTACGACGCATGTGACGTCCTGACAGACCGGAATGGCGCATTCACCCTCGACGGTCGTCCCATTGAAGCGAGCCCGCCTCGCGGTTTTGAGCCGCCAGTGTTCGTTGTCTTTTTACCCGGTTACAGCGTCTATGGGGCCGCTGGCAGGAAGGTGGTGTCAGGGAGACCCTTCATCCGCGGTGACTCACAGGCCTATCACGACGTCACGATTGGCCTCGTGAAACTGAAGACACGCGAAGAACGCGTAAGCGCTTTGGGAGGGATTCCGCACGGGCCGCCGCCCGAGAAGATCCCGAGGTATCAGGCGTTGATGAACGAAGAGTATGAACGGCTGTGGCCAAGGAGGCAATGAACATGCGCCACCGAGTCTGGCACGTCTGTGCTGCTGTATTTTGCGCCGCCCTGCTGACCCTCAGGCCACTCTCAGCATACGAACTGGAGACGCACGAGGCCATAAGCACGCGAGCTGTCGGTGAGTCCGTTGTGGATGAACGACTACGTATAGACCTCGGAATTGAGCAGGGCGTCTCGATCATCGTGGGAGCGCACAGCCTCCGCGACTGG
>Ga0214471_10005014_pt1 | contig 10217 bp, 7 predicted proteins | sample RVTome_5_FD_207665 | JGI IMG/M metagenome (GOLD analysis project Ga0214471, IMG submission 207665) | Soil microbial communities from uranium-contaminated site in the Upper Colorado River Basin, Wyoming, United States - RVT142D155 | ecosystem: Environmental > Terrestrial > Soil > Contaminated >... | reverse complement strand
ACTTCCGCTCGCCTGTCCGGAGGTCCACCGCCACCAGGCTCTCGCCGAAGAGGTTGTCGCCGGGCCGGGCGCCACCGTAGAAGTCGGAGGTGGGCGACTCCACGGGGAGGTAGGCCATCCCCGCCACCTCGTCCACGGTCATCTGGGTCCAGACGCCGGTGTTGCCGTTGTTCTCCCAGGAGCCGTCCAACCAGGTGTCGTTGCCGAACTCGCCGGGGCCGGGGATGGTGTTGAAACGCCATACCATCGCGCCGGTGCGCACGTCGAACGCCCGCACCAGCCCCTTGCTGTTGTTGGAGGTGTCCACCGTGAAGCCCTCCTTCATGGCCGAGCCCACGAGGATCAGGTTGCCCACCACCACGGGAGCCGAGTGGAGGCCGATCTCCCCAGTGACCAGGTCGATCTGCTCACCGGCTCCCTTCACGACGCCCTCCTTCAGGTCCACCATGCCGTCCTCGCCGAAGGCCGGATCGGGGTTGCCGGTCCCGGCGTCCAGGGAAACGAGGCGGTATCCGGGCGTGACGTACAGCACCCGCTCGGTGCCCTGCCCGTCGGTCCAGTAGGCCAGGCCGCGGCCGGAGAGCTGGCGGGGCGCGTACCCTCCCCGGGCCCCCTCCCCCAGGCTGTACATCCACAAGAGCTCCCCGGTCCTGGCGTCCAGAGCGATGGCCGCCCGCCGGGTGCCCGCCGTGGTGTAGAGGCGCCCGCCCACCATGAGGGGTGTGCCCTCCAGCTTGTACTCGGGGCGGTTGCCCAGGTTGTCGGTCTTGAAGCTCCAGGCCACCTCGAGGTCGGAGAAGTTGTCCGCGTCGATCTGGTCCAGGGGCGAGTAGCGCGTGCCCCGGGCGTCTCCGGTGTAGCTCTGCCACTCACCGCCCGCCGTGGTGGGGACGAATCCGACTCCATCGCCCGCTCCGCCACCGACCGCCGGGGGTGCCACCGGCTCGCACGCCGACACTCCCAGGCCGAGCACCCCCACGGCCAGGACCCACGGTATGGTCTTCGACATGGCTGATCTCCCGCCTGAGTACGTCGCAACCCGGCTGACAGCAAACCGAGTACAGTAAGCGTGAGAGAGGGGGGAGGGCCAGCGGTGTCGCGCGGAGTTCGATTCGGTTGGGAGGGAGGCAAGCCGAACCGGATCACGATCTCGGCGCGTGGATCACTCCGTGTTGAGCGTCGCCGCGGGATCGACCCGGGCCGCGCGGGCGGCGGGCACCCACGCCGCCACCAGGGCCACGCCCAGGAGGAACGCCCCGGCTGCGCCGAAGCTCCGGGGGTCCCCGGGAGGCACGCCGTACAACAGGCCCTCGAGGAGCCGGCCCACAAGCAGGGCGCCGCCGGCCCCGACGACCAGGCCCACGAGCACGGGGGCCAGCCCCTTTCGCACCACGCTCCCCACCACCCCCGCACCGGGCGCCCCCAGGGCCATGCGGATCCCGATCTCCCTCCGGCGCTGCTCCACGGTGTAGGCCAGCAGCCCGAAGATCCCCGTCGCGGAGAGCAGCAGGGCCATGGCGGCGAACGCCCCGATGAACCCCGCCGCGGTGCGCTGGAAGAAGAGGCTCTGGGCCATGGCCGTCTCGAGCGGCGTCACGTTGATGAGGGGCACATGGGGGTCGAGGGAGGCCACGGTCTGGCGCAGGGCGGCGACGGCCGTGGCGGGGTCGCGGGTGGGCCGGACGTGAACGTACAGGGACGGGGTGTACGCGAACTCCAAGGGGAACCAGGCGTACAGGGTGGGCTCCTCGCTGAAGGAGCGGTACTTCCCCGTGGGAACGACGCCCGAGACCGCGGCGTCCTGGCCGTTGAAGCGGAAGGTCCGCCCCACGGGCCGGTCGTCGCTCCAGAACAGCTCGGCCAGGGCGTCGTTGACCACGATGGACGGCGGCCGGGCCATGCGGTCGGGCTCGCCGCCGGACCGGAACCGGAAGCCCAGGGTCTCGAAGTAGCCGTCGGACACGGCGGACCACCCCACGACCCACCCCGACGGCTCCGGTGGCTCCAGGCCCGGCACGGAGGCCCTGGTCTGGTCCCATCCGGGACCCAGAGGGATGGTGGTGGAGAGCGCCGCCGAGGCGATTTCGGGCGAGGCCCTCAGCCCGTCCAGGAGGGACCTGTAGAACAGCGGTCCCGTATCGTTGTCGTAGCCGTTCAGCCGGAGGTTGATCTCGGCGAGGACCAGACCCTCCTGGTCGAACCCGTGGTCCGTGGCCAGGGCCTGCTCCAGGGTGCGGAGCAGGAGCGCCGTGGACACCAGGAGCACCAGGGTCAGGGCCACCTGTGCCCCCACCAGAGCGCTTCTCCCCGGCGTGCCTGACGGGTTGGTTGCCCCGCGCTTGATGGAGCCTCCCACGTCCGCGCGCGTGGCGTGGTAGGCGGGCACGAGCCCGAACACCAGGCTCGCCAACAGGGCAGCCCCTACCGCGAAGGCCAGGACGGGCCCGTCCATGGGCAGGTCGAGGCCGAAACCGGGGAGGCCCGGTGGCCGGACCCCCTCCACCAGGCGCATGCCCAGGGCCGTCAGGCCGATCCCCGCCCCTCCGGCTACCAGGCCCAGGACCAGACCCTCGGTGAGGAGCTGCCGGGCCAGGCGGGCGCGCCCGGCGCCCAGGGCCAACCGCAGGGAGATCTCCCGTTCCCGGCGGGACGCCCTCGCGAGCATCATGCCGGCGACGTTCACCGCGGCCACCAGGAGGAGGACCGACGCGGAGGCCAGGAGGAGCAGCACGGAGCGGCCCGCCATCTGGCGCTGCCCTGCGGGCAGGGGACTGAAGCGGCTCACCCTGGCGTCTGTGTTGCCGAGCCCGTCGTAGTCGTGGCTGGCGAGGAGGGCCCGGGCCGTGGCGCCCAGCGCCCCCGCGGCGCGCTCCGGCGCGGTCCCGGCCGTCAGCCGCCCGAACAGCTGGAGCCACTCGTTGCCCATGCGGTCGCCGATGTCACGGCCCTGGAGCCGCCCGTAGAGCCCCAGGGGCAGGAAGACCGCCGGGCGGGCGCCGAGCATGGTCCCGCGGAAGCCGGCCGGAGCCACGCCCACCACCGTGAGAGCCTGTCCGTTCACGGTCAGGGTGCCGCCCACGACGGAGGGATCGCGGCCGAAGCGGCCTTCCCACAGGTCGTGGGACAGGACCACCTCCGCGGGGGCATCCACGCGGTCGGCCTCCCCCGGCGCGAAGAAGCGGCCCAGCGCGGGCGTGACCCCCAGGACCCGGAAGTAGCTCGACGACACGTCCAGCCCCAGGCCCGCGATGGCGCCGCCCTCGTTGCTCAGCGTCACGTCGCTAAGGTGATGGGCCGCCAGGTCCAGTGTGCCGGCGGTGCCGTCCCGGTAGTCCAGGTAGTCGGGGAGGGACACGGACCGGGTCGGCGTGCCCGACTCCCGCACCAGTTCCACCCCCAGCAGGCGGTCCGGCTCCGCAACCGGGAGGGGCCGGAGCAGCACGCCCTGCACCGCGCTGAAGAACGTGGTGGCCGCGCCGATACCCACCGCCAGGGTGCCCACGGCGGACAGGGAGAACAGCGGTCCCTGAGCCAGGGCGCGGAAGGCATAGCGGCTGTCCCGCCAGGCCTCCTCGATCCCCCAGGTCCAGCGGGCCTCCCGCACCGCCTGCCGGTGCCGCTCGACGCCGCCGAAAGCCACCCGGGCCCTGCGGCGCGCCTCGTCGGGAGGCACGCCCTCCCGGAGCAGGCGATCCGCCTCCATCTCGATGTGGAAGGCGTGCTCGTCGTCAATCTCCCGCTCGACGCGGGTGGGTCGGAGCACCCCGCGAAGCTGCCAGAGCAGGCCCCGCAGCCTGTCCTTCAGCCGGATCCGTCGGCGCTGGGGCGTCACACGGCCTCCAGCACCAGGGCGACCCCCTCCACGTGCCGCCGCCAGCTTTCTTCCTCGGCGGCGATGTCGGGGCGCGCCGACGCCGTGAGGCTGTAGTACCTCGCCCTGCGGTTGTTCTCCGTGGTCGTCCATTCGCTCACGACGAGGCCTTTCCCCTCCAGGCGCTGGAGCGCCGGGTAGAGAGAGCCCTGGTTCACGTCCAGCAGGCCCCGGGACAGCTCGCGGATGCGCTGCGTGATCCCCCACCCGTGCATGGGCGCCAGGGAGAGCGTCTTGAGGATCAACAGATCGAGGGTCCCCCGCAGGGCCTCGGCGGTGCTCCGGTCGGACATCACTCCTCTCCCTCGTTTCTGTGGATTTCTAGAGAAACTAGGGGCGGGTCCTGTGGGAATCAAGAGGAAGACGTCCCGCCTGGCGCCCCGGTGCGGAGCCTCGCCCTCCCACGTTGGTGGCCCGGAGCCTACCCGCCCCCACGGGTAAGGACGGCGACCCTCACCCGGGGCTCGCCCAGCTCTCCCTCCTCGACGAACGCCACCAGGCCTCCCGGGCCCAGGGCGTCCGGCACGGCCAGCTCGGGGACCCGCAGGGTGCCCAGGTACGTCCCGTCGCCGGTCAGGAGGTCGATGGGGGTGGCCCCGTCGGCGTTCGGCGCCCGGGCCACCCACAGCCGTCCAGCGGGGTCCGCCCGGAGCCCCCGGATCACGGGGATCTCGGGCCAGAACTCCAGAAGGGCGAGCTGCCGCTCCAGGGAGCCTCGGCCCGCGACGGGGAGGGTCCGCCCCCCGGGTGCGACCCCAGCCGCCCGCTGCCGCCGCCGCTCCCGCTCCCGGTCCCGGTCCCGGTCGGTGGTGGGCCGGGGCCGGAGCGGGCGCCCGACCACCGCGACTCCGCCACCCGCGCCGGTGCCAGCCACGATTTCGATGCGGTAATCGGTGGAGTCGGCGAAGGCCAGCCGGCCGTCGGGCAGGACGTCGAAGTGGAGCCCCGGGGCGAAGGCCGGCAGCGCGGTGAAGCCCACCTGGCGGCCCGCCACCTCCTGGCCACCGGAAGCCGCGCCGGCGAGGGCGCGCCACGCCTCAGCGAGCGCGACGGGCTCGCCCGAATCCACCAGGTCGTACCGGTTGAGGGTGTGGAAGGGGGATTCGCCATCCCTGGGGTCGATGAGGGCCACGCCGTCCCCCGAGGCGCTCACCACGCCCCCTCCGGGCATGGCCCGTAGCCGGGCGCCGGGGTAACCCCGCCCGAAGGGAGGGCGGAACTGACGCAGGAACGTCCCGGCTGTGTCGTACACCACCAGGGCCCCGGACCCCGCGTCGAACACCACCAGCTCCCCCGTGCCCGTGGCCGCCAGGCCCATGGGCCGCGACAGCTCCCCTGGGCCCCGGCCGGAGCGGCCGATGGTGCGCACGTGGCGCCCGTCCCTGCCCACGAGGACGACGCGGTCGTTGCCCGAATCCAGGATGGCCAGGCGGCCCGCAGGGTCGAAGGCCACTGCGGCGACGCCCCCCAGCACCTCCCAATCGGCTCCATCCACGGCCCCGACCGTGTAGACGGGCTCCAGCACGGTGGGCAGGGGCACGTCCACGGGCGCCTGCGCCGCGCCGGGCACCGGACCCGCGAGGGCCGCGACCGCGCACAACACGGACCGAAACGTCGCTGCTTTCACCTCCAGACCTCCGCGATGACGATGTGACGCTCCACCCACCCCACCCCGCACCTGGGGTCGGACGGGCTCGAATGGGCGGAGGGTTGCCCGCTCCCAGGCCCTGGGCCGGGGCGGGCCGCGCGGGGCTCCGGGAAGCGCTGGCGGGCGTGGAGATTCCATCCCATGGCTCGTCGTCGTGGCCGTCCTCTCCCTGGCGGCGGTGGCTCTGAGGCTCGTCACGGTGCTCGTCGGCCTGAAACCCCCACCGCCGCCATGCCGTAGAGGCACGATGCAGGCAAGGTAGACATCGTGCGAGGAGTGACCGTGGGCCGAGACTTTCCCGGAGAGTTCGAGCAGATGGTGCTGCTGGCGATCCTGCGGCTCGACGAGCGTGCGTTCGCGCTCGCGATCCTCGGTGAGCTCGACGATCAGGCCGGCCGTCGCGTGTCGCGTGGGGCGCTCTACAAGACGCTCGACCGGCTCGAGGCGAAGGGGCTGGTGACGTTCACGACCGAGGACACGACGCCTGAACGAGGGGGGCATCCGAGGCGGCTGTTCCGGGTGACGGCCGCGGGGGTCCAGGTCCTGCGGTCCGCGCGCGAGGTTCTTTTCCGCCTCTGGGACGGGCTCGACCCCGTGCTCGGGGAGCGCCCCGCGTGAGACGCCAGCCGGCCTCGCCTCCGCCGCTCGCGGAGCGGCTGCTGCGGGCGGCGCTCCCCGAGGGCGTCGTCGGCGACAGCATCGTCGGGGACGCGCGGGAGGAGTTCGCGGCACGCACGCGAGCGCAGGGGCCGCGTGCCGCCGCGCTCTGGTACTGGACCCATACGCTGCGCGTCGCCGCCGTGTACCGAGTCGTCGCGCCGATCGAAGACAACGTGAGGAAGGGGAGGCAGGCCGAGATGGGAACGCTCTGGAAGGACCTGAAGCTCGGCGCTCGCTCGGTGCTGCGCATGCCCGGCTCGGCCGCGATCTCGGTCGTCGTGCTCGCGCTGGGCATCGGGTTGTGCTCGTCGATGTTCAGCATCGTGTACGGGCTCTACCTCCGCGGCTACGGCTTTCCGGACGAGGACCGGATCGTCGTGCTCTGGGGGGACCTGCCCAAGCAGGGCGACACGCGCCGGAACCTCTCGATCCACGACCTGGCGGACTACCGCGCGCGCGCGTCGTCGTTCGAGCACGTCGCGGGCATCAGCACCGGGACGGTGAACCTGAGCGGCCCCGGCGACGAGCCGCTCCGCTACAGCGGCGCGTTCTTCACCGCCAACACCCTGGACGTGCTCGGCGTGCGACCGATCCTGGGCAGGGGCTTCGCGCCGGGCGAGGACGGCCCCGACGCGCCCTTGAACGTGATCCTGGGGTACGCCGCCTGGCGCGACGACTACGGCATGGACCGCTCGGTCGTCGGACGAGGCGTCAAGGTCAACGGCGAGCTGGCGACCGTCATCGGCGTCATGCCGGAGGGCTTCAGGTTCCCCGAAAGCCACGAGGTCTGGGTCCCGTTCCGGATGGACCCGCTCGGCACCGAGCGGGGCAGCCACTCGACCGGGATGATCTGGGCCAAGCTCCGTGAGGGCGTCACCAGAGACCAGGCGGAGATCGAGGTCGCGTCGATCGCGCGGCAGCTCGAGGTCGAGCATCCCGAGCTCAACGAAGGGCTGGCGGCACACCTGGAGACGACGGTCCAGACCAACATGAACCCCCAGCTGAACCTGATCTTCGGTGCGATGATGGTCGCGGTCCTGTGCGTGCTGCTCGTCGCGTGCGCGAACGTGGCGAACCTGCTTCTGGCACGGGCCGCGATGCGCACCCGCGAGGCGGGCATTCGCGCGGCGTTGGGCGGTGGGAGGCTGCGCGTCATGTTGCCCTTCTTCGCCGAGGCGATGGTGCTCGCCAGCGCCGGCGCGCTGCTCGGCGTCGCCATCACCTACCCGTCGGTCGGCTGGTTCGACGCGATGACCGCGACTGAGCGCACCGGGCGCCCGTACTTCATGGTCTTCACGGTCGACGCACCTATTCTGCTGTTCGTCATCGGGCTGACCGTCTTCACCGCGCTGGCGGCGGGGCTGGCTCCGGCCTTCAAGGTGTCCCGGGCCGACGTCAACACGGTCCTCAAGGACGAGGGTCGGGGCTCGTCGAGCCTGCGGCTCGGCAGGCTCAGCCGCGCGCTCGTGACCGCGGAGGTGGCGCTGTCCTGCGCGCTACTGGTGGCGGCCGGCCTCATGACGAAGAGCATCGCGAAGATCGGCAGCTACGAGTACGACTACCGGACCGACGGGCTCTTCACGGCGCGGGTCGGGCTCTTTCAGGCCGACTACCCCGACGGGGAGGCGCGCCAGCGCCTGTGGGAGGAGCTGCTCGCCGGGTTGCGGGCCCTGCCCGGCGTGCAGGCGGCGGGGCTCGGCAGCGGTGTGCCGCACAACGGATCCGGGTCGACGCGCGTTCAGGTCGCTGGCCGGGTGTACGCGGACGTCCAATCGATGCCGTCGATCCAGTGGTTCAGCGTATCCGAGGGGTACTTCGCGGCGCTCGGCGTCGAAGTCGAGGGCCGCGACTTCGGCCCGCAGGATACACGGGATGTCGATCTCGTCGCGATCGTGAACCAGCCGATGGTCGACCGCTACTTCGACGGCAAGCCGCCGATCGGACTGCGGTTCCGCGCTGGGGCCGCGGATACGCTACCATGGCTGACCGTCGTCGGCGTCGTGCCGGACCTGCACGCCGACGGCCTGGCTGGGCAGGGCCTTCCGGGCTTCGAGCCGGCGGCGTTCTATCAGCCTCTGCGGCAGAGCGTACCGTCGTTCGCGAGCATCCTGGTCGCGCCGATCTCGGGTGACGCGCTGGCCGTGACCGCAGACGTGCGCGGGGTCGTGCGGCGCATCGACCCAGACCTTCCCATCTACAACGTCTACACACAGGCACAGGTGATCGACCGAAGCGTCTGGTTCTACTCGGTCTTCGGAACCGTCTTCATCGCCTTCGGCTTGGCGGCGCTCTTCATGGCCTCGGTCGGCCTATACGGGGTCCTCTCGTTCGCCGTGAGCAGGCGAACCCATGAGATGGGCATCCGCATGGCGCTCGGTGCCGGCGCGCGTGACGTGATCGCCCTCGTCGCGCGCCAGGGCGCCTCGCAGCTCGCCGTCGGGCTTGGGCTCGGAATGGCGCTCGCGTTTGGGATCACGCGACTGATCGGCATCCTCATGTTCGAGGTCGACCCACAGGACCCGGTGATCTTCGGCTCGGTCTTCCTGACGATCGTCCTGGTCGGCGCGGCCGCGGCGTACGTGCCGGCCCGGCGGGCGACGGTGGTCGATCCGGTCGAGGCGCTGCGGGCGGGGTGACGACGTAGGGTCACCTCGCCGCCTCGAGGAGGATTGGCTGGTTGCGCGGGGCGTACTCCGGGTAGGGCCGCGCCGTCGTGTTGCCCGCGGCGCCACGGGTCGTCGCGCCCCCCCCTCTCACACGATAGGACTAGTGCCTGGCTCACTCTTTGAGCCGATACCCGCGGACACTACGGCAGCCTAGACTACTGTGCACACACACTGCGGTGGAGCCACCTCGTTCCAGGGCATTCAGAATCCTCATGAAACGCTGGACTATTCTCCTCCTGGCAGTCGCAGGCTGCAGCGACGCGTCCCCGTTTGCGCCTGAGGCGTTTTCGCGGATCCCGTGCACGCCGCCTGCGAATCTGGTGGCGCTGATCACTGGGCCAGCGTTCGCGCCAGTCGCAATGCGTAGCGCGTTGCTGCACGCCGCGAACCGGATGAGCGTCGCGCTCGGGACCGACGCGGATGTACGGTCGCTTAAAGACGCGACCAACAGCGTCGCCGCCAACATCGCCGCATCAGAGAATGATGGAGCGTGCCGAATGCTGTCGATTTCCGCCGATTTGCTCGAGGGGCTGCCCGACACTCCGGCGACCTTGCCCGATCGTGACGGCATTCGGCTGATATTCGCGCTGACGGCTCACTCCCTTACCGCGGCCATAGAGCCATGATCCGGTGGCTGTCGCTCGGCCTCTCGAGCCAGACTCGGGTCTGCGCGTTGGCGATGGCGCTGGGTATATTCGCGGCGCCCGGTCTTTCAGCACAGGTCTGCCGCGGGGGAACAGACGTGTCACCCGGGTGGATAGCGGTCGGATACGGGCGGGCGTCAGGGAATGCGAGCGTCATCGGCGCCGATTTCGCAAGGCGGCTATCACAGTCGTTCTCCGTGTTCGGTGTCGGCGATCTGACCGCATACCCGGCCCCCGGTCCGCGCCGGAGCAGGCTCGGGATCGGCGGGGCGTTCACAATGATCCGCTCGAACGCCGTCGACGTGTGCCTCACCGCCGCCATCGAGCGGGAACGCATCACCAATCTGACCGTCCTGCGCGTGCCTGTTGGTGTTGCGCTGGCTTGGTCCACGACGTTCGCAAGTGGACGGGCGCGCTTCGGGCTCCATGCCGAGCCCTCCTTGGTCTACACCCACAAATCCATCGCGACGTATACGCACACGTCCGGTCCCTTGTCTGGTCGTATCGGCATGGTGATCGGTTTTCGCCGTTTAATAGGTGGGCTGGAATTCGTGAACGCGTTCGACAACGATGCGAAGTGGAACGCGCGAGTTCGTCTCGGAGTAACTGTTTAGCGGGCGCGGCCAGCGGTGACGCGGACTCTGTTGTTGAGGGCTGATATTCTCTTGGTGAGGTCGGCCTGGGTTGGCTGAGGCAGGCGGCGCGCTTTTGCGAGAGCGAGCACGGCA
>Ga0214471_10005013_pt1 | contig 10217 bp, 11 predicted proteins | sample RVTome_5_FD_207665 | JGI IMG/M metagenome (GOLD analysis project Ga0214471, IMG submission 207665) | Soil microbial communities from uranium-contaminated site in the Upper Colorado River Basin, Wyoming, United States - RVT142D155 | ecosystem: Environmental > Terrestrial > Soil > Contaminated >... | reverse complement strand
TGGAAGCCGGCCTAGGACGAAGACTGTCCGAACTGAGGGGGATCGCTGGGCGGGGGAGGCGGCACGGGTGGTACAGGGGGCGCGGGTTCGGGCGCGCCGGGCACCGGGGCACCACCCGGAACTGGGGCCCCGCCGGGAGCGCCGAACGACACCGACGGCGCGCCCGGCGCGAAGCTCACCTGCGGCGGGCCCGCCTCCCGGATGGCGTCCGGGATCTCGAAGAACTCCTCCTCCTTGAAGTTGAAGGCCCGGGCCATCGTGTTGGACGGGAACGACTGGACCCGCCGGTTGTAGTCGCGAACGTTCGCGTTGTAGAACCGCCGGGCGGTCTGGAGCCGGTCCTCCGTGTTGGACAGCTCGGCCTGGAGTGCCAGGAAGTTCTGGTTCGCCTTCAGCTCGGGGTAGTTCTCGACGACGGCGAACAGCTGGCGGAGGGCCGCCACGAACGGGCCCTCGGCGGCGGCCTGTTCGGCCGGGGATCCGGTGGCCGCCGCGGCTGCGGCCCGGGCCCTGGTCACGTTCTCGAACACCTGACGCTCGTGCGCCGCGTAGCCCCTGACCGTCTCGACCAGGTTGGGGATGAGGTCGTATCGCCGGCGGAGCTCCGTGTCGATGTTCGCCCAGGAGTCCCGGATGAGCTGCCGCTGGGAGACGAACCGGTTGTAGGAGACGATGCCGAGGAAGACGAGGAGCGCCACGACGCCAAGCACGATCCAGAGCCAGGTCACAGTGATTCCTTTCCGCGAACGGTCCGCAACAGCCTACCGGGCCGCACCCGCTCCGTACAGCTCGAACACGACGCGGGGGACGTGGTCCACGAACTGCTTCACGGTCCCGATCAAGGGCACGAGCTCGGTGGGACGGAGCCGCTTGCAGAAGCACAGGACCCACTGGGCGCTCACCTCGAACCGGAAGCCCCCGTCCACGCCGAGCAGCCACTTCATCATCCGGGCATCGATGAGGTCGTTGGCGAACTTCCGGTCCGCGGACTTCACGTTGAACCGGCTGTTGAACTCGTCTGACTCGAACTCGATGTCGCGCAGGCCGACGTGGTCGGCGAGCCGCGTGAACAGGTCCTCTCGGTCCAGCCTGAGATGCCGGCACGACGCCCGGATCTCGGTGATCGCGCACGAGAACCGGTGGTAGGTCTTGGTCCGACGCCCGTTCGAGTCGGTGGACTCCTCGTAGTACCAGTAGTCGAACTCGGTGACCGGGATGCCCTGCCACGTGCCCCACATGACGTTCTCGGTGCCGCGGCCGTCCCCTTTCTCCAGCAGCGCGAACGGGTAGCCCAGGCACCCCAGGGTGTCCTGCGGCGAGTAGTCCAGCCCGAGCTGCGTGGCCGCGGCTGCCAGCTCCTGCCGGCGCCGCCGCTTGAAGTAGTAAGAGAGGTAGGCGGCCAGGGCCGCGACGACCACGAACGCCACGATGGGCAGGAACTCCATGTCCCGGGTATCGGACCACCCCGCCCGGGGGTGAAGCAAGGATGCTGCTAGCTGCGGTCCCCCGGGGCCGAGCTCCGCCCCAGGAGGATGGCCACCCCCAGGAGGATCAGGACGAGCGGGAGGACGTACCGGGCCCGGAAGTCCCACACGTCCAGCCGGTCCAGGAGGAAGGCCACCCCGGCCGCGATGAAGAAGACCCCGAAGATGACCGCTGACCGGTTCGTCCCGCCGTCAGCCACTCTGCACGACCACCTCTCCGATCCCCACCGAGAGGTCGAGGGAGAACGTGACGCTCCCTTCTGCCGGGACGTACTCGTTTCGGACGCCGAGCCCCCCGTCGCTCTCATCGAAGATCGAGACCTCGCCCACGCCCGCGAGCGCCTCGACGCGCACGGGCTCGTCCGAGGGCACGATGACGACGAGTTGCCCGATCCCCACGCGCGCCCGGATGGTCCTTAGCGGGAGGCCGGCGACGACCGTGCGGTGCAGGAGGTCCAGGCGGGTGAGGTCCACCGTCAGCTCCCCCACGGCCAGACGGTACTCCTCCTCCAGCTCTGCGAGGGTGGCGGGCCGTTCGACCCGCTGCCCGACCCCGCCCTCGAAGGGGAGGTCGACCGCCGTGGCCGCGGTGAGGAGCACGGTGAGGACGATCCCCACGGCGATCAGGCCCCCCTGGCTCCGTTCGGACCGCGTGCCGGCGACCACCAGGATCAACCCCACGACGATGAGCGCGCCGGGCAGCACGGCCTTCCAAGGCACGGTCGTGACGTCGAGGGCTTGGAGCAGGGCGGCCACACCGGCCGCCAGGATGAGGAGACCGAGCAGGAATCGCCCCGTTCGGAGCCCGGGCGGCGCCGGCTCCGGAGGTGGCGGCGGTGGCGGGGGCGGCTCGGGGAGGTCGCTCATCGTCTCGATGAGGCCTGGACGATGACGGCCACGCCCACGGCGATCAGCGCGAGCGGCCAGAGGTACTTCCCGATCCGGGGAAGGCTGAGGCCGAGCAGCAGGATGACGCCGATTGCGATCAGCGCCCCTCCGAAGACCAGCCGGGCCGTGTCCGCGCTGGAAGGAGGCGCGCCGCCGAGCTGATCGCCCTCCGCCTCCTCGGGGATCAGGATCCAGGCCACGATGTAGAGCAGGACCCCGCTGCCACCCGCGACGGCCAGCACGAGGAAGGCGATCCGGATGAGGACGGAATCGACGCCGACGTACCGACCGAGCCCGCCACATACGCCGCCGATGACCTTGTCGGTCCGGCTGCGGCGAAGCAGCCTGGGCTTGTCCGATCCATCGGCCACGCTCAACCCTACCGGCCCTTCGGCCGGGCCCTCAACCCGGGTGCCGCGTCCGGACCTCTGCCGGGATGCGCCGCCCGAACCCCGTGGCCACCTCCAGGAGGGCGAACGTGTCCCGTCTCCGGTGCGGCGCGTAGCACAGCAGCATCCGGCCACTCACCTCGAACGCCACGTCGTCCTCCGTTTCGATGATCCACCGCCGCAGGTCGTCCTGGAGGAGCGTATCGGCGAAGGCTCGGTCGGTCGTCCGCACGTCGTAGGCCCCTTCGAATCCCTCCTGGGGGGGGTCGAGGGGATCGAGCGTGAGATCGGCGGCCGGGGTGAAGAAGGTCTTGGGCTCGATCACCACCGGCGGACAGTCGGCCTCGATCGGTACCAGGGCGCAGTCGAACCGTCGTCCCTCACCGGGCGCGTCCTCAGCCGACCGATACCGGAAGTCGAACAGCTTCACGTCGAGGGCCCGCCACGTCCCCCACATCACGTTCTCCACGGAGGCCTCCCCGCCTCCTCGGGACAGGAGCTGGAGGGGAAGCCCGCGCAACCCGAACCGGTCGTCGAGCGATCGCTCCAGGCCGAGCGCGGTGGCCTCGGCCCTTCCCTTCTCCACCCTCCGCCCGGCCAGGTAGCGGCGCAAGCCGACGGCGATCCCCACGGCAGCGAGGATCACGACCACGAAGGGCGGGAGCGCCTCGAGGACCACCGCCACCAGCGCCACCCCGGCCAGCAGCCCGAAGACGAGCCCCCACCCTCTCATGCCCCGAGTATCGGGTGCCCAGCCGAGCCGCTTTACGAACCCCTACCGGGACTGCCACGGGAACGAGACCACCGTACGGACCGGGACGATCTCCACGGCCGCCGAGGAGGGTCCGAGCGGGACGGGGTGGGCCCGACGGACCCGCCGCAACTCCGCCTCCAGCACCGCCGCATGGCGGCGCAACTCCTCGACCTCGTTCTGGAGCTCCATGATCAGCTTCACGCCGGCCAGGTTGACTCCCTGCCGCTGCGTCAGCTCGAGGATGGTCTGGAGCCGGCCGATGTCGCGTTCCGAGTACCGCCGCGTGTTCCCCGAGGTCCGCTTGGGCCGCAGCAGACCCTTCCGCTCGTAGATGCGAAGAGTCTGGGGATGCACGCCGGCGAGCTCGGCTGCCACGCTGATGATGTAGACCGCCCGGTCCTGGGTTCCCTCCGCCCGCTCGGCCCGTTCCGTCCGCCTCATGCCGTCAGTCACGTCTGCCTCCCTCGCGGTCGAGCCCGAGTCCCTTGCGCGGCGACTCGTGCTCCAGTTCCTGGAGCTGCTTCAGCAGCTGCTTCTCCTCGCGGGAGAGCCGCTTCGGCACCTCCACCCTCACGGTGACCAGCAGGTCGCCGTGCCCGCTCTTCCTGGGCGCGCCTTTGCCCCGAACCCGGAACGTCCGGCCGGACTGGGTGCCGGCGGGGATCTTCAGGGTCACCGCCCCGTTCAGCGTGGGGACGCGGACGTTTCCGCCCAGGGCCGCCTCGGCGAACGTGACCGGGAGCTCCAAGGTGAGGTCGTTGCCCTTCCGCCCGAACAGCTCATGCGGCGACACGCGCACCACCACGAACAGATCGCCGGGCGCGCCCCCGGCCGGCCCGGGCTCGCCCCGGCCGGCCAACCGGATCCGGGCACCGTCCTTCACGCCGGCGGGAACCCTGACCTGATAGTTCCGCGTGGTCCGGACGCTGCCGGATCCGCGGCACGTTGGGCAGGGGTGCTCCACGATGCGGCCGGCTCCCCGGCACCGCGGGCAGGTCTGCGACATCTGGAAGAACCCCTGGTTCACGCTTACCGACCCCAGCCCCCCGCACTGGGGGCACGTGATGGGCGTCGTCCCCGGCTCCGCGCCGGAGCCCCGGCACGTCGGGCACGGCGCTGGACCCTGGATCCGGACCGGCACCGTGGTCCCCCGCATGGCGTCGTCGAACGACACCCGGACCTCGGTCTCGAGGTCGGCTCCCCGGACCGGTTGCCTGCCCCTTCCCCCACTCCGCCCGGTGAACACGCTGAATAGGTCCCCGAGGTCGCCGACGTCCCCGAACCCCATGTCCTCGAACCGCACACGGCCGCCGGGACCCCTCGCTCCGGGGAAGCCCCCGGCGCCGACGCCCGACGCGGCCATATCGCGGACCTGGTCATACTGCTTGCGCTTGGCCTCGTCGCCGACCACGTCGTACGCCGCCGAGATCTCCTTGAACCGCTCCTCCGCCGACTTGTCGCCGGAGTTGGCGTCCGGGTGGAATCTCTGCGCGAGCTTGCGGTACGCCTTCTTGATGTCCGCCTGCCCGGCGTTCTTGGGGACGCCGAGGACCTGGTAGTAGTCCTTCTCGAACCACTCACGCCGGACGTCGCCGTTCATCGGCGACCCCTCAGCGCTCGTGCGTGACGCGGACGCCCGCCGGGCGGATGACCCGGCCCTTCAGCATGTATCCCTGGCGCAATACGTCGGCCACGACCGGCTCGCCATCGCCGGGCGCCGATCCCATCAGCGCCTCGTGCCGGGTGGGGTCGAACGGCTTGCTCTGCGCGTCGACCCGCTCCAAGCCCTCGGCCTTCAGCGTGTCGACGAGCTTCGCGTAGACGAGCTCCACGCCGTGCAGGAACTTGTCGAAGTCGGGCTTCTGCTCCGCGGCCAGGAGCGCCAGCTCGAACTCGTCGAGCACCTCGAGCAGCTGTCGGATCAGGGGCTCCGCGGCGAGCTCGACGGCCCGCGTCTGCTCCTTCAGCACGCGCTTGCGGTAGTTGTCGAACTCCGCCTGGAGGCGCATCAGGTGATCGCGGTAGTCCGCCGCCTCCTGCCTGGCGGCGGCAAGCTCCTCTTCGGCTGCCCCCGGGCGAGCCGTCTCCCCCCGAACGTGCCGGCGGTCGGTGACCTTGACCTTCGGTCGCTGCTCCTCCTCTCCCTCGCCGGTCCGGTCCTTCTCGCCCATCACGTGACCTCGATCGTGAGCATCTACGAAGCACTTCCTTCGTCCACGATCTCGCCCTCGACGACGTCACCCTCGCCGCCTTCGGGCGCGCCCCCGGCCGCAGCCTGCCGCGACGCCGCTTCGGCCTGGGCGTGCTGATACATGGCCTGACCGATGCGCTGGAACACTTGCATCGTGGCCTCGGTGGCAGAACGGATCTTCTCGACGTCCTCGCCCTTCAGCACCTCTTTCAGCTCGTCGCTGGCCTTCGCCAGCTCGTCCCGGTCGCCGGCGGGCACCTTGTCGCCCCACTCGACCAGGGCCTTGTCGATCTGATAGGTGAGCTGGTCGGCGGCGTTCCTTGCCTCCGCCGCCTCTCGCCGCGTGTGGTCCTCGGCAGCGAACTTCTCCGCGTCCTTGACCATCTTGTCGATGTCGTCCTTCGACAGGGCCGTGCCACCGGTGATCGTCATCTGCTGCTCCTTGCCGGTGGCGAGGTCCTTGGCCGAGACGTTCACGATGCCGTTCGCGTCGATGTCGAACGCCACCTCGATCTGAGGCATGCCGCGGGGCGCCGGCGGGATTCCCATCAGGTGGAACTTCCCGAGCGAGCGCACAGCCGGCGAGAACGCGGTCTCCGCCTCGCCCTGGAGGACGTGGATCTCGACCGTTGTCTGGTTGTCGTCGGCCGTGGTGAAGATCTCGCTCTTGCGCGTGGGGATCGTGGTGTTGCGCTCGATCAGCCGGGTGAAGATCCCGCCCTTGGTCTCGACGCCGAGCGTGAGCGGGGTCACGTCGAGGAGCAGGATGTCCTTCACGTCACCCTTCAGGACGCCCGCCTGGATGGCCGCGCCGACCGCCACCACCTCGTCGGGGTTCACGCCCTTGTGGGGCTCCTTGCCCCCGGTGACCTTACGGACGAGCTCCTGGATCATCGGCATACGGGTCGCGCCGCCGACCAGGATCACGTGGTCGATGGCCGAGACGTCCTTGCCCCAGTCCTTCACGGCCTGCTCGAAGGGACCTGTGCATCGATCCGCCAGGTCCTCCGTCATCCGCTCGAACTCGGAGCGGGTGAGCTTCATCTCGAGGTGCAGGGGGCCTTCGGCGGTGGCCGTCACGAACGGCAGGTTGATGGGGGTTTCGGCGACCTGCGAGAGCTCGATCTTGGCCTTCTCCGCCGCCTCCTTCAGCCGCTGGAGGGCCATCCGGTCCTGGGACAGGTCGACGCCGTGCGCGTTCTTGAACCCCTTCACCATCCAGTCGATGACCCGCTGATCCCAGTCGTCGCCCCCCAGGTGCGTGTCACCGTGCGTGGCCTTGACCTCGAAGACCCCCTCGCCGATCTCGAGGAGCGAGACGTCGAAGGTCCCGCCGCCCAGGTCGAAGACGAGGATGGTCTGGTCGTGCTGCTTGTCCAATCCGTACGCCAGCGACGCCGCCGTCGGCTCGTTGATGATCCGCAGAACCTCCAGGCCGGCGATCTGGCCGGCCTCTTTGGTGGCCTGGCGCTGCGCGTCGTCGAAGTACGCGGGGGCGGTGATGACGGCCTGGGTCACGGTGTCGCCCAGGTAGGCCTGGGCGTCCCGCTTCAGCTTCATCAGGATCTGGGCCGAGATCTCCTGGGGCGTCCATTTCTTCCCGTCCACCTCGATGTGCCAGTCCTTCCGGCCCATCTCCCGCTTGACGGAGCGGACCGTCCGGTCCGGGTTGGTGATGGCCTGTCGCTTGGCCACCTCCCCCACGGTGATCTCACCGTTCTTGGAGAACCCCACCACCGACGGGGTGGTCCGGGAGCCCTCCGCGTTCGGGATGACCACCGGCTCGCCGGCCTCCAGCACGGAGACCACGGAGTTGGTGGTCCCGAGGTCGATGCCCACCGCTCGTGGCATGTACTCAGCCTCCTTAGAAGCGTTCTCTTCAGCTGAGGCGGAGTATAGAAGTTGAGTGCCTTCTTGGCAAGTCTGTGAGGAAAAGAGCGAGGCTGCCGGTGATCAAGCGGCGGCGGGCCATCCGGGACCGGGCACTCGATCGGTCGCCCACCGCACGCCGTTTGCCTAGCCTCGAGCAGGCCCATACACTGCCCCGAGCGTGATCGGTGAGCTTGCCCGACCCGCCTTCGCAGCGGGCCGCCCCTCCGCAGTCGGCCTCATGGCCATCCTCGTGCTGGTCGCGTTGGCGGGGGGCCTGTTCGCCCTCCGGGCCCGGCTCCTGTTCCAGTTGGTTCGGCTTGGCCGGCCGGTGGACCGTACCCGGGACGTTTCGGTCCGCGTGCAGCGCGAGGTCACGGTGGTGCTGGGCCAAAGGAAGCTGCTGCAGCGCCTCGTCCCGGGCGCCATGCACGCCTTCATCTTCTGGGGGTTCCTGGTCCTACTCACCACCATCGTCGAGGCCATGGGCCAAGCGGTGGACCGGACCTTCGCCATCCCCCTGGTCGGGCACGCCGGCTGGCTGGGACTGCTCCAGGACCTGTTCGGGGTCCTCGTGGTGACCGGCGTGCTCATGGCCTTGGCCATCCGAAAGGTCCAGCGCCCGGAGCGGTTCGTGGGCAGCCACATGCAGGAGGCGGACCTCATCCTGGTGTGGATCTTCGGGATCATCCTCACCCTCTTCGGGCTGAACGCGGTCCGGATCGCCCACAGCCTGGCCGAGGCGCCGCCGGCGTGGACGCCGGTCGCCACCGCGGTCTCCACGGTGTTCGAACCCATGAGTCCCGGCGTGCTCGGTCTGTACGAGCGGTTCTTCCTGTGGTTCCACCTCCTGCTGATCCTGGGGTTCCTGGTCTACATCCCGTACTCGAAGCACCTGCACATCGTGACGAGCGCCATCAACGTGTTCTTCGCCAACACCAAGCCTCGTGGGTACCTGACGCCGCTCCGGATCGACCTGGAGAACCCCGAGTCCGATGAAGTGCATCTGGGGGCCGCCACCGTGGAGGACCTCACGTGGAAGGAGGCGCTCGACCTCTACGCGTGCACTGAGTGCGGGCGGTGCCAGAGCGCATGCCCCGCGTGGAACACGGGCAAGCCGCTCTCCCCCAAGCTCCTGGTGATGAACCTCCGGGACCACCTGTTCGAGCAGGGGCCGAAGATCCTGGATGCGAAGCGCGCCGGGTCGCCGGCAGACCCCGTGCCGCTCGTCCCCGCCGTCGTGGACGACGAGGTGCTGTGGGCCTGCACAACGTGCGGCGCCTGCATGCAGGAATGCCCCGTTGACATCGAGCACATCGACCACATCGTCGACATGCGCCGGTACCTCGTGATGGGCGAGTCGCGGTTCCCGGCGGAGGCCGGAGCGCTGCTTCGGAACCTGGAGAGCACGAGCAACCCGTGGGGCCAGCCCCAGTCGGAGCGAGCCGCGTGGGCCGAGGGCCTGGGGGTGAGCGTGCTCGGGGAGGAGGAGAAGGCCCCGGAGCTCCTGTACTGGGTGGGCTGCGCCGGGTCCTTCGACGACCGGGCCAAGGCGGTCTCCCGGAGCGTGGCCGGGCTCCTCCAGCGGGCCGGCCTGTCCTTCGCCGTCCTCGGGCCTCGGGAGCTCTGCACCGGGGACCCGGCTCGGCGGATCGGCAACGAGTACCTGTTCCAGACCCTCGCGGAGAAGAACGTTGCGACGCTCACCGACGCGGGTGTCACCACGGTCGTCGCAAACTGCCCCCACTGCTTCAACACCTTGCGGAACGAGTACCCCGATTACGGGGGTCGGTTCGAGGTCATCCACCACACGCAGCTCCTGGCCCGGCTGGTCGATGAGGGACGGCTCGAGCCGACCAGAGAGGTGAAGGGCCTCCTCACCTATCACGATCCCTGCTACCTGGGTCGCCACAACGACGTCTACGCCGAGCCGCGACGCGTCCTGGACGCCGTGCCCGGCCTGTCCACGGTCGAGATGCCCCGCCACGGGCACCGCGGCCTGTGCTGCGGAGCCGGGGGAGCCCGGATGTGGATGGAGGAGCGGATCGGAAAGCGCATCAACGAAGAGCGGATGGACGAAGCCGCGTCGACGGGCGCGGACACCGTGGGCGTCGCCTGCCCGTACTGCCTGGTGATGCTGGACGACGGCGGGCGAACCCGCGGGGACGGCGTGCGGGTCGAGGACGTGGCCCAGGTCCTGGCCCGAGCGGTCGGCGAACCGGACTCCTAGTCCGTTCGAAGTAGCCCCCCGGTCTCGTGGCACGCCCGCTCGACGAAGGCGTCCCGACACGCCGAGACCCGACTCGCGAGCCCACTCGCCCCTGCCCGTTCAAGCGCAACCCCGAACCATCCGAAGGAAGAACTAGATCGAACGGGCATTGGGCGGTCGAACGGCCGACCCCGAAAGCCCTCCGGGCGACGACGAATGCGAGAGGCAGGGGGCACGGCTTCGAGCCGTGCCGGCAGAAGGGAATAGGGTGGACGCAGCGGTCGACCACAGGACCGACGAGACGGGCGAATGCCGGCGCCTCGCCGAGTACCTGGATCTCGATGCCGTGGGCGTGATGCGCACCGAGGCCGGCAGGCGCCGGGTTTCGTGGTGGGTGGCGCCGGGATCGGGCCCCCTCCCCCTCGACATCGCG
>Ga0214471_10005012_pt1 | contig 10218 bp, 16 predicted proteins | sample RVTome_5_FD_207665 | JGI IMG/M metagenome (GOLD analysis project Ga0214471, IMG submission 207665) | Soil microbial communities from uranium-contaminated site in the Upper Colorado River Basin, Wyoming, United States - RVT142D155 | ecosystem: Environmental > Terrestrial > Soil > Contaminated >... | reverse complement strand
AATGATGATAGTAGTAATCACCATACCTAATGTCAATGTTTTATGCACTGTAACCCCAACCTTCCCATTCTTCTTTTGAAATTGTGGAAGAGTCTTTAACTTCTTCCAATTGCCAAGTCTTGATTCCTTCGTGTTTACCCTCTGCATGGTAGAACTCAACATCGGCAGTGAAGTCAGCATAGACTGCTTCAACTTCTCCGACTGTTCCTTTAGGGATGGTTCCATTCAAGGTTACCAAATCCCATTTCAGTTTGATGAGGGTACCGAAAGAGTAAAACTCTCCATACGCTGTTTTCAACATAGGTAGTTCTTTCTTTGGCAATGGTTGTTTAGACCAATGACTACCTTGATATACAGGAGGTCGTGGTGTATAGGGTACTGGAGGTTGGTATACTGCTGGTTTCGGGGGTTGCCAGCTCGTGTTACTAAACCAGATTCCCTCTTTGCTTTTGTTACCCATCTTTTCATTGAAGATAGTGAAACCTTCCTGGCCTTTAACCATGAAAGCAAGTTTACTATAACCAATAAACTTCTCAATCAGTTTCTTTAGAATTTTGGTGTTAAGTACAGATGGGCCATACTTAGATACAATTGGACGGAGATACAAGCTTTTAAACATACGAGTATCCGAACGAGTACGGTGGTTAGGCACATCGCTGATGATACCGTTGTGAATGAACACAACATCATCCGTTACTTTGAAGGGATGGCAGTTGTTCTTGTTGACAGGGCCGTGTGTTTGGATACGGAAGTGAATCAAGGCTTTCTTCTTTTCATGTGGACGGAAAGCGTCCATAAAAGATGCAAAGGTAAAGTATCCTTTGTCGATCATGATGGTTCCATCTTCTTCTTCAACAGCGAATCCCGCACCATCTGGGTTGTTATTGAAACAAGTCTCCAAGATAGATTCTTGGATGGCTACTCCTGCTTTCTTTGCGATTGCAATACACATGGTTTATCCTTTCCGGTTTAAGAACTTTGTTTCTAGTTTTTTGCTTTTGTTGATGATATCTTCATATGGTTTCTTTGGCTCTCCTGGTTCTAACCAAGATTCTAACCATGTGAAGTGGGGTCTATCCATATCTTTTATATAGTATCCCGGGTTTCCTGTGGATGTACTTTTATAGGTACCAGAGATTGTTCCTTCTTTTCCACAGAAGGTGGACATAGCTGCTACCCAGAAAGGCCAGGCCTCCCAATTACTAGGAGGACTAGACATAATCCTAACCCTATCTCCTACTTTGTATTTAGGTTCAGCCATGATTCTTGTCTTTCATCACAATCAGTTTCAGTTGTAGTGTTACCAACTGTGGATGTGTGAGACGGATGTTGTCTCGGCCCACGAAAGAAACCTTGTTGTTTTTGAAGTACACACGAGCATGGTTGTACCAACCTTCTCCAATGAATACATCATACAGGTTTGTGTTCTTTACTTGAAGGATTTTCATTTTGTTTATCTCAAACAGGGCAACATTACCCAGTTAGTACTCATTTTGGTAAGTACTAACGGAGTCGTTATGCAGGTATATTACTGGGAATTTATACCCTTCCTTTTCATTTCATTTTAAGATTACTTAATTTGAGTACATGTGTAGATAACCCGTTGTTCTTGTTTGCTTGCTTGAGAAATAGCACTCTCCCTCTGAGAAATACAGACATTTTCAGTCTGAAAGTTTCCCATATACAAAGGGCCGCCACAAGTTGTTTGAGTTGTACAGATTGTCATTAAGAGTAACCACATATTTTCTCCTTATCAGTTGATTGTAAGAACCGCCCCTCGTAGAGGCGGGGCGGTTCGGAGTTTATTAGAGTAAGTATTTTTTATCTTTGTTCTTCTCTAATTACTAGGTTTCTGTATGTCCTAGCTAGTGATAGTGTTGTTTCTCCTATTTTATGTACTGGTAGTCCTTCGTTATCACAAAAAGTAATCAAGGATTCAAGGAGGTCTCTTGGTACTCTTAAGTCATATCCTTTTGGAAAGGTTTTTATAGTCTTTTTTATCTCTCTTATCCACCAGTTTTTACGAAAAGAGAAGAAGAGTCTTTGGACCTCCTCCCTTTCTTCTTCCGCTTTTTTGTAGAGGGCTTGTATGTTCATTTTATTCACCATAAAAGTAAGTCAAGTTGTTTTTGTGCAACAGGAAAGACATAGACTTCTCGTTTGTCAAACAAACATTCCAGGTATGCCTTTACCCAGTTTATGTTATTCCTTTGTCGTTGTTTGTATTTCATCTCTCATCCCTCATTCTGTTGGTCATCATGCCTTCCTTCTGCTGTCGGTAATCGGCCAGCATCGAGCACTTCGGAAAGCCACACAACGGCCCATCCACATGGACGCAACTGCCGGCTTCCTTGTCATGGTACATTTCGCAGCTATAAACCGGGTCGTTGCTCCGGTCAAAAATTCGCTTCAGCCATTCAAGCATTCTTCCCCTCCTTCTGTTGGCGGAGTTCGGAAGCAAGGCTTCTACAATACTTTTCAGACGCATCGCATGGCGCGGAATCAGTGGCCACGTCAAACGCCTCCGCCTGCTTCTCCCGTAGCCACTGCTGGTCCCTTTCTGCGGAGAGTGATTTTCTGGTCTTGTGGTATTCCTTGCTCAAGTCAGTCGATTTGGCAGTAAACAGAAGGTACTCGCCAGTTGTTGCAGATATGGAATTCAGAGCATCAACCAGCCGCGCTACTCGTAGGTTGAGGGCTTCGATGGTTGCTTTCGCTGAGCTAAGCTCATTGGCAACATGGTTTAGCGCCCTGTTGGTGTCCTCGTAGCACTCTTTTTCCGCCTCAATATCTAGCTCCGCCGCTGCACACTTCTCTTTCAGCTCTGCGTTCTCGGTAGCAAGTTTCTCCTTCTCCGCCAGCAGCGCCTTTCGCTCGGCTACTTGCTTGCGCAGTTCTTCTACGACCTCCTTACTATAGTAAGGCACGCAGAGTTCGCAGGGGTCGTATTGATTGATGCTGCCATCTCTTGTGCATAGGTGGTGGTGTGGTGTTGGGTCGGTCATTTAACTTCTCCTTGTTTGCGGATTGCTTCGTAGCACTCATCTGCACCATCGCCCATGCAATCGTTTACACAACCAACTGTAGTATCAGTATGGTCAGAGTCATATTGCCATGCTGTGAAGGCTGACCCAGTTAAATTCAATAGACAGAAGGTCAGAAGAATGTTAAACAGCTTCATTTAATCCTCCATAAGAGAGTTACGGGGTTATCCGTGTCCGTTTCCGTATCCGCATCCGTGTCCGCTTCCGTCTCCGTATCCGTATCCGTCTCCGTCTCCGTTTCCGTTTCCGTTTCCGTATCCGTCTCCGTATCCGTATCCGTCTCCGTTTCCGTTTCCGTTTCCGTCTCCGTCTCCGTATCCGTCTCCGTCTCCGTATCCGTAGGTTACGCTTCCCATATTGTCACACTGGCAATAGAGTCTTGCGCTTTTTTGGTGCAGTCCAACAGTTCAATTACAGACATCAATTCAACCCGAGTAACTTCACAAGGGAATTTGCATTTGTTTGGTTTTGAAAATCCCTTCATAGCAGCTTGAGATAGGCTTGCTGCTCCTTCCCAATACCACAAGCGACGAGCGTTGCGCAAAACTACTTCTTGGTCTATACGAGATTCAAGATATCCTGCAAATACTCCAGCAGATTGTGTTCGGCAGATGACATATTTCATTCCTTCTTTCAGGGGAGCTTGTGTAGTAACAGAATCAGCTCGGATGTATTTTACTTCATCAATGGTGATACTTTCAGGCTTTGTCATTTTATTCTCCATAAGAGGTGATATAGGGTTACCCAGTTTCTATGAGTCCTGGGTCTGTGGTTGTTTGGTAAACAAAGAAAAAGGAGCCAGCCCTTTCGGAACTGACTCCTAATTGTGTTAGCTGCAGGGTGTAGTGACTTCCTGACCATGAGCCTGTGCATCAACTTGTGCAGCAACTTTGCTGACTTTCTGGGCAGTTTCTGCCTGTTTCTTCCAGTTAGCACGAAGCTGAGTTACTTCATCCAACAGGTTGCTTACCTCTGTCTTGAGGGGGTTGTTGAAGCGACGGCAAGTCTTTTCAACATCTTCCAACAGTTGCTCAACCAACATCAGCTTCAAACCACCCCCTGCTTCCTTCATAACTTCATTGTATTGCTCAAAATCGAATTGTGCCATGATATGATACTCCTTTAAGTTTAACTACTTGTTTGCTATGAGGTTGTTTGATTGTAAGGAAACCCCCTCGCAGAGGTGGGGGTTTCCGTAGTCTTGTTACATTTCTTCTGTTTCTTCCAGACTATCTTCCCCGAAGAACTCAACATCAATCTCATCATCGTCAGCAGCAGGCTGATTCTCTGAGTAGAATTCCTGACTGAGAGAGTTGATATAATCCACATCCTCATCAGTCATCTCCTCGTCTGCAACGTAGTCAAGATGGAACTTGACAGCATCCATCACTTCCAGATTGAACTTCTCCTTCCAGTCTTGAAGAGAAGAGTGAGAGATATCCTGAGACAGGACACGCCAGCCCTTCAGAAAGGCAAGGTCATCCAGCACGTCAGTGCTTGGAAGAGCAACCAGAGAGTTTGTATTGCTGTTGTGTACGATAGCGTATTGTGTCATGTTATTCTCCTGTATGATTAGATTCAAAGTCAGAACAAGCTCTGTCGAAGTCAGAGCCACGAATACGAGATTCTTCAGTACAACCAGCATCAGCCCATTCTCCCCAGTTACTAATCTCGTAATCGTAAGGCGTATCGAGATAACCAACCAGAAGATAAAGAGCAACTACAACTACCAGAATGTAAGATACTTTCATGTTATTCTCCTTTAGCTGTACTAAAAGTGAGGTCCATTTCTAAATTAAAGACTTCTCCTATTATTCTGTAACTTGTAGCTGATAGTTTAGCTCCCACTATCTTATTTTCTTCGTGAAGCCTCTTGTAATTTTCATAGCTGAGGCTTCGACAAACGCAAGCTACTTCAAAAGAACTCCAAAATGTATTCATGTTATTCTCCCTTTGTTTTGATATTGAAAGACCAGATTTCAACCTGAGCTTTAGGAACTCCGTTCGCTATAGCCAGTTGAGCAGCAACCCGAGGTGAAACCTCTGTCCAGTAAGTCTTGAAGATAGAAAATGACATGATTAACTCCTTATGTTAAAGTACCGCACATGCGGTGCGGATAGTAGACCGCCCCACTGCCCGTAGGCTAGTCAGGATAACCTGTCAAGACTGGCGTAGCCACCACCACAGGTGGCGCGGTTTATGCCGCGAAAGCGCAGCCTCAACGGTAGTTTGTTGAGGCGAGAACGTGGAATAAATAGCGGTCTTGAACAGCAGTCAGCGGTATACTAGTAGCTCCGTGTGTGCATCCCGTTCCTGGAACAGCCTCAGTATGGGTATCAGTCGCCCGGCACGACGGTTACGAAACAACCTGCCCGAAGCGAAGCGTAGGAATGGCAGGTTGATTGAGTTGAGTGACGGTTAACAGCGACTGAAGCTGCACTAATATGAATGCAGTTAAGTACAGATAGAGTACAATTACAGGTAATTAGAGGAGGATAAGGATAGTGGATAAGTGATTGATAGATTAGGTGTGGTTTTTATACAACAACTTACACTACACAGAACGTTCGTTCTCTCTAATAACTAGTGAGGAGTATACAGTACAGAGGAGATAGAGGAGAGAAGAGAGAAGATAACAGAAGATAGCTACAGATAACATCAACTGCTACAGATAGGTAGGGGGTACCTGCCCCTATGAGATAAGTTAGTAGGGGGTGGGGAGGAAAATATGTGGTGTGTGTATTTAGGTATATCCAACCACACTACATTTTGTGGTAACTTTCCGTGTTAAGGGTTTCCCCTATAAATTTTTATATTTTTAGAAACGATTTAAAGGGGCCTTAGAGGCCCTTAAATAGGTTAGGGTAGGTAAGGGTAGCCTAGACGGTATCTTAAACAGTCCTAGAGGGGTTATAATCAGTTTAAACTATATACTAACTGTTGGCTCAGGGTGAGTACACCCTTCGCATAGAGTAAAATAGGAGGATAGTGTTATAGTTTCTAGACACAGAAACTGCTAAGTAAGAAACAGGTATAGTATATAACATAACCCCTTTAAGGGGTTATGTATAGTATATAATACAATCCTTACAGGATTGTATATTATATTACTAGTAAAACCTATGTACTATATACAGCCCTATAAGGGCTGTATTATATTAACTATATAACATAACCCTTATAGGGTTATGTATTATATTACTAGTATACTAGTTACTATATACTAGTATACTATATAGTATTTGATTTTACCATACTCTTAGAACAAAGTCAAGGACTTTATAATTCCTTCTTTAAACCTGTAACCTTACTCTCTTCAAAAACCAGGACTCTACCTCTTTCTTAAAAATAAATCAATTATTTCTTGACAGAAGTATAAAAGTGTGGTATAATTATAGTATAGAGTGATATATTATCTACTCTTCTTAGAGAGGCTTTACATGACAATAGAAGGAAACAGTGGTACTCCTAAACCCACTTCAGAGAATAGAACTGGTTACTTCCTTGATGGTAAGGAGATAATCACGGGTCGTAAGAGAGGATGTCCTCCTTCTTACATCCGTAATCCTAAGTTCTATCCTCAGGTTACTAAGGTAGATGCTGCTACTCTCTATGCTGTGTATGGTGATATCAAACAGGTATCTGAACTAGCTAAGGTACCAGAATCAGTTATCAGGGGTTGGAAACAAGAGCCTTGGTGGATTGAGCTTCAGAAGCAAGTATACTCTGAACAGAATGAAAAGCTTGCTGCTCGTATCAGCAGGGTGCTGGATAAGACAATCACTCATCTTGAGGATAGGCTTGAGAACGGTGATGAAGTACTGAATGTAAGAACTGGAGAGATAATCTCCAAGAAGGTTGATGCCTCTGTTCTGGCTAAGATGTTTGAGAACATGGCTCACCAAAGACGTATAACTAGAGGCGAACCTACTTCTATCTCTGCTAAGATTGGAGTCCAGGACAGGCTCTCTGAGCTTGAGAAAGCATTCATTAGGTTCGCTAACGCTAAGGAATTGAAAGATGAAACAGGTATCCGTGAAGTCCAAGAAGACAAAGAAAGTCCTTGTGAAGAAGAAGAACCCGATGAGTTCCTGGACTACGAAGACATCGAAGAAGAGTTCCTCGAACAAGATGAGGTGAAACGTGAAGATTTGTAATACCTATAAGGTTTCTAAAAGACAGTGGAAGAAGTGGAACATCCAAGAAAGAGAATTGTTTAATTCTCTGTACTCCTTCTCTAAGATAAACTACTGGATTTTCTCACATCCTAAGGCTAAAGTTCTAGGCAAAGAACACTGGGATACAGTGGCTTGGAACCACGCTTGGATGGCTTCAGACTTGGTAAGAGAACAAAGGAAACTTAAGGATGCCTAGCGCAAAGGGGTATGTTAGGAAGTACGACCAGGAGTATAAGGTTAGCCAGGCTTCTGATGATGAGAAGAAGCGTAGAGCTAAACGTAATACTGCTCGTAGACAAGCTGAAAAGGCTGGTAAGGTACACAAAGGAGATGGCAAGGATATCGACCATAAGACCCCTTTGATTAAAGGTGGTGGTAATGGTAAGTCTAACCGTAGAGTAGTCTCTGCTTCTACCAACAGAAGCTTTAAACGTACTAAGAAAGCAGGGATGGCCTGATGCCTACACTAAAGAACAGAGCAGATATAGAGGCTAAGATTCAACGAGACCTCAAGGAATACCAAAGACAGAACAAAGAAACTGCTGATGGTCTTAAGAGGGAAAGAGAAGCAGCTTCCTTGAAAAAAGCTGCAGATAGTAAACGAATAGCAGAAGAACGTAAGAAGCCCTCTGCTGAGAAACAGTTTGTAGATGAGTATAAACCTAAGTCGATTATGGATAGGTTGATGGGTAGATAAGGAGTAACATGGCAATAACATCTGAGTTGATACATGGCTTTGCTGCCTCTCTTCTCGCTAAAAGATACGATAATGCCACTAGAACTCCTAAGTTTCACCTAGAATTATGGGATGCTTTCTGTGATAAGCACCCTTTAGTAGCAATCGCAGCTCCTAGAGCACACGGCAAATCCACTGCTGTAACCCACGCTTGTACTTTGGCTAGTGTTTTGTTCAGAGACCGTAGATTTGTAGTGCTTGTATCAGATACTGAGTCTCAGGCTAGTAACTTTCTTAACGATATTAAGGAAGAGTTGAGAAACAACGAGGACTTGATTGAACTTTTCCAGGTGAAAGGCTTCAAGAAAGACACTGAAACAGACATCATTGTAGAATTAGCTGACGGATACACCTTTAGAATAGTTGTTAGAGGGGCGGAACAACGTATCCGTGGTCTAAAGTGGATGCAAATGCGCCCAGACCTTATCGTTTGTGATGACCTGGAGTCAGATGAACAGGTACAGAACAAGGAAAGACGAGAGAAGTTCAGGAAATGGTTCAATGGTGCGCTACTTCCTTGCAGAAGTAAGCATGGCATAGTCAGAATAGTAGGAACTGTCCTACATTTGGACTCTCTTTTGAATAGACTACTGCCTGAAGACTCTAATAAGTCCTCTGTTGTAGAGCCTCTTAGGACTTGGAGTAAGTCTAGAGCAGCTTGGAAGGCTATTCGCTATCGTGCTCATAATGAGGACTTTAGCCAGCTTCTCTGGCCTGATATGTATGATGCAGAGTTCTTTCGGTCTAAGAAGGAAGACATGACAAACCAGGGTATCCCTGAAGTTTATGCTCAGGAGTACCTGAACTACCCGATTGACGAGAGTACTGCGTACTTTAGACGTGATGATTTCAATGAGATTCCTCTTAAGGAACTTGATGCAATCAAACACAAAGAGAAGAACGTCAATTATTACGCTACTGTAGACTTTGCTGTATCTACGGCAGAACGTTCTGACTACACAGTGATAGCTATTGCTGCTATGGATGAGAGAGGTATCCTCAACCTAGTGGATATAAGACGGGGTAGATGGGACTCTCTTGAGACTATCAATGAGATGTTTGCAGTACACAAGAAGTATGACCCAGAGTTGTTTGGTGTTGAAAGAGGAGCTATTGAGAAGGCCATAGGCCCTATCCTTAGAGCCGAGATGGTGTCCAGAGGACAGTATCTCAGACTACATCCTATGACTCCTACCAAGGATAAGCAGACTAGAGCTAGAAGTATTCAGGCTAGGCTTAGAAGTGGTGGTATCAAGTTTGACAAGACTGCACACTGGTATGGAGAGTTTGAGGATGAGATGGTTCGATTCCCTAAAGCTCGTCATGATGACCAGGTTGATGCTGTGTCTTGGTTAGGTTTGATGATTGATGATATGCACAATGCTCTGTCTCAGGAAGAAGAAGAGGAGGCAGAATACCAAGAAGACTCTCAACATATGCAGGCCGGTAGGTCTGCCTGCACAGGATACTGATAAATGATATTTGAAACTACGTTCACCCTCCCAGAGATTATGGTCAGTGACAATCTGGCTAAGGATATGTCTGAGGATGATGTGAACAAGCTTGGTACAGAGGTAGTCCGTACGTTTGATATGGACAAACTTTCTAGAGTTGAGTGGGAAGAACGTACAGAAGACGCTATGAAACTAGCTCTTCAGGTCATGGAAGATAAGTCTTTTCCTTGGGCTAATGCTTCTAACATCAAGTTTCCTCTCATCACTATCGCTGCTCTCCAATATCATGCGAGAGCCTATCCTGCTCTGATTCCGGGCACCAGCCTGGTAAAGAGCAGGCTCTTTGGTGATGACCCTCAAGGTAAAGAGGTTCAAAGAGCTAGACGTATTGAAACCCACATGAGTTATCAGCTTCTTGAGGAAGATGAGAAGTGGGAAGATGAGATGGATAGAGTATTGATTACTCAGCCAATCATAGGTTGTGCTTTTAAGAAGAGTTATTTTGACCCTGTAAAGGGACACAATATCTCTGAAAATATCCTTGCCAAAGACTTCGTGGTATCCTACTATACCAAGTCTATTGAGGATGCTCCTCGTGTTACTCACGTTATGGAGATGAGTAACAACGATATTCGTGAGAAGGTTGCTAGTGGTCTCTTCCTTGATGTAGAGTTGTTTGAACAGAACAATGGTCCTGTTGACACACTACAGGTTGCTCAGGATGAGGCTCAAGGAGTACATCCTAACCAACAGGATAAGAGCAAACCTAACACTATCCTAGAACAGCATCTGTGGATTGATCTGG
>Ga0214471_10005011_pt1 | contig 10218 bp, 10 predicted proteins | sample RVTome_5_FD_207665 | JGI IMG/M metagenome (GOLD analysis project Ga0214471, IMG submission 207665) | Soil microbial communities from uranium-contaminated site in the Upper Colorado River Basin, Wyoming, United States - RVT142D155 | ecosystem: Environmental > Terrestrial > Soil > Contaminated >... | reverse complement strand
TTCTGTGGCGACTGCTCGCGGCTGCGGCTGTCGGCCATCGGAGAGCTCTTCACCTGCCTGTTCGCCGCCCGCGGCCACGACCTTCGCGCTCTCGTCCGGGACGGCGCCGACCGCCGCGCCATCGGCGACGAGATCGCTGCGGTGTGGATGGCCCGCACCGATCGCTACAGCGAGCAGCGAGCGGGCACCCCGGTGACGCTCAGCACTCCGCGAGTCGAGATGTCCTACATCGGGGGCTGACACGATCCATACCGAGCCTCGCCGAGACGATGAAGGCCGCCGCCTGATCCGCGCTTTGCGGGCCCCGGCCCGCACCGGCATCGGCCAGGCCGCTGCCGGCGATCCCGCGAGGTCAGTGGGGTGGATGTCGCCCGGTCGGCGTGGACTCACCAGCGTCATAATCGCCGGTGTGCTCGCGGGATCGGCCTGCTTGTCCGATGACCCCACGATCACGGCTGGTTCCGCCACAGCCACCACGACGCTTGCCGTGGGCTCCGGCACTGGCCGCCCATCATCGGAGACGACGAGCGACACCCCCACTCCGCCGACCACCGCGCCCCTGCTGGCGACCACTACGACGCCCCGTCCACGCGTCGTCCACGAGCAGGCCCACGCACCCTTCGCCTTCGTCGGTGGGGTCACGCTGCTCCACCCGTCCGATCGCGTGGAGCGGGTCGGCTTCCACGAGGCCAACCACGACGGTGCCCGCCAGATGGAGATCGCCGCGACAGCCGCGGCGCCGTTCGTCATGGAGACCCGAGACCGCCCGACGGGTTCGCGCACGGCCGCCGATGTCGTCGTGGATCCCGATCGACCGATCCGGTCACCGGTGTCGGGCACGGTGCGACGGGCCGGGTCCTATGTCCTCTACTGCGACTACTCCGACGACTTCGTGGTGATCGAACCCGACGACCATCCCGGTTGGGAGGTGAAGTTGCTGCACATCGACGGTGTGGCCGTGACCCTGGGTGAACGCGTGGAGGCGGGCGTCACGCTGCTGGCGCCGCGGCCTACGCGCTTGGCGTTCGAGTCGCAGGTCGAGGAGGACACGGCGACGCCGCCCTGGCCCCACGTGCACATCGAGGTGGTCGATCCCGAGATTCCCGACATCCCCGACCCCGACGGCGGGTGCCCTTGAACCTACGCGTCTCGCGAAATGCGGTGGGATGTGGGGCTGGTGAGACGGGTCGGGCGAACCGGTCAGACGGTCGCGGACTCGGCCACGATGTGGGTGATGGGGATCTCCGGGTGAGCCCGGTTGAGGCGCCCCGGGACGTCCATGTTCCACCAGCGGGAAACGCCTTGGGGCAGGGTCGACAGGATGATCCCGGCGAACGCGTCGTGGCCTTCGCGGCGTAGCACGGTGTCAACGGCGTAAACCGGGCTGGCATCGCCGATCTCTCCGTCGGCGCCGATGCCCATCTCGGCCACGATCTCCAGGATCCCGTCGAGCCGGTCCCGGGCGGCGGCCTCGACCTGTCCTTCGGTCCACTGCCGGTCGGTTGGGTGGAACACGGGGACGACCAGGTGGAACTGGCAGTCGCCGTGTTCGGCTCGGAGCTGGCGGAGGTGCTCCATGAGGTGCTCACCTCCGAGCGTGCGATGGGCGACGACGAGGTATCGGCGCATCGTGCCTCCTTCTAGCCGAATGCGGCCTGGCGGCGGCCGCTGGGCATCGGGTGTGAACCCTCGCTTGGAGGGTACGCCTCTCAACGGCTCCTGTGAACCGGGTCCTTCGACCGCTGAGGCCGATTGTTACGGATGCGGGCCGTGACCGCGGCGGTCACCTCCCGTGGAGGTACGACCCGCCATGCCCCCAGGATCGCCACCGCAGGCTGCGGCGCATCTCGACCGCGGCCGCCACGACTACGAACGACATCCAGATACCAATTGCCAGCCATAGAACGTCCATGATCTCCCCCTCGTCGCCAATCACGGTGACGTGTGACCTTCAGTACAACGATGCAATCACCCTGGGGATTCCATCGGGACAGAGCCGGTGCGGCGCGGCACGGGTTCAGGGGTTGTCGGATCCACCCGATTCCGTCACCAAGGGGACGAAGGCCACCGGGCAGACCCGGGCGGTGCGAGTGCGGTCGCCTTCGCGTCGCACGCAGAGGAGATCTTGGCCCCAGGAACGGCCGATAGGGATCACCAACCGGCCCCCGTCCACCAGCTGCTCCACGAGGGGTCGGGGGACGTCGGGCGCGGCTGCCGACACGATGATCGCCTGATAGGGCGCAGCCGGTGACCACCCCGCCGATCCGTCTGCGTGGATCACGTCGACGTTGTCGAAGCCAAGGCGAGCGAGTCGGGCCCGAGCGGCTTCAGCCAGGGGACCGTGACGTTCGACGGCCCACACGTGGCCTGCGCAACGGGAGAACACGGCGGCCGCGTAACCCGAGCCGGCGCCGATCTCGAGCACACGATCGGCGCCGGTCAACTCGGCCACCTGGGCCATGAGGGCCACGATGTAGGGCTGCGAGATCGTCTGGTCGCAGCCGATGGCCAGGGGTCGATCGTCGTACGCGGCCTCGGTGTGGTCGATCGGCACGAACTCGTGGCGAGGCACATCCGCCATGGCGGCGAGCACGGCCGCATCGCTGATGTCCCGTCTCTCGAGCTGGTCCGCTACCAGGCGAGCTCGTTGACGGGCGAAGTCGTCGTCAGTCACCTTGATCCCCGATGCAGGCATCGGGCGATCCGCGCATCGTCGCCCGGGCCCACGGCACCGAGCAGGCGCGGCTCGTTGCTCAGAGCTTCAGCTCAGCTGGACGGTGCTCGAACTCCTCGATCCGATCGGAACAGGTGTGGAGAAGCTGGTGGGCGAGGTCATTGAGCGCTCGCGCCACGGCCAGCTCGTCACCGATCACTGGGCGGTCGGGATCAGAAGGATTGCGTCGAGCCCGACCCCAAGCCGAGAACTGGTCGTGGTCGATGCCCATGGTGACCTTGGCCTCGGTGTGGTCAGTGTGCTCCATGACCTCGATGTCCATGGAGTAGCTCTTGGTGGACAGCATCGTCTCCTCCTTCGCACACCGCGACGAGGGCGCACAGGCGCACGCCAACCCACGGCGTCAGTCCCATTGTGCCGGTGCGGAGCGGGAAGGACCAGGGGAAGATGGCACCGTGACCGAAGGACCAACGGCAAACACGACGAACACGACGACCGCCGCGCATCGGGCTCGGCCTCGGCGATCTCTGCGAGGTTCAGCGATGCAAGGAGGGAAGGAGCTCGGTGAGCCCGGCGATAGATCGGATCTCGTCCGCGGCTAGGGGCCTGGCGAAGAGGAAGCCCTGGCCGTTGGGGCAGCCCAGCCGCTGCAGGGCTTCGAGCTGGTCGGGGTGCTCGATGCCCTCGGCGACGACGTCGAGTCCGAGGGTGGTGCATAGGGTGACGATGGCCTCGCCGACGACGGATCGTTCTCCATAGCGGAGGTCGTCGACGAATGACTTGTCGAGCTTCAGGGTGTCGACGGGGAGGTCCTTGAGGTAGGCGAGTGACGAGTAGCCGGTGCCGAAGTCGTCAATGGCGACGCGAACGCCGAGGGAGCGAAGCTGCTGGAGCACATCGAGGACGGCGGGGACGCCCCCCACGAGTCCGCTCTCGGTGACTTCGAGCATGAGCGTGCCGGGCACCAGATCGACGCAGTCGAGGAGGTTCGCGACGATTGCCGGGAACGTGGGATCCTCGAGCTGTCGCGTCGACACGTTGACACTGATCACGAGCGGCAAGCTCGTCTCGCGTTGCCAGGCGCCGGCCTGGACCAGAGCCATTTCGAGGATCCGGGCTCCGAGACGGAAGATCAGCGGCGCCTCCTCGACCACGGTGATGAACTCGCTCGGGTGGAGCAGTCCCCTTGAGGGGTGCATCCAGCGGACGAGCGCCTCGTAACCGTAGATCTCACCGGAGTCGAGCCTGACGAGCGGCTGGTAGTGAAGCACGAACTGGTCTTCGTCGAAGCCGTCATTGAGCTCGCTCTCGAGGTCCAGGCGCTCGACGACGTCATCCAGCATCCATGGCTCGTACGCCTCGACTCTGGACTTGCCGAGACGCTTCGCGACGTACATGGCGAGATCGGCGTTGCGGAGAAGAACGTCCTCATCTGGTTCGGTCGGCGACGTCATGGCGACGCCGACGCTCGCGGTGATGACCACGCTGCGCCCACCAACGGCGAACGGAGCCACCAGGCAGTCGACGAGTCGTGTCGCGACGTCGACCGCCTCGCGCTCGGATTGAACGTCCTCGACGAGGACGGCGAACTCGTCGCCACCCAACCGCGCCAGGGTGTGCTCCTGGCGAAGGTTGGCTTCCAAACGGTGGGCGACGTCGACCAGAAGCACGTCGCCCGTCTCGTGCCCAAGGCTGTCGTTGATCTCCTTGAAGCCGTCGAGGTCGATGAGCATGACAGCATGAGCCACGGGGCGGCGATTGCCGCGGGCGGCCGCGTGAGCCAATCTGTCAGCGAACAGAGTGCGGTTGGCCAGCCCCGTGAGATCGTCGTGGAAGGCACGGTGACGAAGCTCCGTCTCGAGACGCTTCTGCTCGGTGATGTCGCGAGCGTTGAGCACCAACCCGTGAACCGACGGCACATCGACGAGGTCCCTGACTGTCGACTCCATTTGAACCCACGATCCGTCGTTGCGTCGAAGCCGGAACTCAATGACCTCGGTGGATCCGTCGTCCTTGGTGGCTCGTGCCAGGGCGACCTGCAGTCGGGTGAGATCGTCGGCGTGGACGGCGTCGGCCAGCTTCGTCCCCGGGAGGATGGCATCTGGGCCCAAGATCACCTCCCCGGCCGGGCTGCAGTACTCAATGCGCCCGTCCCGCTCGACCACGAGAACAAGATCCGAGGACTGCTGCACGAGCGACCGGAATCGGTGCGCGCTCAGCAACAACGCGTCCTGCGCGCGAAGCAGGCTTGACCGGGCGCGACGCCACTGCATCGTCCCCATACCGGCCGCCACGGTGAGCGTCAGCCCGCTCAGCACGAGCAGGAACCGCTGTGAGCGCTGCTTGGCTGCCGCATCAGCACGGACCGATAGCTGAGTCCGCTTCTCCACGATGTCATAGGATCGCTTCACGTCCACTTCGAGCGTCGCCACGCTCTGGAGCGTCGCGTCGACGATCGCCGGCCATTGGCTGACGGGGAGCCCATCGAGTTCGTCGAGTACGGCTCCGATCTCCCCGGCAGTCTCCTGCACCCGAGTGATCGTGGCCTTGGCCCCGTCCCGTGGATCGGGGTTTGCCGCGATCACGCTTGTCTGCATCTGCAGCAGGCCGAGCTTTGTTCGGGCTTCGTCGAGGTCGTCGCGCCCGTCGAGGTTCACCACGGCCACCTGCAGCTGAAGGGCCTGCCGTTGCGCGTTCGCCATCACCGTGAGGTCCATCGTCTCGGTCGACAGCCCCCCTCCCAGCAGCACGAACGTCTGCCCCACGAGGAGCAACGACGCGACCGCGGCGGCAACGATGACGGGGAGCATCCACCGCTGAGCTCCTGTCGCGCTCAACGGATCAGATCTCGAGATAGATGCTTGCGAGGCTCCAGATCCAGAGGTCTGTGTCCTGGCCGAGCTTCGCCTCGTCGAGGAAGACGACCCGAATCGGCCCGCCGTTCGAGATGGCGATCCGCTCGCCGTCGACGCTCGTCGCCACGAGGATGCCCCCCTGCTCGATGTCACTCGCCGAGAGGTCGATCGCGTAGTCATCAAGCGCGACGAGATGGACATCAGCAGAGGAAGGCACCCCGGCGGCGCTCAACACAGCGCTGAGCTCAACACCTCTGAACGTTTGACGCTCCTCGAAGAATGGCTCGAACAGCTCGCCCTCGACCAGACCAATGCTCTCGAGCGTGGCCAGATCGAACACCACGTCGTCGCCCTTCCCACGGTTGACCGTGAGCACGACATCACCCGTGGGAGCCGGCACTGTCGCGCCGTCCTCAAGCGAGACAGCCTCTACGATCTTGAACCCGCCGCTTGCTTCATCTGGATCCGAAGTACCGCCTCCGCACGCCGACAACCCAACTGCCAAGACCATCGCCACGGCAACCGCCCTCACTCGCCCCGGGGGGGGGGGGAGGGCTCTCGGGTCATCGTCATTCGTCCGTTCTTGACTGCATGTTTCATACATCACCCATCGGCGCCTTGGGGGAAAACATGAGGGCCGGTCAGCGGTCGACACGAAGCACGGCGGCACCAGTGACTCGGTCGTGCGCCAGGTCGCGTAGGGCTCGGTCGGCTTCCTCGAGCGGGTAGGGCACGGTCTCGACTCGGATGGCGATGTCGGCGGCAACGGCGAGGAATTCCTCCCCGTCCCGGCGTGTGTTGGCGGTGACGCTCCGCACCTGGCGCTCCTCGAAGAGGTGGTCGGCGTACCGCAGGGTCGGGATGTCGGTGAGGTGGATGCCCGCGATGGCAAGAGTGCCGCCCCGGTCCAAGGCTTCGAGAGCAGCCGGGACGATCTCCCCCGCCGGCGCGAAGACGATGGCGGCGTCCAACGGCTCGGGCGGTCGATCGAACGTGTCGCCGGCCGATGCGGCACCCAACCGAAGCGCCAGGGACCGCGCGTCCGGCGAGCGCGTCATCACGTGGACCGTCATCCCCTCGGCCAACGCCACCTGCGCCGCGAGGTGCGCCGAGCCGCCGAAGCCGTAGATGCCGAGGCGGCCGCCCGGGGGCAGGTCCGCTCGGCGCAAGGCACGAAAGCCGATGATCCCTGCACACAACAGGGGAGCCGCCTCCTCGTCCGTGAAGCCATCGGGGAGGCGGTAGGCGAAACGCTCGTCGACCACGGCGTACTCGGCGTACCCGCCGTCGGCGTCCCACCCGGTGAACCTTGGCTCGACACAGAGGTTCTCGTCGCCGCGCTGGCAGAAGCGACACGAGCCGCACGTGCTCCGCAACCACGCGATGCCGACACGTTCGCCTTCGGTGAAACGTCTTGCGTTCTGTCCGAGAGCGTCGACAACCCCGACGATCTCGTGGCCCGGGACCACATCGTTGCCGTGCGGCGCAAGGTCGCCCTCGGCGAGGTGCAGATCGGTCCGGCACACCCCACACGCACCGACGCGCACGCGGATCTCGTCCGGACCCGGAACGGGTTCCGGTCGGTCGACCAAGACGAGCGGACCGCGGTCGACAGGTCCGGGCTGGTGTACGACCCATGCCCTCATGAGCGGTCCCCTCCCATCGCCGTCGGCACCGGGTCCCGCCCAGAATCCCCGGGCGACTCGTTCACGAGACAGAGTGTGCTCGAATACGTTGGTATGACAAGCTGTCTTGTGTAGCTAGGGAGTGTTGGCCGAAGCGGAGGCACGCGGCGACACGACGGCTAGACGACTCCTCCTCACGTTTCGGCAGCGGTGGTGCCAAACAGGTCGTCGACCAGCTCCCGGACGCGGCGGTCGATCTCGTCGCGGATGGAGCGGACGGCGTCGATGCCCTGACCAGCTGGGTCGTCGAGCACCCAGTCCTCGTAGCGCTTGCCCGGGTAGATCGGGCAGGCGTCGCCGCAGCCCATGGTGATCACGACATCGGAGGCCTTCACGGCGGCGTCTTCGAGCTTCTTGGGGAGAGCGCCTGTGGCATGCAGATCGATGCCGACCTCGGCCATGGCCTCGACGACGGCGGGGTTGATTTCGTCGGCGGGGGCCGAGCCCGCGGAGCGGACGGTGACGCGGTCGCCGGCGTGGCGAGCGAGCAGCGCGGCGGCCATCTGGGAGCGGCCGGCGTTGTGCACGCAGACGAAGAGGACCTCGGGTCGTGTTCCGTCGGGCATCAGAGGCTCTCCGGGTGATCGTGGGGGTAGAAGAAGCGGACGAGCCCGAAGGCGATCAGCGCGCCGATGAGCTGCATGGCGACGAACATCGGGGCCGAGGCCGGGGCGATGCCGGCGAACGTGTCTGACAGGGTGCGGGCGACGGTGACCGCCGGGTTGGCGAAGCTGGTCGACGAGGTGAACCAATAGGCGCCGCCGATCCAGATGCCCACAGCGAAGGGGACGACGGTCGCTCGGCCGGTGCGAACGCAACCCTGGATGAGCACCAGAAGGGTGACAGTGGCGACTACCTCGGACAGCCACAGCGCAGCTGAGGACCGATCGGTGGTGGAGAGCTCCACGGCGGGGAGCTCGAACATGAGGTTGGCGAGGATCGTCCCGAGGCAACCGCCGCTGACCTGAGCGATGACGTAGAGGCCGGTGTCGCGGGTCGTGGTGGTCCCGAGGAGCCTGTCCAGAAGGGTGACGGCCGGGTTGAAGTGCGCCCCGGACACGCTCCCGAACATGAGGATCAAGCCGATGAGGGCAGCCGCAGTGGCGGCTGCGTTCTCGAGCAGCTGCAGCCCGACGTCGCCGCCCGACAGGCGTCCGGCGGCGATGCCCGAGCCGACCACCGCCACGATCAGCATCGCCGTGCCGAATGCCTCGGCCGCGAGGCGGCGGGTGAGGTCGAGGCGTAGCTCACCGGTGCCGGTCTCGATCTGGAGCGCGAGCTCCTCGTCGGATGGGTACAGCTCGTCGGCAGCCGGCTCGTTCTCCGACTCCATCACGACGCCAGGGCCGTCACGGCACGGATGCGGTCACCGAGCTCCTCGTGAGCGCGGTCGCACACGGTCACCACGAGCGGCGGCAGTGACCCGGTGGCCTGCAAGTCATGGGGCGCGGCCTCGCTCAGGTCCAGCCCGGCGCGACGCGCGGCGGACACCGCTCCCGGGTGGACCCGGTCCGCGGGATGCGTACGTACCGGCGCCTGCCATCACCGCTCGAACGCGACCGTTGGATCAAGCCAACCCGTTCCAGCACGTCGAGGTGGTGGGCGAGCAGGTTCGACTCCATGCCCAGGCGACGGCGCAGCTCCACCAGTGAGCGATCCGATGCGAACAGCTCATCGACGATCGTCAACCGGGCGGTCTCACCCAACGCCGCATTGCGCTCTGCTCGCTGCTTGGCATCAGGCATGGCGAACACTCGCACACTCACACACTCAGTTCTCACTGAGTCAATTTACATCGATCAACTTGAGGCGACGAGCTCACCTTCGACCCCGAGGCAACGTAGGCAGCGGGCGGCCCATGGCCGTGCCGGATCGAGTACGCGCTACTCGCGTGGGTTCGGGGATGTTGAGGTCGAGCTCGGTGAGGGGCACCGGCCGGCCTAGGTGGTAACCCTGGGCGTATCGGACGCCGAGGTTGCGTACAGCCTCCAGCTCGTCTTGCGTCTCGACACCTTCGGCGAGGATCTCCGCTCCGGTATCGGCAGCGAAGGCGACAAGTGATGTGACGAGGGCACGGCGTACCGGGTCAAGGTCGATGCCAGATATCAGCTCACGGTCGAGCTTGATGAAGTCGGGAGCGAGTTTGAGGATGTGGGTCAAGCTGGAGTATCCCGAGCCGGCGTCATCGACGCTCAGTTGGATGCCCTCCTTCCGCAGGGCCATGAGGGCCGCTGGCAGACCGGGGTAGTCGTCGAACGTCGTGTGCTCGGTGAGCTCGAGCACGATGTGTCGAGCGGGAGGGGTGAGCAGCGCGTGTCGAAGTTGCGGACTGACGATCGTTTCGGGTCCGGCGTTGATGGTGAGGGCGATTCCGTCGGGGAGCATCGGCCGGTGAGCGAGCGCACGGATGACGGCTAGCGTCTCCAGTTCGACGCCAAGACCAGCACGGTGCGCATCGTCGAACCACGTGTCCGGCGGGCGAACTGGCGTGACGTTGAAGCGGGCGAGTGCCTCGACAGCCACGGCCTGGTCGGAGATCAGGTCGACGATCGGTTGGAACACGATCGACAAGCGCTCAGGGTCTTCGAGCACCTGTTGGACCCGGAGACGGGCGTCGATCCTTGTGACGGTGTCTGGGTTGAGCACGCTCATCACGTACCGGCCTGTCGTGTCATCCACCGGGCCCGGCGACCTGCTCGGAGCCTCGCGTGGGTCGGTTGGCTCACCGAACTCGAGGAGCTGGTTGCTGGCACGGTGGAGATCGCAGGCTGACCCCACGGCCACGCTCACGAAGTCAGCCAGCCGCGTCAGGACGGCGACATCCGCGTGGGTGAAGGCATGCGTTGTCGATGCATTGACTGCCAGGACTCCGAACATCTCTTGTGAGCGAGACAGCGGTATGCACACCAAGGACACGACGCCGAGCCGTCGACACGCCGCGGCGTCCACACGTGGATCGCTCTGCGTGTTGTCCGACTGCAGGATCCGTCCGGTCCGGATCGAG
>Ga0214471_10005010_pt1 | contig 10218 bp, 10 predicted proteins | sample RVTome_5_FD_207665 | JGI IMG/M metagenome (GOLD analysis project Ga0214471, IMG submission 207665) | Soil microbial communities from uranium-contaminated site in the Upper Colorado River Basin, Wyoming, United States - RVT142D155 | ecosystem: Environmental > Terrestrial > Soil > Contaminated >... | reverse complement strand
GATCTGCACCTCGGGCGAGCCCGTGTCGCGCTCGTGGCGCCCGTACTCCGCAATGGCTTCCGGGGTGTTGCTCATCAAGGGATCGATTCCAAAAGCGTCAAAATCGGGCAGACTTTTCCCTGCCCGTGAAGAAGCGAAAGGTACCACGGGCCCGCGTCGCTGTAAACAACGCGGCGGCGGCCGAGAGCCCGCGCCGAGACGCTTTCCGCGTGCCGCTCGCCGGCGCCTCTAACGGAGCACGATGCGCGGCTGGACGAGGCCGCCGGGAACCATCTCGCCGGCGGCGATCATGGCGCCGCCGGCGTCCAGCACCCGCACCCAGCCGGCGGCGGCCGGGTCCGGCGCGGCGGCCGCCAGCGGCTCGCCGGGGCGCCGCTCGACGATCCAGCCGGCCTCCAGCATCCGGCCGCTGGCGACGGCCGTGGCGCCCTCCCGGTTGACCACGGCCGCCGGCCAGCCGGGCAGCATGCCGGCGGCGGCGATCATCCGCCGGCGGAGCTCGTCGGCGTCGGCGGCTTCGATGGTCGCCCATCCCACCGCTCCATCGAGGCCGAAGGGGCCGCTGCGGGTGCGCCGCAGCCCGGCCAGGTGGGCGGGGCAGCCGAGCGCCGCGCCGAGGTCGTGGGCCAGCGTCCGCACGTAGGTTCCCGCCCCGCAGTGGACGCGAAGGTGGATCTCGCCGTTTTTCACCTCGATGAGCTCGGCCGCGTAGATGACCACCTCGACCGGGTTCGGCGCCACCGCCTCGCCGCGCCGCGCCCTCCGGTAGGCCGGCTGGCCGCGCACCTTCTTCGCCGAGTACGCCGGCGGCGTCTGCTGCTGGGTGCCGACGAACCGCTGCAACGCCTCGGAGACGGCGTCGCGATCCAGCGGCGGCGGCTCGACCGGATCGGCGAGCGGCTCGCCGTCGCCGTCGTAGGTGTCGGTGGCCCAGCCGAGCTTGACGATCCCCTCGTAGACCTTGTCGTGCTCCTGGAGGAACCGCGCCAGCCGCGTCGCCGAGCCCAGGCAGACGAGCAGGACGCCGGTCGCCTGCGGGTCGAGCGTGCCGGCGTGGCCGGCGCGCACCTCCAGGATGTCCCGCACCCGCTCGACGACGTCGTGCGACGTCAGCCCCGCCGGCTTGTCGATCACCAGCAGGCCGGCGTCGGCCGCCCCGCTCACGCGCTCGGCTCCCGGATCGGCCCCGCGGCCTCGAGCTCGCGAAATACCGGCTCGAGCACCCGGTTGCGGGCGCTCTCGAGGCTCCCCTCCAGCGTGCACCCCGCCGCCCGCGGGTGGCCGCCGCCGCCGAACGAGGCGGCGATGGCGGCGACGTCGACGTCGCCGCGCGACCTCAGGCTGACCCGGTACAGGTCGCGCTCGACCTCCTTGAACAGGGCCGCCACCGCGACGCCGTCGATGCCCTGGCCGTGGTTGACGATGCCCTCGGTGTCGGCCTCCCCGGGACCGGCATGAAGGACGTCGTAGGGCAGCACCATCACCGCCACCGCCCCCCCGGCGAGCAGCTCCAGGCTGGCCAGCGCGGCGCCGAGCAGGCGGACCTTGGCGGCGGGGACGTTCTCGTAGATCGCCTCGGCGACGGCGGCCGGGTCGACGCCGAGCTCGACGAGCTCCGCGGCAACCCGCAGGGCGCGGGCGTCGGTATTGGAGTAGCGGAACGAGCCGGTGTCGGTGAGGATCGCCACGTAGAGGTGGGTGGCGATCTCCGGGCTGATCTGCAGCTCCATGGCCCGCAATAGGTCGTAAATCATCACCCCGGTGGCGGCGACGCCCGGGTCGACCCAGTTGACGTCGCCGAAGCCGGGGTTGTTGGCGTGGTGGTCGATGTTGATAACCAGGCGATCGTCGAGGCCGTCCACTCCGGAGCGCTCGACGCCGTTGCACTCGATCAGCACGGCGACCGGAAAGCCTTCCGGGGCCGTGTCGCGCACCTCGATGCGACCGCTCTCCGGCAGCCGCCGGTAGGCGGCCGACAGCGGGTCGGCCGAGATCACCGCCACGCGCTTGCCGCTGCGCTCGAGCGCCAGCCCCAGTGCCAACGACGAGCCCAGCGAGTCGCCGTCGGGATCGCGGTGCCCGGCGATCACGAAGCCGTCGTTGTCGCGCAGCGCCGCGATGACCTCATCCATCGCCGAGGACCTGGCTCCGGAGTCACTGGCCATCGGTGGGCTCCTCTTCTTCTTCTTTCTCCTCTTCTGCTCCTTCTTTCTCCTCTGCGGCATCGTCGAGCAGGGCGTCGATGCGGTCGCTCTCGTCGAGGGTCTCGTCGATCACGAAGCGGAGCTCCGGCACATAGCGGATCTCGAGGCGGCTGCCGATCCGCGACCTCAGAAATCCGCGGGCCCTGTCGAGCACGCCCAGCGACGCCTTTTTCGAGATCTTGTCGCCGAAGATGCTCACGTAGACGCGGGCGTGCTTGAGGTCCGGAGACATCCTCACCTCGGTGACGGTGACGAAGCCGAGGCGCGGATCGCGCACCTCCTGCTGGAGGAGCATGGCGAGCTCGACCCGGATCTGATCCCCCAGGCGCTGGCGGCGAAAATGAACCATGTCTCCTGAACCGTCTCCCGGTCGCGAGCCCTCAGAAAAACTCGATGTGCACGGCGATCAGCTGCGCTGCGTCCTGCCGCTCCGCCTCGCGCAGCACCTTCTGGAAGACCCTGTCGAGCGGCTCGCGGGCGGCGCTCACCGATACGACGCCGACCAGCGAGCGCTGCCAGAGGTCGTGATAGTCGACCTCCGAGACCGCGACGTTGAAGCGGCTGGAGATCCGGCCGCGCAACGAGTTCAGGAACTTGCGCTTCTCCTTGAGGCTGCGGCAAGCCGGCAGGTGGAACTCCAGGGTGCAAAGGCCGATGACCATGGCGACGTCGGCGATAGCCGGAGACGTTGGGTTTCGATGCTCGACAGTCTACAGCCGGCGATCGGCAGGGTCGCCCTCGACCCTCGATCTGCCGCCTCCGCCGGCGCAACCGCCGGCCGCGGATAATGACCGCCTCCGACCGGGCTGCTAGAGCTCGGCGCGGATCTCGCGCAGCTCGTAGGCCTCGATCACGTCGCCGACCTTGACGTCGTTGAAGTTGGAGATGCCGATGCCGCACTCGTAGCCTTGCTGCACCTCCGGCACGTCGTCCTTGAAGCGCCGCAGCGAGCCCACCCTGCCCTCGAAGACGATCACCGAGTCGCGCACCAGGCGGACCCGGGCGTCGCGGCTGATCTTGCCCTCGGTGATGTAGCAGCCGGCGATGGCGCCGACGCGCGGGATCCGGAAGGTGTCGCGCACCTCGGCAACCCCCAGCGCCTTCTCCTTGAATTCGGGCTCCAGCCTGCCGAGCATCGCCGCCTTGAACTCGTCGAGAAGCTGGTAGATCACGGTATAGAGGCGCAGCTCGACGCCCTCGCGAGAGGCGATCTCGACCACGCCGCGCGACGGACGGACGTTGAAGCCGACGATGATGGCGTTGGAAGCCGAGGCCAGCAGCACGTCCGACTCGGTGATGCCGCCGGCGGCGGCGTGGATGATCTTGACCTCCACCTTGTCGCCGGAGAGCTTCGCCAGCGAGTCGCGCAACACTTCCACGGAGCCCTGCACGTCGGCCTTGATCAACACCGCCATCTCTTTGAGCTCGCCTTGGCGGAGCTGGGCGTGCAGGTCGTCGAGGGTCAGCCGGCTACCGCTCGACAGCGACTCCCGCCGCTGCCGGTCCTGGCGGATCTCCGAGACCTTGCGGGCGAGCGCCGTGGCCTCCACCACCTGGAAGCGGTCGCCGGCCTCCGGCACGCCGCCCAACCCCAGCACTTCGACGGCGGTCGACGGGCCCGCCTCCTTCATGCTCTTGCCGTGGTAGTCGGTCATGGCGCGGACCTTGCCGCTCTCCATGCCGATGATCAGGTTGTCGCCGACGCGCAGCGTTCCCTCCTCGACCAGCAGCGTGGCGACGGCGCCGCGCTGGCGATCGAGCCGGGCCTCGAGCACCGTGCCCTGCGCGGCAACGCTCGGGCTCGCCTTCAGCTCGAGCAGCTCCGCGGTCAAGCCGATCATCTCCAGCAGCAGCTCGAGGTTCTGTTTGAGCTTCGCCGAGACCTCCACCGTGACCACGTCACCGCCCCAACCCTCCGGGGCCAGGCCGCGGTCGGCGAGCTGCTGCTTGACGCGGTCGATGTTGGCGTTGGGCCGGTCGATCTTGTTGATCGCCACGATGATCGGCACGCCGGCGGCGCGGGCGTGATCGATGGCCTCGACGGTCTGCGGCATGACGCCGTCGTCGGCGGCCACCACCAATACGACGATGTCGGTGACCTGGGCGCCGCGCAGCCGCATGCGCGTGAACGCCTCGTGGCCCGGCGTATCGATGAACGTGATGCGGTGGCCGCCATGGTCTACCGAAGAGGCGCCGATGTGTTGGGTGATGCCGCCCGCCTCGCCCCCGGCGACGTCGGTCTGCCGGATCGCGTCGAGCAACAATGTCTTGCCGTGGTCGACGTGGCCCATGATCGTCACCACCGGCGGCCGCAACTGCAGATCGGTCGGCTCCTCCCCCGTAGCCTCGTCCGCGAGCAGCTGCTCGTCGGCGCGCAGGACGCGGGCCCGGCCGCCGAGCGACTCGACGATCGAGACCGCGACGTCGGCTTCGAGGGAGGCGTTGATGTTCGCCATCACGCCCTGTGCCATCAACACCCGCAGGACGTCGGCGGCCTTGATGTCCAGCTCGTCGGCCAGCTCCCTGACCGTGATCCCGTCCTCGATGGCCAGTGGTTCGGCGGTGGGGTCGAGGGTCGGGGCGGCGGGCTCGGGCGGCGGCTCGGGGGCCTTCTCGGGCTTCTTGGCCGGCGGCGGCGCCGCCTCGGGCTTCTTGGCCGCAGGCGCAGGCTCGGGCTTCTCGGGCTTCAGCTTTTCGGCCGGCTTTTCGGGCTTCGGCTTTTCGGCTTTCCGCTCGGCGGCCTTCGGCTGCGCCGGCGGCTGCTTCGGCGCCGGTCTGGCGGCTGTTTCGGCCGCCGGTTGGGCGGCCTTGGCGGCCGGAGCTTTTTTGGCGACCTTCTTGGTCGCGGGCTTTTTCTCGGCGGGCTTTTTCTCGGCGGCCTTCTTGGTCTCCGCCTTCTTGGTCGCGACCTTCTTCGTCGCGGCCTTCTTGGTGACCTTTTTCTCGGTCGCCTTCTTGGCGGCCTTCGCCGGCTTCGACTCGGCGGCCTTGCCGAGCGCCGCGGCCAGGCGCTCGGCGTCCTCGTCGCTGACCGAGGCGTGGACGCTGCCGACGTCGAGACCGAGCTCGCTCAGCGCCTCCAGGGCCTGCTTGTTCTCGACGCCGAGCTTCTTGGCGAGCTCATATACACGCATTCGGCCAGTGGCTCCTCAATACTTCGTTGCCGTCGCGGAACCGGAGCTCAGGCGAGCTCGGCCTCTCCGACGGTTCGTTCTTCGGGTTCGCTGTGGGTTTCGTCGCCGGCTTCCGCCGCCGTTGCTGGAACCGCGACCGCGACCTCTTCCGCTTCGGCAACCAGCTCGGCGGCCTCGACCTCTTCCGCTTCGGCGGCCGGCTCGGCGGGCTCGACCTCTTCCGCTTCCAAGGCCGGGGCGGGGACCTCTTCCTCGTCCTCCTCGACGATCGGCGCGGGGACCGGCGCCGGGGCTGCGACCTCGGGCTCGGGCTCTTCCGCGATCGTGGCGGCGAGGATCTCCTCGGCCGAGCCGAGGATCTTCTCGGCGGTCTTGTCGCCGATCCCCGGGACCGCGGTGAGCGCCTCGATGCCGCCGTCGGCGACGTCGCCGATCGTCTCGAGGCCGGCGGCGATCATCGCTTCCGCGGTCTTGGCACCGACGCCGTCGAGCTGCGCGATGGGCTCCTCGCGGACGGCCATCTGGGCGAGGGCCTGCTCGACCTCGCGCTTCTTGTCTTCCTCGCTCTTGATGTCGATCTTGGCGTCGAGGAGCTTGCCCGCCAGCCGCACGTTCTGGCCCCGCTTGCCGATCGCCAGCGACAGCTGGTCCTCGTCGACGACGACCTCGAGGTGGCGCTCCTCGCCGTCGAGCACCGCGACGCGGTTGACGCGCGCCGGCTTCAGCGAGTTGATCGCGTACTGTTGCAGGTCGGGCGACCACTGGACGATGTCGATCTTCTCGCCGCGCATCTCGCGGATGATCGACTGGACGCGCGAGCCCCGCATGCCGACGCAGGCGCCCACCGGATCGACGTCCGCCTCCGACGAATGCACCGCGACCTTGGCGCGGTCGCCGCCCTCGCGCACCGCCCCCTTGATGGTAACGGTGCCGTCGTAGATCTCGGGGACCTCCATCTCGAAGAGGCGCATCAGCAGCTCGGGCGCGACACGGGAGATGACCACCTGGGGGCCGCGCGACACCTTGAGAACATCGATGATCACCACCCGGATACGGTCGCCGATGTTGTAGTGCTCGGCCCGCGATTGCTCGCGCCGCGGCAGCAAGCCCTCGGTGCGACCGAGGTCGACGATCATGTCGCCGCGCTCGAAGCGCTTGACCAGGCCGGTGATCAGCTCGCCGCCACGCTCGACGAACTCGTTGAAGATGTTCTCGCGCTCGGCGTCGCGGACCTTCTGGAAGATGACCTGCTTGGCGGCCTGAGCGGCGATACGCCCGAGCTCATCGGTGGAGCGGGGGATGTAGACGAAGTCCCCGGCCTTGGCCCCGGCGTCGTACTCGAGCGCCTTCTCGGCGCTGATCTCGAGGTTCTTGTCTTCGACGACATCGACGACCTGCTTGACCGCGAAGACCTCGACCTCGCCGGTCTCGCGGTTGAGCGTCGCCCTGTGCTCTTCCTCGGTCTTGTAGAACTTCTTGGACGCGACGGCCATCGCCTCCTCGACGGCATCGATGATGACGTCCGAAGGGATGTTCTTCTCCCGTCCGATCTGTTCGATTGTCTGCAGCAACATTCGAGTCATTATAGTTGCTACCTAATAGCGGTCAATTGCAGCCAAATTGGCTAGAACTGCGGGTCCAGTCGGGCGCTGCGCACCCTGTCGAGGGGGATTTCGAAGCGCTGCCCCCCCTCGTCGGTGACCGTCACGACGCCATCCTCGAGCTTCTCCAACGTGCCGGTGAAGCGACGCCGGCCGCGTACCGCCGCCGTCGTCTTGATCTTGATGCGCTCGCCGGCATAGCGCTGGTAATCGGCCGCGCTGTGCAGCGGCCGGTCGAGGCCCGGTGAGGACACCTCGAGCCGGTAGGCATGCGGGATAATGTCCTCGACGTCGAGGAGTGTCGAGAGCTGGCGGCTGACGGCGCTGCAGTCGTCGATCGTGACCCCGTCCAGACGATCGATGTACAGCCGCAGGATCCAGCCGCCGGCGTGATTGACGTACTCGCAATGCACCAGCTCGCAGCCCTCGCGGGCCGCGATCCGCGCCGCCAGCGGGGCGACGCGCTCCTCGACTGACTGCGTTGCGATCATCACGCCTCCCTGGGCTGACGCGCCGAGCAAGATCCAGACAAAAAAAAGCGGGCCGGGGCCCACTGTGTGCGAACCTCCTGTATGTTACGAACTCCAAGGTACCAAAAGGGCGCATAGCTTTCAACGCGGCGGCAGCCGCGCCAATCGGCCCAGGATCCGTAAGCATGCTCGAATCGACCCTCGTCGACCTGTATTGCCCGCGCACCGGCAAGGCGTATCCCGGCGACCGCGTCCAGACCCTCTCGGAGGTCGGCGGCCCCCTCTACGCACGCTACGACCTGGAGCGGGCGGCCTCCGCCTGGCGGCAGGGCGCCGGGCTCGCCGACCGGCCGCCGGGGCTGTGGCGCTACGCCGACCTCCTGCCGGTACGCGACCCCCGCTTTCGCCTGACCCTCGGCGAGGGCGGCACGCCGCTGCTGGCGGCGCCGCGCATCGGCCGGCGGGTCGGGCTCGAGGGCCTGCTCCTGAAAGACGAGGGGCTCAACCCCACCGGCTCGTTCAAGGCCCGCGGCCTGTGCGTGGCGGTGAGCCGGGCGGTCGAGCTGGGCATCGGGTCGCTGGCCATACCGACCGCCGGCAACGCCGGCGGGGCGATGGCCGCCTACGCGGCCCGCGCCGGCATCGCGGCCACCGTCTACATGCCGGCCGACGCCCCGGGCGAGTTCGTCGACGAGTGCGAAGCGCTGGGCGCCCGGGTGGTCCGCGTCGAGGGCCTGATCACCGACGCCGGGGCGGCGCTGGCGAGCGACCAGAAGCGCCACGACGTCTTCAGCGTCGCGACGCTCAAGGAACCCTACCGCGTCGAGGGCAAGAAGACGATGGGCATCGAGCTCGCCGAGCAGCTCGGCTGGCGGCTGCCCGACGCGATCATCTACCCGACCGGCGGCGGCACCGGGCTGGTGGGCATGTGGAAGGCCTTCGACGAGCTCGAGGCGCTCGGCTGCATCGGCGGCGAGCGGCCCCGCATGATCGCCGTCCAGGCGGAGGGCTGCGCCCCGGTGGTGCGGGCCTTCGAGTCCGGCGCCGAGTCGGTCACCGCCTGGGAAGGCGCCGCCACCGTCGCCGACGGCCTGCGGGTGCCGATGATGGTCGGCGACCGCGAGATCCTCCGCGCCCTGCGCGAGTCCGGCGGCACGGCGGTGGCCGTCACCGACGCCGAGATCATCGCCTACGTCGCCCACCTGGGCGCCGACGAGGGGATCTACGGGGCGCCGGAGGCGGCGGCGACGCTCGCCGCCGTCCCCCGCCTGATCGCCCGCGGCGACCTCGATGCCGACGAGGCCGTCGTCTGCTTTCTGACCGGCAGCGCCTACAAGTACCGCAGCGGCATGAAGGGCTTCTCGCCATGAGACAATGGTGCAGGCGTTGCCGAGAGCGGGTCGGCACAACTATCATCTCCCTGGGCGGGCCCGGATCGGGCCCGGCATTCCCGGATGGGCCCGTCGCTTCTCGGATGAGCTCACTGCTACTCGGATAGGGAGGTCTGATGCTCGGCTCCATTGGCGGAACAGAGCTGCTCGTGATCATGGTGATCGCGCTGCTGATCTTCGGGCCGCGCAAGCTCCCGGAGCTCGGCCGCTCGATCGGCAAGGGGCTGTCCGAGTTCAAGCGCGCCTCCAACGACCTGAAGCGCTCGCTCGAAGACGAGCTCGACGCCGAGGACCGCAAGCCGGTCAACCGGATCGCCGACCACGACAGCGGCCCTTAGCGGCCCGTGGTGAAAGTCCCATGGGTCTGGCGCGTGGGTCTTGCGGGTGAGGGCAAGGAGAGCCGACGCAGGCGATGCCGGCTAGGGGTCGTCGTGTTCGAAGTCCCCGGCAGCCGGCGGCCTGGATCGTCGGGCCGCGTCGTTCCGCGCCCGCATACCTTCTGAGGGACCGACGATGAGCACGGCCACCAGCCCCGCCGAGGAGTCTTCCGAGACGCGCTTCGGCCGCGAGCCGCTGGCCGAGATGACGCTCATCGAGCATCTCACCGAGCTGCGCCACCGGCTGTTCGTATCGATCGGCGCGTTCCTGGTCGGCACAATCGCCTGCTGGTTCGTGTCCGAGAGGATCTACCAACTGCTCGCCCTGCCGGTCACCCAGGTGCTGCAGGCCAACGCCGCCACCGCCGCCGATGCCCGTCTCGCGATCCTGACGCTCACCGAAGCGTTCGTCGTCTACCTGAAGGCGGCGGCGGTGGGCGGCCTGTTCGTCGCCTCCCCGGTCATCATCGCGCAGATGTGGCTGTTCATCGCCCCCGGCCTCTATCGGCGCGAGCGGATGTACGCGCTGCCGGTGATCGTCGCCTCGGTGGCCTTCTTCCTCGCCGGCGCGGCCTTCGGCTACCTGGTGCTCTTCCCGGCGATGGCGTCGTTCTTCATCAACCTGGGCGCCGAGTTCCGCCCGCTGTTGTCGGTCAACGCCCTGTTCGGCTTCTTGATGCGAACGCTGATCGGCTGCGCGCTGGTGTTCGAGTGGCCGGTGGTGGTGTACTTCATGGCCCGCATGGGGATCTTGACTGCGGGGACCATGCTGCGGGGCTTCCGCTACGCGGTATTGATCATCTTCGTGATCGCCGCGGTGGTCACGCCAACGCCCGACATGGCCACCCAGACGATTCTCGCGGGCCCGATGCTCGGCCTCTACATCCTCGGGATCGCCATCGCCTGGGCGGTGCAGCCGCGCAAAAAGAGCTAGCAGCTAGGAGAGCACGGCGCTGGAGAAGGCGCGGCGGTATTGCCGGGTGATCTCGGCGTCGTCGCCGAGGAGCGTGAAGATCGCGATGCAGGCCCTGCGGGCCCCGT
>Ga0214471_10005008_pt1 | contig 10220 bp, 7 predicted proteins | sample RVTome_5_FD_207665 | JGI IMG/M metagenome (GOLD analysis project Ga0214471, IMG submission 207665) | Soil microbial communities from uranium-contaminated site in the Upper Colorado River Basin, Wyoming, United States - RVT142D155 | ecosystem: Environmental > Terrestrial > Soil > Contaminated >... | reverse complement strand
ATCCGGCGAAGGCCGCAGCTGCGGCCGCCGACGACGAGGAAGAAGTAGCGAAGGAAGAGGTCGAGCCCGTGGTGATCGACTTCGAAGACCTCCACTTGCGCATCAAACGCCTCACGCGCTCGGAAGGCAACGAGGACGCGCTCGGTTTCTCCGCGGATTCGAGCAAGGTCTACTACAACGCTTCGCTGGGAACGCGCTTGACGGACGACTCCACGGCCAAGACCGGCTTTTTCACCGTGGAGGTCCACGACGGCGAGAGCAAGTCCCTGGAGGGCGATCCCGTCGCTTCGTTCACGCGGCACGGCGAAGAAGTCTTCTACGCGCGCTCCGGCAAGGTCGTGGGGCGCAAGGCCGAAGCGACCGTCTACCCATTCGCCGTGACCTTCCGGGAAGTCCGCCGTGCTCTGCGCCAGGCGGTCATGGAACAAGGTTGGCGGGCGCTCGACCGCCTGTTCTACGACCCCGGCTTCCACGGCCACGACTGGGCGGCGTCGCTCGCACGGTGGCGTCCCATCGCTCTGGAGGCGTCGACCGGCGAGGACTTCTCCGAAGCGATGAACTGGATGCTCGGCGAGATGAACGCCAGCCACATGGGCTATGTCGGCGGCCCGACCAGCAAAGCCGCGGAGACCGACGCGAACGAGACCGCCGAGCTGGGCGTGCTCTGGGACGAGAGCTACTCCGGTCCGGGACGCAGGATCCGCGAAGTTCTCAAGGGCCTGGCGGCGTACCGCGAGAACAGCCGGCTGCAGCCGGGCGAAATCGTGCTCGCGGTCGACGGCGAGCCTTACCTGGCGGGCGGCAATTGGCACCGGCTCATGCTTGGCAAGGCCGGGCGCGAGACCGACTTCCTGGTGCGCGGAACCGACGGGACTGAGCGCCGTGTGCTCATCCGTCCCGATTCGCAGGGCGCGCTCGGCGGCGCGCTGTACCGGCGCTTCGAGGATCGCGCGCGCGCGCACGTCGAGGCGGGTTCGAACGGGCGGCTCGGCTACGTGCACATCGAAGGAATGGGCACCGGCAGCTTGCTCGAATTCGAGCGCGCGCTGTACGCGGCCGCGCACGGCCGCGACGGCTTGTTGATCGACGTCCGCGAGAACGGCGGCGGCTGGACCACCGACATGATCCTGGCGATGCTGATGGTCCGCGACCACGCGATCACGGTGCCGCGCGGCGGCGGCCCGGGCTACCCGCAGGGCCGGCGCATTTTCGCGCGCTGGGACAAGCCCGTGGTCGTGCTCTGCAACGAGAACAGCTACAGCAACGCCGAGATCTTTTCCTGGGCGATCAAGACCCTGGAGCGCGGTCCGGTGGTCGGCAAGCAGACCTTCGGCGCGGTGATTTCGACCGGCGGCACCGGGCTGCTGGACGGATCTTTCGTGCGGCTGCCGTTCCGCGGCTGGTACGTGAACGACGCATCGCGCACGAACATGGAATTGAACGGCTGCCCGCCCGACTACCCGGTCGAGAACCTGCCCGGCGACTACGTGCAGGAACTCGACCGCCAGCTCGACAAGGCGATCGAGGTCGGCCTCGAAACCCTGCGCTAGGCCGGCGTCAGGATTTTCTGGACGAGGCCCGCCACGTCGGCTGCGGCGACCGCGATCGGCAAGTCGACTGGTTGGGCGGTCTTGTAGCGGGCGACGAAACCGAGCGAGAATCCGAGCTGGTGGGCTGAGTCCAGGTCGTACTCGCGGGTGAAGCTCACGTGCAGCACGCGTTCCGCCGGCATGCCCAGCGCGGCGAGCGCGGCTCCCCAGTGGCTGTGGGCCGGCTTGTAGGAACGCACTTCTTCCGAAGAAACGAACAACGCCACCGGAACGCCGCGGAAGTGCTTGTGCGCCGCCAGCCGCAGGGTCTGGGCGTCGCAATTGGACAACAGGCCGATCGGCACCGCGGCCGCGAGCCGGGCGAGCGCCGGCTGGGAATCGGGAAAGGTCGGCCAGCCGAGCTGGCCCGCGGCGAACGCGCGCTTTTCGGCGGGCGTGAGCTCCACTTCGAGCACGCGCTCGCACGCCAGGCCGATCGATTCGGCCAGGACTTCCTGGTAGGGCATCCACGGACCGGATTCGAGCTCGCGTTCGGCGACGCCGCGCGCTTCGATCAGCGCGCCGATGCTGGATTCCTGGCCGCGGAGAGAAGGGAATTGCTCGAGCACTCGCTCTTGGCCGAGCTTCCAGTCGACGAGAGTGCCGAAGCAGTCGAAGGTGACGGCGTCGTAGGGGAGTTTCATCGGGAGCAAAGGGGGCGCCGGGCGATCGCCGTCACGACGATCGGGGAGAAGAAGCGGGTGTCGGGATCCGCGCGGCGTTCTTGCCATTCCGAATGGAAGGCCTCGGCCTCGGCGACGGACATCAGGCCCTCGGCGAGGTACTTGTCGACGTAGCGCGGGAAGAATCGGTCGGCCCACTCGTAGACCGGTTCGCCGGGACCGCCGGTGCCGACTTCGGCGCGGAAGTCCTCGAGTTCCAGGCCGGCAGCGCGGGCGAGCGCGGGCAGCCGCGCGCCGACCCAGGGGTCGCCGCCGCGGCGCTGGTACATGGCGCGCGTGGCCCGCACCGCGGCGTCGAAGCCGCCACTGCGCGGGAAGAGGCCGACGCCGTCGTGGTCGTAGTCCTGGACGACCATCCGGCCGCCCGGTCGCAGGCACGCCGCGAGCCGCGTCACGATCGCGCCAGGATCGGCCGGAAAGGAGAGCATCCAGCGCAGCCAGACCAGGTCGAAAGCCGCAGGCGGCAGCTCCGCTTCGTTCAAGTCGCCTTCGAGCAGGCGGACGTTCTGCCAGCCGCGCACCGCCGCCAATTCCCGCGCCTCGGCGACCATTTCGGGAACCAGGTCCACACCCCAGACTTCGCCCTCTTCGCCGACCAGTTCGCGCAGCTCGGCAAGCACCAGGCCCGGTCCGCAGCCTGCGTCGAGGACGCGCCAGCCAGGCGCGACGTCCGCGCGCGCGAACGCGCTGCGGGCGCTGCCGGCCCACACCTGATGCTGATGCTCCAGGCGGGCGCGTTCGACCGGCTCGGCGCCGAGCACGTATTCGGCGGACTTGCGGGAGTCCGGCTTCTCGCGGTCGCTCATGCTGCGGCTCGGCGAACGCGTCAACGATCTTGCCGTTCCGCGACGCGCCGGAACTCGGCGGTCATGCCTTCGGTCCAGCCCCCGGAACCGTCGGCGACTTCGATGCGGAAGTCGTAGCCGCCGGGAACGAACGCGTCATGGTGGCGCTCGAGGACCTTGCCGGCGCCGTCGAGCCGCAAGGCCAGGTGCCCCTTCGCGTCCATGCTTCCGGCCAGGCGTTCGAATCGGCCCAGGCTGTCGAACCAGTACAGCAAGGTCCGGCCCTGGTCGTCGCAGCGGGTGATGCCCGTTCCCGAGTAGACGACGCTGCCCGCCGTGCTCGATGCGTACTCCGAAAGGAACCAGCCGCCGTCGAGGATCGCGGTCGTGCGGATGCGGCCCTGGCTCTCTCCGTCGGCCGACTTCTCCTTGCCGGCGAACTCACCCAGGTACACAGAGTAGGGGAGCGCTTGCGCGACATCGAGCGCGGCGGGATCGGGACCGAACGCGCCGGCCCTGGCCGTGCGCGCATAATGTGCTTCGAGGAAGAGGTCCAGCCCGCCGCGGTCGGAGCGCGGCGTGGAGAGCGCGAAGTCGTAGCCGTCCGCCGTCCACAGGTAGCGCTGCAGCGCGAGCAGCCGGCCTTCGGTGTCGAAATTGCGCAAGACCATGCCTGCCGCGTCGAAGCGGCCTTGGTACTCGCTGCTGCCGCCTTTGTCGTTGAAGTACCACGCGCGGACTTCGCCGTCGGGATAGGAGCGGTACATCATGCGGAAGGAATGCACCGGCGCTCCCTGGAAAGTGCTGCGGTAGCGGGCGTGCAACCAGGTCCCGCCGTGCTCGGCGCGGAAGTCGATCTGCGCCAGGCTGGCGCCGTAGGTGGCCTGCTCGGTTCCCGCGTAGCTCCCGGCGAGGCGCTCGGCGAGCCGTCCGGGAGCCGCTTCCGGCGTCTGGGCGGCGGCCACGGAGGCAAGAACGAATGCACAGACGGCGGTGCGGATCATCAGGCGCGGATTCTAGCCGGATCCCGGGTCGCGGCTGAATCTGGCCACCGCGGCAGGTATTCTTCCGCCACCGTTGCAGTCTGCCGCGCCGCCCAACGACAGCACCGCCATGGCGGCGGCGGGGCTGCGCGTGTGCATGGGCGGCACCGAGATCCTCAAAGGCGTCGATCTCTCGGTGCAGGTCGGCGACCTCTACGGCCTGCTCGGCCGCAACGGCGCCGGCAAGACCACCACCATGCGCTGCATGATGGGATTCCTGCCGTTCCACGGCGGCAGCTGCGAAGTGTTCGGGGTGCCGGTGCAACGGATCGCGACCGTCGCACAGCCGATCGGGGTGGCGCTCGACCCGCCCGGGATGGACGACAGCTTGACCGTGCGCCAGAACCTCGAACTCGCGCGGATCCGCGGCGGCCTCCGCGGCGGGCGCGGAGTCGACGACGTGCTCGAACTGGTCGGCCTGACCCACCGCCAGAACAATCGCGGCGACCGGCTTTCACACGGCCAGGGGAGGCGCGCCGCGGTCGCGCGGGCACTGCTGGGCGATCCGCGATTGCTGGTGCTCGACGAACCGCTGTCCGGGCTCGATCCGGAAGGAGTCGAGACCATGCTGGAATTGTTCCAGCACCTCTCGCGGGATCAGGGCGTGACGGTCGTGCTGTCGAGCCACCACCTGCGCGAGGTGCAGGAGATCTGCTCGCGCGTGGGCCTGGTGGAAGACGGCCGCGTGATCCTGGAAGGCGCGACCGCGGCCTTGCTCGCGCGGGCCGGCGACGGACTGCGTCTCCGCTGCGCGGACGTGGCGCGTGCGCGGCAGATCCTGGCGGCGTCGCCTTTGTGCAGCGAAATCGAGGACCGTGGCGCGGGAGAGCTCGCGGCGCGCGTGCCGCCGGGCTCCGATCTAGTGGCCTTGCTCGCCGGCCTCGCGGCGGCCGGAATCGGCCTCGAGGAGTTCTCACGCGACCGCGCGAGCCTGGTCGAAGTGTTCCGGAGGGCGGTGGCGTGACCGGTCTCGGCAGGGCCCTCCGCGGCGAGTGGTACGCGTGGACGCGGCGGCGTTCCGTGCGCCTCGCCGTGGCCTTCGTGTTCGGCGTCGGCGCCCTGCGCGTGGTGCTCGCGCGCGTCACGGCCGGCATGTTCGGTAGCGACGGCGCGGCGCACGCGAACTTCTGGCCGCGTTTCGCCCAAGGCTCGCGGGATGGCATCCTGCTCGCCGAGTTGCTCGCCCTGGTGATCCTCGCCGGTGCGCTGCCGCGCGAAGTCGGCTTGGGCGCGGCCCGCGATCCGCTGACGCGGCGCGTTTCGCGGAGCGCGTTCCTCATGGCACGCGCCTGCGCCGCGGCACTGCTGCCGGTCGCGCTGGCGGTCGGCGCCGTGCTGGGCGCGTGGCTCGCAGCGGCGGCCCTCTACGACGGCGGGCACATCGTCTCGCCGGGATTCGGCGGCGACGCGGGAGTCCAGGCGCAATTCGAAACGTGGACGGCCGAGCTCGGACTGACCCCGGCCAAGGTGGCGGAATGGAACGAATTGGCGCAGGACACCACCTCGGAGGAAGCCTTCGCCAAGCTCGGAATCGAACCGTTCGAATTGCCGTCCGAGTTCTACGACTACGTGCCGTTCCTCGTTTTCCGCGAAACCGAGGTCCGGGCCGAAGTGCTGGGTGCGCTGCTGCGGGGGATCGCTCCGCTCGTGGCGCTCGGCCTGTTTGCGCTCGCGCTCTCCGCCCTGCTCGCGGGCCCCGCGCTGGCCATCGGCCTGGCCGTTGGTGTCGTGCTGTTCTTCGGAGTATTCCTCGCTCCGGAGCTGCAGGACAAGGCGTGGTGGGTGTTCGCCGACTGGCTGCCGGGAATGGGCCACGAGAGCCCGCTCCACAAGGCCGGCATGATCGCAGACGGCTACAGCGACGTGGCGCCGACCGAAGCCGCGGCGCTGGTGGCCGGTCGCGCCGGCGCATGGGCAGGCTCCGCGCTCTTCCTAATCCTGTCCTTGTTCGCATTCCGCCGGAAACGACTTTGAGACTCACTCTGATCCTGGCTTTTTCCTGCGTGTGCTCCGCGGCGTGCAACACCTACGAACCTGCTCCGCTGCCGCGCGGCATGCTGGCGCTCGAAGGCCGCGTCGAAGAGGAAGCGCCGCCGCAGGGATGGCTCGGCATCGACGTCGCGCCCAACGAATCGGCGAGCCTGGAGGATCTGGAGATCATGCCGGGCGTGCGTATCCTGACGGTCGCATCGGGATCGCCCGCCGATGCCAGCGGCCTGCGGCCCGGAGACGTGCTGCTCGAGTTCGCCGGGACTCCGGTGAACGATCCCGGGCGGCTCGCCGTGCTGCTCGGCGGAGTGCGGGAGCCGCAACAGGTGGAATTGCGGATCCAGCGCGGCAGCGCGGTCAAAGCCTACGCCGTGGCGCTCGAAGTCCGCGAGGCCGCGGGCGGGCGCACGCTCTACCACGTCGAGCGCGTGCGGCTGAGGGTCGCGTTCCGCGATGCCGGCGGTTCGGGCGCCTTTCCGGAAGTCGTGGAACTTGCGCCGGACAGCCCGCTGCGGGAGGTTGGCGTCGAGGTCGGCGACCAGGTGCTGTCCTTCCAGGACAAGGACCCCGGCTCGGCGGGCGAGCTCGTGCGGCGCATCGGCCTGGAACTCGAACCGGGTGACCCGGCGACCATGCGGATCCGCGCGCAGGACGGCAGTACGAAGCGCGTGAGCTTCCGTGCGTGGAATCCCGGCCGCATCCGCACCGGCGCGTCGATATGGCCGCTCTACAGTTGGAGCTGGAAGCCCGTAGAGGACCGCGAGGCACTGGTGATCGGCGACTTCTTCCTGTTCAGCCTGTTCAAGAACGAACGTCTCGGAACGGAAAACCGCTACTCGATCCTGTCCATCATCTCCTGGAAGACCGGCGAACCCCTGCTCGAGAGCAGCATCTTTCCTGGCGCGGGAGGTGCCTCGCAGTGACGCGGCTGATCCGCTCGCGGGCCGGACTGTGCGCGGTCCTGCTCGCCGGCCTCGGCGCGGCACCGGCCACCGGGCCGGCCGTCACGCGCATCCGCTCGGTGATTCCCGCCGGCGGCGAGCTTCTCGAGATGCAGCTCGGCGACGTCGACGGCGACGGACTGCGCGATCTGTTCCTGGCGGTCCGCCTCGAAGACGGCAGCCGCCGACTGCACATCCACCGTCTCCGCGCCGACGGTTCCTATCCGCCGCGTCCCGACCACGATCTCGAAGTGAAGGTCGACATCGTCTGCTGGGGGATCGGGGAGTTCCGGCCCGAGGACCCGGGCGACGAATTGCTGCTGCTCACGCGCCAGGGCGCTTACACGCTTTCGCCGCGCCGCGAGTCCTACGGCGGCAACATCGAGAAGCTGATCGGTGCCAACCTGCTGCTCGACCTGCCGACCGACCGCGCGCTGCCGGTCTGGGAAGCCATCGCCGACGTCGACGGCGACGGACGCGACGACGTCGCCCTCGCAACCTCCGAAGGCTTCCTGCTCGTGGACACCGCCCCGTTGAGGGGACCCGACGGCAAGCCGCAGCTCGATTCCCGCGGCCGCCCGCAGTTCGTCGAATTCGGCCGGGTGCCGTTGCGGCCCACCGGCGGCCGCGCGCCGGCGTACGAGCGCAGTTTCCTGCTGTTCAGCCCGACTTTCAGCAGCCAGCCGCTCGCGGATCTGTTCGTCCCCGACGAAGACCCTGGCGCCATCGACCCGCCGCCGGCGCTGTTCGCGGAAGACTCGCTGCCCGTGCCGGTCCTGGTCGACGGCGACGGCGACGGACTCCTCGACCTGCTCTACCACCAGGGCGGCTTGCTGTACTGGCACCGCCAGCTGCCGGCCGGCGCGCCCGGCGGCCCGCGCTTCCAGCCGCAGCCCGATCGAGTGGCCAGCATGGGCGACGGCGACATGGAGCTGCGCCGCCTCGAACCGGCCGTGGTCGGCGGCGGCCCGGCGGCGGACTTGCTGGTCACGCGCTCGGTTTCCGGCGCCTCCGTCGGCGGCGGCGACTGGCAATTCGTGCTCTTCCACGACTACTTTGCGCGCGCGCGCGCGGCTGCGCCCGACGCGCAATTCACCGTCGACACCCTCACCGGCAAGGCCTACTTCCGCGACTTCGACGGCGACGGCCGGCTCGACGTGGGCATCAGCGCCTGGGGGCTCTCCATCAGCGCCATCGGTACCGCCATTGCGGGCGGTTCGGTCGACATCAAGCACACTGTCACGCTGTACATGGGCGGCCGCGACGGTTTTTCGCGCCGAGCGGACGTGCGCTACGAGCGGAACTACTCGGCGGACGACTTCACCGCCTTCTCGGACGTGCCGCCGTTCCCCGGCGACATGAACGGCGACGGCACCGTCGACCTCCTCGAGAGCGACCCGAAGGGGGTTCTCGAGATCCGGCCGCTGCGCATGGTCGGCGGGGCTCCGAAGTTCGACGCCAAACCGGGGACCACGATCGTGGTCGACGCGCTGCAGTCCCGCGTCGACGCCTTCGACTTGAACGCGGACGGCGTCGCCGACCTGCTCATTGCCCCGCTCCTCAGCTCGACCCTCGAACTCTACGTGTCCAAGCTGTGATGCGGCGCCGCCTGTCCGCCTTCCTGGCGCTCGCGCTGGCTGTCTCCGCCGCGGCGCCGGCGGCCCGCGCGCAGGGCGGCGGTGCCGTGAGCCGGGATTCCTGGCTCGTGACGCCGACGCCCGAACAGCTCGCGTTCGTCGACCTGGACGGCGACCGGCGCGCCGAGACCATCACGGTCCGCGGCCGCGAACTCGTGATCCACCGAGGAACGGCAAGCGGCGCGGCCGGCGAGCTGCCGGGCGAAGCGACGCTCTGGACGGTCGCCGACCACGACGGCGACGGCCGCGACGACTTCCTGGTGCTCGTCGACGGCGAGAGCCTGCTCGCCTTGCGCGCCGTTGGCGGCGCGCTGGTGTGGTCGGAACCCTTGCTCGAAGGCGTCGGCGGATCCGGCAAGGTCCCGCGCGGCGTGCGTCCCGCGCGCTTCGTCCGCGACATCGACGGCGACGGCCGCGCCGACCTCGTCGTGCCGCTCGGCGGCAAGATCCGCGTGCTGTTCGGATACGAAACGAACGGCAAGGCCGCGTTCCGGGCGGGACCCGACCTCGAAGTCGCCTCGCGCCTGGACATGGAGACCGGAGGATCGGGAGACCTGCTCGGCCGCGTGAGCCGCCGCTTGTCGGTGCCGCAGCTCGAGATGCGGGACATCAGCGGCGACGGTCTGCCCGACCTGCAGATCGCCGACGGTCTGAAAATCCGCCAGTACGTCAACCAGCCCGACGGCATGCCGGGCGCGCCGAGCACCACGGTCGATCTCAAGACTTTCCAGGACAAGCTGCCGGAAATCCGCTTCGACCCCAGTAACATCGCGAGCCTGGCGCGCTACGCCGTCTGGGAGGAGTGGGTCGACCTCAACCGCGACGGTGCGCTCGACCTCATCGTGCTGTTCGGCGGCCGGGTGCTCGTCTATCTCGGCGACAAGTCCGGGCTGCGCATCGACCGGCCGCCGCGCGACCAGCTGATCACCCGCGGCAACGTGCTCTATGCGATGGCCGCACCGGTCGACGAAGACGACGTTCCCGATCTGGTGCTGCTCCGCGTCGAGGACATCAGCCTGGCGCGGGCGCTTACCTGGTACTTGTTCTCCTTGTCGCTCGACGTCGAGGTCCTCGCCTACAAAGGCCTTGGCAACGGCCGCTTCGAGAAGCGGCCGATGCGCCCGCAGACCAAGACCCTGACCTTGGAGATGCCCTCGATCCGCGAAGCTCTCAAACGCAAGGACAGCGCCGACGCCAAGCGCCGCGTGGTCGTGCGGCTGGCCGATTTCGACGGCGACGGCCGGCGCACGGACCTGGTGGTCCTCGACGAATTCGGCAATTTGCGCGGCTTCCTCAACCTGGTCTCGCCCGGCTTGGGCGTCGAGGGCGTGATGCGCAGCCTGCTGGCCGACCTGCTGCGCCGCAATCGCGTGGTCGAGGTCGACCTCGAATGGGTCTACGGCTGGCTCATGGGGCAGGCTTCCGTCCTGCTTTCGCTCACCAACGGCAAGAAGCCCGTGTTCGAAATCCTCGCGCCCAAGGACTGGGAAGTCCCGCACGCCCTCACTGTGCGCGATTTCGACGGCGACGGCCGGGACGAAGTCCTGGTCTTG
>Ga0214471_10005007_pt1 | contig 10220 bp, 13 predicted proteins | sample RVTome_5_FD_207665 | JGI IMG/M metagenome (GOLD analysis project Ga0214471, IMG submission 207665) | Soil microbial communities from uranium-contaminated site in the Upper Colorado River Basin, Wyoming, United States - RVT142D155 | ecosystem: Environmental > Terrestrial > Soil > Contaminated >... | reverse complement strand
AGGAGTAAGATTATTGTAATAGCTGCCTTGAATTGAAACATGGTCTGAGCGTAATTGTAAGAGAAGAATAATAGCTTAAAATAATTCCTGCGGATTCAGTCCTGATCAATTTTACCGCGAATCGGGAAAATTTTAAAAAAAAACCGCTCATAGAGGAGCGGCTGGGTAGATTTCCAATGGAATTAATTGGAGTTGAACATCTGGCGGTCAGCAGCGCTTAGCTGGAGGTCTACGACCTCAGGACGTCCTAGCCTCACCTCTACAAGCTGTCTTGTCGACCATGGCACGCCCTGGTAATTCAGGTACTGGATGTAGTAGGTGCCGGGCTGCAGGTCGGTGATCCTGAAATGGCCGTTGGTATTGGTACGTTCCTGAGCAATGACCTGCTCATTTTGATCGGTAAGGATAACCGTCCCGGAAACGGGCCTGCCATCCATATACACCGTCCCGGAAACGGATGCTTTTATATTCTTCAGCCTGCCGCATGATATCCCCGAAAGTGCTCCAATAATAAGCACGAGAATTATCACAGCCGCTAATTTTTCGTTCTTTAACATAAGGAAAATCTCCTTGCCTGGTAATCGTCGATACTATAGCACAAATAATTTTATCATTTTCAAGATGGTAATTTAACGTTTTATGGTTAGAATAGGGAATTGTGTCAATTTCAGAACCCATGGCAGAACTCGCAGAGCCTGAAAAATTATCGAAATGCAAAATCGCGGAAGCTGAGAGCCGCCCGTGCTGGCAGACTATATTACTCGGATTCGCAACCGGTTCGGCCGGTGGAGTGATCGGTGTCGGCGGCGGGATTGTGGTGATCCCTGTACTCACGATGTGGGGTGTGACACAGCGTCTGGCGCAGGGAACCAGCCTGATAGTCATAGCGGCGATATCCCCGGTAGCAATACTCACGTATTACCTCCTGGGAAATATCGACTTTAAATTCGCGATCCCGCTTGCGATCGGAGGAGTAATCGGGAGCCGGATCGGGTCGCTGATAGCACAGAGATTGTCTAACAATATGCTTTCGAGAGCATTTGGATTTTTCCTGATACTGATATCCCTGAAAATGTTGTTCATGAAGATGGGCGAAGCTCCGGATGGTCACGATGAAACCATTATGTTTTACCTGGAGTCGGGTGGCATGGGACTCCTGGCCGGATTATTCGCGGGGTTTTTCGGAGTTGGAGGAGGAGTGGTTTTCGTACCGACCGGAGTTCTCCTCGGAGGCCTTCCCCAGCATATCGCCCAGGGGTCAAGCTTCACGGCGATCCTGCCAACGACGATAATGGGAGCGATTGTTTACTGGAAAAACGGGGAAATTTCCAGAAAGCTACTTAAGTGGTTGATTCCGGGAGCGCTGGTCGGAGCTGCGGCAGGTTCGTATATTGCCGCCCTGATTCCAAGTAACTGGCTGAGGATCATATTCGCGATTTACCTGTTGTATACGGGCGCAGGAAGCTTTTTGCCGGCGACGAGAAGAAAAAAAACAGATTGAAAGTTTCCATATTCTCTTATAAATATAATTCGTATCATCCATTCAGCTGGTGATCCAATGACTACTGGATATTTCCTTCCATTTTTAATTATTCTATTTTCAGTCACCCCGGTATTCGGACAGAACAATCAGGTTACGAATATTGAAGATCTCTACGAGCAGCGCGAGATCGAATCGATCCAGAATCTGCTGGGACGGTTCGAGGCGTCATTCAACAATCGGGATATCGACGCCCGAATGGCACTCTGCCTGGACAGTTACCAGGAATACGCGTTTGAATTCGGGCGTGTCCAGCACATGCGGGACTACGATACCGTCAAGCGCGAAACCGCAGGATACTGGCGATCGATCAGGTCCATGAGTTATTCGCTGGACGAGATCGAGATCAACCTGTCAGGCCCAATGGCTCAGGTGAGAGCGTCGACGACTCACCTGACTGAGACCGACAGGCACAGGTCGGTTGTGAATTTTTCGCTGCTTAAAATAAACGGCAGATGGTGGATTGCATGGGATTCGTACAATATAATTCGACGCTACGAGGAGTAAGCGCCGGAAAATATTTATGAATGACGAATCCAGACCACTATTAATCGTTAACGCACACCTTTTTGACCCATCGAATGGACTCGACGAAAAAGGCGATGTTTATATCGAGGATGGGCTGATTGCAGCAATTAATCCGGGAGAAAAAGCCGGTGTCGAAATTTTCGACGCGAAAGGGAAGTGCCTGTTTCCGTCGTTCTGCGATGTCCACGTCCATTTCCGCACTCCCGGACAGACACACAAGGAAGATATCGATTCAGGATCGATGGCAGCGCTGGCGGGAGGGTTCACGTCTGTCATTCAAATGCCTAACACGAATCCCGTCATTGATACGCCTGAGCTTGTAAGGTCGATCACACGTAATTCACCAATTGATACATATGTTCTCGCCGCGATTACTGAAGCGAGCGGTGCTAAAGTGATGAACGACCTCAAATCGCTTCAGGAAGCCGGCGCTCCCGGGTTTACAGACGACGGGCGTCCAGTGACAGATCCCGAATTCATGAAAAAAGCACTGGAATTTTCAGCTGAGACCGGGTGTATGATAGCGAGCCATTCAGAGGATTTTTCGGTTGGCGAGTTTGGAGCGATTCGACCGGGGGAAATTGCGGATGAGCTCGGCGTGAGGGGATGGGCGCCTGAGAGAGAATCGAACATGGTAGGACGTGACTGTCAACTTGCGATAGAAACTGGCGGTCACTTACAGGTCTGCCATATTTCCGCGACACAGTCTGTCGAGTTTGTGAGGAAGGCGAAATCGGAGGGAGTAAACGTTACCGCCGAGGTGACACCTCATCATCTTGTACTTACAGTGGATGCGGTAATTGAATTCGGTACAAACGCGAAGATGAATCCGCCTCTTGGTACAGAAAAAGACAGGCAGGTTTTAATCGAGGCTCTAAAGGACGGCACAATCGATTGTGTAGCGACCGACCACGCTCCCCATTCGCCTGAAGAAAAATTTGTTGATCTTGGCAAAGCGCCGTACGGCGTTATCGGCCTCGAGACATCTTTCCCGGTATGTTACACGCACCTTGTAAAGACTGGACGATTGTCGCTATCAAGATTGATTGAAGCGATGGCGATACGTCCGAGGGAGATTTACTCTCTTCCCAAAATTGGAATATATGAAAAATCACCTGCGGACCTCACTCTTGCCGATCTTGAGAATGACTACGTGATTGACCAGGAACGGTTTTACTCTAAGTCGAGAAACTGTCCGTTCGCGGGTGAAACGGTACTCGGGAAAATTCTCATGACCTTCCACAATGGAATCATTCAGTACAGGGTTGATGGATAATGACTGACTATTCCGAACTCAGAAACAAAAAAGTGATCGCTGTCTGTTGCGGATCTATGCCGTCGGACGCGGAGAAAAAACTCGCTTATGAAACCGGGAGGGAAGTCGCGAAAGCCGGGGCGATCCTAGTCTGTGGCGGACTTGGCGGAAGTATGGAGGAAGCGTGCAGGGGAGCGAATGAAGAGGGCGGAATTACGATCGGGATTTTGCCGACATATGAAAAGGATACAGCGAATGATTATGTCGATATCGTGATTCCAACCGGACTGAGCCATGCGAGGAATACGCTGGTGGTATCGTCGGCGGACGGTGTGATCGGTGTGGGCGGAAGCTGGGGGACATTGTCGGAGTTATCTATAGCGATACCGCTTGGAAAAATTGTGGTGTCACTGGACGGGTGGAATCCGGAGTCGAAGTATGCAAAAAAGCCTGGGATAAAGGTCGCGGAAACGCCTGAGGAAGCGGTGAGGCTTGCGTTGGGTATGTAGCCCGGGGATCCTTTTTCGCATGATGATCTTGACGCTTTCAATAAATTACAGGCGCAAAAGAATCCCGGTACTGATCTGACAGAATATATTCCTGGATTCCATTCCCTATGACCTTTATCCTTGTGTCAGGAAAAATCTTCGGAAACCTTAGCCCGGGCTGATTGTATTGAGTTGGTTGCTGTATTTCATTTCCCGACTGGAAGTCGGTGATCCGACCGGCGGGACGCCAGTGCTCCATTAATTCCTCAATTTGCGTGTGGTTGATGGCTGGTCTGTTTTGAAGCGGCGTTTGAGGCCTGATGTCGCTGTACGTGTGGCCTCATCCTCGTAGTGCCTCTTGATCATGTCGATCAGATTTTGTAGCACCATCATGTGCACGATATTCCTTGCGCCGCCAGGAACAGGTGTGATAGTCCCCGCGACAGACATCGCCGATTGAAAATCGCAGTCACCCGACACCTTTCCCCTCGCGAATTTATATCCCATATCGATCACTGTCGAGCCGCGTTGTATCCGGCTGCCACCGAGCCAGCCGGGCTGGTTCGCCCAGGAGATAATGGCCTCCCCATCGGGATTGATAGACCCTTCGGAAGTGGGCAGGTCTTCATCGAGAACCCGCTGCCGGGATTCCTTGTCAGAGCTGCTGAAATTTTCCCATCTAAGGAGATTTACCGAGCAGCCTTTCTCGAAAAGATATCCGGCGAGCATCTTAACCTGGTCTGAGGTGTATTTGCTTCCAATGAGCGCGACCTTACCGCCGTCAAGTTCATACTTGATATCCTTGAAGACTATTCGTATCGCGGAACATTCCGGCGGATAAACGTGGTGCGTAACCTCGTACGGATTGAAGGTCGATTTTCCCCTGTTGATAAAATGGATGCCAGCGACATCTTTTTCGGGCGGGAGCCGTTTCATGACTTCCTCGAGTGGGACTATTTCTGTGGGAAGTGGAAGCTGGACAAATATTCCCTGAATGAATGGGCTGTCGGCGTACTCTTCAAGAGTCGGGAAAAATCGCCTTGCGATATTCCTCTGCGCGACTCTTTCCATTTTTACAGTTATGCCGAGTTGTTCAGCGGTTCTAGCGATCTTCCCGGACTCGCTCATTGAAACCTGGTCGCCGGTCACGAGGATAATTCCTAAGCCGACCTCAATTTGATGCTGTCTTGCAAGGCGTTCTGCATCGCGTTTTATCCGGCTTGAAAGCCGGTTGAGGATAACTTTTCCATCGTATACTTTCGCGCTCACGTGGTAATTAAAACACTATTGCGGCAAACCTGAAAATTTTCGCGCCATATTTCCATGTGTCGGCGGGAAGCATGGCTTTCAGGCATGTCTGCGACAAAAATTGTTCCACATTAAAATTATGCTCGACCGCGACCTGGGGGAGCAGAAGTCCATGGCGCCCCATATGGTCGACAACCAGCCCGTCCCTTCCAATTACTATATCGTCAATATCGGTTACTTCGACAAGTGGACCCATCACTGAAATATCGATCTCCAGGTTTTCAAGCTCCGATCTTGTAATGGGGGGAAACCGTGGGTCCTGCGACGCGGATTTGATCGCCATTTCACGGGTGGTATCGGGAAGAGGTTCAGGAGACAGGATATGCCCGATGCATCCGCGAAGTTCGCCCGATACTTTCAGGGTGACGAATACTCCGCGTCTCTGCCGGAGTTCGTCATCTGTGGCATCGAATTTTTCAGGGGGATTGCCGCGTACGAAATTTTCAACGGATTTTCTGGCGATGTCGAGAAGAAATCGTTTGTTTGTTTCGGATAGCCGTGGAATTTCTTCTGTTTCAATACTCACAATTAATCCCCCCGTTTAATGATTGGTCAGTTTTCAATCTGGCCTGATGTATCGGTCTTTTGACCGCGCCATGCAACCGATGCGTAGCCTACCACACTATTTTTATCGCCGCCGGAGTCGCCTGAGTTGTAGTAAATCAGAAGTTCAGGCTTTCCGAGATTCCATAATTTCGCTATCTCGATCGCGGTAATTACTCCGCTGAATCCGCAGCAGAGACGTCCGCCTTCACCCGATCGCTCTGACAATTTGCCCGTGTTCCCGCTGATTATGAAATCGAGAGTTTCTGAATCCAGTTTCCGGGCTTCCTCGTAAGTGAAGAAATGGCTGAGGTCTGTTGAAATGAGGATCGCGTCTTTTTTGGGATCCAGAATCCTGGTAAGTGTTTCAGCGAGTGCCGCGATATCTTTTTCCTGGACGCTTCCGGCGAGGATCGGCAGGATTTTTATCCTGTCGTCAAAGAAATACTGAATCAGCGGTATGTTTACTTCGAGTGAATGCTCGTGCTGATGAGCGCCGGGATCGTATTGAAAACCGGTTGCATCGATGATTTTTTGCCTGAGTTCGGAGTCTATCTCGATCTCGCCTAGCGGGGTTTTGTATGAATTAAATCCTGCGGGTGAAAAACCGAAAAACAGGTGGCGGTGCGATGGGCCGATCATGACGATGCGTTCCGGGATATCGCCGAGGAGTGTGGATAATCCACGCATGGCGGCGAGACCGGAATACATCCAGCCGGCATGCGGGACCAATACTATCGGAGGATGACTCCCGGTACGTGGTTCGAGCGCCCGGTCACGCAAAGAGTCGAGCAGGACGCGGATCTCCCTTTCGGTGCCGGGATAGAACGAGCCATGGAAGACGCTGTTTTTGGTTTCGGTGTATGTCATGGGAAAATGTATCCTCATATTGATTTTATCCCACATAGGGCAGGTTGGCAATTGTCGCACGGGATTCGATCCGCAGAGTGTATAATTGACTTTATGGAATTCCAATTATGAGCGTCGGCGAGTCTATTAACAGGGATATGGATTCAGTAAAAAGATCAGAGTTATGACTTTTAATTCCATGGCATCTTACCAGACGGATTACAGCTTGCAAATTGAACTGATCAGGGAATCGGGAGCTGATATTATCGCCTTGCAGGAGTTATCTGGCGAAGGCGCGAAAGCTTTTGGCGAGAATTTAAAGGGGGAATACCCATACCAGGCATTGTATCCATTGATGATGAACGGGAAAGGAATTCTGAGCAAATATCCGTTCACCGGACCGTATCTGTTGAATATCAACATGGATTCACCGTATTTCAAGCAGGCATGGTTTGATATCGATGGGACAGTTGTTAAGGTCTTTAATCTTCATTCAGCGGTTCCATTGACACATCAGGAACTGTCGCTCAGGAGGGAAGCAGTATTAAAAATAGTGGAACTAATTACTCATGATTCCCCCGTAATGCTAACAGGGGATTTTAATTTTACTGATCAGGCGTCGGACTATAAACTGCTTGCGCCAACAGGGTTACACGATAGTTTCCATGAGTGTGGGTGGGGGTTCGGGTCGACGTATCCAACACGATTCAGTTCTTATAATAATTTTTTACCGCTAATCAGGATTGACTATATATTTCACAGCGACGACTTTTATGCAGAGGCTATTTGGACTGGTGGCAAGACAGATTCCGATCATCTGCCCGTGATCGCTGACCTGGTCCTTAAAAAATAGAGCTTAAGCGAAGAACGCATTAATGGTAAAATAGCTTGAATGCGTATGATATCCACGAAATCTGACTTCCTCCTCCGAATCTCCATTTTATCTGTGTTTGGAGCGCTGCTGCTATGGGGAATTGTCGCGACGTCCTTCGCGGAGAACGAGGTCTCGCGGGAATCAATCGATTCCGCCTTGCGGGCATCAATCGAGTCGGGAGATTATATCTACGCCGAAGAAGATATGAGTGATCCTGAATGGCTGCTCAAGTTGCAGGACTGGTTCAGGAAAATGGACGAGGCAATAGGCACCACATCTGCGCTGGGCATGGGACTGGTACAGGCGATTGGTTTCATTGTGTTAATTATTATTGTGATTGCCATGGCTATGATTGTAGCCCAGAGATGGTCGATAAATTCAAGAATCCGGGCGGAAAAGACCGAGCTTGAAAATCTCGCAGGGGATGAACTTCTCGGAAAATGGGGAGGGAACAGTTTCGAAAAAGCGCAGGAGCTGGCGAAGTCGGGAAAATTCCGCGACGCTATCAGTTATCTGCTGATGTCGCTGCTTTTCGGGCTTGATAAATCGGGCTGGATACGATTTCGGAAGGGAGGCCCGTCGAGGTTTTATCTCAGGCAGCTCAGGAGGAGTGAGTCGCTGTATCCATTATTCCGCGACTTTCTCTGGAAATTTGAACTGGCTTATTACAGGGAAGATGTGACTTATCGCGACGACTGGGATTACCTTAAGGGAATATATGAAAATATCGCCGTGTCATCAGGAAACAGCGGGATCGTCGGTTCAAATTAATTCCCCTGAAATCCGGGCAGGGCAAATTCTTACTTTAATCGGGATCGTTATTTTTCTCTTCCAGTTGTTTGTACGCCTTGGGGGAGATAGGGCGTTTCAGGAGTAGCCACCTGTGACCACCGACATATTCGTGCAAATCCAGTGTTCGCTCAACAAAGTACCCCCGACGTTCATACACCGCCTTAAACGGGTTATCCTCCGGCAGCCATGTTGTCATCCAGTATTTTCCCTGGGCTCGCGCCCAGAACGACCCGTGCATTATCATAATTCTGCCGCGGCCTTCGCCACGGCTTCCTGGCAGGATGGCGACGATCGGCTGGTGAGCCTCGTCGGGAGCGGGTTCATGGACGACAATCGGAAGCAGGCCGGTTTTTTCAATTTCATCCGTCAAGCCGAGTTCGGAGGTCAGGGCGCGTAGAAGGGGTGAGCCATTTAACCGCCTGGTTTCCTGGGTTTCCAGATCGATCACGCCGATAACTACCCGTCCTTCAGTCATCACCCACATGCAGTCGTGCCTGAGCCGGTTTGCAAGGTTGGATTTGATAACCTCCTGGGCAGCGACCCCCCCTGTGCCGAACCATTCACCAAAAGCGCCGTCGAGCATCAGGCCGGTAATGAATGCGACCTGTTCAAAATCGGATGGCAGCACCGGGCGGCATTGAATGTCCGCGATATCCTCATTGCTTCCAAAATAATCGGCTAGTGGTGTTTCTTTTGAATCAGTCATCGTTCTCTTCTGCTTCCCCCGGAGTCGCGATATTGGATTCAATTTTGAGTGAAGATGAATCGACTTCATCCGGAAAAAGTGATTCTACCAGAGAATCGTCCGGGACATCGAATAAACCGAGTTGTTCGGTCTTTTTTCCGGGCAGAATTTTCTGAATCGAGGATCTCTGTCGTTCCTGTTTGTCAGCCATTGTTATCAGGCAAGAGATTTTACTATTTCCGACACTTCCTCGACCGATTCCCTGAATGCTGCAAGCAGAGTTTCGCAGTCCTCGCGCGAAATATCAAGTGGCGGCTCGACCCTGAGAACTTTCGGATTATTGAGCGCGAACGCGACCAGGACTTTTCTCGCCGCCAGTGCCGATATCATAAGTCCGCCGATGTCACCCTCTGAGAAATCGACACCGATGAAGCACCCGCGTCCACGAACTTCTTCAATTATGTCAGAATGATCGGCGCGTATTTTCTCAAGTTCGCCGATAAGATAATTTCCCGCTTCAGCGGCTTTCGCGGCGTAATTCTCGTTTACAATCAGATCGATTGCCGCGATTCCGGCTGAGCAGGCAAGGGGATTTCCTCCGAATGTGGAAGAATGGATCAACGGATTTTCTTCAAACACGTCCCAGACCTCGGGAGTTCCCAGGATCGCGCCGATTGGCATTACTCCACCGCCCAGGGCCTTTGCGAGTGTCATCAGGTCAGGCTCCAGGCCATAGTGCTCGCATGCGAACAATTTCCCGGTTCTGCCCAGTCCGGTCTGTACCTCGTCGGCGATTATCAACGAGCCATTCAGGTGGCACACTTCCTGCGCTTTTGAGAGATAGTCGTCAGGTGGAAGATGAATCCCGCTCTCACCCTGCATTGGCTCAAGAACGAGGCATGCGGTATTTTCGTCGAGAGCGGAAGCGAGGGCGTCGATATCGCCAAACGGGACACGCCTCGCGCCTGGAATGAGCGGTTTGAATGGCCCCTGGTAATCTTCGCGATCGGTTATGGAAAGGCTGCCCATCGTTTTTCCGTGGAACCCGCCGGTTGTATAGATAATTCCGGACCGTCCGGTTTTTACCCTGGCAAGTTTTAACGCGCCCTCGATCGCTTCCGTCCCGGAGTTACAGATAAACGCGTATTTGAGATTCCCAGGAGAAATATCGGCAAGTTTCTTGGAAAGAATCGCAAGCGGTTCGTTCAGGAGGACCTTGGAGGTCAGGGGCATTTTATCAAGCTGGGCTTTCACGGCTTCGATCACTTTCGGGTGAGAATGACCGATCGAAAAGACCCCGAATCCTCCGAGGCAATCGATGAAATCATTCCCGTCGATGTCATATACATGCGACCCTC
>Ga0214471_10005006_pt1 | contig 10220 bp, 7 predicted proteins | sample RVTome_5_FD_207665 | JGI IMG/M metagenome (GOLD analysis project Ga0214471, IMG submission 207665) | Soil microbial communities from uranium-contaminated site in the Upper Colorado River Basin, Wyoming, United States - RVT142D155 | ecosystem: Environmental > Terrestrial > Soil > Contaminated >... | reverse complement strand
GAGCTCCGCCTGCAGCCGCTCGCGCAGCTCGTCGTACTGCGCCAGGGCGCGGCTGCGGTGGCCGGCCGCGGCGGCGAGGCGCATCAGCTCGCGGTGGGTGGGCTCGGAGAGGGGGTCGATCGCCAGCAGGCGGCGCGCGTAGTGGCTGGCGAAGCGCACCTCGCCGCGCCGGCGGTAGCTCTCGACCAGCGTGCGCAGCGCGCCCACCGCCGCCTCGCGCAGCCGCTCCTGCTCGCGGAAGAGCCACTCCTCGAACTCCGGCGCTTCCTTGACGTGGAAGCCGGAGAGGAAGTCGCCGCGGTAGAGCTGCGCCGCCGCCGCCAGGCGGTGCGGGTCGGCATGAGCGGCACCGCGGCGCAGCGCCTCCTCGAAGGCCGCGACGTCGAGCCAGTGCTCCCCCGCCGGGTTGAAGCGGACCTCGCGGTGGTCGGCGAGGAGCGGCGGCGCCTCGTCGCCGGCGGGGAAGAGCGAGCGCAAGCTGTAGACCGCCTGGCGCAGGGCGTGGCGCGCCGCCTCCTGACCGCTCTCCGGCCAGAGCAGGGCGGCGAGGTGGTCGCGGCTGAACGACCGCCCGCGCTGTGCGATCAGATAGGCGAGAAGCGCACGCGCTTTCTGCGACTCGAAGCCGGCGATCAAGCGCTCGCCGTGCCAGACCTCGAAGCCGCCGAGCAGGCGGACGCGCAGCGCGCTCACGTACAGCACTCCAACTCGTACACACAGAGCAGTTTGCGCATATTTCGTTCGGCGCCTCGCGTCGCTCTTTGAGGATAACCGCATCGCGCCCGATTGGCGAGCTGGAGTTGACGATCTCCTGACGAGGCGCGGCCACACTGAGTCTCTCCAAAGGAAGGGACATCACGATGAGCGCCCTCCGACGAACCGTCCTTCTCTCGACCCTGTTGCTCCTCGCCGCCGGCTCGGCGCCGGCGCAGATCGGCCCCGGGCCCTTCTCCTCCTTCCCCACCCAGGACGCGACCGACGGGCGCTTCCTCGCCTTCGGCTGCCCGGGGACCGCGACTTTCGAGCTGGGGCTGACCATCGGTCTCGCGACGCCCGCCGGTCAGAGCTCGTTCACGCTCAGCTTCTTCGACGGCGAGACCGGCAAGACCGACGGCGGCGGCAAGGCCCACTGGGACTTCGGGACGCGGCAGCTCAGCTACCGCCTCTACGCCGATCCGCTGCGGCAGGGGAGCACGGCGCCGGCGGACTTGATCGGCGCCTGGACGGGCAACGATCCCAATCCGATCAGCGGTCCGCTGTGGACGGCGACGGGCGCCAGCATGCTCGACAACGACTGGTGGGGCGTGACCGTCGCCACCTCCAGCGGGGCGCAGGCGCCGAGCGGCAACTACTTCTACAACCTGGTCATCGAATCGGACGGCGCCTGCGGCGTGGGCGAGGTGCTGGCGAGCAACATCAAGGTGGCCTCGACCAGCCCCATGGCGTTCCTCATCCCGGCCTTCGGCCTGGAGGGCGGGCTGCGCCAGTTCCTCAACGACGGCCCGATCATCTACCCGGGGACGTTCCCGCCGCCGGGCAACGACTTCGTGAACGCGCCGACGACCTACGACGGCACCTTCGTCTTCACCTTCCTCCTCCCCGGCGACGTGCCGGAGCTGAACCTCTACAACGGCGACTTCGACCATGGGACCACCGGGCTCGTCGGCCTCCCCTCCGGGACCGTCCTCCTGCCCTGCGCCGACACCAACGACGCGGACACGCCCCCGGACTACGCCGGCTTCCCGTTCGACACCACCGGCGCGGTCCCGGAAGGGGGCCCGCTCCCCACCGCCCCGGCGGACGACTCGACCTTCGACATCTTCCGGCGCGGCGAGCTGGGCGATCCGGGACGGGTCGGCTGCGTGCGCTACGAGGTCATCGATCCCAACGGCGCGGTCTACGAGGACAACAACCCTTCCGGCAACGAGGAATGGGAGCAGTTCCGGATCACGACGCTGTCCTCCGATCCCAACTACGCGGACCACTTCGTAGACGCCGAGGCGCTGCCGGCAGGCACCTGGACGGTGCGGGTCTACGGGCTCGACATGTCGAACCTCAACTTCTGGTACGCGGACACCTGCTCGACGACCGGATCGGGCGTCGCCTTCTGTCCTGAGCCCGATCCCCTCCTGCTCGGCGACACGGTCTGGTTCGACACCGACGGCGACGGCGTCCAGGACCCCGGCGAGGGGGGGATCGCCGGCGTCGTGCTCGAGCTCTTGACCGACCTCGGCTCGCCCCCCATCGAGACCGTGACGACCGGCGACACCTCGTCCCCCAACTGGGCCGCTTGCGTGGCCGCCAACACCGGTCTCGACGAGCAGGGGCTGTACTGCTTCGGCACCGACGACCCGGGCACCTACATCGTGCACGTCGCCGCCAGCAACTTCGCGCCCGGCGGGGCGCTGGCGGGGATGACCTCCACGACCGGGGGCGAGACGCAGACCGACACCCTGGCCGACACCAATGTCCTCACCTACGACTTTGGCTACCTGCGCACCGAGGGGCCGGGCACCGGCACCCCCGGCTACTGGAAGAACCACCCCGAGGCCTGGCCGGTGCCGACGATCACCATCGGCGGCATCCTCTACACCAAGGAAGAGGCCATCGCCGTCATGCAAAGCGCCACCAAGAGCGACAAGACCTACAACATGTTCGAGCAGCTCGTCGCGGCCAAGCTCAACGTCCTCGCCGGCAACGACGCGAGCTGCATCAACGCCACGATCCTGGCGGCCGACCTGTGGATGGCGACCTACGGCCCGGCCGGCTCGGGCGTCAAGGCGAGCAGCGCCGCGTGGGCGATCGGCGAGCCGCTGGCGACGACCCTCGACAGGTACAACAATGGCCAGCTCTGCGCTCCGCCTCGAGGGTGACCGCCCCCGGTTGAGCGCCGTCTGCGGCATGGTCAGCTTCGCGGGGGCGCCGGTCGCCGCCGCGGTGCTCGACCGCATGCTGGGGATGGACTGCATGGGCCGGGCGGCGGTGCGGACGGAGACGGCGGAGGGCGCGGCCTTCGCCACGCTCGCGCCCGCCGGCCCGGCCGCCAGGCGCGGCCCCGGAGCGGTCCTCCTCGCCGCCGACGCCCGCCTCGACAACCGCGAGGAGCTCCTCCACGCCCTCGGTCTCACCGCCGCCGCGACCAGCGACGAGCGGCTGATGGCCGCGGCCTACGAGCGCTGGGGCGAGCAGTGGCATCGCCACCTGCGCGGCGCCTACGCTGCGGCGGTCTACGACCGCGCGTCCCGCAAGCTCCTCCTGCTGCGCGACCGCAGCGGCGAGCGCGGCCTCTACTGGTGCGACACCGGCGAGGGCTTCCTGTTCGCCTCCGAGCCGGCGCAGTTGGTCGCCTCCGGCCGGATCGGCGGCGAGCCGCACCGGGCGCGCCTCCTCGCCTATCTCCTCGGCGCGCCGGCCGAGCCCACCTGGAGCTACTTCGCGCGCGTGCACCGGGTCCCCGAGGGTTGCCAGGTGCGGGTGACCGCGGAGCGGATCGAGCTCGACCGCTACTGGGACTGGATGACCGTCGATGCCGCGAGCTGGAACGGCGCGAACGCGGCGCCGGAGCTCGCCCACCGGCTGGGAGAGGCCGTGGAGCGCCGGCTCGCCCGGCAGGGCGAGACCGGCGTGCTCCTCTCCGGCGGCCTCGATTCGACGAGCGTCGCCGCGCAGGCGGCCGGCGCCCTGGAGCGGCGCGGGCGGCAGCTCTACGCCTTCACCTGGACCTCACCGAGCGGCGACGGGATCGACGAGACGCCGCTCAGCCGGACCCTCATCCGGAGCCGCGGCAACGTGGTCGAGCACCCCGTCGAGGCGGACGCGCTCTGGCCGCTCAGCCGCTACCCGGAGGCCTATGCCGATCCCAGCGACCCCGAGACCAACGCCTTCCCCGACCTCCTGCTGACGACGCTCGAGGCCGCCCGGCAGGAAGGGGTCGCCGTGCTGATGAACGGCATCGGCGGTGACCCGGTGGCCGGCTGGCTGGCGCCGGAGCTGGCGCTCCTCCTGGGCGGCCGCTTCGACGCGCTCTGGCGCCGCTGGCGCCCGGTCGGACCGCGCCACGCCGGGCTCCTGCGCGAGGTCCGCACGCTGGCGCGGCGGCCGCGCTGGCCCGACTGGCTGACGCCGGGCGGCAGGCGGCTGGCGGAGGAGGTCGGTTTCGATCGCCCCGCCGCCTCCTGGCGAGTCTTCGCCTCGCGCGACCGCTTCCGCCGCACGGCCCTCGCCAGCCCGGCGAACACCGCCGCCCTGGAGCGCTTCGATCGCCTGAGCCGGCGCTGCGGGGTGCGCATCGAGGCCCCCTGGCACGACCCCGAGCTGGCCGCGCTGGTGCTCGCTCTGCCCGACCGCGCCCTCGCGGCGGCGCCCCCTGCCAAGCCGCTGCTGCGGGCGGCGATGGCGGGGCACCTGCCGGCGGCGATCCTCGACGGCGCGGCCGAGAAGGGGCGCAGCCGCTCGACCCTGCGGGCGCGCGGGCTGCTCGGCGGCGCCCGCCAGACCGTCGAGCGGCTGCTCGCCACGCCGCGCCTCGCGGAGCTGGGACTGGTCGACGGGCCGCGGCTGCTCGCCGCCTATCGCGAGAGCGCGTCGCGGCATGCCCTCGCGCCGCATCTCTGGGAGGTCCTCACCACCGAAGGCTGGCTGCTGGCGAGCGGCAGGCTCGGCGCTCTCCACCGGGATCCATCATGAACGCACCCGACGACCGCCCGCGCAAGAAGTACGTGCCGCCGGAGTTGGTGATCTACGGCAGCCTGCGTGAGCTAACGGGCTCCGGCGCGAACGACCCGCCTGCCGACTCGATCATCGGCGGGAGCACGCAGACCGGCTGACGGCCCGATGCCGACCAGCGCCCCGCTCGCCGCGAGCCGCGTTGCACCGCCACCCCTGATCTCCTGGGAGCGCGGCGCGCCCGCGCCCGCCGGGCTCAGCGGCCTCTGGTCGGCGGGTTTCATCGCCAACCGGCGCGAGCTGCTGGCGCGGCTCGGCGCGCCCGCCGCGATCTCCGACCTCGAGCTGGCGGTCGCTCTCTACCAGCGGTGCGGGAGCGACGCTCCGCGTCTCGTCTACGGACCCTTCGCCTGGGTCCTCTGGGACGGCGATCGCCGGCGGCTGCTCGCGGTCCGCGACCGCCTGGGGGTTCACGAGCTCTGCTACCACGAGGCGGACGGTACGCTCCTGCTGGCCGGCGGCATCGAGCCCCTCCTCGAAGTTTCGCGACCCGAGGTCAATCCACGCGCCGTGCTGGCACAGCTCCACGGGCGGGCCCCGGCGCCGGGAGAGACCTTCTATCTCGGGATCTCCGCCGTCGAGCCCGGCGGGCTGCTCACCGTGACGCGCGACCGGATCGCGACCGAGGTCTACTGGCGCCCCGGGCCGCGGCCGCTCCTCCGCCTCCGCGACGACGCCGCCTACGCCGGGGCCTTCCGCGACCTGTTGCTGCCGATCGCCGGCGAGTACACCCCGGCCGGCGAGGTGGGTGTCACCTTGAGCGGCGGGCTGGACTCCACCACCGTCGCCGCGGCGATCCGCGAGGCCGCACCCGCCACCGTCTGCACCGCCTTCTCCTGGATCGCACCGGAGCTGCCCGCGGCCGACGAGAGCGCTGCGATCGCGGCGGTCTGCCGGCGGCTGGGCTGCCGCAGCGTCACCATCGCCGGCGATCAGCATTGGCCGCTGCGCGGCGATCCCGGCATCCGGCCCGAGCCCGCCACGCCGCTCGCCAACTCGTACGCCGGTCTGTGGGAGGCGACCTTCCGCAGCGTGCGCGAGCGCGGGGTAAGCGTCCTTTTCTCGGGCTTGAGCGGCGACACCCTTTTCGGGGGGGAGGTCTTCTCCTACCCCGACCTCGTGCTGACCGGCCGGTGGCTGAGGCTCGCCTCCGAGATCCGGGACCAGGCCCGGCACTCGGAGCTGACCGCGCTCCAACTCGTGCGCTGGATGGCGCTCGCGCCCATCGCCAACGCGTACCTCCCGGCGCGCGAACGCCGGCGATCGCCGTCCGTGCCGTGGTTGGGCGAGCGCTTGCGGCGGGAGGCGCCGGCCGAGCCTCCGCGGCTGTCGCGGCGGCTCCTCCCCGGGCGCCGCGAGCGGCTGCGGCAGCTCCGCGACCCGCTGCTGCCGTTCGTCGCCGCGCAAGTCACCCGGCAGGCGGCCGCGTACGGCATCGATTTCCGCCACCCGCTGCTCGACCACCGGCTGTTCGATTTCGCCGCCGCCCTCCCCACTACCCAGGCCTTCGCCGCCGGCAAGCGGAAGGTGATCCTGCGCCACGCGATGCGCGGCCGCCTTCCCGACGAGGTGCTCGACCGCCGGGGCAAGACCTACCCCGAAGCCATCTTCCGGCGCGGTCTGCGCGAGCGCGAGCGGGCCAAGGCCTGGGCGCTGATGACCGGGATGCGCGCCGCCAAGATGGGCTTCGTCGACGAGCGCCGGCTGCGCGAGGCCTACGGCGACTACCTGGCCGGGCGCAGCCGCAGCGCCCGCTTCTGGCACACGCTCAGCCTCGAGGCCTGGCTGCGGCGGTGCGTCCCATGAGCGAGCGCGCCTGGCGGACGTACCGCCTCTTCGGTCTCGTCCTGGCGAGCGATTTTCCCTTCGCCAGCCGCCTGCCTGCGGGCGCCGGCCGTCCCGACCTGACCTTCACCTGCGCCGGCCCGCCGCCGATCCCGGACGAGCTGCCGGCGCCGGTCTATGCCAGCCGCTTCCGCACCGCGCGGGGCGAGAGCAACTGCTCCTTCTACCGGCTCGCGGAGCGCGACCTCCTGCGCTTCCCCGGCGTCGGCGACTTCTACCTCGGCGCTAACGGGATCGTCTGCCACCCCGCCGACCCGGACGACTTCGGGCCGGTGGAGGTCCACCTGCTCGGCACGGTCCTGTCCTGCTGGCTCGAGCGCAGCGGGGTGCCCAGCCTCCATGCCTCGGCGGTGGTGGCCGCCGGCGGGCGCACGGTCGGCTTCCTCTCCTCCAACGGCGGCGGCAAGAGCTCGCTCGCCGCCGCGATGATGGAGGGGGGCTGGCCGCTGCTCACCGACGACGTCCTCGCCGTCGAATCGGGCCCGGACGGCTTCTCGGGCCGCCACGGCTACCCCCAGATGCGGCTGTGGCCGGAGGCGGCAAAGCACTTCTGCGGCCCGGCGGCGCGCCTGCCGCGCCTGCATCGGGACTCCTCGAAGCTGCGCGTGCCCGTCGGTGCCGGCGGTTTCGGCGCCTTCGCGGCGGCCGAGCGGCCCTTGTCCGGCTTCTACCTGCCGGTCCGGCGTCCAGGCGCCGGCGGAGAGGTGCGGGTCGAGGCCCTCGCGCCGCGCGCCGCGCTGATCGAGCTCGTCCGCCACTCGTTCGTCGGGGCGCTCGTCGAGGCCGCCGGCTGGCAGCCGCGGCGCTTCGACGTCCTCGCGCGCCTGGCCGTCGCGGTGCCGGTCAAGCGCCTGACCTATCCCAGCGGTCTCGAGCACCTGCCGCGCGTGCGGGAGGCGATCCTGGCCGACCTGGAAGCAGCCGCGGCATGAGAGGCGGAGGAGCTCGCCGCTGGCGTGATAACATCGCGCCGTTGATCGCCAAATGAGCCTTCGGAACACGCATCGGCCGGGCCGTGCGGGCGTCCGGGGTCGTTCTGTGGAAGGAGGGAAGACATGAAGCGCTGGACCACGTTGACCGCCGCGCTCGCGGTGACCATGCTCTTGGCGGGCGTTCCGGTTTTCGCCCAGGATGATGACGACGAGTACGACGACGACCGCGACGACTTCGCACTGGCCGTGGGGGTGGGGCTGGTGGAGCCGGGCGGCGACGTCGAGACCTACTTCATGGCGGCGCTGCGCTTCGCCGCCGGCCGCGACGAGGGCCGCGGCTACCGGCAGTCGGGGGGCATCGACGGCTATCTCGAGCCCGAGGTCGGCTACTGGGAGGACGGCGACAGCGGCGCGAGCGACCTGCTCGCCGGGGTGAACCTGGTCGGCGTGCTGCCGCTCGGCGCCGTCGACAGCTTCTTCGGCGTCGGCGCCGGCGTCCACTGGATCGACGCCCAGCTGCTCGGGCTGCCCGGCAACGACACCGAGACGAAGTTCGGCGCCAACGCGCAGTTCGGCATCGACCTCTACATCAGCGAGAGCTGGAGCGCGTTCGGCGCGGGGCGCTACGACCTCGTGCAGGACGCCGTCGACGACATCCAAGGGAAGATCTACCTCGGCCTGCGCGGCCGCTGGTGATCCGGCTTCACTCCCGATCGACACACCTCGGCGTGCCGCGTGCGCTCTGCGCGCGAGGCACGCTTTTTGCTGTTTTGACGCGCGATCTCGCCGAGCGCAAGCGGATGTCGTTCGCGCCGCGCCAAGGGCCGCTCCTTCTCGCGCAAGGGCTAGGCCCCGCCCGGACCCTCCGGTAAGCCGGCGCGGAACCCGCCCCGCGCCGGCGCACCCCCCTCAGTGACCGCCTTCTAACTTGCGGGCCCGGTCATGGGCCCGCTACCCGCAAGGTCGCCTGCCGCAGCAGGCGCTGACCAGGCTCGGGTTGCACGGGGCGCGGCCTTGTGCATAACCTCACCCTATGCCCGAGGTCCACGAGGCCGACGCGCCGGAGGCGGCGGTCCCGCCGCCCACCGCGCGCGTTCTGATGCCCTCGCCGGTCGGGCTGCTGGGGCTCGAGCTCGCCGGCCAGGCCCTCACCCGCGTCCGCATCGACCCGCCGGCCGCCGAGCGGCGCGCCTTCACTCCCCTGCAGAAGCTCGGCAAGGTGGACGGTGCGGACTTCCTGGAGGAGGTTTGCGGCCGCTTCGCCGAGTACTTCGCCGGCGCGCGGCGTAAGCTGGACGTGGAGTTCGACCTCGCCGCCTGCGGCCTCGAGCCGTTCGCGCGGCGGGTGCTGCGCGAGACGGCGAAGATCCCCTACGGCAAGACGCGGACGTACCGGATGGTGGCGGAAGGGGCCGGGCGCCCGGAGGCCTACCGCCAGGTGCTGGCGGTGCTGTCGGAGAACCCGCTGCCGATCATCGTCCCCTGCCATCGGGTGGTGACCAACCGCGCCGGCGTCGGCAGCTACGTCGGCGGCTGGCGGAAGAAGGCCTGGCTGCTGAAGATGGAGGAGCAGGGGCTGAGCGCCGATTGACGCCGCGCCCCTGCCCGCCGGGTTCGGAGCCCGGCGCCTTCGCGCCTAGGTCCCCGGCTCCAGGCTCACCTCCAGCTCCAGCTCCTCACCTTCCACGACCTCGAAGCTCAGCTCGCGCGCCCGGTAGCCGGGACGCACCACCGAGAGCCGGTGCTCGCCGAGGTCGAGGATGAGGCCGGCGTGGAGGCGTCCGATCTCGGCGCCGGTGCCGAGGAAGCGCCCGTCGAGGTAAACCGAGGCGTCGTTCGGCTCGACCTGGAGCCGCACCCGTCCCGCGTCGCCGCGGTCGCCCGGCGGCCGCCGCTGGAACCGCGTGTCGCCTTCGTCGCCGCCGGCCGCTTCGGCCCCGGCTTCGATCTCGGCTTCGATCCCGATGGCGGCCTCGTCGCCGTCGTCCATCTCCGCCTCGTCCTCGTCGTCGCCCTCCATCTCGCGCACCCGCTCGCGCGCCTGGCGCTCGTAGCGCAGCCGCCGGTCGCGGCGCTCGTGGGAGGTGGAGGCCAGGTCGTCGGGCCGCACCGACTCCCCGGGCTCGAGGTTGTGGTCCACCTCGATCACCACGCCGGGCAGCACGGTGATCTGGCGCGCGATCGTCTTGTAGCCGTTCTTGTAGAGGACCAGGTCGTAAGTCCCCTCCTCCAGCCAGAGGTACTGCGGGAAGCCGTCGAAGGCGTCGACGCGGCCGAGGTACTGGCCGTCGAGGAAGACTTCGGTCTTGGCCGGCGAGACGTCGAGGTCGAGAGCGCCCCAGTCCTCGCCGTCCCAGCCGCGGCCGCTGCGGTAGCCGTGATGGCCGTAGCCGTAGCCATAGGGAGCGTGGTAGGCCCAGGGCCCGTAGAAGTCGAAGAGGAGGCTGGTCCAGAAGCCGCCGTACCAGCCGCTGCCGTACCAGCCGCTGTAATAGGGGCCGGGGTAGTAGTAGTGGCGGCCGCCGCTGCCCCCGCGGTAGCGCGACTCGGCGCGGTCGCGGCGGTCGCCGCGGCGATCGTCGGGGACGCGCGCGGAGCCGCCGCTCGGCGTGCGCTCCGGCCCGCGGGCGACCGGCTGCGACGGCTGCGACGGCGTCGATGGGCGAGCGGGCGCGGAGGAGCGTGCCGAAGAGCCGCGTTCGCGCGAGACGGCGCGCG
>Ga0214471_10005005_pt1 | contig 10221 bp, 6 predicted proteins | sample RVTome_5_FD_207665 | JGI IMG/M metagenome (GOLD analysis project Ga0214471, IMG submission 207665) | Soil microbial communities from uranium-contaminated site in the Upper Colorado River Basin, Wyoming, United States - RVT142D155 | ecosystem: Environmental > Terrestrial > Soil > Contaminated >... | reverse complement strand
CACGGTCAAGGCCGTGCCGCAGACGGCTTGGACGTAGAACTGGGTCGGAGCGTTGTTCGGCAGGACGACCGTCCGGGTGCCGCCCGGCATCGGCAGCGGAGTCGGCGGCAGGATCTGGTTCGGGTCGATCAGGATCACGCAGCCGCTCGGCAGCTTGATCTCGCCCGGAGCGCGCGAAGCGATCAGCCAGTAGTTCAAGGCCGGGTCGGCGCCGGGAATCGTGAAGGTGCGTTGGGCACCGCTCCTCATCGGTCCATCGGACATCAGCTGCAGACTGTTCTGCCCCGGGAAGTTCTTGCTGTCGTACGCCTTGCAGCCCGCCGGCGGGCCCCAGATCTTCATGGCGAAGTTGGCGAACGGGAAGCCACCGAACCAGAAGCAGCCCGCGAGGGTGCCGGTGTTGGTGTCGAACCAGGTGAAGCTGTTGTCGCGACGGTAGCCGCCACGCATGATCCACGGACCGGTGTTGTTGACGTCCCAGGTGCCGCCCCAGCTGAAGTAGCGGGGAGCGCCGTTGATGTCGGGCACGCCTTCCGTGGGGAAACTCGTGTTGAGGTTCGGCGGGCATTCGAAACCGCCCATCAAGTCGACGGTCACGATCCAGCAGCCCAGGTTGCCGTCGGGAGAGAGGGGCAGGCCAGCGAGACCGTACGCACAAACGGCGTTCGGCCACGTGGAGGGGCCGGCGCACCAGATGTTGTCGTCGTAGAACGTGGCGATGTAGGTGCCGCCGATCCCGTTCGGGTCGAACTCCGATGTGCAGTAGATGAATTGGAAGCCATTGATCTGGTCTTCGAGCTTGAGGCTGTCACGGTCGTACAGACCGCCTTCGTCGATCCACTCCTGGAACGCACCGGGCACGCTGTAGTAGCCAGACGCGATGGTGTTGTTGAAGATGACGTCCGGGCCGCTGCGGGCGGCAGCTGCCGAGGGGTCGAGGCCGGTGTCCATGCGGTACACGCCGGCGAACTTGGGGTTCGTGGCCTTGTAAACGGGCAGTTGCGACTGCGCGACGAGGCTGCCTGCGAACAGGGCGAACGCCGTCAGAATGAGAAGGAAACGCGACATTCGATCGTTGCTCCGATTTCGATGGGGAAAGTTGGTTGGGAGGAAACCTCGAGGCGGGCCGCACGCGGGGTGCGCCGGGCGGGGGAGCCCGTTCCTCGAGATTCCTTGTAGCCCGAAAAATCCAATCTGGCTCCGGAAATCCACCGGTTCTCGACGAGCTTTCCGCAGCGTTCCAACAAGTTTTCCACGAAAACTCATGGGACGTCCGCAACGGATTGTGGAGCCGGGACTTGCGTTCGCAGTCGGCGAGCCGGGATGTCCTCCTCCGCGCGTCGTCCGCGCCTTCCGCAAGGAAAGTGCAGAGCACCCGGGAGGCGGTCCGCGCTAGCTTTCCATTCCCAAGGCGCGGATCAAGAAGGCCCAGCGGTCGGCCTGCTCCTCGACGCGTTTGGACACCGGCATGCCCGCGCCGTGGCCGGCGCGCGTTTCGATGCGGATCAGCACCGGCGCGGGCCCCGCCTGCGCGGCCTGCAAGGCCGCCGCGAATTTGAACGAATGGCTCGGCACCACGCGGTCGTCGTGGTCGCCGGTGGTCACCAGCGTGGCGGGATAGGCGACGCCGGGATGCAGGTTGTGCAAGGGCGAGTACGCGCGCAGCGCGGCGAACTGCGCGGGGTCCGCGCTGCTGCCGTAGTCGCTCACCCAGGCCCAGCCGATCGTGAACAAGTGGAAACGCAGCATGTCCATCACGCCGACCGCCGGCAGGCAGGCGCCGAAGAGTCCGGGGCGCTGGGTCATGCACGCACCGACCAGCAGGCCGCCGTTGCTGCCGCCGCCGATGGCGAGCCGGCCGGTGCGGGTGTAGTCCTGTTCGATCAGCCACTCCGCCGCGGCGATGAAATCGTCGAACACGTTCTGTTTGTTCAGGATCATGCCGGCTTCGTGCCACTCGCGGCCGAATTCGCCGCCGCCGCGCAGGTTGGCGACCGCGAGGACTCCGCCGCGCTCGAGCCACGCGAGATCGGTCGCGCGGAAGCGCGGCGTGATCGAGACGTCGAAACCGCCGTATCCGTACAGGTAGACCGGGTTGTCGCCGTCGCGCACCAGGTCCTTGCGGTGGGTCAGGAACATCGGCACCCGGGTGCCGTCCTTGCTCGGATACCAGACCTGGCGGGTGACGTAGGCGTCGAAATCGAAGTCGATCGCGGTGCGGTGGACTTCCCAGGAAGCGCCGGTTTCCAGGTTGTGGGCCACGACCGTCGGCGGCACGACGTACGAGGACATGGCGTAGTAGGCGATCGGCTCGTCGGGCGAGCCCGAGAATCCCGAGACCGTGGCCGGACCCGAAAACGTGAGCTGGGTGGGTGTGCCGCCGTCGAGGGGCTTGATGAAGATCCGGCTGGAGGCGTCGTGCAGGTACTCGAGCACGAGCCGGCCGCCCATCAGGCTCGCCGTGATCAGCGCGTCGCCGTCTTCGGCGACCACCTCGCGCCAACGGGCCGGCCCGCTGCCGGCCTCCGTGGCGACCACGCGCGCGCGTGGCGCGCCGAGGTCGGTCCGGAAGTAGAACGTCGACCCCACGCTGCCGGCGAATTCGTAGGCCGCGGCGAAGTCGTCCACCAGCGGCCGTACCGGACCCTCTGTGGCGAGCTCCTTGACGAACACGCGGTTGCGGCGCGCGGTGCCTTCCGAAACCGAGATCAGCAGCCAGCGGCCGTCGTGGCTGACTTCCGGATCGAATCCCCACTTGGGATGATCGGGGCGCTCGTAGACCAGTGCGTCGGCTTCCTGCGCCGTGCCGCGCCGGTGGAAGTAGACCTTGGGATCGGTGTTGAGCGCCTCGCGTTCGGCGCCGGGCGGCGGTTCGGGGAAGCGCGTGTAATAGAAACCGCTCGAGTCGCCGGCCCAGCTCACCGTGCCGAATTTGCACCACTGCAGCACGTCGTCGGTGTCGCCGGCGCTCGCGACGTCGCGCACGTGCCAGGTCTTCCAGTCGGAGCCGCCGCCCGAGAGCGCGTAGGCGAACCAGCGGCCGTCCGGACTGGCTTCCCAGCCCGACACGGCGACCGTGCCGTCCGCGGAGAGGCCGTTGGGGTCGAGCAGCACGCGCGCGGCGCCCTGCTCGCCCTGCTGCACCCAGAACACGGACTGGTCTTGAAGGCCTTCGTTCCGGGTGTAGAACAGCCGTCCGCCACGCGCGACCGGCACGTCGCGGCGCTCGTGGTCGGTGAGCACCGCGAGCCGCTCGCGCAGCTCCGCTCGCGCCGGGATCGCGTGCAGGAACGCTTGCGTCACGGCGTTTTCGGCGGCGACCCAGGTGGCCGTCTCGGGAGCGTCGAGGTCCTCGAGCCAGCGGTACGGGTCGGCGACGAGCGTGCCGTGGTAGTCGTCGACCTGGTCGACGGTCCGCGTGGCCGGATATGCGGGCGGCGTGCCGGCCGGCGCGACGCAGCCGGGTTGGAGAAGAGCGCCTGCGATCACGGTGCACAGGACGACGCGGGCGAGGGCGGGGAAGCGGAGCATGGGGCGCTTGCAAGCCTAGGAGCGCGGGTCGCCGGGGCGGGGCGGCTAGCCTGGGGCCGTGCGTCGTGCCGCGTTCCTGTCTCTGTTTCTGACCCTCCCGCTCACCGCCTGCCGGATGCCCCAGCTCCCGCCCCCGCCGCAGACCGTGCCGGAAGCGTCCGGCCATCTCCACACTTCCAGCCACGCCGAAGTGATCGCGTTCCTCGACGCGGTCGACGCCGCAGCCGATCCGCGCGTGCAGCGCCGCGTCTTCGGCGTCACCCCGGAAGGCCGGGAGCTGCCGTTGCTCGTGATCGCCGATCCGCCGGTGCGGTCCCCGGAGGAAGCGCGCGCGAGCGGGTTGCCGGTCGTTCTGGTGATGGCGAACATCCACGCCGGCGAAGTCGAAGGCAAGGAGGCCTGCTTGCAGCTCCTGCGCGAAGTCGTCTGGGACGAAACCGCGCCGTGGCCGCTGGCCGGGGTGGTGACGCTGATCGCGCCGATCTACAACGCCGACGGCAACGACGCCTTCGGCCCCGGCCAGCGGCCGCTGCAGAACGGTCCGGCGCCGGTGGGGCGTCGCGAGACCGCCAAGGGCCTCGATCTCAATCGCGACTACTTGAAGCTCGAGAACGTGGAGGCCCGCCACCTGGTCCGCCTGATCGCGGAATGGGATCCGCACGTGGTCGTCGATCTGCACACGACCAACGGCAGCGCGCACGGCTACGAGCTGACCTACGCGCCGCCGCTCACGCCCTCGGCGCACCCCGAGCTGCTGCGCACCCTCGCCGCCGACTGGCTGCCGCTGCTGCGCGCGCGGATGCGCGAGCGGCACGGTTTCGAGACCTTCGACTACGGCAATTTCCTGACCGAACGCGGCGCGTTCCAGGACGAGCCCGACCGCGTCACCGGCTGGCAGACTTTCGACCACCGGCCGCGCTTTGGCAACAACTACGCGGGTTTGCGCAACCGCCTGGGGATCTTGAGCGAAGCCTACGCCTACGCCGACTTCCCCGTGCGCATCGCCGCCACCCGGGCGTTCGTGGTCGAGATCCTGCAGCTGGTCGCCGAGCGCGGCGCACAGGTGCCCGCGCTCTGCCAGCGGCTCGACGTGGAGACCGCCGAAGCCGCCGCGGCGGGGCGGCTGGAGCAAGCGCTCGGCGCCAAGGCGGTCCCTCGCGGCGCGCCCGAAGAGCTGCTGCTGCGCGGCTTCGAGCTGGTGACCGACCCCGCTTCCGGCGAGAAGCGGCGGGTCGCGGCCGGCCCGCTCACGCGCATCGAAGTGCCGTGCTCGGTGGTGTTCGCGGCGACCGCCACGCGGTCTGCGGCGCGCGCCTACTTGCTGCCGCCCGGCCGCGTCGATCTGCTCGAACTGCTCGACGCGCACGGCGTCCGCTACGAGATCCTGACCGAAGCCCGGCCGGAACTGGTGCGCATCTGGACGGTCGCGGCGACTTCACAGGCGAGCCGGCCATTCCAGGGCCACCGGCAGCGGACCACGAGCTGGGAGACCGCCGACGCCGAACGGCTGCTGCAGCCAGGCAGCGTGCGCGTGTCCACCGCCCAGCCGCTCGGCCGGCTGGTTTTCGAACTGCTCGACCCCGAGGCCGAAGACGGGTTGTTCGCCTGGAATTTCTTCGACGAGTCGATCGCGGCGGGCACGGGCAGCGCCGCGCCGGTCTGGGGCCTTTTCCGCCCGGAATGAAGCGCCCGGCGGTGGCTGGAGCGGCGAGAATCGTCCCATGCGACCGCTCGGGCTCCTGACGATTGCGCTTCTCACCAGCACGACTTCTGCGCAGCAGTCCGCGGAGATCGTGTTCCACGGCGGAGTGGTCCGCACGCTCGAAGCGGCGCGGCCGCGCGCCAGCGCGGTGGCCGTCGCCGACGGCCGGATCCTCTTCGTCGGATCCGACGCCGAAGCGCTGGCGCTCGCCGGCCCGGAAACGCGCCGCGTCGATCTCCGCGGCCGCGCGCTCTACCCGGGCTTCATCGATGCGCACGGCCACCTCGAGGGCTACGCCCAGGCGCTGCTCACCGTCGACTTGATGGGCACCACGAGCTACGCACAGGTCGTGGAGCGCATCCGCGAGCGCGCCGCGACGCTGCCGGCCGGGGAGTGGGTGCTCGGCCGCGGCTGGGACCAGAACGACTGGGAAATCGCCGAGTTTCCCCACCACGGCGCCTTGAGCGCCGCGGTGCCCGATCATCCGGTCGCCGTGCGGCGCGTCGACGGGCACGCGCTGCTCGCCAACGCCGAGGCCCTGCGGCGGTCGGGAATCGATCACGACACTCCGGATCCGCCGGGCGGGCGCGTCCTCCGCGACGCCGAGGGCCGGCCGACCGGCGTGCTGGTCGACCGCGCGATGGGCCTCTTGAACACTGCCGGCGCGGAAACCGGCCGCGAGGCGTTGCGGAGCGGAGTGCGCCGCGCGATTGCGCGCTTGCACGAACGCGGGATCACGGGGATCCACGACGCCGGCGTCGGCAGCGGCACGATCCGCCTGTTCGAAGAGATGGCGCGCGCCGGCCAATTCGACCTGCGCGACTACGTCATGGTCTCCGGCGACCCGCGGACGCTCGCCGAGTGGCTGCCACGCGGCCCGGTCAAGGATCTGGACGGCGGGGGCCGCATCAAGGTGCGCGCGATCAAGCTGTCGGCCGACGGTGCGCTGGGCTCGCGCGGCGCCGCGCTGCTCGCCGACTACGCCGACGAACCCGGAGTGCGCGGCCTGGTGACCACGCCGCGCGAGCGCGTCGAGGCCGTGGCGCGCCAGGCGCTCGCGGCGGGCTTCCAGCTCTGCGTGCACGCGATCGGCGACCGCGCCAACCGCGAGGTCCTGGACGCATTCGAAGCGGCGCTGCGCGCCCACCCGAGTCCCGACCACCGTTTCCGCGTCGAACACGCGCAAGTGCTCGCGCCCGCCGAGATCGGCCGCTTCGCGCAACTCGGCGTGGTGCCGTCGATGCAGGCCCAGCACCAGACCAGCGACATGTACTGGGCCGAGACGCGGCTGGGCCCCACGCGGGTGCGCGGCGCCTACGCCTGGCGCGCGCTGCTCGACAGCGGCGTGGTCATCCCCGGCGGCAGCGATTTCCCGGTCGAAGATCCCGATCCGATCGCCGCATACCGGGCCGCGGTGGCGCGCGTCGACGCGGCGCTCTGGCCCGTCGGCGGCTGGTACGTCGACCAGCGCATGCGGCCCGGCGAAGCCCTGGCCCACCTGACTCTCTGGCCCGCTTGGGCGGCCTTCGACGAAGACCGCCTGGGCTCGATCCGGGCCGGCAAGCTCGCCGATCTGGTGGTCCTGACCCACGACCTCGTGGACTGTCCGGTCGCCGAGCTGGCCGCAGTGCGGGTCGAAATGACGGTTTTCGCCGGCCGCGTGGTCTACGAACGCGGCTTGGCGGAGCGCTGAGGCGCGGGGACAATGCCGGCGCTATGCCTACCGCTACCGCCAGCGCCACCATCGATCGCATCGTCCAGCAATTGGGCGACGCGGCCGCCGCCGATCTGCTCGAGCACCGTTGCGCGACGATTCCGAGTGAGCGGCTGCACCTGCCCGGCCCCGATTTCATCGATCGCGTGACTTCGCACAGCGACCGGCCGATCGGCGTGCTGCGCAACTTGCAGGCGATCTTCGACCACGGCCGCCTGGGCGGCACGGGCTACGTGTCGATCCTGCCGGTCGACCAGGGGATCGAGCACACCGCGGGCTCTTCGTTCGCGCCGAACCCGGCGTATTTCGATCCGGCCAACATCGTCGAACTCGCGCTCGACGGCGGCTGCAACGCGGTGGCGTCGACGCTCGGCGTTCTCGGCTCGGTGGGGCGGCGCTATGCGCACCGCATCCCGTTCGTGGTCAAGATCAACCACAACGAATTGCTGAGCTACCCGAACATGCACGACCAGACCCTGTTCGCCAACGTCGAACAGGCCTTCGACATGGGGGCGGCGGCGATCGGCGCGACCATCTACTTCGGTAGCGAGGAGTCGCGGCGGCAGATCCTGGAGATCAGCGACGCGTTTTCCCGCGCCCACCAGCTCGGCATGGCGACCATCCTGTGGTGCTATCTGCGCAACTCCGGGTTCAAGAAGGACGGCCAGGACTACCACGCCGCGGCGGACCTCACCGGGCAGGCCAACCACCTCGGCGCGACGATCGAGGCCGACATCGTCAAACAGAAGCTGCCGGAAACCAACAAGCCGGGCTTCACCGACCTCGGATTCGGCAAGACCAGCTCCAAGGTCACGACCGAGCTTTCCAGCGACCATCCGATCGACATGACCCGCTACCAGGTGGCCTGCGGCTACATGGGCCGCGCGGGCCTGATCAACTCGGGCGGCGCCAGCGGCGCGAACGACTTGCAGCAGGCGGTGGCCACGGCGGTCATCAACAAGCGCGCCGGAGGCATGGGCTTGATCAGCGGCCGCAAGGCCTTCCAGAAGCCCGTGGCGCAAGGCGTCGAACTCCTGCACGCGATCCAGGACGTCTACTTGTGCGCCGACGTCACGATCGCTTGACGGGCCCGGGCGGCTAGTCCTCGGCCAAGGCCGCCGCGTGGGCCCGCCACGCGGCCCCGAAGGCCGGCGCGTCGTCGCCGGCGAGCAATCGTTCGTCCGCTTGCGCCGTCGAACGCCGCAAGTGGCTCGCCGCGAGGATCTGCAAGAAGGCGGCTTCGAGTTCGGGCCGGCCGCCGTGCTGCAGGAAGTGGACCAGGCTGTAGGCCTGGCCGTACTTCTCGTGCTGCCGCGTCGAGGCCGCAAAATCGCCGCTCTCGTACCGCAGCACGCGCCCAAGCGATGCGGGACGCACGGCTTCGGCATGCGCGCGCATGAGCATGCGGTCGGGGCGCCCGGCTTCGAAGCGCGGCGCACCCGGGGCGTCGTCGAACGAAGCCGCCATGTAGCAAGCGAGACCTTCGACCAGCCAGCCAGGCATGGAAGGGTCGCCGCGCAGCATCTGCCGCGCGCCGCGGTCCTGGATGGCGTGCATGGCTTCGTGCAGCAACTGGCTGGCGCGCCCGCCGAAGAAGTAGCTGTGCACGGTCGCGGTGGCGGGGGAGTAGTAGGCATCGACCGTGCCGGACAAGCGCGGGAAACTGTCCGCGCTGGCGTGGATTTCGACGGCGATCGGCGCGAGGAGTTCCGGAAAGCCGGCGCCGAGCTGGTAACGGTCGTAGTACGCCGCGTAGAGCAATTCGAGCTCGGCGCTCGCGGCCAGCAGATCTTCGAGCTCGCCGGAACCGCGCACGCGGAAGTGGGCGCTTGGAATCCCCCAGGGCCGGTTCTCTTCGCGGTGCAGGGCGCGGGCTTCCTCGAAGCTGCGCCAACCGCGGCCCTCGACGGGCAGCAGCCATTCTTCGCCCTGGGGGCGGTGGCCGAGCGCGCGATGCGCCGCCGCGGACCGGGGGTCGGCGAGCAGCGCGCGCCACCAGTGGACGCGCGCATCGCGCAACAGGCCGTTCGCCGTGCACCAGGCGGCGAGCTTCCGATCCAGGCCGGCGTCGGGAGGGCGCCGGAACGCCGCGTGCAGCCGCGGCAGGTAGTCGCGCCGGCTACGGCGCGGGCCGCTCCAGGTGCGCACTTCCTCGATCGGGATCTCGAGATCCCGACGCTCGAAACGCAGCGCGAGCGTGCTCGAGGTCTCCCGCAGGACCACACCCTGCAGTTCCTTGCCGCCGACCAGCAGCACGGTGTCGGGCGGATCCTCGGGCTCGCCGCCGGACAGCACGGCGAGGGCTGCGAAGAGGAGCGGCGCCAGCGCCATGGAACCAGCATAGACCGTGGTGCGCCTGCGGTATCGGAGCGCGCACTGCGGGGAAAAAGGCAGCGCCGGCGATCCGAAGATCGCCGGCGCTTTGGGTCAGGTCGTCGAGCTGGTTGCTCAGGTCGACCCGATCTCCTTGTCCTGGACTTGCCTAGAAGGCGACAGCGCCCGGGGTGTACACCGCCCACGAGGTCGCGGCGCGAGCCGGATCTGCGAACGGGTTGCCGGTCGGGAAGTTGTCCGGGGTGCCCAGAGCGATGAACTTGTAGTTGTCACCCGTGGCGTCCGAGATGTAGGCGTAGCCCCAGCCGTTGGTCGCGTCGGGGTAACGGCTGTCCGGGTCCTTCGGCAGCGACTGCATGTAGGTCGGGACGAGGCCCGGGATGTAGTCGGTCGCAGCACCGGTGTTGTAGGTCTTGCCCGCCGTGTAGTCGCCCGCGAGGGTCGACTGGATCGGGAAGGTGCCGTTGACGCGGCGATAAGCTTCGAGCGAAGCTTGGACGGCCTTGAGGTCGGCAGCGCGACGAGCGTCACGTGCGGAAGCAGCGGCGTCCTCGAGGACCGGCACCAGGATTCCAGCGAGCATCGCCAGAATCGCGGCAACGATCAACATTTCAATGATCGTGAAACCAGCTTGACGTTTCATTTCTTCTCCGTGTGTGTGTTCGGGGTCAGGATGCGCCGTAAGAGCGATTCCTTACAGCGTGTTTATCGGGCCTGGCCAGCCGGACCTTGAGAGTTTCCCGCGGGAAATCCGGTGTGTGCCGCTCGTCCGGACTGGTGCTGGAAAACCGCATAAGTTTGCCCTTTAAAAAGACTTGGCTCATTTTCCGCACGGAGTCTATTGCCCGGAATTGCGGCAGGGACTCCGCGGAGCGGAGTCCCTGCTTGGAAAGGCGCACGCCTGCGCGGCGCCGTGCCTACCAGTTCTTGGCGGCGTCCG
>Ga0214471_10005004_pt1 | contig 10221 bp, 8 predicted proteins | sample RVTome_5_FD_207665 | JGI IMG/M metagenome (GOLD analysis project Ga0214471, IMG submission 207665) | Soil microbial communities from uranium-contaminated site in the Upper Colorado River Basin, Wyoming, United States - RVT142D155 | ecosystem: Environmental > Terrestrial > Soil > Contaminated >... | reverse complement strand
GGCTCGCGCATGGGCGGCATCGACAAGGGACTGGTGACGCTGGCCGGACAGCCGATGATCGCGCACGTCATCGCGGCGCTGCGGCCGCAGGTCGGCGAGCTCCTGATCAACGCCAACCGCAATCGGGTGGAGTACGCCGCGCTCGGCTGCCGCGTGGTGCCGGACGATCTCGCCGGCTACCCGGGGCCACTCGCCGGTTTCTTGAGCGCGCTGCGCGCGACTGAAACACCTTACGTCCTGGTCGTGCCCTGCGACGCGCCGTTGCTGCCGGCCGATCTCGGTGCGCGCCTCCACGCCGCGCTCGTAAACGACCGGGCCGAGATCGCGGCCGCGCACGACGGCGATCGCCTGCATCCGGTGTTCGCGCTGCTCACGCGCGGCGTGGAGAAGAGCCTTGCGGATTATCTGGACGCCGGCGAACGCAAGGCCGAGACCTGGATTAAAGGCCAGTGTCTCGCTAGCGTCGATTTCTCCGACCGGCCGGAGGCGTTTGCCAACGTGAACCGGCCCGAGGATCGCGCGGCGCTCGAGCGGCGCCTGCGGCCGCCGGACCCGGAGTGAGCGGCGGCGCCGCGAGGCGGTTCGCCGAATACCTGCACTTTCCGTCGCGTTGATTTCCACGCGGCGCGCCGCCATGCTGCACGATCATAGTCATGAATCCCGGCCGGCGCGGCGCGCCGCCCCGCGGCACCCCCGCCGACCGGCGCCAAGGAGGTGCTTATGCTGCGCAGACTCTATTTCGTCATTCCCGACGAGCCGCACGTTGTCGAGATCGTCAAGGATCTCGAGGCGGCCGGTGTCGATCGCGGCCATATCCATGCGATACCCGGCAAGGGCATGACGCTCACCCGGCTCCCGCCCGCCACCGAGCGTCAACTCCACGACGCGATGTGGCGGATGCAGAAGACCCTGTGGAATTCCAATCTGATCGTGTTCGGCCTCGCCGCGCTCGGCCTCGCCGTGGCGCTCTACGCCGGCTCGGCCGCCGGCGCGCTCACCGCCACCGTCGTCATGGCCGTGAGCTTCGTCAGCGGCGCGTTGTTCGCCCTGCGCGTTCCCGACACCCACCTCGACGAATTCCGCGGGGCCCTGGCGCACCCCAACGTGCTGCTGATGGTCGACGTGCCCAAGCGGCGCGTCGCCGAGATCGAGGCGCTGGTCGCGCGCCGGCATCCGGAGGCCGAGCCCGGCGGGAGCGGGTGGACGATAGACGCCTTCGGGGTGTGAGCCCTGGGTTGCTTGGGATCGAAGACAGGGTTCGTTGCTGTCTTCGATCCCATGTCGCTTATAACAGTCTATTTTTAGTATATTAATCCTTATTTTTTCCATTAATAGCCCCGTTTTATGCCTATTTGATTTTTCTGGTTGCTAACGAAACCAGTATAACTATAATATACTTCATTAAGTCTCTTATATTCAGAATCCACCCTCAGCAGACTGATTTCGCAATGTTATGAGCATGAACACGCTTTCAGACAAACGCATAGCGGAAGAGCTCGGCAACCGCATCAAGGCGCTGCGCCTGCGCAAAAACATTACTCAAAAGGAACTGGCCGAGGCGACGGCCCTGTCGCTCAACGTCATCAAGGCGCTCGAGTCGGGGCGCGGCAAGTTGTTGTCGCTCATCAGCGTGCTGCGGGAGCTCGGGGCGCTGGACCAGCTCGACGGCTTCATTCCGGAACCGTCGATCAGCCCCATGCAGCTCGCCCGGATGCACGGCAAGCCGCGCGAGCGCGCCTCGGGCGAACGGCTCAAGGACAAGTCCAAGGGCGCGGCGGAATGGTGAAGCGCGTCGACACCGCCCTGGTGCGGTTGTGGGGCGAGGTGGTCGGCGCCGTGTCGTGGCTGGCCGATCGCGGCCACGGCGTCTTCGAGTACGATCGGGCCTTCTTGAAAAAGAACCTCGATATCTCCCCCATTCATATGGGTCTGGACGACGCGCGCCAAGGCGACGGGATCTATGCCTTCCCCGCGCTCAACGTGGAGACCTTTCTCGGCCTGCCCGGCCTGCTGGCCGACGCGCTGCCCGACAAGTTCGGCAACCGCATCATCGACGCCTGGCTCGCGCGCCAGGGCCGCGATGCCGCCGGCTTCAGTCCGGTGGAGCGGCTGTGCTACACCGGTAAGCGCGCGATGGGCGCGCTGGAGTTCTCGCCCGCCATCATCGACAAGCACGAGCGCTCGGTGCCGGTGGAGATCGCCGAGCTGGTCGAGCTGGCGCAGCAAATCATGACCCAGCGCGATGCGCTGGACGCCCGTCTCGATCGCTCGGACAAGGAAAACGCCGATGCCGTCATGGACATCCTGCGCGTCGGCACCTCGGCGGGCGGCGCGCGGCCCAAGGCGGTCATCGCGCTGGACGCGCGCGGCAATGTCATGTCCGGCCAGGCCCGGGCGCCGAAGGGGTACGACTACTGGATCCTGAAATTCGACGGCGTCACCGATCTCGAGCTGGGCGAGCCGAAGGATTACGGCCGCATCGAATACGCCTATCACCTGATGGCCAAGGCGGCCGGCATCGACATGACGGAATGCCGCCTGCTGGAGGAAAACGGCCGCGCGCATTTCATGACCCGGCGTTTCGACCGCGTCGACGGCGAGAAGCTGCATCTGCAATCGCTGTGCGGCATCGCGCACTACGACTTCAACGCAGCCGGCGCCTACAGCTACGAGCAGGCCTTTGCCGTCATGCGCCGGCTGCGTCTCAGCAAGGCCGAGGCCGTGCAGCAGTACCGGCGCATGCTGTTCAACGTCATGGCCCGCAATCTCGACGACCACACCAAGAACATCGCCTTCCTGATGGGGCCGGACGGCAAATGGAAACTGTCGCCGGCCTACGACGTGATCTATTCCCACAACCCGGCCGGCCAATGGACCAACCAGCATCAGATGAGCCTGAACGGCAAGCGCGACGATTTCACCCGGGCGGACCTGCTCGCCGTCGCCGAATCGATCGGCCTGCCGAAACCCGATGTCGTCATCGGCGAGATACGCCACGCCGTCGAACGCTGGCCGGAATTCGCCGGACAGGCCGGCGTCGGCACCAGGACCGTCAAGGAAATCGCCGGCAATCATCGCCTGGTTTGAGCAGGCCGGAGCTGTCACCGCGCCGGCGGCTTGAACCGGCGACGCGCGCGAAACGACTTACGGTTGGTCCGGCGCCGGGTTATCCTGTCACCGGCATTGGAACGTGACGCCGATACCCGATACGGGCAGGTAAATAATCAACAAGGAGACAAGCCATGAACAACAGCAAGTTGATCAAACTGGCAGCCGCCGCGGCCCTGTTTCAGCTGCCGGTATCCGGGCACGCCGCCGCGCTGCCGGATCTGGCGGCCACCGACCTCGGCGTGAATGCGGAGTGCCAGGTCGTCGTGAAGGTCAGGAACAACGGCCCGGGTGTCGTACCCGACGCCGCTTTCGCGCTGAGCCCACCGGGCAGTTCCGTGCAGATGTACAAGGACAACCAGCCCTGGGGCGGCATCGTGCTCGGGGGGATCGACCCGCAGAAGCACCTCAAGCCGGCGGGCGGCACGCTGACCCATACATGGTTCCCCGGAGCGGCGAACCTGAAGCTTCCGTCCGGCACGCATAGCGTGCGCGTGGTCGTGGACAACAACAACGTCGTCAAAGAAGGCAACGAACAGAACAACACGCTCACCCGGCGGCTGACCTGCCGCCAACCGCTGCCCGACCTGGTGCCGATCAAGCTCGGCCTGAACGCCGCCTGCCAGATCGTCGTCACCCTGAAAAACAACGGCCCCGGCGCCGTGCCTGCCGCGGCCTACGGCACAAACCCGCCCGGCAGCTCCGTGCAGATGTACAGCGACAACCAGCCGTGGGGCGGAATCGTGCTGATCGGTGTCGATCCGCAGAAACAGCTCGTGCCGGCCGGCGGGACGGTGACGCACACCTGGTTCCCGGGCGCGGCGAACCTCAAGCTCTCCCCGGGCACGCACTCGGTGAAGATCGTCGTCGACAAAAACAACGTCGTGGCCGAAGGCAACGAGCAGAACAACACGCTGGCGCAACGCCTGACCTGCGGCAAAATCGGCGGCCTGAAGGCACCGGAAAAGCTCGCGCCTGTCCGGCAGTAGCCTGCGCATCGGATTCGGCCTGGACGCCCCCGTTTCCCCGGCACCCCTTGGGGCATTGCGCCCGCGACGGGGAGTCGGGGGAATCGGGAATGCCGCCGCGGGAGCGAACGGGCGACTGCCGTCGCCCGCCATCCTCAGGCATCGCCGACCCCGTTCAGCCGGCGCGTGACCCAGCGGATGCCGGGATCGTCGGCATGCGGCTTGATCGCGAAGCCGAGACGCTGCACGAGCCCGAGCATGCCGGTGTTCTCGGTGAGCACCTCGCTCTCCATGGTCTCCAGCCCGCGGGCGCGGGCGATGGCCATGAGCTGGCTCATGAGATGGAAGCCGATGCCGCGGCGGCGCCATTCGTCGGCGACGACGATGGCGAACTCGCAGGACTTGCCGTCCGGCCCGGTCGCGTAGCGCGCCACGCCGACCTCGACCTCGCGGCCGTCCTGCTCGATCACCGCGATCAGCGCCATCTCCTGGTCGTAATCGATCTGGGTGAAGCGCACCAGCATCTCGCGATTGAGCTCGTGCAGCACGCGCATGAAGCGGAAGTACTTCGAGCGCGGCGACAGGCGCCGCACGAAGTCCTGCTCGATGCCACTGTCCTCGGGGCGGATCGGCCGGTACACGACCTCGGTGCCGTCGGACAACTGGCGGCGCTGAACCAGGTGGCTGGGGTAGGGATGGATCGCCATGTGCGCGTAGCGGCGCGCGCTCGGCGGCGGCTGCGCCACCGTCATGCGCGCGTCGACCGCGACGGCGTCGCGCTCATCGACGATCAGCGGGTTGATGTCCAGCTCGATGACCTCGGGCAGCTCGCAGACCAGCTCGGACACGCGTAACAGCACGTTCTCCAGCGCCTCGCGGTTGACCGCCGGCATGTGGCGGAAGTTGCCGAGCAGGCGGCTGACGCGGGTGCGCTCGATCATCTGCGCGGCGATCACCCGGTTGAGCGGCGGCAGGGAGACGAAGCGATCCTGCATCACCTCGACCGCGGTACCGCCGGCGCCGAAGCCGATCGCCGGGCCGAACACCGGGTCGCGCACCACGCCGACGATCAGCTCGCGGCCGTGCGGGCGGTCGTGCATCGGCTCGATGATCACGCCCTGGATCTTCGCCTCCGGCCGCTTGTCGCGCACCGCCGCCAGCAGGTCGTTATAGGTCGCCCGCACCGCCGCCGCGCTGCGGATGTTGAGCCGCACGCCCGAGACATCGGATTTGTGGGTGATGTCCGGCGAATGGATCTTCATCGCCACCGGAAAACCCAACGACTCGGCGACCACCAGCGCCTCGTTCGCCGAACCCGCCGCGATCGAGGTCAGCACCGGCACGCCGAAGGCCTTCAGCACCGCCTGGGTCTCGAGCGGCGTGAGCAGCGAGCGGCCCGCGCCCAGCGCCTCCTGGATGATCAGTTGCGCGCCCTCGCGATCGGGCTCGCTGCGCCGTCCGAGCGAGTCGGGCACCTGCATGAGCAGCTCCTGGTTGAGCCGGTAGCTGGCGAGATAGGAGAAGGCCTCGACCGAGGCCTCCGGCGTGTCGAAGTGCGCGATCTGCTGGCGATCGAAGAGCGCGCGCGCCTCGTCCACCTGGTGACCGCCCATCCAGCAGGTCAACACCGGCTTGGGGCCGGTCTTGGCCGCCTCGACCACCGTCTCGGCCGCCGCCAGCGGCCGCGTCATCGCCTGCGGCGTGAGCATGGCCAGCACACCGTCGACGTTCGGATCCGCGAGACACAGCTCCACGGCCCGCCGGTAGCGCTCCGGCCCGGCGTCGCCGAGCACGTCGACCGGGTTGCCGTGCGACCAATGCGGCGGCAGCGCCGCGTCCAGCGCCGCCAGCGTGTCCGGGCCGAGCCCGGCGACCGCGACCTGCATCTCGACCGCGTGGTCGGCGGCCATCACGCCCGGCCCGCCGCCGTTGGTGACGATCGCCAGGCGGTTGCCGTTGATGCGATACGGGCGGCTCGACAGGATCGCGGCGGCCGAGAACAGCTGCTCGAAGGTGTAGGCGCGCACCGCGCCGGCGCGGCGCAGCGCGGCATGAAACACGTCGTCGCCGCCGACCATGGCGCCGGTGTGCGAGACCGCCGCGCGCGAGCCCTCGGCGTGGCGGCCGGCCTTGACCACCACCACCGGCCGCAGGCGCGCGGCGATGCGCAGCCCGCTCAGGAAGCCGCGCGCGTTGCGCAGGCCCTCGACGTACAGCAGGATGCTGCGGGTCTGCGGGTCCAGCGCCAGATAGCTCAGCACGTCGCCGAAATCGACGTCGGCGGCGTCGCCGAGCGAGACGATCGCCGAGAAGCCGATGCCGTGCTGCTCCGCCCAGTCGAGCACCGCGGTGCACAGCGCGCCGGACTGCGACACGAAGGCCGTGTGCCCGGTCAGCGCCTGGTTGTTGCTGAAGGTGGCGTTGAGCCCGAGCTCCGGGCGGATGATGCCCAGGCAGTTGGGGCCGACGATACGCATGCGAAGGCGCTGCGCGTGCTCGAGCAGCTCGGCCTCGAGCCGCTCGCCCTCGGCGCCGCTCTCACCGAAGCCGGCCGACAGGATCACCGCCGCGCGCACCCCGGCCTCGCCGCAGCGGCGCACGATCTCCGGCACGCCGCGCGCCGGCGTCGCGATCACCGCCAGATCGACGGCATGGCCGAGATGCTCGATGTCGGGGTGACAGGGCCGGCCCTGGACGCTCTCGTACTTGGGGTTGATGGCGTGCAGCTCGCCGCGGAAACCCGCCTCCAGCAGGTTGCGGAACACCACCGTGCCGACGGCGTCGGCGCGCGCGCTCGCTCCGAACACGGCGATGGAACGCGGCGCGAACAACCGATCGAGGTAATGAGCGCCCATGCGACGGTCCCTCGTGCCTGTGGAGTGGCGCTATAATACGCGCACCCGCCCGAAATGGTAACCCGCATGACGGTCGCCCTGATCTCGCATCCCGATTGCCTGCGCCACGACATGGGGCCGGTGCATCCGGAGAGTCCGGGCCGCTTGTGGGCGATCGAGGACCAACTCATCGCCTCGCGCCTGGAGTCGGTGCTGCGCCGCTACGACGCGCCGCTGGCGACACGCGCCCAGCTCGAGCGCGTGCACGACGCGCACTATGTCGATACCGTGTTCGCGGCATCGCCGCTCGACGGGACCGTCACGATCGCCGCCGAGACGCTGATGGGCCCGCACACCCTCAATGCCGCGCTGCGCGCCGCCGGCGCCGCGGCGCTGGGCGTGGACCTGGTGCTGCGCGACGAGGCCGGCGCGGTATTCTGCAGTGTGCGCCCGCCCGGCCACCACGCCGGGCGCGGCAGCGCGATGGGCGGCTGTTTCTTCAACAACGTCGCGGTCGGCGCCGCCCACGCGCTGGCGACGCACGATGTCGCGCGCGTCGCGATCGTCGATTTCGACGTGCACCACGGCAACGGCACCGAGGAGATCTTCCGCGACGAGCCGCGCGTGCTGCTCTGCTCGAGCTTTCAGCATCCTTACTATCCCTACGACGACTACCTCGCCGACAGCGATCACATCGTCAACGTCCCGCTGCCGGCCGGCACCGGCGGCCAGCGATTCCGGGAGGCGTTGCGCGAACGCTGGCTGCCGGCGCTCGACGCGTTCCGCCCACAGCTGCTGCTGGTTTCGGCCGGCTTCGACGCCCACTACGAGGACGACATTGGCCAGCTCACCCTCGACGAAACCGATTTCCACTGGATTGCCCGGCAACTCAAGACCGTCGCCGACCGCCACGCCGGCGGCCGCGTGGTCTCGGTATTGGAAGGCGGCTACGACCTGCACGCCCTCGGCCGCTCGGTGGTCGCGCATATCCAGGGGTTGATCGACGGCGCGACCGGCTAGCATCGCCGCGTTCGACGCCGCCATAGCGGAATGCGCCTGCACCAGCGCAGGGCGGGACGGCCCCGCCGATCCCAGGCGTGGTGCAGCGCCAGGCCACAGCCCGCGACTAGACATCTGGTTTTGTTGAGATTTCCTGAGTGGCACAGCGGTTGCAGATGTCAACGGCGCATGGGCGACACCGAAACAACGAAACCACTCCGTGTGCTGCTGGTGGACGACGATGCGGGGCGGGCCGCGCAGGTCACGGCGGCGCTGCATGCCGCCGGGTATACGGTGATGGCGCATGTCGATTCGGCCGCCGATCTGCTCGCCCGCGTGCAGCAACACCGGCCGGACGTGATCGTCATCGACCGCAACTCGCCGGACCGCGACACGCTCGAGCATATCTGCGTGGTGACGCGCGACGATCCGCGCCCGGTGGTGCTGTTCACCGACGACGGCGACCGCAAGCGGATCCGCGACGCCGTCCGGGCCGGGGTCAGCGCCTACGTGGTCGGCGGGCTGTCGGCCGGGCGCCTGCGGCCGGTGCTGGAGGTGGCGATGGCGCGCTTCGACGAACATCAGGCGCTGCGCCGGGAACTGGACAAGGCCAGGTCCACCCTGGCCGAGCGCAAGCGCATCGAAAAGGCCAAGGGCATAGTCATGCAGCAGGGCCGCTGCAACGAGGAGGAGGCCTACGCAAGGTTGCGCAAGCTGGCGATGGAGCGCAACCGGCGGCTGGCGGAAGTCGCCAACGACGTGATCGCGATGGCGAAGGTGTTGACGTAAGGATTCTTCGACCCGGCACAGCCCAACGGCGGGCGGTACCGGGTCAGGCAGGGCTCGGCGAGTCGCAGTGACTGGCCGCGGACAACGGCGTCCGATTCTGCGGGGACTTCCCCGCGGGACGGACGCCATTTTTTTGACCAAACAGAAGGCAAGCATGAAAGACGACGATCGCAAGGCAAAGGCTTCGGCAGCGGCGGGCGTTACGCGCCGCGACTTCCTCAAGGCCGGCGCGGCCGCCAGCCTCGGCGCCACCGGGCTGGTGCCGGCCGGGGTGCGCAACGCCGCCTGGGCGGCCGGCTCGGACGCGCCGGAAAAGCCGGAGGTGAAGATCGGCTTCATCCCGCTCACCGACTGCGCCTCGGTGGTGATGGCGGCCGAGCTTGGCATCGACAAGAAATACGGAATCAAGATCACCCCGTCGAAGGAGGCCAGCTGGGCCGGCGTGCGCGATAAGCTCGTGAACGGCGAGCTCGACGCCGCGCATGTGCTCTATGGCCTGATCTACGGCGTCCAACTCGGGGTCGGCGGACCGAAGAAGGACATGGCGGTGCTGATGAGCATCAACAACAACGGCCAGGCGATCTCGCTCTCGAACAAACTCAAGGAGAAGGGCGTTACCGACGGGGCGACGCTCAAGAAGCTGATCGACAGCGAGAAGCGCGACTGCACCTTCGCCCAGACCTTCCCGACCAGTACCCATGCCATGTGGCTGTACTACTGGCTGGCGGCGCATGGCATCCATCCGTTCAACGACGTCAAGGCCATCGTGGTGCCGCCGCCGCAGATGGTGGCCAACATGCGGGTCGGCAACATGGACGGATGCTGCGTGGGCGAGCCGTGGAACGCGCGCGCGATATTCGACGGGATCGGGTTCACGGTGGCCACCAGCCAGGACATCTGGAAGGACCACCCGGAGAAGGTGCTCGGCGCCTCGCTCGAGTTCGTGAAGAAGTATCCGAACACCGCGCGCGCCATGACCGCGGCCGTGCTCGAGGCCTCGAAGTACATCGACACCCTGGCCAATCGGCCAAAGGTGTCGCGGGTGATCGCCGCCAAGTCGTACGTCAACACCGACATCAGCGTGATCGAGGGGCGCATGAAGGGCGAATACGAGAACGGCCTCGGCCGGAAGTGGAAGGATCCCAACTACATGAAGTTCTACAACGACGGCAAGGTGAACTTTCCCTATCTCTCGGACGGCATGTGGTTCCTCACCCAGCACAAGCGCTGGGGCCTGCTCAAGGAGGACGTGGACTACCTCGCGGTGGCGAAGTCGGTCAACCAGATCGAGCTCTACAAGCAGGCCGCGGCCGCCGCCAAGGTGCCGGTGCCGGCGAGCCTCATGCGCAGCGCCAAGTTGATCGATGGCGTGGTGTGGAACGGAACCAACCCCCAGGCCTACGCCGCGGGATTCCAGGTCAAGGTCTGACGGAGGCAAACCATGGGCGTCGTGGCAATCAAGAAGAGATCGGCAGCCAAGCCGGGCGCGGACCCAAGTCCCGCCGCCGTCATCCCGCCGGCAC
>Ga0214471_10005002_pt1 | contig 10222 bp, 7 predicted proteins | sample RVTome_5_FD_207665 | JGI IMG/M metagenome (GOLD analysis project Ga0214471, IMG submission 207665) | Soil microbial communities from uranium-contaminated site in the Upper Colorado River Basin, Wyoming, United States - RVT142D155 | ecosystem: Environmental > Terrestrial > Soil > Contaminated >... | reverse complement strand
ACCCGAATTTCGGCAGCGTCTCTTTGATCGAGCCTGCCGGGCTGGCGAATTACCATTCGCTGCAGTTGACCGCGGAGCGCCGCTTCGCCCGCGGCTTCTCGCTGTTGACCAACTACACCTTCGGCAAGGCGATCGACAACAACCTGAACTCGGCCAACAAGGCGACCGGCACCTCGGTGACCGACCCTTTGAACCAGCGTTACGATCGGGGCCCGGCCGACTTTGATATCAGCCACGTCTTCAACCTGTCGGGAATTTTGCAGATCCCCGGCCAATACCAGAACGCCGTCGCGCGGTCGGTGCTGGGAGGCTGGAGTCTGACGACGATTCTCGCCGTCAACAGCGGCTTCCCCTTTACGGTGCTGAGCGGACAGGACAACGCCCGCAACGGCCAGGGCGGCCAGCGCGCCGAGATGATCGGCAACCCCGACCTGGGCGACCGGCCCCGCGGCGAGGTGGTTCAGGAGTACCTGTCCAAGGCCGCCTTCGTGGCCAACGCTCTGGGCACGTACGGGACCTTGGGACGCAACAGTTTCCGGGGGCCGGGCGAGGTCAATCTCGACTTCGGTCTGCACAAGGATTTTCCGATTCGGGAGATGCTGAAGATGCAGTTCCGCTTCGAAGCCTTCAATGCGCTCAACCGCGTCAATCTCAACGACCCCAACACGTCGGTGACGAATTCGAATTTCATGCGAATCACGTCGGCGGGATCGCCGCGAATCCTGCAGTTCGCTTTGCGTTTGAACTGGTAGGAACCACCACCAACCTACAGCTGTTGCTGGAAGGGCCGGGCGATTCGTCGCCCGGCCTTGCTTTCCGCCAACCATCCAGCCCATTCAGCCCGCGGGCTTTCGAAGCTGTCAAGAAATCGGAACCGTCAACTGCAAGGCATGAGCGGTCACTCAGAGCCGCAAGCGTGAGCTTGCGCTGGGTGTCGGGCGGTGACACGGCGGTGTGAATGGGTATGGAAGGCGTGGGGCAGTCCTGGGCGTGGGGCGGCTCTGAGTGGCTGGTCGAAATCTTTCGTTGGCCGGCCAGGGTTCGTGCGGCGTCGGCCCGCAGGCTTCCGCCTGCGGCCCTGTTTTTCATGGGGCGAGATCTGCGCGTCGATGGAACGGGTTCCAGCTAATTCCCCTGTTGGACCCATTCCTCGCTGACCTCGACGTGCTTGATGGTCTTTAGGTTGTAGCTATAGGTAGCGTGCAGGCCCCCATCTTTGGCCTGAACGAGCGAGGGATAGTCGAACCGCCCGCCGGACGTGTTTTCGAGGTAGCGCTTCCAGGGCCAGGTCTTCCCCTCGTCAGGGGAAATCGAAACCGCCAGCCGGTAACGCGGGCTCTCTTCGAGGTCGTTGTAGATCATCGCCAGGTGGCCGTTGCGCAGCATCACGGCTTCGATGCCGCTGCCGGGATTGGGCAACTCGGTCGCCGTGACTTCAGACCACGTCATCCCACCGTCGGCCGATTCACTGCGCTGGATGCGGTGGCTGCGTCCGGCCGAGCGGAAGAAAGCCGCCAGCTTGCCGCTCTGCAAGCGAACGACCGAGGGCTGCGTGATTCCGACGCCGGGCACCGCGTTGCTGATAGTCCAGGTCTGGCCGCCATCGCGCGTCAACGCCATCGCGGCGACGTTGAAATTTTCGTTCGAGAACGGTACCAGCACCGTGCCATCGGGAAACGCCAGCGGGTGGGCGCGCGGCATCCATCCCAGACGGCGGGCGAATGGATCCGAGAGCCGCTGCAGCATCGCCTCGGCCCGGTGCTCGTTGGAGTTGTTGCTGTCGGCGCCGCTGCGCAACTGGTCGGCGTGACGCGCCACCACTTCGTCGAGGCCGCGGGGGTGAACGATCAACACGCTCTCGCGGTCCCAGCGCGGCGGCCCCGGCTTCTGGTAATCGGACGACACCTTGTACCACAGCAAACCGCTGCCCCAGGTCTGGAGCGGCACGCCGATCAGCGACGGATGGACCAGCCACAATCGCTGGTTCGCATCGACCAGTAGCGTCGGATTGTTGTCGGAGACGCCGTAGGTGTCCGACATGACGAAGGGCTTCTCCCACGAATCGCGCCCGCTGAGCAGCCGCGCGCCCCCGATCCGCGTATTGTCCGCCTTGTCGGCATCGAGGCGGTAGTAGTATTCCTCGCGGTCGGGGCCGTTCTCATACCAGACGGCGAGCAGGTCGCCGTTGGGGCACTCGACGATCGAAGACGCGTGCACGTGCCCGTGACTTTCCACTTCGGGATTGAAGATCAGCCGCTCTTTGTGGACAGGCCCGGCAGCCGAGACGGTGAGACAAAAAGCGAGAGCCCAGCCCAGGCACGATGTTTTTCGCAGCAAAGCAGTGTGCAGATTCATGGGAATTGTCGCGGGCGTCGGGCGCAATGAACACGGCAGGCTCGCCGCCGCGCTCGCTCGGATGATGTTCAAGCAACCCTGGCCCTGCTGGAGCCTGCTGCTCACAGCTCGCCCTTGCGAAACTGCTCAGCCAGATAGTCGCTCGCCCGCCAGGCGATCGCCAGCATCGTCAGCGTCGGGTTCTGGCAGCCGGAGCTGGGCCAGCACGAAGCGTCGACCACGAACAGGTTCTTGGCGTCATGCGCCTGGTTGTAAGCGTTCAGCACGTTCGTTTTCGGATCGTGCCCCATGCGGGCGGTGCCCATTTCGTGATTGATCGTGCCGGGCGTGCTCAGCGAGTCGCGCGCCGACAGGATCTCGACTTTGGCCGTGTGCATCAGCTCCATCATGCTGTCGAAAGCATGCTTGCGGATCTTCTCGTCGTTTTCGGTTCGCTTGTAGTGGATGTGCAGCGCCGGAATGCCCCAATGATCCACCAGATTCTTGTCGATTTCGACAGAGCTGTCATAGACCGGCAAGGGCTCGCCGCGCGCATAGACGTTCACCATGGCCGGATGCAGCGCCTTGATCCTGCGCTTGTAGGCGGCGCCGAAGCCGTCGAAGTCCAGGGCGTGGCCGGGAAACGAGCCGGCGCCGCCTTTCACCATGATGCCGTAGCCGCGGATGAAATCCCGATTCTTGCTGTCGACGTTTTGAAAGCGCGGAATGTAGGAGCCGTTGGATTTGCCGTCTTCGTTGAGGATTTTCCCGCCCACCAGGTCCTGCAGGGCGCCTTCGATGTTTCCCACGCTGATGTGGTCGGTGAGATAGTGCCCCAGCACGCCGCTCGAATTGGCGAGCCCGTTGGGATGCTGCCGCGAGGTCGAGTTCAGCATGATGCGCGTCGACTCGAGAGTAGACCCGGCCAGCACCACGACCTTGGCGAACGCCTCGCGATAGTCCTTGCTGAGCCGGTCGTGGTACCCGACGCCTTTGGGCCGCCCTTCCCCATCGACCAGCACGTGGCGGACGACCGAATCGGTTTGCAGCGTCAGGTTGCCGGTAGCGAGCGCATCGGGTAGCGTCACCGCCACGGTGGAAAAGAAAGCGCCGACGTCGCAACCCGAGCCGCAACTGCCGCAGTAGTGGCAGGCGGGGCGGCCGCGGTGGGCGCGGCTCAACTGCGCGGTGCGCAGCGCGGTGAGATGCCAGCCCATCTTCCGCGCCGCCTTCTTCATCAGGTGCTCGTAGCAGTTGAAGGCGAACGGCGGAAGGAACTTGCCGTCGGGAATCTGCGGCAGGCCTTCGGTCATGCCCTGCACGCCGACGTATTCCTCGGCTTTGTCGTAATAAGGTTCCAGGTCGCGGTAGGTAAACGGCCAGTCGACGCCGTAGCCGTCGATCGAAGCGCCCTTGAAGTCGTATTCGGCGAGCCGCAGCGATTGGCGGCCCCAGTGCAGCGTTCGTCCGCCGAGAATGCGCGAATGCGACCACGCCCAGGGATTGCCTTTGGGAAACGAGTAAGGGTGCTGATCGTTCTCGGCGTGATAGCCGACAAAAGGCGTGCGCTCCGAGGCGGCCGGGCGGCCCACCCGCCGCGCCTTCGACGGGCTGCCCGCGCCCCGGAACGGAAAATCATAGGGCATCGAATGGGTGAGAAAGTCGGCGCTGCTGATCGACGGCCCGCTTTCGAGCAGCAGCGTCTTCATGCCCTTTTCGGCCAGAACTTTCGCCGCCATCCCGCCGGTCGCGCCGGTCCCTACAATGGCTGCGTCGTAGAGGGTTGTCGCCATGATGGAGGATAAAGCTCCCGTCGGGTTTCAGTCGCTGCTGCCATGGTGTCCTGGATGAGGGCATCCTTGCCACTCGGCCAGCGGTGTCTTGCCCTCATACTCCAGCTCTTCGTGGATACCGATCTTCGATGTGTAGTATCCCGACACGGTTCTGCGTCGGATGTCGAGAAAGAACGGGCGACCGTCTTTGTCTTCGGGCTGGATGCTGCCGCCGTCGGACAGGCGTGTCAGCATCTCGACCTGCTGCTCGCCGCTCAGACGGAGAAAATCTTCTTGGAAGAGCTCGTTGCTGCGGCGGTTGATCCAGGTCAGGCCGTTCAGGAAGTTTTCCTGGGTGCGGGTCGTCTCGTCGCTGAGCACCAGATCGATATACTCGTTGACCTTCGCCGCGCGCGCGCCGGGGGTGTCGGTTTCCGGCAGGATCAACTCGGCGAGCGTCGTTACGAGCTCGTTCTGTTCTGCGCTGAAGAATTTCGGCTGCCACGGGGAAGTCCCAACGGCACCCGCGGCGGAAGCGGCGTGATGCTGCGGAGCCGCGGACGACGCCGGCCCTAACACGACCAGCGCCGCCGAGCCGGCCGCGGCCTTGATCATCTCTCTGCGATCGATGCTTCCGGGCTTGGTCATCGCTGCGGTTTTTCGCCTCCGTTGAGTCCGCGGAATACAGCCGCTCAATCCGTGGCGACGCCCTCAGAGTTGGACCCAGGGAGCCGCGGACGGGCCGACCATGCGAAACATATTTCACAATTATAGACCCGTTGTCAATTTCTGCTACGGGCGGCTGCATCGCATGTTCCCTGAGGCAGCGGAGCGCCGGCAACGAGCCAGAACGGTCGCAGAGGGTCACGATCGCCAATGCTGCTGCCCTGCAAATCTCGCTATAGTTTGAGCAAACCCGGCAGCCCTCGGGCTTCCGGGGCGGCAAGACACGCCGGTTGCATGGGATTCAAAAATGAAATACTATTTCAAAAACGTAGGTCCATGCGGCCTCAAGCGCTCCTGCCGGCGACGGATCCGTCGAAAAGGCGCGGCTGCCCCAGCGTGGGCAGGGAAGCCAGGCAGGGGCGCAACCTTGTGGAAGGACGGATTCATGACCCCTAGGATCCAAACGGGTTTGGCCTCTCGTTGGCTGGTTGTTGTTGCTCTGCTGGCGCTGGGCTCGACGGGCACGGCGCCCGCAGCCCCGCCAGCCGTGATCGACCATAGCCGCATTTTTGACAAGACGGGGACCTCCGGGGCGTGGCCGGCCAACTATGCTATCTGGTCCTGGGGCGAGGAAATTCTCTGCGGCTTCGGGGTTGCCGAAGTGGATCCAAAAACGGGGCGCTCGGGCGACCGCGAGACCCGCCTGGCGCGCAGCCTCGACGGTGGGCGGACGTGGAGCGTTGAATCGCCGCCGGAATTGCTGGCGCCCGAGCACGGCGGAAAGGAGCCCGCGAAACTCGACCAGCCGATGGATTTCAGCGGCCCCGGCTTCGTGATGCTGCTGACTCATCGACGCGACCATACCGGCGCGTCGCGTTTTTGGCATTCCTCCGATCGCGGCAAGACGTTTAGCGGCCCCTACCAGTTCCCGATGCTGGGTTTCCCGGGAATCGAAGCCCGCACCGAATACATCGTGGAAGGCCCTCGGCAGGCGACGCTGTTTCAGACGGCGTTCAAGAGCGATGGCAAGGAAGGCTGGCCCTTTGTTGCCCGCACCACCGACGGCGGCCTCACCTGGAAGGTCGTTGGCAACATCGGCCCCGAACCCACCGGCTTTGCGATCATGCCTTCCACGGTCCAGTTGGCCGCGGATCGGTTGATCACCGCCCTGCGCGTGCGCGAACCTGTGGGCAAGAGCTGGATCGATGTCTACACTTCCGACGACAATGGAGCCGCCTGGAAATACGCCAGCCGTCCCGTGGGCGATACGGGTACCGGAAACCCGGCGAGCCTCATCCGCCTCAATGACGGCCGGCTTTGCCTGACCTGGGGCCAACGCCGCAAGCCCTTCAGCATCCGCGCCATTTTCAGCGATGACGAAGGGAAGAGTTGGCATGGCGAGTTCGTGATTCATGAAGGAGGGGTGAATCCGGATCTGGGCTATCCTCGAACCGTGCAGCGTCCCGACGGCAATCTCGTGACGGTGTTCTACTTCAATCAGGCCAACCGCAACGAGCGGTTCCTTGCCCGCACGATCTGGAGTCCTCGTTCGAAATGAAGGCCGCAACAAGCGCGTTTCCGCTCGTGGAGAAGCGTCGCGCGGCCCACGGCTCTCCTGGGACAGCAGGTACCTCATTGGGATCGACCAACCCCCAAAACTTCGATGAGCTGCAGTGCGCGGGGGACCTACTGCGCCGTGCGGTCCTTTCGGTCGCCCGTAAACCAACGGGCAACCCGCAGAGCCTCGATGCTCCGAGCTACACGCTGCCGCTCATCGAGCACGATTACCCCGCAATGACCGCAGCGATGTGGAACGAGTCCTACCGGGCGTTTGGGATCGAAGCCCAAAACATCATGCTGGTGGGAAGTTCGCGGCACTCCGGCGAGATTCTGGGAGCGCTGCGGCGAGACCCGAAATATCTCGGCGGCGGGGCCGGCGTCGGATTCAAAGATGCGGTGGTCCGGCATCTCGATGACCTCGATGCAATGGCCGAGACCGTCGGATCGGTCAACTTCGTCGTGAAGACTCGACAGGGAAAGCTGCGCGGATACAATACCGACGGCGCCGGCTATGCGAGGGGCCTCGAGGAAGTTCTCGCGCGGAGACAACAGGACTTGCAGGACAAACGAATCGTGATGCTGGGCGCGGGTGGAACCGCGAGTTCGGTAGCCTTCGCCCTCGCCGAACGCGGCGCCCGGCTGGTGATCACCAACCGAACACGCGCCCGGGCGGAGGAGCTTGCCGGAAGGGTCAACCGGCATTTCCGCTGCCAGGCCGCCGGCTTCGCGGCCGAGACCGAACTCCTTGAGCATCTCGCCGCCGCAGATGCGGTGGTCAACGTTTCGACCAAGGGATCCTCGGGCAGTCTCGAAGCATACTCGGCCCTGGCGCCTGCCGAGCTGCCGGCAACTCCCCGCAATCTCCAGGCGAACCTCGACGCGGCGGATCGGTTGATGGCTCTCATCCCGAAGCACGCCGTGCTCAGCGATGTCGTGCTTGGCGACAGCGTCACGCCGTTTCTACGCGCCGCGCGGGCGCGCGGGTTCCTCACGATGGATGGAGTGCCGATGGTCGTCAATCAAGCGGTCGAGGCGTTTTGGATTCTGCACGGTGACCCGCTTGCGGCCAAGGAAATCCCCAAAGGCCGAGTGGCCGAAGTCATGAGCCGCGCTGCCTCAGCAGCCCGCAGTGCCCCGCGGGGAGACGCGGCATGAAAGCCAAAGCGCGATCCGGCGCCGACGCTGAGTTCATCTTTACGAAAGCTCCGTTCGCGTCGTGCCATGCCTCGACCATCGTTGAGCTGCGCGACGGGAATCTGATGTCGGCCTGGTTCGCGGGCTCGGCCGAAGGCAACCCAGACGTGGCCATCTGGGGTTCGCGGCGCGTGCGCAGCGGATGGTCCGCTCCCGTCGAGCTGGTGCGGGAACCGGACGTCGCCTGCTTCAACCCAGTCCTGTTTCATGCCGCTGACGGCCGGCTCTGGCTCTACTACAAATTCGGCGGCCACCCGGTCAGTTGGACCGCCGGGCGCCTCTCAAGCGGCGACGCAGGCAAAACCTGGTCGTCCGTCGAGCATCTTCCCGCGGGACTCTACGGCCCCGTGCGCACCAAGCCGCTGCTGATGGAAGACGGCGCCATCGTCAGCGGAACCTCGGTGGAGACTTATCGCTCCTGGGCCTGCTGGATCGAGCGCAGCACCGATGGCGGCGAAACCTGGACCAAGTCGGGACCGATTACAGTTCGCGGCGACGGGCGCGCGCCTGTCGCCGGCCACGAGCCGCCGGAAGTTCCCGGCTCGCATGAATGGAAGCACACGAAAGGCATCATCCAGCCCTCGGTCGTGTCCCTGGGCGGGCCGTGGTTGCGGCTTTACGCGCGCTCGACCGCCCGCACCGGACGCGTTTGTGTCGCGGATTCTTCCGACGCCGGCGTGACCTGGACGCAGGCGCGTCCGATCGAGGTGCCGAACCCCAACTCGGGCATCGACGCCGTAGCGTTGCGCGACGGCCGCGTGGTTCTGATCTACAACCACGCCGAGAGCGGCCGAACGCCGTTGAATCTCGCGGTCAGCGAAGACGGAGAACACTTCCGCATGTTCCACGCGCTGGAAGACGAGCCCGGCGAGTTTTCCTACCCCGCCATCGTTCAGGGCGGCGCGGGCGATCTCCACATTACCTATACCTGGAACCGGCGCCGAATGCGGTACGTGCGCTTTCCGTTGGCGGCCATCCCGAAGGGAAGCGCATGACGGGAATTCCCGCATGCCCGGCGCGCCGCGGCATCGATCGGTGCGGCCGCTCCAACAAAACAGCGGGATCCAGCGCGTTCCCGGAGCGCGGAGAGGAACGCAGCCGGTGACCGAAAGGCAAACGATTGCGCGGGTTCCGCTCAAGCAGTGGATCGTCATCTTCCTGCTGTTCCTCGCCGCCTGCCTCAACTACATTGACCGCGGCAGCCTGTCGGTCGGGGCCCCGGAAATTGCGACGGAGCTGTCGCTTTCGCCCGTCGATCTCGGCCTGCTGTTCTCGGCGTTTTTCTGGACCTACACCGGGTTCATGGTCGTGGCGGGTTGGCTAGCGGACCGCTATCCGGTGAGGTGGGTGTTCGGAATCGGCTTCCTGCTCTGGTCGGCTGCTACGTTTGCGTCCGGTTTCGCCACGAGCATGTCGGCGCTGCTGGTGCTGCGGCTGATCCTGGGCGCCGGAGAAACCGTCACTTTTCCTGTTTTCTCGAAAATCATCGCCGCCGGATTCCCGCCCGACAGGCGCGCACTGCCAAACTCTTTGCTCGACGCGGGAACCAAGCTCGGCCCGGCAATCGGAACCCTGGCCGGCGCTCTGCTAATGGCCCGCTACGGCTGGCGGATCATGTTCTTCGCGCTGGGAATCGGCAGCCTGCTGTGGCTCGTTCCCTGGCTGATCTTTGCGCCGCGCCCGCAGCCGTCGGGCCCCGCCGCCCGCCTCCCATCGCCCAGCCTGCTCGCGATCGTCCGCCGGCGCGACGCCTGGGGCACGTTCATCGGCAGTTTCTGCTACGCCTACGGCTTCTATTTCCTGCTGACCTGGCTGCCCACCTATCTGGTCAACGAAAGAAACCTTTCGCTCCAGATGATGGGGGTGCTCGGATCGATTCCGTTCTGGAGCAGCGCGGTCGCCGCCGTCGCCGCCGGCTGGGCTTCCGACGCCTGGATCCGGCGCGGCGCGTCGGCCACGCTGGTGAGAAAGACATTCGTCATGGGCGGCCTGCTGCTGTCGATCGCGATGCTGCCGGCCGCGCTGGTTTCGACGGTGGGCTGGTCGATCGCGTCCCTCACGGTGGCCTACGTGGCGTTCGGAATCTACGCCTCGAACCTGTGGGCCATCTCGCAGACCCTGGCCGGCGCCGAAGCCGCCGGAAAATGGACCGGCATTCAGAACACGATCAATAGCCTCGCGGGCGTGATTGCGCCCATCGTGACCGGCTTCATTGTGCAAAACACAGGGAGTTATTACTGGGCATTTCTTTCTCCGGCGATCCTGGCGATGGTCGGGGCTGCGAGCTACGTGGTGCTGGTCGGCCCGATCGAGCCCATCGACTGGAGCGCCGCCAGGGTAGTCCCCACTGGGATAGCCCCTCCCGGCCGCCCAGCCGGCGGCGGTGCGGGTCAGTGACGCAGTTTGGCGCGTGCGGGGCGGCATGGGTTCCGCATCGAGCGTTGGATCCAAGGCGCTCCAGCGCCCCGTTCGTAGGAGCGACCATTTTCCTATTCCCTCCTGTTTCCCGAACTATCGTAAGATGGAATAAGATTGAAAGTTTTGAAACACAGGCTAAAAGCTCTGCGCAGTGCTAAAGGAGAGGTGACCTTGCCACGAGCCAATCTCGCGTCAACCAGAAACGGAAGGTCCCGGAAGGCCAACAAAGACCGCTATTTTTCACGGGCTGTCGGGAAGGCTCTCGATGTGCTCGAGTA
>Ga0214471_10005001_pt1 | contig 10222 bp, 7 predicted proteins | sample RVTome_5_FD_207665 | JGI IMG/M metagenome (GOLD analysis project Ga0214471, IMG submission 207665) | Soil microbial communities from uranium-contaminated site in the Upper Colorado River Basin, Wyoming, United States - RVT142D155 | ecosystem: Environmental > Terrestrial > Soil > Contaminated >... | reverse complement strand
ATGCCGTTGGTGGTGAGCTTCTGGCTGCGGCAGGCATTCGTGCTCCTTGATGCCTTCTACGCGGGCCAATTGACGGGACTCGAGGACGCGAGCCAGGCCGCCATCGGTCTCACTGCGCCGTTCGACTTCTTGATGATCGCATTCTGGGTCGGCACTTCGAACGCGCTGACTTCGAGGATGGGAGCGGCGATGGGGGCGGGCCAAGGCGAGCGGATCGAGCAGCTCAAACGCGCGACTTCGCGGATCATCGCGTTCCTTGTGGTCTTGTTCCTGCTGATCGCCGTGGCGATCTGGTTCTTCGCCGAGCGGACCGCTCTCGCGCCCGACACTGCGCGCCAGTTCAAGATCTACGCAACCGTGCTTCTCGCCGGTTCGGCGTTCACGTCCTTCTGGTCGATCCTGCCGGACTCGATCGTCAAGGCGCACCACGACACGCGCACCACCATGTGGGCTGGCCTGCTCTCGGGCGGCACCAACGCGGTCTTCAACACCGTGTTCGTGTTCGTCTTCCACTGGGGCATCTTCGGCATCGCCTTGTCCACGGTGATCGGCCGCCTTGCCGGGCTGGTGTATGCCCAGGCGCGCGCGAATGCGCACGAACGCCGCCGCCTCGCGGCCGCGAGCGACAACACGCCCGGAACCTTCGAGCGGCCGTTGCTGGTCCTCCTCACGCTCGCCGTGCCCTCGGCGATCACGTTCGTGCTGATGGCGCTCGAAACCTTCGCGGTCAATCAGATCCTGCTGGGTCAGCCCGACTCGACGCCGCTCCTGGCGGCCTGGTCCGTCTTCGATCGCATCATGCGATTCTTGGCGATGCCCTTGATCGCCGTGGGCGTCGCGACGCTGCCTCTCGTCGCCCGACTCTGGGGACGTCAAGATCACTCGGGAATCCGCCGGGAGCTCCGCACCGCGATGCTGGCGAGCTTGGGTTACGTGCTCGTGGTGGTTCTCCCGGCGGCCTTGTTCCTCGGCCCGCCGATCGCGCGCCAGTGGACAGGCAGCGAAGTCACGCTGCAACTCGCCGTACAGACACTGCCATTCGTGCCCGCGGCGGTGCTGGCGATGGCCCCGCTCTTCGTGCTGCGCTCGGCCTTCGAAGGCATGCAGCGTCCCCGTCCGGGCCTGTTCTTCGCCGTGGTGCGCTCGCTCGTCCTGGTGGTGCCCTTGGTCTGGCTCGCGGCGCGTTTCGGCGAGGACTTCGGCATGAGCACGGTGCAGGCCGTATGCGCGGCCTACCTCGTCGGCGTGGGAATCGCTTCAGCGGGCATGCATTCCTGGATGTTCCGCGACCTCAAACGGGCCTCCTTGGCAAGCCGGACGGTCTAGCCGGAAGCTCGGGGCCGAAACGCGCAAACACGTAGACCCAGTACGGGTCGAGCAGGAACCGGCGCGCCGCGCGGGCGAGCGGCCGCCAGCCGTGGGCCGCGAAAGCTCGTTCGACCGTCCGGTGGCGCCGCCGCGCTCCGCCGCCCCACGGCGGCAAGACGTGCCGGCAACCGATCACCACGTAGCGCTCTGCAACGCCGCAAAGCTGTCCGCAACGGGTCTCGAACGCCTCTGCGGAACCGAGGGGGAATGGTTCGGGCGCGATCGCAGCGAGGAACTCGCCCGGCGCGAAGGGCAGGTCCGCGCCACGGTGTTCGACCACCGAGTCGCCGCGCGAAGCGGCGAGAGAGCGGGCCGCGGGCGCGTCGTCCAGGCACAGAACCCGACCGCCGGCCGGCACCGCGCGCAAGGCGCGGTGCAGTGCCGGCAGGTGATCCAAGTCCGTGCCCGCGAACCGGCCGGGACTAGTCGCCGTTCTCGTCGCCGGAAGTCGTCGCGGCGGCGGGTTCCGGGGACGGCGGGTCGGTGGAGGGTTCCGGAGTGAAGACCAATTCTTCGCTGCCCTCGACGTGGTTGATCCCGATCAGCGAATTGGTCGGCAGGTTGCCTCGCAGCAGCTCGTCGGCCATCGGGTCTTCGATCAAGCGCTCGATGGTGCGCCGCAGCGGCCGCGCGCCGTACTCGGGGTTGTAGCCACGGTTGATGATGTAGTCCCGCGCGCTGTCGCTCAGGTGCAGCACCAAATTGCGGTCCTTCAGCCGGCTCTCGACCTTGCTCATCTCGAGGTCGATGATCGAGTACAGGTCCTCGCGCCGCAGCGGGTTGAAGATCACGATGTCGTCGAGGCGGTTGAGGAATTCCGGGCGGAAGAAGCGCTGCACTTCGTCCATGATTCCGGCGCGGACCCTGTCCATGGTCTGGGCCTCGGTAACCGAGAAGCCGAGTCCGCCACCCTCGCGCATCAAGTGTGCCCCGATGTTGGAGGTCATGATGATGATCGTGTTCCGGAAGTCGATGTTGCGGCCGAAAGAGTCGGTCAGGCGACCTTCTTCCATGATCTGCAGCAGCATGTTGAAGACGTCCGGGTGCGCCTTTTCGATCTCGTCGAAGAGGATCACGGAGTAGGGCCGGCGGCGCACCTTCTCGGTGAGCTGACCGCCTTCGTCGTAGCCGACGTATCCCGGGGGCGAACCGACCAGGCGGCTCGCGTTGTGCTTCTCCATGTACTCGCTCATGTCGACGGTGATGAGCGCTTCCTCATTGCCGAACATGAACTTGGCGAGCTGCTTGGAGAGCCAGGTCTTGCCCACGCCCGACGGGCCCAGGAACATGAAAGTCCCGGTCGGACGGTTGGGGTCCTTGAGGCCCGAACGCGACCGCCGCACGGCCTTGCTGATCGCCTTCAGCGCGGCATCCTGGCGGATCACCGTGAGCTCGAGCTCGGCTTCCATCTGCAAGAGACGCTCGGCTTCGGCCTTCTCCAAGCGGGTCACCGGGATGCCCGTCATCTTGGAGATGGTCTCGGCGATGATCTCTTCGTCGACGACGGCCTGTTCCTTCTCCGCGGACTCGGAATTGCGCCATTCCTGGAGCACTGCTTCGCGCTTGCGGCGCAACTGGTAGGCCTCGTCGCGCTTGCGCGCTGCGGCCTCGAAGTCCTGGTTCTGGACCGACTCTTCCTTGGCCTTCTCGAACGAGGTGATCTGGCGGTCGAGCTCGCGCAGGTCCGGCGGCGGATTCATGGTGCGCAAGCGCAGGCGCGCGCCGGCTTCGTCGATCACGTCGATCGCCTTGTCCGGCAAGAAGCGGCCATTGATGAACTTGATGCTCATGTCGACCGCGGCCTCGAGCGCGCCGTCGGTGAAACGCACCTTGTGGTGGGCTTCGTAGCGCTCGCGCAGGCCGATCAGGATCGCGATCGTGTCGTCGCGGTTGGGCGGCTCGACGATCACCGACTGGAAGCGGCGTTCGAGCGCGCCGTCTTTCTCGATGTGCTTGCGGTACTCGTCGAGAGTGGTGGCCCCGATGCACTGGATCTCGCCGCGGGACAATGCGGGTTTGAGGACGTTGGAGGCGTCGATGGCGCCCTCCGCACCGCCCGCGCCGACGAGCGTGTGCAGCTCGTCGATGAACAAGATCACGTTCTTCGCGCGCCGGACTTCGGTCATGACGGCCTTGATCCGCTCCTCGAATTGACCGCGGTACTTGGTGCCGGCGACCATCATGGCGAGGTCGAGCACCACCATGCGGCGGTCGCGGAGGACTTCCGGCACGGTGCCAGCGATGATTGCCTGGGCCAGGCCTTCGACGATGGCGGTCTTGCCGACGCCCGGTTCGCCGAGGAGCACCGGGTTGTTCTTGGTGCGGCGCGAAAGCACCTGCACCACGCGCTCGATCTCGTCGGCGCGGCCGATCACCGGGTCGAGCTCGTTCTTGCGAGCCATTTCGGTCAGGTCGCGGCCGAACGCGTCGAGGGCGGGGGTCTTGGACTTGCCCTGAGTTGCCGGCGCCGGCTCGACGCTGGTTTCTTCGTCGACCTCTTCTTCTTCGTCTTCGCTCACCGGGCCGCCGAGGAATTCGATGACTTCCTGGCGCACTTCGTCGAGCTTGACTCCGAGCTTCTGCAGCACGTGGGCCGCGATGCCTTCCTTTTCACGCAGCAGCGCGAGGAGCAGGTGCTCGGTGCCGATGTAGTTGTGGCCGAGGTTGTTGGCCTCTTCCAGCGCGAGTTCGACGACCTTCTTCGCGCGCGGCGTAAAGGGGATCTGCACCGAGGGCTCGACCGCCGGGCCGGCCTTGACGATCATCTCCACCTCGCGGCGGATCTTCTCGAGGTCGATGTTCATCGTCCTGAGCACGTTGGCGGCGACGCCCTGGCCTTCCTGGATCAAGCCCAGGAGGATGTGCTCGGTACCGATGTACTCGTGGTGGAACCGTTGCGCCTCGCGGCGCGCGAATCCCATGACTTTCCTGGCTCGTTCGGTGAAGCGGTCAAACATGAATTTGGTTTCGAAGCAGCGCCTCCGCGGCACCAATACTCATTATCGGGCTTCGGAGTCGGTCATTATTAGCTATTCCGAGCCTTCCACGGCCTTCAGAGTGGCCTCGAGACCTTGAATCTGGTCTCGTAGCCTTGCAGCGGTCTCGTAGTCCTCGCGGCTGACCGCGTCGGTCATTTCGCGCGAGAGGCGCGCCAGGTCCGCTTCTTCCGGGCCAGCGGGATGCTCGGTCGCACCATGGAGGCGTTCGAGGAGGTCCTCGACGAAGTTTCCGAAGATTTCGTAGTCCTTCGGACAGCCGAAGCGGCTGGTTTGGCGGAAATCCCTCAAGGTCCAGCCGCAATCCGGACAGGCGGCCTCTTTCTCTGCGGGTACGCCCATGGAACCCTTGAGCAGGGCCTTGCCCAACATGCTGACCATCTGAGGAAAGGAATGCACTTGCGAGCCGACCGGGATGCCGGCGGCTTTCGCGCATGGCGGGCAAAGGTGCAACTCACGAATCTCCCGGTCGTCCGGGCCCGTTCCGGAACCCGGATAGTCGACCTCGATCTGGTGCACCTTGGCGGCGTGCTTCTGGCAGGATTGGCATTGCATCGGCATCACTGACTAGGCTCCTGCCCCGCCCGCGTCACGGTAGTCCTATCGGCAGCGGTGCCCGCATTTGCGCAGATTTCCCGGAACAAGCCCGCGCGTTCGCGGAAGTTGCGGAATTCGTCGTAGCTCGAGAACGAAGGAGAGAAGAGCAGGGTCTCTCCTGGGCGGAGGCCCGCGACCGCCGCTTCGATCGCTGACCGGCATCCAGAATGGTGTACGGCGCCGGCTGCGCGGCCGCCCAAGACCTGGAAAAGACGCGCGCCGCCCGCGCCGAAGAGGTGCAGGGCACGACAGTTCCGCGCGACCGCAGCGAGCGCCTCGAGGCCGAGTCCCTTGTCCTTGCCTCCGGCCAGGAGAACCACGGGGCCCTGAATCCAGGTCAGGGCGGCGGTGGTCGGATCGGGATGCGTAGCGACTCCGTTGTCCACGAACTTCAGACCTGCCGGGGACGGAATCGGTTCCATCCGGTGCGGCAGACCGGGGAAACTCCGAAGTCTCGCCGCCACGACCTCGGTGGCGAGACCGAGCGCCCTGGCTCCGGCCACCGCCGCCACGGCGGAGGCCGCGCGGTAGGGCTCAGGAAAGGGGAGGGCGGTGGCATCGGCCAACTCCCGCACTCGGCCCGCGTGGCGTTCGCGCAAGACCCCCCCTGCCAGCTCCCAGCCGTCGCGGCCGGGAGGGAGCGGGGCTGCCGAGAACCAGGCGATGCGTCCCCGGGCATGCCCGACCCAGTCTTCGGCCGCGGCGTCGCCCGCGGGAAGCACGACCAGGCCCTCGGTGTCCTGGCTCGCGAGGATTCGCCGTTTGGCGAGATGGTATTGGGAAAGGTCGCCGTGCCGGTCGAGGTGATCGGCACCCAGGCCGGTCAGCAAGGCGACGTGCGGCCAGCCCGGCGGCGCTTGCAGGCGCTCGGTCTGGAACGAGGAGAGTTCCAGCACCAGTCGTCCGAGCGGGCCGAGCTCGCCGACGCGCTCGAATACCGATCCGCCGAGATTGCCTGCCAGCACGGAACCTGGAAAGGCCCGCTCCAGCAGGTGATGCGCGAGCGCTGCGCAACTCGACTTGCCGTGCGTGCCGGTGACGGCGAGCGCTGGCCACCGGGCGGCGCGCTCGATGCCGAGTTCGGCGTCACTGGTGACGATGCAGCCGCGCTGACGGGCGAAATCGAGCCAGGGCGAGGTCGACGGCACCGCCGGGTTCACCACCACGAGGGGGGCCGACGCGAACAACTCAGCGGAGTGACCGCCGAGCGCCCACTCGACCGGCAGTCCGGCGAGAGCCGCGCAGGCTTCCTGCAGTTCGCCGGCCTGGCGCAGGTCGGTCACCGTGACGCGTGCGCCCTCCCGGACGAGTTGGCGGGCGCAGCCGGCGCCGCCGCCAAAAGCGCCCAGGCCCAGGACCAGGCAGGCACGGTCGCGGAATTCCGTTCCGGAAGTCATTCTGCGCGACCCTTCGCGCGAAAAAACTGGCGGAGAGGGCGGGATTTGAACCCGCGGTCGGGAGTATTTACCCGACAACAGATTAGCAATCTGCCGCATTCGGCCACTCTGCCACCTCTCCGCCGAAACGAGCCGGAGAGTCTAGCGGGGTCCGCGCCGGCCGGCCAGCCGCGCCGCTCACAGCGGTGGCGGAGAGGGCGGGATTCGAACCCGCGGGCCCCTGCGGGCCTCCGGTTTTCAAAACCGGTCCGTTCGGCCACTCCGGCACCTCTCCATCTGTTTGCCAGCTCAGTCCGCGGGCGGTGACGCCAGGACCTTTTCGGTGGCGAAGATCGGCTTCGATGCCAGGAGCGAAAGGGCCACGGCGTCGCTCGGCCGGCAGTCGACCGCCAAGGAACCGCCTTGATGGTCGATCCGCAATTCGGCGAAGAACGTGTGCTCCTTGAGATCGTGGATCACGACCTCGCGCAGCTCGCCCCCGAGCTTCTCGAGGATGCTCTCGAGCAATTCGTGGGTCAGCGGCCTCAGGGATGGGACCTGCCGCAGCAATCGGCTGATTTCGCGGGCCTCGCCGCGGCCGATCACCATCGTCAGGACGCGCGGCGTTCGGTCGGACTCTTCGGGCAGCACTTCCTGGAGCTGGATGTACTGCTGGTCCTCGCCGTCGATGAGCAGCACCTGGCTCACACGGACCGGGATCGCGTCTTGCTCCGCCACTGACTTGCCTTGTTATCGTCCGCTGCCGACCGCTGCCGTCCGATCTGGGCGGCGGCTCGCGGCCTCCGCCGCGGTCCGCCAGCCTATCCTGGCGGTATGGCGGAGCCCTACCACGAACGCTATCGGAGCGCGCTCGGCGACCTCCACGTCTTCTTCGACGACCAAGGGGCTCTCGCCGAAATCGCCCTTCCCGGGCGCGTGGGGGTCACCGCGTCCGTCGGTCGCCGTCCGGCCGCGCAGCGCGGTCCAGCGCTGGTTCGACCAGTACCTCCGTGGCGTCCAGGAGCCTTGGCCCGGTGCTTGGAGGATCCCCGGCGAGACTCCGTTCTTCCACCGCGTCTACCGCGCCGTCCACCGGATCCCGGTCGGGCAGACCCGCAGCTACGGTGAAATCGCGCGCCAGTGCGGTTCGCCGGGCGCGGCGCGCGCGGTCGGCTCGGCGATGGCCCGCAATCCGCTTCCGCTTCTGGTGCCGTGCCACCGCGTGCTGGCCGCCGGATCGCGGATCGGCGGCTTCGGTTGCGGAGTCGCGATGAAGCGCGAACTGCTGGTGCGCGAAGCGGACGCCGCCGGGCGGCCGTATCCGATTCAGGAAACCACGCCGCCGAGCCAGCGTCCGGCGACGAACAGCGCGTAGAGCAGGAGCGCAGTACCGGCCGCAGGCGCAAGTCTGGGCTGGCGACCGCGACGGTCGTGCAGGGCCGTCAGCAGCGCCGCCGTGCCTGCACCCGCGACCAAGGCGGCGGGCAGCCCGCGCAGAGTCTCGGGAAGCCCGGCGAATGCTCCCGGCAGCCAGGCCGCAGCCACCTGCACGGCGACCAGGTGCAGGGCGAAGGCGCCGAGCAGCGTGGCCGCCAGCACGCGGGCCTCGTCCACGCGGGTCGCCGTCTTCGCGCCGTGACCGCGCCGCAGCCAGGCGCCGCCAGCCGCGCCGAGCAGGGCGACCGGCAGGACGAAGGCGAGCTGGCCCGCTTCGACGCCGAGGTTGAAGGCGATCAAGGCGACCGCCCGAGCTCCCGGCGGCAGGCCGATTTCCCCCAGGATGCCCGCAAATCCAAAGCCGTGCAGCAAGCCGAACGCGAACGCCGGGATCCAGACTCGCGCGCGAGCCGGGCCGGTGGAAGCGTGCATCCAGACGACCGCGAGCACGCTGAACGCGATACCCGGCTCGACGATGGCCGGCGAGAGAGACAACACCCCCAGAGCGGACAGCGCGAGCGTGAGGCTGTGCGCAAGGGTGAAGGCCGTGACTGCCGCGAGCAGGCTGCCGAGGCCGGCGACGCCGAGCAGCAGACCCAGCAAGAAAGCCAGGTGGTCGTGCCCGCCGAGCACGTGCCCGAATCCCAGCCGCAAATACGTGGCGAACGGTGCCTGGCGTTCCACGCTCGCCCGGCGGGCCTCGGCAGAAAGGAGATAGAGGCGCGGTTCGGCATCCAAGCCGCGCACGGTCAAATGTGCGCGGTGATCAGGATTGCCGTCCTCGAAGAACAGCTCGTAGCGCAGTTCGATCTGCTTGGCGCGTGACGCGGTCGGCAACGCGGCGCGCAAGTCGAGCCGTTCGAAGTACGGCGACGCGGCGCCGCCCAGGGCTTCCGGCAAGGCTTCGAAACGGGGTTCGGGGAAGCTCGGTCGCCATTCATTCCCGTCGACCTTCAGCCACAGCCCGCTTTCGAGGTAGGCGCGAACTTGCGGCCAGGCTTGCAGGACTTCTTCGCGCGTCAGAGCCTGGTCGCGGTCGGCGTCGACGGCGAGGCCTTCGACTTCGAGGATCGTGAGCGCCTGCGGCCGGAAACGGAGCAGCGCCGCGTCGGCCTCCACGTCGACCTCGAGGTAGGCGATCGAGAGCGGGTGCGGCGCAAGCGGCGTGCCGTCCGCCGCCGGAGGCGCGACCCAGGCGGCGAGCCCGAGGGCGAGCCGGAGGGTCCAGGCTCTGCGCTCCGCCACCGCGGTCAGTAGCGCGGTTCGGGCAGGACGGCGAGGACCCGCTCGAATACCGGCACGAGTGCGGGGTCGAATTGGGTACCCGATCCCTCGCGCATCACTTGGAGCGCGTGGTCCTTGCTCAAGGCCTTCCGGTAGGGACGGGTCGAACAGATCGCGTCGTAGGTGTCGGCGATCATGATCAGGCGGGCCCCGAGCGGGATGGCTTCGCCGGCGATTCCGTCGGGGTAGCCGCGGCCGTCCCAGCGTTCGTGTTCGTGCCGAACGATCTTCTGCACTTCGGGGTGGTTCTTGGCGAGCGGCTGCAGGATGCGCGCGCCGAACAGCGGGTGCTGCTTGACGAGGTCCCACTCGGCGTCGGTGAGCGGGCCGTTCTTGTGCAGGATCGCCTGCGGAACGCCGATCTTGCCGACATCGTGGAGGAGCGCGCCGACGCGGATCTCGCGGATTTCCTTGCGGCCCAGGCCGCCGAGCTCGCGCGCCATGGTCATCGACACGCCGGCGACCTTCTTGGAGTGGTCGCGCGTGTACTGGTCCTTCATTTCGAGACTGTTGATGAGCGCGTGCACTCCGCGCAGGAAGCCGATCAACCCGGCCGTCTCGGCCTGTCTGGCCTGGCGGCCTGCCGCCGCCTTCTCGGCGCGCTGCACGATGGCCGTGCGCAGGCGCTCGCGCAGCGTGACCGGGTCGACGGGTTTGAGCAGGTACTCGTCGGCGCCGTCGCGCATGCTGGATACGGCAGTCGGCACGTCGTTCATGCCGGTGAGCATCACGAAGGGAAGATCGCTGCGGTAGAGACGCACGTAGCGGAGGAATTGCACGCCGCTCATCCCCGGCAGACGCAGGTCCGAGACGACCACGTCGAAGTCCTGCGCGTGCAACTGCTTGACCGCCGCGTGCGCGTCGCCGACGCCCGTGACCTGGAAGCCCTCGCGTTCGAGCGCGAGGCGGGCGAAGTTGAGTTGCTCGACGTCGTCCTCGACGAGGAGGACGCAAGGACTTTGGGCGCTGGTGCTGGTCAATGGATCGAGGCTCCGGTCTGCGCGGACGGCGCGCTGCGTTCGCTGCGCAGCAGTCTCGGCCGCTCGGGGACGACCACGGTGCCGGGAGCGACGGACGCAGTCAACATGACGCCCGCGCCGACCACGCTGCCTGCGCCGACGACGGTCGCGCCGCCGAGGATCGTCGCGTTCGCGTAGACCACGA
>Ga0214471_10004999_pt1 | contig 10223 bp, 10 predicted proteins | sample RVTome_5_FD_207665 | JGI IMG/M metagenome (GOLD analysis project Ga0214471, IMG submission 207665) | Soil microbial communities from uranium-contaminated site in the Upper Colorado River Basin, Wyoming, United States - RVT142D155 | ecosystem: Environmental > Terrestrial > Soil > Contaminated >... | reverse complement strand
ACCACCGAAGGTCATCTGTGGGCCGTGGTCGGCGGCGCGCTCTTCGGCGCCGCGCCGCGAAAGGACGCCTGAGCGTGCCGACCTTCTCCCTCCTCCTCCCGACCTGGAACAACCTCGCCCACCTCAAGCTTTGCGTAGCGAGCCTGCGCCGGCATTCCGCGCGCGAGCACCAGCTCATCTTGCACGTCAACGACGGCAGCGACGGCACGCGTGACTGGGTAGGCACCGGGGGTATCGAGCACACCGCGAGCGATGCGAACATCGGCATCTGCCACGCGGTAAACCTGGCGGGCGAGAAGGCGCGCGGCGACTACGTCGTCTACCTCAACGACGACATGGTGCTCGCCCCCGGCTGGGACACGGCGCTCGAGCGCGCCGTCGAGCGCTTCCGGCGCCACGGCGCCTTCATGCTCTCGGGCACCATGGTCGAGCCCGTGGCCTCCGGCAACGCCTGCGCGGTGCATGCCGACTTCGGCCGCGATCCCGCGAGCTTTGACCTGGAGCGCTTCGCGCGCGAGGCGCCCGGGCTTGCGCGCCCCGACTGGCTGGGCGCCACCTGGCCGCCCACGCTTGTGTCGCGCAAATTGTGGCACCAGGTCGGCGGCTACAGCGTCGAGTTCTCGCCCGGCGTGGGCAGCGACAACGACTTCTCCAGGAAGCTCTGGCACGCCGGCTGCCGCGTGTTCCTCGGCGTCGGCGACAGCCTGGTGTACCACTTCTCGGAAACCTCCACGCGCCGCATCCGCAAGAACGACGGCCGGCGCCAGTTCCTCATGAAGTGGGGCATCACGCAGTCGGGGTTCGACCGCTACTACTTGCGCCGCGGCCAGCCCGCGAGCACCGACCCGGTGCTGCCGGAGCCGCAGCCCTCCTGGGGCCTGCGCTGGCAGGCGATCAAGAGCGAACTGCGGCGCCGCCTGGTCTGAGCGCTTCGCGCGCGGCGTCGATCACGCGCCCGGCACTCATTACATCGAGGCACTCGGCGTAGCTCTCCCGATGCTTGTCGCAGCCTTCTTCCTGGCACGGCACGCAAGCGAGCGACGGTTCCTGCAGCAGGGCCACGTTGTCGCGCCGCTGCAGCATTGCCACTTTCGCGTAAGGAGCGGGCAGGCCAAGGCGCGGCATCGGCCCCCACAGCCGCGGGTCGGTCGGCCCGAATAGCGCCACCGTCGGCGCGCCGCAGGCCGCGGCGAGGTGCGTGGTCGCGGTGTCGGGGCCCACGTAGAGCGCCGCGCGGCGCAGCAGATCGGCGGTCTGCGCGAAGCGCAGCCGGCCGCTCACGTCAATGACCGGCGCCTGCACGCCCGCCAGCACCTCGCGCACGTAGACGCGCTCGTCCTCGCCGGGTCCGCCCGTGATCACCACGCGCAGGCCCTCGCCATGCAGCCATGCGATCAACGCATGCCAGCCGGGCGTGTTCCAGCGCTTGTAGCGAAAGCGCGGCGCGAGATGCAGCACCGCGAAGCGCGCGCGCGCCGCGTCGAAGCCGAGCACGTCGCGCCAGGCGACGTCCGGCATGTCCGCGGTGGGCGCCACCATCTCCGGCCGCCACCCGATGCCCATCGTGCGGGCGAGGCGCTCGTATCCCAGGGGGCGCGCGAGCTCGTTCGGCGAGACCACGCCGTGCGCGAGCGACAGCCGCTTCCACCATGCCTTGGCGCGTTCCGGCGGCAGCAGGCCCACGCGCCGCCGGCCCGCGACGAAGCCGCAGAGGTGCGGCCGGTCGGCGGTTTCGGCGACCACCGCGAGATCGTACTTGCGCCATAGCCGCCGCCACAGCGCGAGCTCTTCGCCCCGTTCGGTGGCGATCACCTGGCGCACATCGGGATTGCCCTCCAGCACGCCTTCCGCCTCCGCGAACACGAGGGCATCGATGGTGGCCAGCGGATAGGCCTGCCGCAGGCTGCGCAGGAGCGGCGTGCTGAGCAGCACGTCGCCCAGGAAGCGCAGCGAGATGACGAGGATCGTCCTCGGATCAGTCAACCCTGATTTCCGCGATGAGGGCGACGGTCCGCCCGGGCAGCGGGTAAACCGAGTACCGGTCTGGCGTGAACTGGCTGCGCACCGCGTAAGTGTAGTACCGCTCGTCGGTGAGGTTGTTCACCGCCGCCGCGAGCCGGCCCCAGCGGAAATCGCGCGCGAGCTTCAAGTCGACGACCTCATAGGCGGGAATCTTCGTGCCCAGCGTGTTCGGCTCGTCGTTGTCCATGTACTGCTCGCTCACCGCGGTCATCGCCATCGATAGCAAGGTGCGCGGCGCGATCTCCCAGGCGATCCCCAGGTTCAGCTTGTGCTCCGGCACCAGCGGCACGTGCCGGCCCGCGATGTCGAGGTTGGTGCCGATGGCGAAGGCGCTGCCCGCGAGCACGCCCTCGCGAAAGCGGGCATCGGTGTAGGCGTAGCCGCCGTACAGGCGCAGCGCCGGCGCGACGCGCCAGTCGCCGTCGAGTTCCAGTCCGCGCCGCCGCGACGGCGGCAGGTTGGTATTGCCCACGCCGGCCGTGAAGGGATCGAGATGGATCTCGTCCTCGACGTCGGTCTGGAACAGCGTGCCGCGCAGGCGCGCGGCCCACGCGCGCCACTCGGCGCCGAGCTCGTTCGTGAGCGCCACCTGCGGCCGCAGGATCTGGAACTGCGCGGCGAAGGACGCGTCGCTCTCGTAGATCTCGTCCGCGCCCACGAAGCGCAGGCTGCGCCCGGCGCGCGCGAACAGCGCCCACGACGGCGAGAGCGCATGGCGCAGCCCCAACTCCCACGCGTGCTCGCGCTGGCGTTCGGCCGCGGCCGGCGCCTCGCTGCCGAACGCGCCCCCCGGCGCCGTCGGGTCGAATGCATCCGTCGCCCGGTACTCGACCTGCTCCTCGCGCCAGCCGAGCGTGAGCAGGCTCGCCGGCGACAGCTCGACGCGGTCCTGCACGTAAATCGCTTGGGTGTCACGGTCGATGCGCACGCGATTGATGGGCTGGCCCGCGTTCTCCGGCCGGTCGCTGCGACCCGAGTCGTAGCGCCACGAAATCCAGTCTGCGCCGATCGTCAGGCTATGCCGCCATCCGGCGAGCACGAAAGGCACGCGCAGCCGCGGCGTCAGCGCCGTCATGTCCAGCCGGTCGTCGCGGGTGATCGGAAAGCCGCCCTGGTCGAAATACGCGCGCTGGTGCTTGTCTCGCCAATCGGCGCCGAGGTTCAGCTCCGCCTCGCCGATGCGCGTGACGTAGGTTGCGCCGACACGCTCGCCATCGCGGCTCGACCAGTCGAGCGGCGTCTGGGCGCCGCGCGGATTGATCGCGTACTCATCCAGACCGATCGACGGCTGGACGGTGCGCGCGCCCGGCAGGCGCAGGTCCTGGCGGTCGGTGCCCAGGCGCAGGTCGAGATAGCTCTCGCCCGGCCCCCAGCGCAGATTGAAGGCCGAATTGCGCTGCAGGTTGCGGTTGTTCTCGCGATAGCCGTCCGAATCGTAGCCGTGCAGCGTGGCGTTGAATCCGACCGCGTCGCCCGCATAGCTGCCGTAGAGCTGCCCTTCCAGCGTGCCGTAGCTCGCAACCTGCGCCATGGCCTGCGCGCGGCGCCCCTGCTTCAGCGGCGAGCGCGTGACGATGTTCACCACCCCGGCGCTCGCGCCGTCGCCGTAGAGCACGCTGCCCGAGCCGCGCAGGATCTCGATCCGCTCGATGGCGGCGAGCGGGATGGCGGCCCATTGCACGCCCGACAGGTCGATATCGACGACGCGCCGGCCGTCCACCAGGATGAGCGTGTTCTGCGTGCCGGTGGCGCCGAAGCCGCGCAGGTCCACCGACGCGGCCGCGGCGTTGTTGCCGTAAAGATCCTTCATCGTCAGGCCGGCCTCCCCCGCGAGCAACTCGGGCAGCGTGCGCGCAGCGCTGCGCTCGATGTCCGCGGCCTCGAGCACCGTCACGCTGGCCGGCAGGCGGCGTACGTCCTCGGGAAAGCGCGGCGCCTCGATGATCACGGCATTGCCGGACTGGCCGGACGCCAACGGCGCGAGCGCCGCCAGCAAAGCGAAGATTGCGAAACGCATGATGAGACCCCCTCCCTGGCGTCTTCCCCGACGCCGCAAAGCGGTTGATGTGGACTGCAAGGCCGGTCTCCGGACTCGCGAGTGGCGCTTTGACGACGCGCCGGGCATGCCGCCTTCCCGTGGAACGAGCTTCCACAGTGGCTGGGTGGCACGCCCCCTCGCTTACCGTTGCGGGGGCAGTACAGGCATTGCGATCCGATGACGACGGACCGCGCACCTGATTCCCGTTTCATCCCCGCGGAGCGAATCTCCGCGAAGACACCTTGCAGCAGACTACGGGGGGGATTATACAAACCGCCATGCGGCACGCAATGCTCATCGCACTGGCAATCGGGGCCGGCGCGGTCCACGCCGAGCTCCGCGTGACGGACGACTACGGCCGCGACGTCGTGCTCGCCGCGCCCGCCCGTCGCGTGGTGAGCCTCGCGCCGCACCTCACCGAGCTGATGTACGCCGCGGGCGCCGGCGATCGCCTGGTCGGGGCCTTCGCGTACAGCGACTACCCGCCCGCAGCGCGGAACCTGCCGCGCGTCGGCAGCGAAGCGCAGATCGACCTCGAAGCCGTGGTCGCGCTCAAGCCCGACCTGGTCGTCGCCTGGCCGCAATCGGGCAGCACCCGCGCCGTGGAGCGCATCGCCGCGCTCGGCATCGCCGTGTTTCGCTCGGAGCCGCGCGAGCTCGAGGACATCGCGCGCACGATGGAAACGCTGGGCCGCCTCACCGCGAGCGAAGCCACCGCGGCGGCGGCGGCGCGCGCGTTCCGCGCGCGCTCGGCGCACCTGGCACGCGCCTACGCGTCGCGCCCCGTGGTGCGCGCCTTCTACCAGGTCTGGGACCGGCCGCTCATCACCGTGAATGCCGATCACGTCATCAGCAAGGTGATGCGCCTGTGCGGTGGCGAGAACGTGATGGCGGACCTGCCCGCGATCGCACCGGCGATCGACCGCGAGCGCGTGCTGCGTGCCGACCCCGAGGTCATCGTGGCGAGCGGCGCGGACGGCGCGCGGCCGCCATGGCTCGACCACTGGAAGGCGTTTCCCGCCATGGCGGCGGTCCGGGGGGGAAACCTCTATGCGGTCCGGCCCGAACTCCTGCAGCGCCACACCCCGCGGATCCTGGACGGCGCCGAGGCCCTGTGCCGCATTTTCGAGGGCGCCAGGGCGCGGCGGGAGCCCTAAGGCCTTCTCAGGAAACACATTCAGAACCGGAGCTTATTTCTTGACGCAGTAGCAGTTTTGAAAGATAGTGTGCCACGTGGAGGCGGATCTCAATTCGCTTGAGTCCAAGGTGGCGCAGTTCGTCGCCCTGTGCGAGCGCCTGCGCGCCGAGAACATCACGCTGCGCCAGGAGCTGGCCGCGGCCCGCACCGACGCCAAGCGCCTGAACGAGAAGATCGACGGCGCCCGCTCGCGCGTCGAGCAATTGCTGCAGCGCCTGCCCGAGTGAGCGCCAACAGCAAACACGCGACCGACAGCGCCAAGACGCTCGAGGTCACGCTGCTCGGGCGCAGCTACCGCGTCGCCTGCAACGACAAGGAACGCGAAGCGCTGCTGCAGGCGGTCGCCTACCTCGAAGGCAAGATGAACGAAATCAAGCAGTCCGGGAAAGTCGCCGGCACCGAGCGCATCGCGGTGATGGCGGCGCTCAACGTCGCGCACGAACTGCTGAGCCTGCGGCTGGGCGACGGCTTTGACTTGGGAAAGGCCAAGCGTAGAATCTCCTCGATCGAGGCGACGCTGGAAGCAGCGCTCGCCAAGCAGGAGAAGTTGTTCTAGTCTTTGCCAATGTCCCCTGCGGTGTTCGACCGGGCTCAAATTTCCGAACCGATAGCTTCCTAAGGTTGCAGACCCTAGCGTCACTGTTGTGATCGTCCCTCCTTCGGGTGCCGGACGAACCTGAGGTGACCGGCAAGCGACCACCCTGATCAAGCACAGGGTTCGGGAGCGAGCCCACCGGCATGCGCGGGGGACTCCACTCATGCAGTACTGGCTGATGAAATCCGAGCCCGACGAGTGCTCGATCGAGGATGCGCTCGCCGCGCCCGGGCGCCTCACGCCCTGGACCGGCGTGCGCAACTACCAGGCGCGCAACCTGATGCGGGATGCGATGCGCGTGGGCGACGGGGTGCTGTTCTACCACTCGAGCTGCGAGCAGCCCGGCATCGCCGGGCTGGCCGAGGTGGCGTCCGCCGCCTACCCCGATCCCACGCAGTTCGACCGCAAGAGCGATTACTACGACCCGAAGTCCAGGCGGGACGCGCCGCGCTGGGTGGCGGTGGACGTGCGCGCGCTGAAAAAGACGCGCCTCGTGCCGATCGCGGCGCTCAAGGCGCAAAAGCCCCTGGCAAAGATGTGGACCCTGCGCCCCGGCAACCGCCTTTCCATCACGCCGGTGACAGCCGTGGAGTGGCGCCACATCACCGGGAAGCTGGTTTGACGAACGACACGCTGCTGCGCGCGCTGGCACGCCAGCCCACCGAGCACACCCCCATCTGGCTCATGCGGCAGGCGGGTCGCTACCTGCCCGAATACCGCGCCACCCGCGGCCGCGCGGGAAGTTTTCTCGCACTGGCCAAGTCACCGGCCCTCGCCACCGAGGTGACCCTGCAGCCGCTCGAGCGCTTTGCACTCGATGCGGCCATCTTGTTCTCCGACATCCTTACCGTGCCCGACGCCATGGGGCTGGGCCTGTTCTTCGCCGACGGCGAGGGCCCGCGATTCGAGCGCCCGTTGCGCGATGAAGCAGCCATCCGGGCGCTCGCGGCGCCGGATCCGGCCGCTGAATTGCGCTACGTGCTCGACGCGGTGCGCGAAATCCGCAAGGCGCTCGCCGGGCGCGTGCCGTTGATCGGCTTTTCCGGAAGCCCGTTCACGCTCGCCTGCTACATGGTGGAGGGCTCGGGCAGCGACGACTGGCGCGCGCTGAAGACGATGCTCTATGCGCGCCCCGACCTGCTGCACCGCATCCTGGAAGTGAACGCGCGTGCCGTCACGGACTACCTCAACGCGCAGATCGAGGCAGGCGCGCAAGTCGTGATGCTCTTCGACACCTGGGGCGGACAGCTCAGTCATTCGGGCTACGAGACATTCTCGCTCGCCTACTCGCGGCGCGTCATCGCGAACCTCACGCAGGAGCGCGAAGGACGCCACGTGCCCTCCATCCTGTTCACCAAGGGCGGCGGCGCGTGGCTCGAAGCAATGGCCGCGAGCGGTTGCGATGCGGTCGGGCTGGATTGGACCGTGAATCCCGCCGCGGCGCGCACGCGCATTGGCTCACGTGTCGCGTTGCAGGGCAACCTCGATCCTTCCGCGTTGTTCGCGCCGCCGGATCGAGTGCGCGAGGCGGCCCGGCAGGTGCTCGATGCGTTTGGGCCCGCACCCGGACACGTGTTCAATCTGGGCCATGGCATCTCGCAGCACACGCCCCCGGAAAGCGTCGCCGCGCTCGTGGACGAAGTGCGCACTTACAGCCGCCGATTGCGCGGCAGCGCGCAAAAGAAAGCTTGACTTATGCACACTGCTGCGGTTACCGCCCCGCAAGGCCTTCACTGCGGAGAATTTGAGCATGCAGTTCAACAACTCATTGAAATTACATATAAAAACAAAGTCCCTGGCGGCCCGGCCCTGGCGCTTTCCCATGCGGGCGTCCGACGTGACGCCAGTGTGACGTGCTTATTCACATTCTTATCCACAGCCCAGGTGCGCAAGGGAAAATGCCTTTTCGCGGCAAGGGTTACCGCGGATATCGCGATGCTCGATATCAAGTCGGAAAAATAACTCCTTGCGGCACTTTGGGAATCCGGGCGTGAAGCGAGTCGCTTGCCCGTGACGATGCCAGTCCTGCGCGTCGCGCTCGACGTGCCCCTCGCAACGCTGTTCGACTACGCGCGCGCCGATGACGTCGACGCTCGACCCGGCGACCGCGTCGTCGTGTCGTTCGGCACACGCTCGCGCGTCGGCGTGGTGATGGAGGAAGGCGAAGGATCGAGCATTTCGAGCGCCAAGCTCAAGCCCGTGACGCGCGTACTCGGCGATGCGCCGCGCCTACCCGCGTCCTGGCTCGAATTCATGCGCTTCCTGGCGGGGTACTACCACCGGCCCCTGGGCGAGACCGTGATCGGTGCGTTGCCACCGCGTCTGCGCTCGCTCAAGCCGCTGCCGAAGAAGGTACGCGAGGCCGCATCGCCCGAGGTCGCCTCCTCGCCGCGGTTCGTGCCCAACCACGTGCTCACGTTCGAGCAGGCGCAAGCCTGCGAGCGCATCGCCAGCGCGCTGGGCAGCTATCGGCCGTTCCTGCTGCACGGCGTGACCGGAAGCGGCAAGACGGAGATCTATCTTCGCGCCATCGCACAGGTGCTCGAGCACGGGGGCCAGGCGCTGGTGATGGTGCCGGAGATCAGCCTCACGCCGCAGCTCGAGGAGCGCTTTCGCCGCGCCTTCCCCGATGCGCGCGTCGCGATGCTGCACAGCGCGCTCCAGGACGTGCCGCGAACCGCCGACTGGCTCGCTGCGGCGCGCGGCGAGGCCGGCGTGTTGCTCGGCACGCGGCTCGCCGTGCTGGCGCCGATGCCGCGGCTCGCCCTGGTGATCGTCGATGAGGAGCACGACACCTCCTTCAAGCAGCAGGATGGACTGCGCTACTCCGGGCGCGATGCGGCGGTGGTACGCGCGAAACTCGCCGGCTGCCCCGTGGTGCTCGGCACCGCCACGCCGTCGCTGGAGACCTGGCAGAACGCGCTGGAGCGCCGCTACGAACGCCTGGCGCTGCCCGAGCGCGCCGTGCCGGGCGCGCGGCTGCCCGCGGTGCGCACCGTCGACCTGCGCCGTGAGAGCCCCGCGCACGGCTTCGCGCCCAGCCTGTTGGCCGCGATCGGCGAGCGCCTCGCGCGACGCGAGCAGAGCCTCGTGTTCATCAACCGGCGCGGCTACGCGCCGGTGCTCTCGTGCCACGCCTGCGGCTGGGCGGCGGGCTGCGCGCGCTGCACCGCGCGCATGGTGCTGCACCGCGTGGGGCGATGCCTGCGCTGCCATCACTGCGGCGACGAAGCGCCCATCCCCCGAGCCTGCCCGACCTGCGGCAACCTCGACCTGAAGGCCATGGGCCGCGGCACGCAGCGCGTCGAAGAAACGCTGGCCGCGCACTTTCCCGGCGCACGCATCGTGCGCATAGATCGCGACAGCGCGCAACGACGTGCCGAGCTCACGCGCACTTTGCAGGCCATCGCGCGCGGCGAGGCCGACATCCTCGTCGGCACGCAGCTGCTCGCCAAAGGGCACGATTTCCCGTTGCTCACGCTGGTGGGCGTACTGGACGCGGACGGTGCGCTCGTCTCGACCGATTACCGGGCCGCCGAACGGCTGTTCTCAACCCTGGCGCAGGTCGCGGGCCGCGCCGGACGCGCGCAACAACCGGGTGAAGTGCTGGTACAGACGTACTTCCCGCAGCATTCGCTCTACGCGGCGCTCGCCCGCCACGATTTTGCCGCCTTCGCCGCGGCGCAGCTCGCCGAGCGCGAAAGCGCGGGCTTTCCGCCGTTCGTGCATGAGGCCGCCCTGCGCGCCGAGGCGCCCAAGCTGGCGCTGGCACTGCAGTTCCTGGAGGACGCGGCGCGCCTGGTGCCGGTGCCCGAGGACGTGCGCGTTTACGACCCGGTGCCGCACGTCATCACGCGGCGCGCCGATCTCGAGCGCGCCCAGCTGCTGGTGCAATCGGCCTCCCGTCCGGCGCTGCAGGAGTTCCTGCGCGCCTGGACTGAGAAACTCTTCGCCGCCGCACCGCGCAACGTGCGCTGGCACCTCGACGTGGACCCGATCGAGTTCAGCTAAAAGGCAGCTATATAATTCGCGCCCCCTACATGGACATCAAAGCCCACCTCGAAGCGCTGGTACGCGCGGCACTGGCCGAGGTCGCGCCCGAGGCGGCGGACGCGCAGGTGCTGATCGAGAGCCCCCGCGACCCGTCGCACGGCGATTTCTCCTGCAATCTCGCGTTGCAGCTCGCCAAGCGCCTGAAGAAGAATCCGCGCCAGCTCGCGGCAGCGCTTGCCGCTGCCATGCCGGCCGATGGCTACGTCGACGCCATCGAGGTGGCGGGTGCCGGCTTCATCAATTTCCGCCTGTCGCCCAGAGCCGGACAGCAGGCCGTGACGCGTGTTCTCGATGAAGGCAGCGCCTATGGCCGGGCC
>Ga0214471_10004997_pt1 | contig 10224 bp, 10 predicted proteins | sample RVTome_5_FD_207665 | JGI IMG/M metagenome (GOLD analysis project Ga0214471, IMG submission 207665) | Soil microbial communities from uranium-contaminated site in the Upper Colorado River Basin, Wyoming, United States - RVT142D155 | ecosystem: Environmental > Terrestrial > Soil > Contaminated >... | reverse complement strand
GGCTCGGCGGCGGCGGGAGCGGCCACATCCACGTCCTCGTCGACGACGCGGGGGCCGCGCGCTCCGCGCTCGAAGGCGCGGGGTACTCGGTCGAGTCCCAGCGCGATGCCGTGATCGTCGACCTGTCGGGCGAGGACAAGCCCGGGAAGCTCGGCGAGCTGGCGGGCAAGGTCGCGGACGCCGGTGTGAACCTGGCGGCGTGCTACGTCGCGTCGGGCACGCGGCTGGTGTTCGTCGCCGAGGACTCGGCGGCGCTGCGCTCGGCGCTCGGCGTCTAGTTCTCGGAGTCCGGTGCCGCACGTTCGGCGCGGTAGGCCCGGTCGAGCAGCTCGACCGGGTGGACGACCTCGGCCTCGGTGCCGAGCTCGCGGAGTCCGGCCGCGATCTGCATCGTGCAACCGGGATTGGCGCTGGCGACGACGCGCGCACCCGTGGAAGCGAGCGCCTCGGCCTTGCGCCGCCGGAGTTCGGACGACATCGCCGGCTCGAGCACGTTGTAGAGGCCGGCGGCGCCGCAGCAAACGTCGCTGCTCGGCGGGTCGACGACCTCGACGCCGGGGATCGTCCGAAGGACCTCGCGCGGCTGCTCCCTGATCTTCTGCACCCGAAGCGCGTGACAGGCGTCGTGGTACGCGACCCGCTCGAGTTCGGCGTCGCTCGTCGGAACCTCGACACCCCGCTCATGGAGGAGCGCCATCACGTCGCGGACCTTCGCGGAGAACGCGTGTGCCTCCTCGGTGGCGAGGAGATCGCCGATGTCCATCAGATGGGCCCCGCACCCGGCGGCGTTCACGACCACGAGGTCGGCCTCGGCGAAGGCCCGGAGGTTCCGTTCCGCGAGCCGGCGCGCGGCATCGAGGTGCCCGTAGTGCGCCGCGAGCGCTCCGCAGCACACCTGCTGCCGGGGAACGACGACGCGCCAGCCGTTCCGCGCGAGGACGCGGATCGTCGCTCGGTTGACGCCGCGGAACCACCGGTCCTGAACACACCCGGAGAGCAACGCGACGGTGCCCTTCGTCGCTCCTCGGGCCGCGGTCGAACGCGGCAACCGGCGGAACAGCTCTGATCGTTCCGGCACCAGCGCGCGAACGCGTCTCGGCATGAACGCGAGACCGAGCGGCTGGAGCGCGGCAGCGAGCCAGAGCAGCCTCTTTCGCGGCAGCACGACGTCGAGCCCGAGCCACCGGAGGAACCGCGTTCGTCGCGAGCGGAGCGGCTCGATCTGTACCCGAGCGTGCTCCATCATCCGCCCGAACGGCGCGTGGGAGGGGCACACGTCCTCGCACGCGCGGCACGCGAGGCACAGGTCCATGAAGCGCGAGAACGTTCCGTCGACGTCCGCCGTACCCTCGTCGACCGCGCGCATCGCAGCGATCCGTCCACGCGGTGACGCGGACTCCTCGCCGGTGAGGCGATAGGTCGGGCAGTGGGGGAGGCACAGGCCGCACGCGACGCAGGTCGAGATGTCCGCCGCGGTCGGCGCGGCGTCCGGGAAGGGCCAGTTCGGCTCGGCGCCCGGCAACCGGCCGGTGAACCGAGCGCCATCGGGCAACGCGGAGCCGAGCGGAAACTCGGGGTCGCCGGCGGGCCGATCGGTCAGCACGTCCGCGATGCTCTCACGCGACAACACTCCGCATCTCCTTCACGGATCCTTCACAGCGTTCCCGCAGGCTTGGTGATGAGGCAACGAAGCGTCGGAAGGAGGACGAGATGCGACGAGGGTTCTGGATCGGGGCCCTGCTCCTGCTGGTCGTCGTGGCGATCGGTGTCGGAGCGGGTGCCTACCACGCAGGTTTCGACGCCGGGCTCAGGGAGGCCGGATCATCGAGTGCGGAGATCGTTCGCGTGATCGGACCCGGCTACGGACACGGAGGAGGGTTCTTCTTCCCGTTCGGGTTCTTCCTGTTCCCGCTGTTCTTCATCGGGATCTTCCTGCTGCTGCGTGGCGCGTTCTGGCGCAGGCACGAGGGCGGGCCCTGGCACGGCCCCGGCGGACCCGGATGGGGCGGACCCGCGATGTTCGAGGACTGGCACCGGCGTCAGCACGAGACCGGGAGCGGCGACCAGCCGGGTAGCGGCGGCGAGCCCTCACGCGCGTGACGCCCACCGAAGCGGGGCGGGGGAGGACCCTCGCCCCGCTTCGTTGCGTGCGTGGCATACATCGTCGCCCCGTAGGCTCCAGTCCGAACAGGAGAAGACGTGACGCGCGTGCTGGTCGTCGAGGACGAGATGAACATCGCACGCCTCGTGCGCGACTACCTCGAGCATGCTGGATTCGACGTGCTGGTCGCCGGGGACGGGGAGAGCGCGCTCGCCAGCGTTCGAGGTGCGCACCCCGACCTCCTCGTCCTGGATCTCGGCCTGCCCGGGCGGGACGGGCTCGACGTCACCCGCGAGGTCCGGCGGACCTCGAACGTACCGATCATCATTTTGACGGCTCGGGGTGATGAGGCCGATCGCATCGTGGGGCTCGAGCTCGGCGCCGACGACTACATCGTCAAACCGTTCAGCCCCCGCGAGGTGGTGGCCCGCGTTCGCGCGGTGCTCCGCAGGGTCGAGGCGGCGGGCTCCGCCCCGCCCGAGATCGTCCGCGCGGCGGACGTCACGATCGACGTTCCCCGGATGCGAGTCACCGCCGGCGAGCGTCCGGTCGATCTCACGCCGACCGAGTTCCAACTGCTCCTCGTGCTCGCACGGCAGGCCGGCCGCGTGTTCACGCGGGGCCAGCTCCTCGATGCGATCCACGGCGTCGCGATCGAGTCGTACGAGCGTGCGATCGACGCACACGTGAAGAACCTGCGGCGGAAGCTCGAGCCCGAGCCCGGACGTCCGCGGTACGTCCTCACCGTGCACGGTGTTGGATATCGGTTCGCCGATGCCTGAGGGATGGCACGGGGGACCCCGTCACCGTCCGGGCTTCCGGCCGCCGTGGTGGCCGGAGGATGAGCCTTTCCCGCCTCGAGGACCCGAGGCGTGGCGGGGTATGCGAGGGCATTTCGTCCGGCGGATCGCTCTGTTCTTCGCGCTGTTCTTCGGGCTCATGTTCTTCCTCGGGTTCCTCGCCTCCCGGTTCTTCGCGGACGGGGTCCACGAAGGCGCCCGTGGTCCGTTCCCCTTCTTCGCGTTCCTCGCCGTCGCAGCGGTCGTCGTTCTCGTCGTCCGGTGGTTCAGACGCACCGCCGGGCCGATCGGTGAGGTGATGGCGGCCGCCGACCGGGTCGCCTCCGGGGACTATTCGGTGCGCGTTGGCGAGGGCGGGTCGAGCGAGATCCGGCGGCTCGTGCGCGCCTTCAACCAGATGACCGAGCGGCTGGCGACGGCGGAGATCCGGCGTCGCGAGCTCGTGGCCGACGTCGCGCACGAGATCCGGACGCCGCTGTCGGTGATCCGCGGGGATCTGGAGGGATTGCTCGACGGCGTGTATCCCGTCGACGCGGCGCAGCTCGCGCGGATCCTCGAGGAGACGGCCGTGATGACGCGCCTGCTGGACGACCTCCAGACGCTCTCGACCGCGGAGGCGGGTGCCCTTCGGCTCTACCCGGAGGCCGTCGCCGCCGCCGTCCTCGTCGAGGACGCGGTGAGCGCGCTCGAGGCCCGGGCGCGGGCCGCCGGTATTTCCCTGACCGCCTCCGTCGCAGACGGGCTCCCGGATCTGGACGTGGACCGGATCCGCATCGGCGAGGTGCTCACCAATCTGCTCACCAATGCCCTTCGGCACACGCCGCAGGGTGGAACGATCACGGTGGAGGCCGTTGCCGACGGACCCGACGCGGTGGCCTTCACGGTGAGGGACACCGGTGAGGGCATCCCGGTCGCGGACCTGCCGCACGTCTTCGAACGGTTCGTACGATCCGACGACTCCGGAGGATCCGGTTTGGGCCTCACGATCGCGAGGAGCCTGGTGATCGCCCACGGAGGCTCGATCACTGCGGACAGCAAGCCGGGAAGTGGAACCGCCTTCCGCTTCATGCTCCCGGTCACGAGCTGAGCCGCTTGTCCCCTTCTCGGCCGGACAAGACTCAGAGTCTGCCCCAACCTCGACCGGGCGCGAGCACGTCGTTCGGATCGAACGCGGTCTTCAGCCGACGCTGGACCTCGGATGCGGGCAGCGGGGGGTCGCCGAGCCCTCCCGGCCCGCGAACCACCGGAGCGATCCCGCCCACCGCGTGCGTGCGCTCCCGGAGCGCGGTGAGCTCGCCGTCAGCCGAGTCGAGGCCGCACCACGCGATGCCGACGCCCGACAGCGCTCCCCATCCATCGGGGGGGACGACCTCGGCGAGCCTCGACGGAGGCACCGTGACCTCGGCCACCACCGGCCGCTCCTCCCACGGCCGCGACCCAGGGAACGGATCGTCGGCCTTGGCATCCACCGGCACCGCGACCCCCGAAGCCGCGTGAGCCTGCTCCTCGACCTCCGCGGACCACCCTTCGAGGCGCAGCTCGATCCCGTCGGCGGTCGCGAGCACGGCGGCGGCCGCCGGGACCGCCGCGAGGACCGCATCCGCGATCCCGGGACCGCTCGCGAAGCGAAGGGTCCGTCGCGTCTCGGGCAGCGGGCGAACCTTCAACGCGACCTGGACGATCACGCCGAGGGTCCCGAGCGAGCCGACCACGAGCTTGTGCAGGTCGTAGCCGGTCACGTTCTTGACGGTCCGCGCGCCGCTGCGGACGAAACGCCCGTCGCCCGTGACGATCTCGGCCTCGAGCACCGTGTCGCGGAGCGCGCCGACCTTCAGCCGTCGGGCACTCGAGGCGCCGGCCGCGAGGACCCCACCGATCGTGGCGTCGTCCGGTGCGTCGGCGGGCCACTCCTGCCCGCCGGCCGCGAGGATCCGCTCGAGCTCGCCGACGCGCATCCCGGCTTCCGCGACGACGATCATCTCGGCGGGCTCGTACGCAACCAGCCGATCGAGCTGCGTCGTCCACAGCTCGGCGTCGAGCTCCGTCGGGTTCCCCTTGTCGAGGTGACGCCGCCCGCCGACGACCAACAGCCGTCGCCGGTCGCCGTTCGCGCGTCGGACCGCGTCGACGACCTCGGCTTTGGACTGCGGATGGATCAGATCCATGCGCCCTCCGGGAGGTCGGCGGCGGCCTGGGCCGCGACGGAGCCGCGCGCCATCGCGAAGTCGCCGCAGCGCGCGCCGTCCGGGAGAACCTTCAGGGGGTTCATCCGGCCGTCCGGGTCGAACGCAGAACGGAGGCACGCCTGTGCCGAGAGGTCCTCCGCGGTGAACACGAGCGGCATGAAGTCGCGCTTCTCGAGTCCGATGCCGTGCTCTCCCGACAGCGCACCCCCCGCATCGACGCAGAGGCGCACGATCTCGTCGCTCGCGCGCAGGACGCGCTCGAGCGTTCCCGGGACGGCGCGATCGAACGACAACAGCGGATGCAGGTTGCCGTCCCCGGCGTGGAACACGTTCGTGACGATGAGGTCGTGGCGCCGCGCGATCTCGTACACGCCGTCCAGGACCTCGACGAGCTTGGAGCGCGGCACGACGCAGTCGTGCAGGTGGTAGTGCGGCGCGATCTGCGCGACGGCGCCGAACGCGTTCTTGCGTCCCTTCCAGATGAGCGCGCGCTCGGCCTCGTCGGCGGCAACGCGGATCTCGCGGACGCGGTTCGTCCTCGCGGCCGTCTCGACGACGCGGCGCTGGGCTTCGACGGCCCCGGGCGTGCCGTCGACCTCGACGATGAGGATCGCTGCAGCATCCGTCGGGTACCCGGCGTGCGCGAATCGCTCGGCAGCCACGACGATACCGTGGTCCATCATCTCCATCGCGGCCGGGACGACGCCGCTCGCGATCACGTGCGAAACCGTTGCAGCGCAGTCCGCGACGGCCTCGAAGTCGAGCAGCATCGTCCGGACGTCGGACGGGAGCGGTGTCAGCCGAACGCAGACACCGCCGACGATCCCCAGCGTTCCCTCGCTGCCGACCAGGACGGCGCGGAGGTCGTAGCCGGCCGCCTCGGGCGACTCGGAGCCCAGGCGCTGGACCGACCCGTCGGGAAGGACGACGTCGAGCGCGAGGACGTGGTTGGACGTCACGCCGTACGCGAGACAGTGTGGGCCGCCGGCGTTCGTGCTGACGTTCCCGCCGATCGAGGACGTCTGCTGCGAGGACGGGTCGGGCGCGAACGTGAACCCGTACGGTCGAAGGGCGTTCGCGAGGTCGAGGTTCGGCAGACCGGGCTCGACCCACGCGAGCCGGTCCTGCGGCCGGACCTCCAGGATCCGGGTCATCTTCGACGTCACGACGACGAGCGCGTCGCCGATCGGCGTCGCGCCACCCGCCAGGCCGGTGCCCGAGCCGCGCGGCACGACGGGCAGTCCGTGCTCGGCGGCGATCCGCAGACATGCGGAGATGTCATCCACCGAACGCGGGAACACGACGAGCGCGCAGGCTCCCTCGACGAGCGAGGCGTCCCGGGCGTAGAGCGCGAGGGCGAGCGGGTCGGACAGGACCTCGTCCGGCCCGAGGGCTTCGACAAGCGCGCGACGGGCGGCCTCCACGTCGGCCATCGCAAGCCAGGCTAGCGGGTTCTTCAGACGACCTTGCCGGGTTCCCCGTCGGGTGTGGTGAGCGCCCGTCCCTCGGCCTGCCACTGCTCGAGCCCGGCCGCGAGGTTGTACGCCTCGAAGCCCCGCGCCTGGAGCATCAACGTCGCGAGCTCGCTGCGGTTGCCGGACCGGCAGACGACGACGGTCGTCTTGGCCTCGTCGAGCTCGCCGATCGCGCCGGCCAGGATCGAGTTCAGGGGGAGATGGATCGATCCCTCGATGCGCCCGGCCACCCATTCGTACGGCTCGCGGCAGTCGACGATCTGCACCTCGCCGAGATGCTCGGCCAGGCCGGCGGAGGTCGTCAGATCGGTCGCAAGGTCACCCATAGTAGTTCGGGCATGCTAGCAGCGCGACCTCGGAAGCTCGCTCGTCGGAGAGTCAACCGAGCGCCCGTTCGAACGCGGCGAACGCAGCGCGCCCGAAGAGCACGAACCGGACCTCTTTGACCTCGGTCTTCGACCCGCGCACCGCCTGCAGCGCGACCGAGGCGGCCTCCTCGAGCGGATAGCCGTACGCGCCGGCCGAGATGGCGGGGAACGCGATCGTGGTCGCGCCGAGCTCATCGGCCACGCGCAACGACTCGAGATGGCAGGAGGCGAGCTCGCCCGGCGGATCGTCAGAGCGCGCGTAGACCGGACCCACCGTGTGGATCACCCACCGCGCCGGCAGATCCCCCGCGGTCGTCGCGACCGCCCGCCCCGCCGGCAGTCCCTCGGGGTATCGGGCGCGCCGGATCTCTCGGCATTCGGCGAGGATCTCGGGCCCGCCCCGGCGATGGATGGCGCCGTCCACGCCGCCGCCTCCGAGGAGCGAGGAGTTGGCCGCGTTCACGATCGCGTCGACGTCCTGCTCGGTGATGTCGCCCTCGACGAGTTCGATCCCCGGAGCCATGCGCTCATCGTAGGCACGGATCCGACGCCGGACCAGGCCGGCCCGAGTCGCTCCCGGGCGTCCGCCGGTTCGACCTGGGAACCGCAGGTGCGGTTGAATGTCCGGGCTGAGTCGTCGTAAGGAGGATCCGTGGCCGAGATCGTGTTGGAGGACGTCAGCAAGATCTACCCGGGTGGGGCCGTCGGCATCTCGGATCTGAACCTGGACATCAAGGACGGCGAGTTCATCGTCCTCGTGGGGCCCTCGGGGTGCGGGAAGACCACCGCGCTGCGGATGGTGGCCGGTCTCGAGACGATCACCGACGGGACGATCCGCATCGGCGAGCGCGTGGTCAACACCGTGCCGCCCAAGGAGCGGGACATCGCGATGGTGTTCCAGAACTACGCGCTGTATCCGCACATGACCGTCTACGACAACATGGCCTTCGGGCTGAAGCTCCGCAAGCTCTCCAAGCAGGAGATCGACCGCCGCGTCCGCCAGGCGGCCTCGATCCTGGGTCTCGAGGACTTCCTCGAGCGCAAACCCAAGGCGCTGTCCGGCGGGCAGCGGCAACGCGTGGCCATGGGCCGTGCGATCGTGCGCGAGCCCAAGGCGTTCCTCATGGACGAGCCGCTGTCGAACCTGGATGCGAAGCTCCGCGTCCAGATGCGCTCGGAGATCGCCCGGATCCAGCACGAGCTCGGCGTCACCACCCTGTACGTCACGCACGACCAGACCGAAGCGATGACGATGGGCGACCGCGTCGCGGTGATCCGCAAGGGGATCCTGCAGCAGGCCGACACGCCGCAGTACCTCTACGACCACCCCGTGAACCTCTTCGTGGCCGGCTTCATCGGCTCGCCGGCGATGAACATGGTCGAGGCGACGCTCTCGCGTTCGAACGGCTCCCCGACGCTCGAGTTCGGCGGCTTCCGCCTGGGGATCTCGAACGACGTCGAATCGACTCGTCCGGGCCTTCGGGCGTTCGATGGCAAGCGGATCATCCTCGGCGTGCGTCCTGAGGACATGGAGGACGCGGCCCTCGGGTCGGATGCGCCGGCCGATCGGCGCATCCGTTCGACCGTGGAGCTCCGCGAAGCCCTGGGATCCGACGTCGTCGTCCACTTCAAGGTCAAGGCCCCGATGGTGGTCACCGAGGACGTGAAGGAGCTCGCCCACGACGTCGGCGCCGAGGCCCTCGAGGCCGTGGAGCAGAAGGCTGCGCAAGGCGAATCGACCTTCGTCGCCCGGCTGAATCCGCGGACGAAGGCGACCGAGGGGGACCCGATCGAGCTCGTCGTCGACGTGGGGCGCCTCCACTTCTTCGACCCCGAGACGGGACTCGGCATCTACGAAGGCGGTCCCTGAGCCTGCCCGATCCGGTGGACCGGTCGTTCCCCGAGGGGTTCCTGTGGGGTGCCGCGACCTCCGCCTACCAGGTCGAGGGCGCCGTCGGGCAGGACGGCCGGGGTCCCTCGATCTGGGACACCTTCAGCCGGATCCCCGGCAAGACGCGGAATGGGGATACGGGCGAGCTCGCTTGCGACCAGTACCACCGGTACGAGCAGGACTTCGACCTGATGGTCGAACTCGGCATCGGCGCGTACCGCTTCTCCGTCGCGTGGCCGAGGATCCAGCCGAACGGGAGGGGCCCGGCGAACCAGCGCGGGCTAGATCACTACCGGCGTCTCGTCGACGCGCTGAACCGGCGCGCCATCGTTCCCGTGCTCACACTGTTCCACTGGGACCTGCCGCAGGCGCTGCAAGACCTCGGCGGCTGGCCGAACCGCGACACCGCGGAGCGCTTCGCCGACTACGCCGACATCGTGCACGGAGCGCTTTCGGGCGAGGTGCCGTACTGGATCACGCTGAACGAGCCGTGGTGTGCGGCCTGGCTCGGGTACGGGTCGGGGGTCCACGCGCCGGGGCTCCGGGACGATGCGCTCGCGCTCGCCGCGTCGCACCACCTACTCCTGGCGCACGGCCTGGCCGCGCAGGCCCTTTCGAGCGGCGAGTTCGGCATCGCCCTGAACGTGCAGCCGACCGCGCCGGCTTCCGACGATCCGGACGACGTCGCGGTCGCCCGGCTCGCGGACCTGCACATGAACGCGCAGTACCTGGACCCGGTCTTCGGGCGCGGATATCCGGCCGAGCTGCTCGAGCGGTACTCGGGCGTGAGCGATCTCGCGTTCGTGCGCGAGGGCGACCTCGACACGATCGCCCGGCCGATCGATTTCCTCGGCGTGAACTACTACCGGCGTCACACCGTGACCGCGTCGCGCCCCGCGGATGTCGTCGCCGAGGAGCTCCCCGGATCGCTGGGAGCGTGGTCGATCGTCCCGCCGGACGTGGGCGTCACCGCGATGGGGTGGCCGATCGAACCGGAGGTGCTCACCGAGCTGCTCGTGGGCCTTCACAGGGAGTACGCGCCAGGTCGGATCGTGATCACCGAGAACGGCGCGGCGTTCGACGACGTGCTCGGGCCGGCGGGCGGCGTCGAGGATCCGGCTCGGACCGCCTACTTGCGCGAGCACGTCGAGGCCGCTCGGGAGGCGCTCGGCGCCGGGATCGCGCTCGGAGGGTTCTTCGTCTGGTCCCTGCTGGACAACTTCGAGTGGGCGGAGGGGTACGACAGGCGGTTCGGTCTGGTCTTCGTCGACTTCCCGACCCAGGAGCGGACGCCGAAGGCGAGCGCTCGCTGGTACGGGGAGGTGGTGCGGCCCGGCGGGGTCCTTCCGGTTTGACACCCGAACGTCCCTCGGGGCCTTCCGAGCGTTCTCGACCCAGGGGGT
>Ga0214471_10004996_pt1 | contig 10228 bp, 6 predicted proteins | sample RVTome_5_FD_207665 | JGI IMG/M metagenome (GOLD analysis project Ga0214471, IMG submission 207665) | Soil microbial communities from uranium-contaminated site in the Upper Colorado River Basin, Wyoming, United States - RVT142D155 | ecosystem: Environmental > Terrestrial > Soil > Contaminated >... | reverse complement strand
CCACTCCGACCGTTGCCGGGGTTGCTGTGTCGTCACCGCCCGCAGCGTCAGGGACTTCCAGTTCGACGTATTCGACCTGCCACGAATGGGCGGTCCCACCAGCCACCTTCTCCGCGTACACCCTGAACTGGAGATCGGCGTAGTCGGTGATCGCGTCCGCTTCACCACTGGACAGGGTGTGAGTTTGGGTGGTGAGAACTTCGGCTAACGCCGCCCCGGTCAACGTCGCGATCAGCGTCCCCTGCGAAGCCTCCGACGCGTACCCCTGGCGGAGTTGGCAGACACCACGAGTGTTCGTGCCCGTCCCCGTTTTCGACCAGCGGGCCCGGATGATATGCCCCGTCGATACGGCTGGGTCGGTGACCGTCGAACCGTCAACAGAGAACGGTTCGGTGATAGCCGGGGTGGCGTCGGAAACGGCGAACACCGAATCCGCCCCGGCGTCGCCTGCGTCGTCGATCTTCGACCACAACGGCTCGGTGGTCCAAACCCCGGTGTTGTCGAGGTCGGCTGATGGCCTTACGAATTGGGCCATGACCGCCCCCTTCTACGGGGTCAGATCAAAGTTGAAAATACCGCCCGACGCGGCGGCCGTGAACTGGACGGTCAACGTCCCCGAAGTGGTCGACACCGCAGTCACAAAATCGATGCCGACAATCAGGTTGTTCGCAGCCAACGCTTCGGCGTAGACGATGAGCCCCATCGCATCCTCAATCGTCGAGCTTGCCCACGCGAGGTCGGCGGCGTCGAACACCGCAGACCCGGCGACCGCCTCAGTGAACACCGTCGAAGTCAGCTCCTCCCCACCAGCGGTGTAACCGGTACCCGACGCCTCCGACGTGGCCGAATACGACACGTTGGCTGAGAAGTCCGGGGTCAACGCATCCAGGTACAACGCACCCTTATGCGTTTCCAAATCCAGGTCGATAGCGAGCTGGGTGGTGTCGAACACGTCGATGATGTTCGCCACGTACAACCCCGAAGCAGTCCAAGCCATCAGTTGCCTCCCGCTTCAACATCGGACGCAACCAATTTCACACCATGAGGTTTCGGGGACACTGTGCCGTCACCAGGCCCGGACGGGGCGGTCCGGAAGTTGAGCCGCCAGTTGTCCCGCACCTTCGCGAAATTCTGTTGAGCCTTGTGGTACGCCGCCCGCTGCTTCTTAGTCCGCTCCTCGCGGGGGATGGCATGGTATGCGGTTTTCGCCGCCAGATACGCCTCGTCGGCTTCCGCCAACGCCAGTTGAGCTTTAGCCGTTTTAACGTCCATGTTCCCTCCTCAGATCAGAAAGTTTCGCCGTCACCGGCCGGACTGATGCTTTAGCGTCGACCCGGCCGTCGAACCACTCCCGATGGGCGACCGTCCCCTTCGGTGAAACCTGGCCAGTGGAAGCAACCCCTTCGACGGTGACCTGGTTCCGCTCAGAGAGTGGAGCGGTAGAAGGCCGGGACCGGACCATCCCATGACCCGTACACTCGGTAAGAGAGCCCGGTCGCCACACGTCACCGCAGAGATGCTCCATCAGTCGTAGATCACCGTGATGTCGAGAGCCGCATCCGACGCGGTGACGACCAGCCCATTCACCTGAACGTCGAAATCGTAGTTGCCGTTCGCCGCGACGATCGACGCGATGATCGCGATCGGATTCTCCGCCGTGTCGGTGACGGTCACGGTCGAAGCGGCGACCCCTGTGTTGACCACGATCCGCCGCAACACCTTCGCACCGGTCAAAGACACCGCGGTTGTGTCGACAATATTCCGGTAGGTGTGACTTCCTGCGCTCATCGGCGGTCATCATAACCTCGGCCATTGGTGTCTTACACGCAATACACCAACTAAAGCGAACCGAGACCCGCAATCCGTAGCCGCCCCTTGTCGTCCTGAAAACCGGTGGTCTGCTCGAACCCGGTGCCCGCAGCTTGCCTATCTCGTTGGAACCGGCCGAGCGCGTTGATCACCTCACCCGGCGTTTTCCCATTCGGGTTCACCTGGCCGAACGCGGCAGCGATCAGATCATCCCGGTTGAACCCGAGCTTTTCCTCGTCGATCTCATGGGCGAACCGGATCGTGTTGAACGCCAGCTCCTGCGCCAACGACGCAAACGACTCCACCGTCAACAACTGGCCGCTTGTGTCCACAATCTCCATCAGCAGATCAATATCCACGTCGTCGAGCCCGGCGTTGACCAGAGCAGTACCCGCCGCCGCCGTGTTCAAAGCCTCCACCACATCAGGAGGGCCGTACCCAGCGAGAGCATTCACAAACTCGAACTCGTTGAGAGTCCCCAGCCCCGACGCCGCCAAAATCGCGTTCGCCTGCGCCAGCGACGTCGGGTCGGAACGGAGAACATCAGCCTGCTCGAGCACCTGCGCCGCCGCACCCGGCGTCCACCCGGCCAACAGCAGCTCTTGGATGAACTGTGTTTCCTCATGGGGGATCCCCGCGGTGAGCGGGCTACCCGCCCCCGACAGGTACGGTCGGATCGCAGTCTGCATCGCGTTCTCGTCCGCTTCGATCTGAGCGACCGCCTGACCGATCGTCGCACCACCCGCCTGGTAGTAGGCCAACACCGTCCCATACCGTGCTTGGAACCCTGACGTGACCGACAGCTCCTGCCACAACCGGCCCGCCGACCACTCCTGAGCGGTCGCCGTGGCCACCAACCCGAGCACATCCTTGTTCGACTTCATCCACGCCGGCAGATCTTCGAGTCCGAGCGCGGCCACCTCCCGGTCGATCTGAGAGCCGATCGACTCGGTCATCCCCAGAATCTGGTCGGCGGACCCGGTGAGAACAAAGTTCTGCTCGTCGAACATCTCTTGGTTGACCCGCTGGACGTCCATCCCCGTCGACGCAATATCCCAAGTGCCGAACGTGTCGAAGAACGCCTGCGGTCCGCCTATCTCATAGGCAAGCTCGATCCCATTCCAGTCGTAAACCACATACCACAAGAACTTTTCGTCGGACTGTTCCGGGTTGGCGATGTAGACCAGCCGGCCGCCGTTGGGCAAGGTCGACCCGTTGACCTCAACCGGTGGCGTGTCGGTGATTGGAGCGTCGGAATCGAACGGCGGTGTGGTGGGCGTCGTCGGGGTCGTGGTCGACCCGCCAGTGTCGCCGGGAAGGTTCACCGTCCATCCCGGCTGGATCAGGTTGGGGTTGGAGCCCCATTGCGCGTTCGGGTTCAGTTTGAGCAGTTCGGCCAGGCTGATCCCGTTGGCCGCTGCGATCTTGTTGAGGGTATCGCCCTTTTTGACTGTGTACGCCATATCTAGGTGATCCCGAGTCCTTTGATCGTCTGCGCCAGCCGCTGGGAGAACCCGCCGGAGTTTTGCACCTCACGCGTCCTCGAAACCCGCTTCGCCTGCTCGATCGGAGCCGCACCCGACGTGACCGCAGCGAACCCCTGCTGCTGGTTGAACTCGTCGCCCATCCCGAACTGGCTGATCCTCCCCAAATATTCGTTGAGGAACTGCTCCTCGGTGGTGCCGGGCAGCTTGTGCTTAAACACCGTCTTGTAGCGAGGTTGAGCTTTCATCTTCGACCGGACGTAAGTGTCGAAGTCGAGTTGTCCGCCCTGCCCCGACCAGAAGGCTTTCGCCTCACGTATGTACTCATCGACGATCCCGTTGATCGTCCCCATCGGCGCCTCACCCGGCTCCATCATCCATGCGTGCCACAGCCTTTCGACCTGGCTCACAAGGTGGTTCCGGTCGAAGGCGAGGGACCGGCGGGTGCCACCACCACCGCCACCACCACCGGAGCTCTGGTTGACCGTGTTCAGTTTCGCCGTGAACTCCTCCTCGCTGATATGAGGAATGATCCCACCCTTCGACACTGCGACCGGAGTGTCATCATCAGAGACATGGGCCAGCCGCTCCAACCTGGTCCGCATCGCCGCGAACTCGCTGATATAACCCGGCGTGGTCGGGTTCTGCGCCAACTGCTCCTGAATCCGCAGCGACGTCTCCCGGTCACCCTGGCGGACCACCGACGAAATCGCCGACCGGATCTTCGCCCCCAGAGACTTCGACCCCTGGTTCACCGAAAGGTTGATCTGAGGGATCACAGCCTCCTCGATGAAATTCACGCCCGTAAGAGGGTCGTTGACCACGATCACCGGGACAACCTCTTCCTCCCCGGTTTCCTCGTTGGTGGCCAACAGCTCAGACGTCCACGCCACCGGCATCGTGTCGAGAACGGTCCGGAACGGAAGCCACGCCGCACCGGCCATGAACTCTTCGCTGCCTAACAGCTCCTGCGCGGTGGGAGTCGCCTCGATGTTCTCGGTCGGCAGATACCCTTTTTCTTCACGCCATTTCAGCGCCCACTCCTCTAAGAAGGCGTCGACGAGGGTGGAGGTGCCGGACGGCATTTCGATGACGGTGCCGAGTGCTGTGATCACCCGTTCGAACTCGAATTTGTTGGCCGATGAGAAACTGCGGAACTCGGGTGGTTTCGCCTCGTCTGTCTCGTTCGGGTCTGGTGGCTGACCGCCGACAGTCCCATCCTCACCAACAATGAGCCCGGTGTCGGCGGGAGTGTTCTCGGTATCGACCTGGCCGTAGAAGGCGATCAGTTTCTGATTGACCTGCGTCAGATCGTTCATCCCGGAGAGAAGTGTCATTTGAGCACCTTGTCGAGAATCGTATTCACCGTTAACGAACCTTCAAGGATTGCTTCAAGGTTGACCACGTTGCCGCCCGAACCGGCACCTCTGGGATTGTCAGACGTGAACACGGACGCATCGTAGAGCGGCACCCCATCGATGTAGAGCCATGCCAACAACCGCCGCTCCCCCGGCGCGGACTGCTGGATCATTCCAAAAAGCTCGGGACGGTAGATTCCGAACGTCACCTCGTCGGCTCGCGATATAACGCGAGCGAGCTGCTCCCGCGCTTCGGCATACCCCGACTGGGTCACCTCCGGGGCGTTGAGTCCTATGATCCGCACCCGCATCGGACCATCCTCCAACAGCACCGAAATCGTGTCCCCATCGACCACCGCCAGGTCGGCCAGGTCGTCGCCGGTCACCCGGATCCCCGACTCCAGTTCAGCGACCGGAGGAGGCGAAGGAGGTTCGTAATCGATCGGACCGAAAATAGGTTCCATCTCCTGTCGGTAGTCGGCCAGGGTCGTGTACCCCTGGTTGATCGCCTCGGTGAAACGGTCCCGGACCGCCGCCAAGGATTCCTCCGGCCAGTCCTCGATCGAGTCGATCCCCTGATCCCGGTAATACTGGTCGGCCTCTCCTATGTCGTTCAGCAGCCCGAGCCCGAACTCGTCGCTGTGTTTCGCCAACTGGCCGTGAACCGCCCCATTCTGGAGTGTGTTCAACAGGACCGGCTGAGCCACCTTGAACCGCTCGTCGAAGTCGGCGATCAGATTGAAAAACTCGCCGTAGGTGTATTCGTTGCCGGCGGTCAGGTTCATCCCCGCAGCCTCCAACACTTTCGCTTCCTTCTCCCCGAGCACGAACGTCTTAGGGATCAGCGACTCGGCGATCCGACCCGACCACGGTTTGTGAGCCACCCACTCCCACACGCCATGCACCGCCCGGGCTCCTGACTTGTACACCGCGGCGGCCGCGTCGAACGCCCAGTCCTCGACGGGACGGCTCGTCAACCATCCCAGACTGCGGGCGTCGGACACCAGCTCCCACCCTGACGTTCCTGGCGGCACGTTCTGGAGTCGGCCGCTGAGCCCGCTGATATAGGAGGATTTGAACTCGGCATGGGTCATCATTTGACCGCCCACCTCGTACTCCCCGCCCCGGACCGGGATCCCCGAATCCTCGTTCTTCGAGATCAGGTTCACCGCAACTTCGGGGTGGATCAGGTTTATGTAGTCCATAAAACTGAATCCGGGGAACACCTCCCGGCGTCCCGCCTCGAAATACGCGGTGTGCAGCCGGTCATCTAAGAACTGCAGGTCATCGCGGGTGGCGGTCCCTTCAAGATATGAATCCCAGAGGGCTTTGAGCCTCGGCTGGCCGTCGACGTCGAGAAGGTCGTTCTCTTGGAACACCCCGGCCTGTGCCATGGTGGTGAACACCTCCTCGTCGAAAAGGCCTTCGAACGCACGCAGCGCCCGGAACTCGGAGTCGTACCCGGTGAGCGGGTTGATCCGGTCCCTGAGGTCCTGGTTCCACTCCTGACGGTTCGCTTCGACCGCACCCTGCACAGCTATCTCAAGGATCCGGTTGTTGAACTCGTCCGACCCTGGGACCAGCGCCCAAATCCCCGGTTCGCCGTCGATGTCTTCGGCGAAGAAGTCGGCGATCATCGCCGCCTGGAAGTCGCCGGTCGCTTCCGGTATGTCATCGTCAAGAATGGTGTTTACCGCCTTGCCCCAATACCCTGGGTCAGTGTGAGCGTCATTCCCGAAGATTGCCGACAGCATCCTCATTGACGACCCTAGGAGATCACGCACCGACCGTCGTGACTTGGGGATGACCCGGTCGATCATTTCCTCGCCGAACCCCGATCCGATCTCGGAGTAGGCGAGGGCGGGGAAAACTGTCTCGAACGTGTCGATCATCTCGTCGCTCCAGATTCCCTGCGCCACCCCGAGGTCGAACAGCCACGACGGGAGCGCTCCCGGCTGAGGGGAGATCCCGATCAGGAACTCCTTGTCGAACCGGAACGGAAAGAACGTCAGCTCGTTAAGCGCCTTATCCAACAGAGACTCCTCGTCGTTGTTGGTTGCAGCGACCAGGTGGGCGTATTTGCCCATCGCCCGCAGGTTGATAGGAATCCGCTCGACGGTGCTGATCGCGTTGTTCACAACTTGGGGTAGCCGGGCGCGGGCCTCCATCGGAATCCGCAGGGTCATCGGTTTGGTCATGTGGTCGTACCACCACGACAGGAAATCCATTTGCGCCCGAGCGAACGGGAACATCAACCCCGCCTCGACACCGCGCCCGGCCATCGACGCCGCGGTGAACCGGTACATCAGATCATCCGCCCGCCGCTCCGCGTACGCCGCCGCCCGAGCTTCCAACTGTGTTTCGGTCCTCGCCCCCTGCTGGCGGACCAGCGCCGAAACCGTCTCATTGTCCACCCCCTGCTTCAACGCGTGCTGGGCCTCCTCGATCGACATGTTCCCGTATTCCGCCACCCGTTCGGTGGTCAACAGTTTCGCCCCATGACGGGTTTTCAGAATCTCATACGCCTCGTCGAAATAGTGTTCGTAGAACACGCCGGCACGGCGACCGGCCGGAGCTCCGAAGAACAGACTGAAAATGGCGGTTCCGGGACCGGTCTTACCGCTGAGCCCCGGAACCTTTTGTAAGGCGTTCAGCAGCCTGGCGTCTTTCACCACGTCGAACCGGCCTCCGGGAGTTGTCGCCGCCTCCTGCAACCTCCGCCGCATCGCTCCCCGCTGGCCCTCATCGACCAGGATCTCAAGCCAATGGTTCAGCGAATTGTCGATCACATTGAAGGCGTCATTGGCGGTCAGCTTGGTCCCCTCCACCGCTTCACCGCGGATGTAGACCTGACTGGTCCTCGCTTCGGATTTGCCGGGTCTGCCCACCCCGACTCCGTCCTCCCACCAGTCGAGGAAACCCTGCGGAGCGATCTTGGTGCCATCCTCGAGGACCTGAGCTTCGTCGATCCACCGGAAGTACTCACGGATCCGTTTGTCCTGGATCAGTGTTCCGTTGACCCACCGTTCCGCCTGCTCGCGGTAGTCGGCCAGTTTGTACCCGGTCGGACCGCCACGCCTCGCCGGTCGGACCACCCAGTCATAGTTTGCGTAGTCGTCGTAGGACCCTCCCGTCACGCCACGCTTGTACTGAGCCGCCCACGGGTTCGGCATTGACCTGGAGAACTTCTCAACGACCGCCTCTGTCGCCCGCCCCACCCCGAGCGGCGCCCCCGCAAACGACGCCCGCACGAACTTGCGGAACTCGCCGGTGGCCGCCAGAAACCGCGGTGTCTCATCAAACGTCACCCTCAGCGCCGTGATCGGGTTGACCAGGAGGTCGACCGTAAAAGCGTATTTCATCGGGCCTGACACCCACTTGCGGAGCCCGTCGCGCCGCAGTTGGTTGGTCAGCTTCGCCCACAGCGCCGGGTTCCCCGCAATCTTCTCGAAAAGCAGGATCTCGTAAGGCGACGCCGGCAGCGTCACCTTTTGGCTTTTGTTGAACATGCCCACCGCGTCGAGCCCCCGCGCAATATCGGGATCGTTGGCGGCCACCCCCATGAACAGGTTGAGGTCAGGGTCGCCCGCTATCAGCTCCTTCGTCTTCCCCGTTACCTGCGACCAGTCCCGCACCGGAACGTCGGGCGCCAGCGGGTTAACGTTCTTGGTGACCGGCAGCGACCCCGGCCGCGCCTTCTCGATCCGCTGCGCCACCTCCTCATAGATCTCAGCAAGCGAGCGGGCCATTTCGTTACGGACCCCGTTCGCCACGTCGGCCTCCAGATAGGTGGCGCTCTTCACCTTGTCCTGAGCGTCACGCATCCGGGCCTTCGCCGGAGCAAACTTGGCTTGGGCATCATCGAACCGGCGCGCCATCAGTGCATGAGTCCGCTCCAACTGCGCCCTCGCCGCCGCCTTCGCCGCCTCATCACCAGTCAGATTGTCGATCTTGGTCAGCGCCTCCTCGATCTGAGAAAGGTTCGATCGGATCCCCGCCAGGTCATCACCCTGACGCACCGACGACATGGTGCCGCCCGCCTCCCACAGAGACCGCCGGGCCGCCTCTTTCGTCATCTGGTTCGCGCCCACCGCCGCCAGCCCGTCGCCCTTCCCCCCAGCGCGTTCGACGGCCTGCGTGAACAACCGTGTGAAGGTGTCGGTGTCGCGGGGGAACAACTGGGTGAGAAGGTCAGCGATCGAGTCGAGCGCCTGGTTCTCCCCGAGCCGGAACGTCCGCTCCGTCCCCGCCTTCATCATAAAGGTCATCACCTCAGCGACCGTCTCGTCGTCGAACCGGCCGGCGGCCATCGACTCGAACATCGCTCCCACGCCTTCGACGGTGGAGTGGCGTTGAGCGCGCATCGGTCCCTCGCCGAGATAGTCCTTGTGCATCGCCCTGACCAACACGTCCTCAACCTGGTTTCGGGTCGCGGTCGGACTGTTGGCCAGTCTCACCAAGTCCAGCATGTCGGTGTCGTCGAGCCCTGACATCGACGCCACCGCTCTCAGCCCTCGAGGGTTGACGTACCCACCCGACAGCGCTGGATACTCGTCGCCGACCTTGAACCCGAGACGTTCCGCGACCTCCGCAGCGTCACGCCCTATGTATTCCTCAAGACCGATGTAAGACCGGTGGCCGCTCTCCATCGCGTCGGGAACCACCGCTTTCCCGTATCCGTTCTCACGCATCCACTGAGCGGTCTCCTCGAACCGGTCCTCATGCGCCCGCCAGTTCTCGAGCTCAAACCCGTTCTTGTTCGACCTCTTGAAAACTATCCCGTCGGCTGTTTGCTCCCGGTAGGGAACACCGGCATCGACCCGTTTCACCAGCCGGTCCGCTCGCAGCGCCTCCAACAACCCTTCCGGCAGATCGTCAGGGTCGATGAACCCTGTGAGGTTTATCTCCTTGCCGAATACCGCTTGCACCCGCACCTGCGGCGCTCGGTCCGGTCGAAGCTGCCGGACGATCACCTCATCCAACCCGAACCCCGACTCGTTCACCCGACTCAACATCTGCTCCGGGGACGACACGACCTTGAACCCGTCGCCGAAGTCAGCGAGAACGGTGGCCTGCTCATCGAAAATGTGGGCAACGTCGGCGGCTACCAGATCCTCTATATCGACATCCCTCACTATCTCCGACAGGGTGCTCCCCGGAGATCCCGCATCCGCAAACGCCGATGCTACCGCCGGGTCGTCACTGAAATAGAACTTGCCGCCCTGCGCCGGCCGCTGCCCGCGCGTGCTCCGCCCCCGGAACCCCGCCCTGGAAACATCAAACGCCTCGAACGTCTGTGAGGTGCCGTGGTAGAGCACCCGGCCAGTCTCGGTGAGTTCATCGACCGACGCGAACGGCAGTGGGCTTTGTGCAAGTGCCGTCTCAATCGGCGGAGTAGCAGCGCCGCGCAGCACACCCTGGGCCACGTCGTCGAGGTTCGACCTGCCCACAATCGTCTTCACCACCGACGGGTACGAACCCATCCGCACATAAATATGCCCGTACTTCGCCGGGTCGAGCAGAGCCTGAGACGCCATCGACCTCAGCCCTTTCGCACCAGGGAAAATGAAGTTGAGC
>Ga0214471_10004995_pt1 | contig 10228 bp, 7 predicted proteins | sample RVTome_5_FD_207665 | JGI IMG/M metagenome (GOLD analysis project Ga0214471, IMG submission 207665) | Soil microbial communities from uranium-contaminated site in the Upper Colorado River Basin, Wyoming, United States - RVT142D155 | ecosystem: Environmental > Terrestrial > Soil > Contaminated >... | reverse complement strand
GCCGTGCATGAACACGACGGTGCGATCCTCGGGCCCACCGAAGATGTCGTAGCTGAGCGTGAGCGATCCGTGCTGAAACGTCGGCATTGGCGTCGGATGCGCGCCGGCCGGAGCGTCCCCGGCGACGACGGCGCGCGAGCGTTAGCATAGGCGGCATGTCGGCCGGCACAAGTCAGGCGGGTCCCGCGACGCTGGGAGCGTTGCGCGCATCCGGCTGGTCATCGCGCAGCGTCAAAGACGAGGTGCGCGACAATCTGATTGCGGCGCTGCGCGAGGGCCGGAACCCGTTCCCGGGGATCCTCGGCTTTGAAGAAACGGTCATTCCCGCGATCGAACGCGCATTGTTGGCCGGCCACGACATGATCCTGCTGGGCGAGCGAGGCCAGGCCAAGACCAGGCTGATCCGCTCGATGGTCGCGCTGCTCGACGAGCACATCCCCGCGATCGAAGGCTGCGAAATCAACGACGATCCGCTCGCGCCCGCCTGCGCGACATGCCGCGATCTGGTCGCCGCCCGCGGCGACGACACTCCGGTCACGTGGGTGCCGCGCGCGAAGCGCTACGCCGAGAAGCTCGCCACGCCCGACATCGCCGTCGCCGACCTGATCGGCGACATCGATCCGATCCGCGTCGCCGAAGGACGTTATCTCGCCGACGAGCGCACGATCCACTACGGGCTGGTGCCGCGCACGAACCGCGGCATCTTCGCGATCAACGAGCTTCCCGACCTGCCCGAGCGGATCCAGGTGGGCCTGCTCAACATTTTGGAGGAGCGCGACGTGCAGATCCGCGGCTACTCGTTGCGGCTCGACCTGGACGTGTTGCTGATCGCGACGGCCAACCCCGAGGACTACACCAATCGCGGCCGGATCATCACGCCGCTCAAGGACCGGTTCGGCAGCGAGATCCGTACGCACTATCCGCTGCACGCCGCCGACGAGATCGCCATCGTCGAGCAAGAGATGCATCCGCACGCACCGGTGCCCGTCCGCATCCCTGCGTTCATCCGCGAGATCCTGGTCGAGTTCACGCGGCTCGCGCGCCGCTCGCCGCATGTGAACCAGCGAAGCGGCGTCAGCGTCCGCTTCTCGATCGGCAACACCGAAACCGTCGTCGCATCGGCGGTGCGCCGCGCCGTTCGCACCGGCGAACCGGAAGCGGTGCCGCGCATCTGCGACCTTCCGGCGGCGCAGCAGTCCTCGACCGGGCGGGTCGAGTTCGAAGCGTTCGAGGAGGGACGCGAGTCCGACATCCTCGGCCGGATGCTCCGACAGGCGACGCTGGACACCTTCCGCCGCCGGCTGGCCGGCGTCGACGTCGGCGCGTTGCAGCAGCGCTTCGACGAAGGACTGTCGATCGAAACCGGCGAGCTGGTCTCTGCCACGCGCGTGCTGGATCAGATCGGCGAGGTACCCGGCCTGGGAAAGGCGATGCAGCGGCTCGGCATCGAGGAAGAGTCGCCCGCGCTCGCCGCCTCGGCCGTGGAGTTCCTGCTGGAAGGCATGCACCTGTCGAAGCGGCTCAACAAGGCGGCGGCCGGCGATGGCCGCGTCCGCTACGCCGGCGACTGACCGGAAGTGCCGCTTAGGCGAGCGTGACCGGGCGGTAGCCGCGCCGCAGGAGCGCGTCGAGGATGATCGGCAACGCACCCACGGTCGAGGCGCGCGGCCCGCCGCCGTCGTGCATCAAGATCACCGCTCCGGGTCGCACCGCACCCAGCACCCGCTTGGCGAGCGTCATCGCAGGCGGCCGGCGATAGTCGGTCGGATCGACCGTCCATAGGATCGCGCGCATCCCGTACTTGGCTGCGATCGACAGCGTGGACGGCCCGAACGACCCGTACGGCGGCCGCATCCACTTCGGGAGGGGCAACCCCAGCTTTCTCATCTCGCGAATCTGTGAGAGCATCGCGCGATCCTGCGCGGCGAAGCTCGACCGGCCCAGGTTCTCGTGATTCCAGGTGTGGTTCTGGATCGAGTGTCCGGCCGCGCGCACCGCCGCGACCACCGCCGGATACCGCGCGATGTTGCGACCCGTCCAAAAGAACGTCGCTTTGACCTTGTAGCGCGCGAGGATCGAAAGGATCTGCGGTGTATAGGTCGGATCCGGTCCGTCGTCGAAGGTGAGAGCGACCGCGGACTTTCGGTCGGCACCCCGCGGGTTCACCACCCGCACCGTCTCGCCCGACAGAATCCCGCGGAACGTGATCACCGACACGCCGTAGTTCGCGGGGATCCCGCGCACCGGGTTTCCCTGGATGGCGGCCATCGGCGCGGTCGAGCGCGTCGCGGCTTCCTTTCGGTCCGCCGCCGCCTCCAACACGATGTCGTCGCCGTCTTCCAGGATCCGATCGCGCGAAGACGACGCGCCCTCGACCACAATTCGCCCTTCGACGGTCCCCTGCCTCAGGATGCGTCCGCGAACCGACAGCAGATTCGCTCGCCTGGTGTCGACGCCGGCCTGCGTCATCAGCGCGCCGACGCTCGTCCCCGGCTCGACGACGTAGGGCGCGCCCTCCAGCGTGACGTGCAGCGGCATGACGTCCTCGGCGATCGCCGGCGGAAACAGCCCGAACCCCAGCACGGTTCCCAGAACCAGCGACAGAACTCGATTGGTCCGGCGCATTTTGAACCCCCCTGCGCAAAGGCGCACCAAGACTCTACGATAAGAGCGCCATGCCCGGCTATCGGTACTCGCGATGGGACGGAACCCAGCAGGATCCGCTCGGACCCGAACTGGACGTTCCCGGAATCGTGGACGCCCTCTCCGACGAGCTGCTCGAGGGCGGCGACCCGGCCGAGGCAATCGACCGGCTCATGCGCCAAGGCCTGCCCGGCCGCTTCGGCGGCCTGGATGCGATCCGCAAGCGCCTCCGCGACGCGCGGCGCGGCGCGCAGCAGCAAGGCCGCCTCGACGGGGTGCTCGAGCAAGCCCGCGAAGAGCTGGATGCGATCCTGGAGAACGAGCGCACCGAGCTTTCCTTCCGCGACGACGACGAGGCGCGCATGCGCGAAGGCTTCCTGGAGTCGCTGCCGCCCGATCCGGCCGGCCGGATCGGCGAGCTGAAGGACTACGACTTCGTCTCGCCCGTCGCGGCGGAGCGCTTCAAGCAGCTTCTGGAGCGGCTGCGGCAAGAGATGCTCGGCGCATACGTGCGGTCGATGACCGGAGCGATGCAGCAGATGACGCCCGAAGACATCGCCGCGATGCGCGACATGCTCGCCGACCTGAATCGGATGATCGACCAGAAGCGTCGCGACGTCGGTCCCACCCAAGACGAGTTCAACGAGTTCATGCGCCGCCACGGCCGCTTCTTCCCCGAACACCCCCGCACGCTCGACGAGTTGCTGGCCGCGCTCGCGCAACGCGCCGCCGCGCTCGGCCGTTTGATGGCCTCGCTCACGCCCGAGCAGCGCGCCGAACTGGAAGCGCTCTCGCAGCAACTGCTGTCGGATCTGGACTTGGACATGCAAGTGAACCAACTGTCGAACGCGCTCCACGAGATGTTTCCCGATCTGGGGTGGGATCAGCAGGCGCGGATGAGCGGCGACCGGCCGCTCGGACTCGGCGAGGCGCTGGATGCCATCGAACGCCTCGGCGACTTCGAGGAATTGGACCGAACCTTGCGCGGCGACTATCCCGGCGCGTCGCTGGAGGACGTGGACCTTGACCGGGTGCGACGCGCGCTCGGCGAAGACGCGGCGCGCGACTTGGAAAAGCTGCGTCGCGTCGAGCGCGCGCTGGAGGAAGCCGGCGTCGTCGCGCGGCGCGACGGCGCCTGGACGCTGACTCCCCGGGGGATTCGCGCACTCGGCCAGCGCGCGCTCTCACACGTGTTCTCGCGGCTGCAATCGGATCGGGCGGGCAAGCACGAGGCGCCGCAAACCGGGGCCGGCGGGGAGCCGACCGGCGCGAGCCGCACCTGGCGCTTCGGCGACCATTTCCAGATCGATGTGCGCCGCACCGTCCAGAACGCCGTCCTTCGCGAAGGCGCCACCACGGGCCGCGTCAACATCACGGCGAAAGACTTCGAGATCGCCGAGATGGAGACCCGCACCCGCAACGCGACCGTGCTGCTGCTGGACATGTCGTTCTCGATGCCGATGCGCGGCAACTGGGCCGGCGCGAAGCGCATGGCGCTGGCGCTGCACGCGCTGATCAGCAGCCAGTATCCCGACGACCGGCTCGACATCGTCGGCTTCAGCGACTACGCGCGCGTCATGTCACCCGAGGATCTGGCCAACGTCGGATGGGAACACGTCTACGGCACCAACATGGAGCACGCCTTCAACCTGGCCGGCCGGCTGTTGTCGAAGTATCCCGGCTCGAACAAGCAGGTGCTGCTGGTGACCGACGGCGAGCCGACCGCGCACATCATCGACGGCACCGATCAGGTGTTCTTCCACTGGCCCCCCGTGCGCGAGACGCTCGAAAAGACCTACAAGGAAGCGCTGCGCCTGGCGAAGGCCGGCGTGACCATGAACATCTTCATGATCGAAGACACCGACAACCTGTTCCGCTTCATCGACTCGCTCGCCAAAGTCGTCAGCGGCCGCGTCTTCGCCGTCCACAGCGACGACTTAGGCGTCGACGTCCTCCGCGACTACGTCACCCATCGCCGGACGGCCTGAGATGCTGTGTCTGTTTCGTGGCCTGAATACGATTACTGAAGCTTATGCGGCTGTGGAACGGTCGTGTTCGATCGACGTCTCGCCAGGGCGCGTTGGGCCAATCCGAAGAGGCCGACGGCACCAATGCCCGCGTAGAAGGCAACGAAAGGAAGCATCTCGTGACGGAACCGTGCGTGCGGGATCGTAATCATGAAGAAGCCGACCGTGTATGCAATGACGAACAGCGGAAGCAGGGTTTCGAATCGAGCCCTACCATTACGCGATCGCCACTGCATGACGAGACCGATCGCCACCAATGGAAGCAATGCGCGATCATCGAGAAACGGCATGCGGACTCCGCGTACGTTCGATTGCTGATGAACCCACGGATCGCGAGACCCTAAAAAGACGACCGAATTTCGCAGCCAATTTCCGAGAGCATCGACCGGATTCTCGAATATGTATTGAAACCCAAGCCTAATCCATTCGCGGTCTTGGGCAACTTCATCCAACATTGAAATACGCGAATACAGTTCGGGATTTACCTCGTCGATTTCCTGGAAGCGGCCGGTGGTGTCGGGGTTGTTCGCGAGCCAGAAGTTCACTCCCCCCTCAGTACTGACAGGGACGAAGGCGTCGAGACGAACATAGTTTCGGACGGTCCACGGCGCTAGGACGAGAACGACAACTCCCAAGAAGGCCGCCGCCATGAACCGCCCCTGGCGGCCTGGAAGCATTACAATGAAGAACACTGCGACGACGGGTATGGCTAGGAGGGCTTGTGGCCGAGTCAAGATGGAGATCCCAAGAACGAGGCCCGCTACACCAGCCAGCAGCAACTTGTTGTGTTGCCACGCAACACAGGCAAGGAGAAGCGCCGACGCGAACGTGAACGTGGCGAGCGTCTCCGTCAACTCTACTGAGGAGTAGGCGGCCACAGCTCCAACCAGCGTCAGAGCGACTGCAGCCGCAGCAGCAGCGCCGGGCCTCGCGAGGCGACGAGTGAAGAGTGCCGTCACGAGCACGATGCCTCCGGCCAGCAGCGCCTGCGCGATTCTGATCGACAGGTAGCTGTCGTTGACCATCCTGATGCCTGCGTTGAAGAACGGGTACCCGGGCGCACGGTACGCGACGAGCTCGCCCTCAGCGTAGCCATAGAATCCGTGATCCAGCAGGTTACGCGTCAGCGTCCGATAGACGCCTTCATCGTAAAAGTTCCGCTGAGCTGCCTCGACCGTTCCGAACAGCAGAGACAGAGCAATCGTCACTAGGACGGCAGCAAGAACCACCACGAACCATCCGCGACCGGCAGATAGCGTGAAAAGTCGGCCTTTCATCATCGACCTCATCATAGATACGACAAATCATTATTAAGCAGTTCGGGTTGCACTCAGTGGGGCCACATCAAGCCGATGCTGCAGATAATCGACGATAACAACGCCTTCCGCGGGTGGGTCGGTGTCGAGGCGTCACTGGACCATTACTACTGTGCCGGGTCTAAGCTAGGCGTCTTCCGATTCACCAATGGCGGTGTCACTGCGCTCAGCCCCTCGGTGTCGGCCCAGTCGGGATGCAATCCAGCATAGGCGAGCGGCCAGGGTCATCTCGCAGACCTGGAGCATTGCATCAACGGTAGCCGGACGAGGCGGCTCTCGCGCGGCGGTAATCGCGTAATTGATGGCTCCCAGCGTGTCCCACGGGATTATCGTGAAATGGCATTTCCCTATCAACTTTTTTAGATGACCGACGCTAGGGCGCGATCGTGTGGTAGCCGCTGCGGTAGAACACGAGCGGCGGGCGGTCGGCGTTGATCTCGGCGGCTTTCACCAGGCCGACCAGGATCAGGTGATCGCCGCCCTCGTACTGGGCCCAGATGGTGCAGTCGAGCCACGCGAGGCAGTCTTTCAGGATCGGCGCGCCGGTATGCGCGGGCCGCCACGCGATCCCGTCGAAGTTCTTCGGGCCGCTGGCGGCGAAGCGGCGCGCCAGGTCTTCCTGTCCGTCGTGGAGCACGTTGATCGCGAACACGCCGCTGTCGATGATCCCGCGCAGCGTCTTGGATTCCTTGTCGGGGCACAGCAGCACCAGCGGCGGCTCCAGCGATACGCTCGCGAGCGCGTTCGCGGTCATCGCGACCGGCTCGCCGTCCCGGGTCGAGGCGACGACGGCGACGCCCGTGGTGAACCGTCCCATCACGGTGCGCAGCGTCGTGGACTCGACGGACATCGAATCCCACTCTATCCCCGCGCGCGCGGCCCGCGGCCGATCCTGGCGAGCAGCTCTTCCTTGACCCGGCCGATGCGGGCGGGCTCGTCCAGGCGCTGGCCGAGCAGATCGCGAACATAGAACGCGTCCACGACATCGTGGCCGTAGGTCGCGATCCGGGCGACCTGAATGTCCAGCCCGAAATCGGCGAGCGCCTTCGTGATGTCGTAGAGCAGCCCGACTCGGTCGGTGGCGTGCACCTCGATGACGGTCGCAAAGTCACTCGTTTCGTTGTCGATCTCGACACGCGTCGGCTCGCGCTTGCCTTTCGACTCGCGCGCGTAGGCGCGCCGGCGCTCGGCCAGCTCGGCGTCCAGATCGATCGTGCCGGCGAGCGCGTCCCGGCAGGTCGACTCGACCTTGGCCCATCGCTCGTCGTCGAAGACCCGGTCGAGCGCGCCCACGACCTGAAACACCTCGATCGCGATCCCGTCCAGCCGCGTGAACGCTTGCGCGCCGATGATGTTGATCCCGGACACGGCCAGCGCGCCCGACAGGATCGCGAACAGGCCCGGCCGGTCGCGCGCGATCATGGTCACGTCCCAGACGCCCGGCTCGCCGGCTTGCGCCGCGTGAACGCGAAGATCGCCTTCGCCGGGCGGCGGCTGCGCGAGCGCAAAATGGCGCGCCAGGTCCGGCGTCGGGAACGCGAGCACGTAGGCGCGCGTCATGCCCAGCAGGTGCGCGTCGACCTCGCCCGGCTCGTGCGACGAAAGCGCGTCGCGCACCTCGCCGGTCCGCCGCTTGATGACCTGGTCGACATCGGCGCCGACCACCTCGCCGCGCTCCAGCACATGCAGCGTGTGCCCGAACAGCTCGGCGACGAGCGCCGCCTTCCACGGCGTCCACGCCTCGGGCCCGGTCGCCCGCGCGTCCGCGACCGTCAGCACGTAGAGCATCTTGAGCCGTTCGACGAGGCCGATCTGCGCCGCGAGCGACTCGACCAGCCGCTGGTCGCCGATGTCTCGCCGCGTCGCGGTCTCGGCCAGAAGCAGATGATGCCGCACGAGCCAGGCCACCTCGCCGGCGGCGTCCTCGCCGAAGCCGATCCGCCGGGTCCAGTCAAGCGCAAGGCGCTCGCCTCGCTCGGAATGATCTTCGTCGGCTCCTTTGCCGGCGTCGTGAAACAGCGCGGCGAGCAGCATCCGGTCGCGGTCGGCAAGATCCGCCCACACTTGCGAGGCGAGATCGTCCTTGGCATCCGGGCCGCCGAGCGCAACCGCCTGCGCGACGGTTTCGAAGCAATGCATGTCCACGGTGTAGCGGTGGTAGATATTGCGCTGCGGCAAGCTGCTGATGCGATCCCACTCGGGCAGCATTCGCGTGAGAACGCCGGCCTGATCCAGCTCTTCCAGCGCGCGCGCCGACCCGGTTCGCAGCGCCTCGACGAACGCGTTCCTTGCGTCGGGCGTCCAGAGGCCGGCGGCGAACGGGGCGAGGTCGGGCTGCGGGTGCGTGCCGGCGACCGACGGCGCCGACGCCGACAGGCAGGTCTGCGAGTGCCACCAGATCGCACGCGCTGCGCCGTAGAAGTCGCGCATCAACGCATCGCCCGGCCGATCGCCCGGATACCCAAGATCCGCCGCGGCCGGATCTTGGAGGGGCAGCAAGAAGACATCGCTTCGACGTTCGGTGGCATCGTGGAGCCAGTTGCGGACGCGGTGAAGGATCTCGGCGTTGCCGGCGATCGACTCGGGGTTGCAGACGTTGAAGTACGCGGCCAGCCAGGTCGCGACGTGCAGGTCGCGCAATCCCCCGGCGCCGTCTTTGACGTTCGGTTCGAGCAGGAACGGAACGCGGCCGGCCGCGCGGTGACGTTCCGCGGTGTATTCGGCCACGTCCCGCGCGAACGCTGCCGCGCGCTTTCGCGTAAAGGCGCCGACCGCGTCCACGAAGTCCGCGTGGAGCGAGGCGTCGCCGGCAACCAGCCGGGCCGACAGAAACGACGTATGCGCCTCGTGGTTCTCGGCCGCCAGCCTGATCGAGTCTTTGACGGTCCGGGTCGCGTGACCGACCTCGAAGCCGGCATCCCACAGCGCGTACAGAACCCGCTTGGTCAATGCCACCGGCTTCTTGCGGCCGCGATACAGGAAGACCAAGTCCACGTCCGATCGCGGCGACAGCTCGCCGCGGCCGTACCCGCCGAGCGCCACCAGCGCGACGCCGTCCTCGCCGCCCGCCTCGCGCCACAAGGCCGACAGCGCAGCATCCATCGCATCGGACGATCCGTGGACGTATGCAAGCCCGGAAAGACGCTGCCGGCGGAGCGCGTCTCGCTCCGCCAGCAGCGCGTCGATCGCGGGATGGGTCAGATGGCGTCCTTGCCCTTCTCGCCGGTGCGGATCCGCCAGACGTTTTCGACCGGCGTCACCCAGATCTTGCCGTCACCGATCGATCCGGTCTTGCCCGAATCCAGGATCGCGCCGACGACCTGTTCGACCTGACCTTCGTCGCACAGGATCTCGATCCGCACCTTCGGCACGAAGTCCACCTGATACTCGGCGCCGCGGTAGACCTCGGTGTGGCCTCGCTGCCGGCCGAATCCGCGGGACTCGATGACCGTCATCCCTTGGATCCCGACGGGACGAAGCGACTCCTTCACCTCTTCAAGCTTGAAGGGCTTGATTACTGCCGTCACCAGCTTCATATGTCCTTGCCCTCCTTAGCTTTTGTGCGTTCCGACGTCGATCAGCGTGTACGCAGACTCAGCGTGCTGCGACACATCCAAGCCGGTCAGCTCTTCCTCTTCTTCGACACGCAATCCGGTCGTGACATCCACGACCTTCAGGATCACCATCGTGACCACGAACGAGTAGACGATGGTCGCGACGACCGCAATGGCCTGCCGGCCGAGCTGCGCCGCGTTTCCGTACAGCAATCCGTCGAACCCGCCGATCGATTCCGTCGCGAACACGCCGGTCAGCAACGCGCCGACCAACCCGCCGACGAAGTGCACGCCGACGACGTCGAGCGAATCGTCGTAGCCGAGCTTCGGCTTCAACGCGACCACGGCGTAGCAGAGCGCGCCGGCGATCAATCCGATCACGATCGCCGCCCACGGCTCGACGAACCCGGCCGCCGGCGTGATCGCGACGAGCCCCGCGACGGCGCCGGTCGCGGCGCCCACCGTGGTGGGCACCTTGTTGCGTCCCCATTCCGCGATCAGCCAGCCGACCAGCGCCCCGGCCGCACCCAGTTGGGTGTTGACGAACGCCGCCGACGCCAAACCGTTCGCGGCGAGCGCCGAGCCGGCGTTGAAGCCGAACCAGCCGAACCACAGGATGGCCGCGCCCGTGATGACCATCGGCACGTTGTGCGGATGCATCGCTTCCTTGCCGTAGCCCTTGCGCTTG
>Ga0214471_10004994_pt1 | contig 10230 bp, 8 predicted proteins | sample RVTome_5_FD_207665 | JGI IMG/M metagenome (GOLD analysis project Ga0214471, IMG submission 207665) | Soil microbial communities from uranium-contaminated site in the Upper Colorado River Basin, Wyoming, United States - RVT142D155 | ecosystem: Environmental > Terrestrial > Soil > Contaminated >... | reverse complement strand
CGTCGATGAGGTCGAGCCTGAAGTACGGCCCGTCCACCAGTCTTCCCGGCGTCGCCTCGCGCCGCAACGCCGGGTCGTGCGAACCAGGCGTGGTGACTGCCAGCCCCACATCGAGATGCAGTTCGCGCGGGCGGCCATAATCGTAGAGGCGATAGGTGATGTCGCTCGTCTGCTGGATTTCGACGAGCGTCAGCCCCGCGCCGATCGCGTGGACCGTGCCGGCAGGCACATAAATGAAATCACCAGGCGTCACATCTTGCCATGCCAGCATGTTCACGATCGCGCCGTCGAGTGCGCCTTGGCGGATGTCCTCCAGCGCGTAATCCCGCCGGAAACCGAGACCGATCTGCGCCCCTGGCTCCGCGTCCAGCACCAGCCAGCATTCCTCCTTGCCCTTGCGGCCAAGCCCCGCCGCCTCGGCCTGCTCGTCGTCGGGGTGGACCTGCACGGATAACCGTTCGCTGGTGAAGAGATATTTGATCAGCAGGCCGGGCATTTCCGGCGGCGGCTCGAACCAGACTTCGCCGATTGGCGAGCCCGGCGCCACGCCGAATTGCACCGGGAGCGCTTCGCGGCCCCACGGCTTCTCGACGACCGAAACCGGAAGCAGGCGCGCACTCATTCGCCCTTCGCCCCCTTCAGCGTGCCGACCTTCTGCGCACCCGCCGCGCTGGTCACCAGCACCTCGCCGCCATCGACTACCACGATCACACCTTCGAGCCCGATCACAGAAACGCGCGGCCCGTCGCTTTCAACCATGACGTTGCGGCAATCGACAAGCTCACCCCTCTCACCCGGCCAATTGCCGTCCGCATCGCCCTCGCGTGCTTGCTGCACGGCGTGCCATGATCCGATGTCGGACCAGGCCATTTCGGCGGGCACCACCGCAGCATGGGAGGTGTTCTCCATCACTGCATAGTCGACGGATTCCTTGGGCACACGGGTGAAGCTTTCGGCATTCGGCACAAATGCTCCATCTGCTTCACTGCCTTTGGCCACTGCTTCTGCCACCATTGCCGCCATTTCCGGCCGGTGGCGTGCCAACTCCGACAGGAAACCTCCGGCGGTAAAAGCGAAAATCCCGGCGTTCCACACGTAGCTGCCTTCGGCGAGATAGGCCTCGGCAGTTGCAGGATCGGGCTTTTCGACAAAACGCTCGACCGCGAAGCCGCCGTCAAGCTGTTCTCCGCGCCTAATATAGCCGTAGCCCGTTTCGGCATGGGTCGGGGTGATCCCGATCGCGACGAGATGGCCTTGCCCAGCCAGCCCGGCCGCAGCCCTGGCTGCTGCGCGAAACGCATCCGTGTCGCCAATATGGTGGTCGCTCGGACAAACCAGCATGACCGCGTCTTCGGGCAGACGATGCGCCGCAAGCGCGATCGCAGGCGCGGTATTGCGCTGGACCGGCTCGACTATCAATGCAGCCTGCCTTCCTTCCAACGCCTCTTCCACCAACACGCGCAAATGCGCGCCGGTCACTAGCAACGGCGCGGCAAAGCCTTCTTCCGCCGGGAACCGCGACACTGTCTGTGCAAACAGGCTCTGCCCGCCCACCAGGGGAATGAAGGGCTTGGGCCGCTCCGGGCGGCTTTTCGGCCACAGCCTCGTTCCGCTGCCGCCGCACAGGATCACGGGTACGATAATGGACATCGCACACCTTCTAGCTCGTGGTGTCCAAACCGCCAGCCCCGGTCTAATTGAAGAAGCGCTGTTCCCAGCCATAGACGGATTGCACCGGATCTCCGGCGGCATTCATCGCGGGGCGGAACCGGAAGCGTGCCATAGCCAGATCGCATGTGCGGGCGTCGGTTTCCGGAAGGCCCGAACTGCGATGGATGCGGCAAGCCTTGGGCAGTCCGTCGGTCCCGACCGTGACCGCTATGGTCACGGCCTTGCCGATCCGCGCCTCCCGGCCGCCCGGCGGGATCGGATAGTCGGCCGCGGAATTGATATCGCCGGCGATCTTCACTGCGCTGCTGGCAATGCCGCCGCCCTGCCCCGTACCGCTATTTCCGGCGCCGGTGCCAGCGCCTTCATCGGCTCCACCTGCGCCTTCTCCGGCGCTCGCACCGGAGCGATCTTCCTTGCCGGTCGAGCTGGCTATGGGCGCGGGCGGATCGCGCCGCACCGGGATTTTCGCTTCAGGGGCGGAGGTTGGCCGCGGCGTCGCCTTGTCGCCCGCTTCCCCGCTGGCGCCTTCATCCGGTTCCGGCGAAGGCGGCGTTTCCGGCTCCGGCGAAGTGATGTTGACCGTGAGCACCGAGGTTGCCGCATCGATCGCCCGGCTCGTAAGATCCGGTGCAAAGGCGTAGCCGAGACCGAATATGGCCGCGGCATGGGCCAGCACTACCAGCGCCAGCGTACCCCAGCGGCGCTTTTTCACCGGTCGATAGAGCCTGCTCTCGGCCAAACCTGCATCTGCCCTTTCTGGCAAAGCGCGCGAGCTTTGCCTGCGTTCCCGCCAGCCCGCCGCTCAAATCCCCAATTGTGACGGATTGTTAACCATCCAGCTTCATTAAGGCACGCTGTGCACATCGGGGGTGGTAGCAATGGATGAACTGCTTGGGGAATTCGTCGCCGAGAGCCGCGAATTGCTCGAAGCGTTGGAAACGCAGATTGTCGCTTGGGAGACGGACCCGGGCGACAAGGAACTGCTCGATTCCATTTTCCGCTTTTTCCACACCGTGAAAGGCAATTGCGGTTTCTTCGACCTGCCGCGTCTCGAAAAGCTGAGTCATTTCGCCGAAGACGCGCTGTCGGACATCCGTTCGGGCCAGCGCAAGCCCGATAGCGCGCTGGTCGACGCAGTGCTGGCGATCATCGATCGCATCTCCGAAATGATCGAGGCATTGGAAGCCGGGCAGGACTTTCCCGAGAGCGACGACGAGCCCCTGATCGCGGCACTGGAAGAGGATGCCGAGCCCGATGCGGGCGAAATCAAGGCCGCCGTCACAGGCGGTGGTCCCAGAATCCGCAAGGGCGGACCGCAACGCTCCATCCGCTTGCCGGTCGAATTGCTTGACCGGGTAATGAGCGGTGTGTCCGACATGGTTGTGGCGCGCAACGATCTGGCACGGCGGCTTCACGCGATGAACGGCGAAACCGGGCTTGAAGCTCCGTTCAATCGCCTGTCCACCATCCTTACCGAAGTGCGCGATGCGATGACCCGCACGCGCATGCAGCGCATCGAACAGCTCTTCTCCACCTATCCGCGGGTTGTGCGCGACCTCTCGGCCGAACTCGGCAAGCAAGTGATGATCGAGCTGGAAAGCGGCGATGTCGAGCTCGACCGCGAAATGATCGAACTGATCCGCGACCCGATGATGCACATGATCCGCAATGCGATCGATCATGGGTTGGAAACGCCGGCCGAGCGCCGCGCGGCGGGCAAACGCGAAATCGGAACGCTATCGATCTCCGCCCGCCAGACGGGCAATGAGATCCGGATCGGCATTGTCGATGACGGGCGCGGCATCGACGCCGACAAGCTGGTTGCCAAAGCGATCGCTGCCGGCACCCTGACTCAGGAGGAAGCCGAAAACCTCAGCCCGCGCGAGCGCAATGCGCTGATCTGCGAAGCGGGCATGTCCACTCGCGACCAAGCCTCGGCGATTTCCGGGCGCGGTGTGGGTATGGATGTTGTGCGCGCCAATATCGAACGCGCTGGCGGTTCGCTCTCGATCGACAGCACGCCAGGTTCGGGCACCCGCATCCTGCTCAATGTCCCGCTGACGCTGAGCATCGTGCCCTCGCTCACCTTCTCGGTCGGTGACCACATCTTCGCTATTCCGCGCTCCTATGTCGACGAGATCGTGGGCATTCCCGAAGGAGACGCGCGCCGCGTGCAGTTGGGCGGGAAGTCGTTCATCACCATTCGGGAACGCCGCATCGCGGCCCTGCCGGTCGCCGACGTGCTCCAGACCGCAGAAGCCGGCGCCCAGATCGGCTCAATCTTCCTCGTTATCCGACTGGTCGGCGGCGACACATTCGCGCTTGCGGTCGATGAAATCCTCAATCACGAGGAACTGGTGGTGAAGCCGATTACACCGGAAATCATGGCGACCGGCTTCTATGTCGGCACCACCCAGCTCGACGATGGCAGCCCGGTGCTGATGCTCGACATTTCCGGCCTCGCACGCGAGGCCGGCATGATCCAGGAAGTGCAGCACCGTTCCTATATCGCGAACCTCGACTCGCGCGAGGTGGAGGAGGAGCAGGCCGTGCCGATGATGCTGTTCTCCGCCCTTGACGGCGTGCGCCGTGCAGTGGCGATGAGCGCAGTGATCCGCGTCGAGAAGGTTCTGCAAGACAAGGTCCGCCTCGCAGGGATTAATTCGAAGGTGGTGATCGAGGAGCGCATTCTGCCGCTCGCCGGTATTCCGGAGGATTTCGAGCTGGGCGAGAAGCTCAGCCTGTTCCGCATTTCCGACGGTTCGGGCGAGGTCGCCCTCGCCTTCGAGGAAATGATCGACCTCGTCTCGCTGACGGAAAACGCGACCAAGGCGAGCGATCGCGATGGCAGCAACGCTCTTGCTCTGATCGGTGGCCAGCCGACCGAGATCGTCGATTGCCTGGCGCTGTTCGAGGCATTCGGGATGGAGGCGGCCGAAGCCACGTCGCCCGTCTGCCGCATCCCTTCGGACGATCCATGGATGCGCGATTTCCTGCGCCCGCTCGTCGAAAGCGCCGGCTATCGCGTGATTGATGAGAGGGCTGGGGAAGAGGCGGATGTGGCTATAGCTGTGGCAAGCAACGGCAAAAGCAAGCCCAAGCTAAATGGCGCCCAGGCGATCCTGCTGCGCACGGCCAAAGACACCCGCACCAAGAACGACAGGTCGATCTATCGGTATGACCGCGACGGCTTGATGGCCGCGCTCAAGGCCGCGCGGACAGGGAGCTGATCATGGGGGAACTGCTGCTTCTGGTAATCATTGACGGGGAAAGGGTCGCGATTCTCGCATCGCAGGTCCAATCGGTCATCGACCTCGGCAAGATCACCCCGGTGCCGCGCTGCGCGGCCCATGTGGCAGGCCTGGCCGCACTGCGCAGCCAGCCGTTGACGGTGATCGACTGCGCAATCTCGTTGCAGCTGCGCGAGGAAAGATCCGAGGGCCGGCGTGCCGTGGTGGTCAAGGAAAAGGGACATCACTATGCCCTGCTGGTGGATGCGGTCGAAGATGTAACGGAAGGCCTGAGCGAAGCGGCGGAAATCACCACCGCGCTGAAAAAAGGCTGGCGCCATGCCGCCCAGGGTATGATCGAAACCGCAGAGGGCCCCGTGCTGCTCGCCGATATCCCGGCAATTATCGAAGGCCCGAACGGCAAACCGAAACCGGTCGATAAGGTGGCAGCTTAAGCCATTCCTTACCAAAATGGGCTACTAGAGGGGCCGCAAAAGGAAACGGGACAATGAAAAACTGTTTGATCGTCGATGATTCCCGAGTGATCCGCAAGGTTTCGCGGCACATTCTCGAATCGCTTGGCTTCGAAGTGGACGAGGCTGCCAACGGCCAGGAAGCGCTCGACGCCTGCGACGAGAAGATGCCGGATCTGATCCTGCTGGACTGGAACATGCCGGTCATGAGCGGCATCGACTTCATCACCGCGCTTCGCGCCCGTCCCGATGGCGCGTCGCCGAAAGTCGTGTTCTGCACCACGGAAAATGACATTGCGCATATTCGCGAAGCAATCGATGCTGGCGCCGACGAATATGTGATGAAGCCGTTCGATCACGAAACGCTTCAGATCAAGTTGCAGCTCGTCGGCGTCGCCTGAGGTACCGCTCTGTGTCGCTCGCCCCTGCGAACCGGCGAAGCACTGGTGCTGCCCGCGATCCGCGCGGACCAGTGCGGGTCATGGTGGTCGACGATTCGATCACTGCGCGTACGGTTCTTGAACGCACTATCGATGGAGAGGAAGATCTGCAGGTCGTAGCCTCGGCGACCAGCGCCGAAAACGCGCTGGAAAAGCTGCGTACGACCGATGTCGACCTGATCCTGCTCGACCTGGAAATGCCCGGCCGCGGCGGCCTGCACGCGCTGCCGGAAATCCTCGAAAAGGGCCAGGGCGCGCAGGTGCTGGTCGTTTCCGCGCTTACGGTCGAAGGCGCAGAAGCGACGCTGGAAGCTCTGGCCATGGGCGCAGCGGACACGCTGCCCAAGCCGACTTCGGGAACTTTCGACGTTGGCTACCGCGCTCGCCTGCTCGAAAAAATCCGTGCGCTGGGTCTCGTCAGGCGCGAGCGCTGCTTCGTGCAAGCCATGCCGCCGGCGCGTGTGCGCCCGGCGAACTTCGCGTCCGTCCCGGCACGCAAGCGCGTGCTCGGCATCGGCGCCTCGACTGGCGGAATCCATGCGCTGGGGCAGTTTTTTCGTGCGCTGCCGCGCGAGGTCAGGATGCCGATTCTGGTCGCGCAGCACTTGCCCGCCTCCTTCATGCCGGTTTTCGCCCGCCAGCTTGAGACCGCCTCGGGCCGTCCAGCCGTACTGGCGCAGGACGGGATGCGGATGCGTCCTGGCCACATCTATGTCGCACCGGGCACCGGACACCTGATGGTGCGCAAGGCGGGGAACGATTTTCTGTTTGCGGTCGAGAATTTCCCGACGCCGAGCGGGTGTACGCCCTCGGCGGACCCGACCTTCGACTCGCTTGCCGGCTGTTTCGGCCGCCATGCGATCTGCGTGGTCCTGTCCGGCATGGGCCGCGACGGGGCCGAAGGCGCGACCAGGATCGTCGACCAGGGCGGCACCGTGCTCGCCCAGGATCAGGAAAGTTCGGCCGTATGGGGCATGCCTCGAGCGGTGTGGGAAAGCGGCGCGGCATCGGCGGTCATGCCGCCGGAGGAACTGGCCAAGGCCGTCGCCGCCCAAGCGGATATGGAGGCGTGGAAATGAGCGATTCCATTTCCGGCCAAATCATCGCCGAACTGCTCTCCGAACGGACCGGACAGCAGCTGACGGAAAGTCGCCAGTGGCGGATCGGCACCGCACTGTCCGGCATCTATCGCGAGCTGGGCGTGTCCAACGTCGATGCGCTGGTATGTTTGCTCGACGGCCCGGACGGATCGCGCCTCACGCAACGTGTAGTCGAAGCGCTGCTCAACAACGAAACCTATTTCTTCCGCGACCGCCAGCTCTTCGATATACTGACCCGGCAGGTGCTTCCCGATCTTGCGGAAAAGCGGAAGGATACCAAACGCCTCTCGATCTGGTCCGCAGGCTGTTCGACGGGGCAGGAAGTATTCTCGCTCGCCATGCTGTTTGCCGAACAGCCCGCCCGCTGGCAGGATTGGACGATCGAGATTCTCGGCACGGACGTATCGGCCAAGGTGATCGAGGCGGCGCGCGACGCATGCTATTCGCAATTCGAGATCCAGCGCGGCCTCGGCGTTTCGCAGATGCTGTCGTTTTTCGACGAGACGATCAAGGGCTGGCGCCCCAACGCCAAGCTCCAGCGCATGGTCCAGTTCGAACAGCACAATCTGCTCGACCCGCAACCGCATACATGCCGATTCGATCTGGTTCTGTGCCGCAATGTGCTGCTCTACTTCTCCTCGGAAACGCGCAGGGTGGCTTTCGGACGCATCCATACGGTACTGGCGCAGGATGGCTGGATGATGCTGGGTGCCGGCGAAACGGTGATCGGCCAAACCGAGAGCTTCCGCCCGGCGCCCGGTAAACAGAATTTCTACGAACCGGTCTAGGCGCCCACCGCCGATTCCCGACCTTTAAGGATGGCGGCCCCGAAAATTCGCTGAGCCCCGGAATCCCTGACTTAACAGGGTAAACCAGAGCTTTACGCTTCCTTAGCTATTGAAAGCTAGGGTTGGATAGTCGGGCATTGTGCCGATCATTCGAGAGGGGGCCTAGCTTTTGGGCAGTTTGCGGACCCGCAAGCAATCCACACAGCACGTGCTGGTGTTCGCACCGATCGCAGTGTTGTCACTGGTATTCTGTCTGCTGGCGGCCTTGCTGTTCGGCGTGGGAGAAGCTGCGCCCAGAATCTCTCCATTCTTCATTATTTTCAGTGCCTTGATCTACCTTTCGGCAGCCGGAGCGCTGGTCTATTTCGGTATGAGCAGGGTCGAAAACCTGCAGATGCTGAGCATGACCGACAGCCTCAGCCTGCTGCCCAATCGCCGTGCGCTGCATTGCGACATCAAGCAACTGGCGGAAGAAGGCGAAGAGATCGCCCTTGCCCTGATCGATCTCGATGGTTTCAAGTCGGTCAACGACCATTACGGCCATGGAGTGGGCGACCAGTTGATCAAGGACTGCGGCGCCATCATTGCCGAGGTTTGCGGCGAGGAAGGGCATTGCTATCGCCTGGGCGGGGACGAATTCGCCGTCGCGGTTATCGGACCGATCGCGGGCAATATCCTCGAGGGAATCTGCCGCCGCCTGATCGAACGCATGCGCGAACCGCTGCATATCGAGGATCGCCGCATAGTGATCGGCGCCAGCGTCGGACTGTCGCGCAGCGACGGCAAGGATGGCCTCACATCGTCCGAATTGCTGCGCCGCTCGGACGTCGCAATGTACGCTTCCAAGAATGGTGGCAAGATGCGCTGCACCTGGTTCTCCGAGGATTTCGACAAGAACCGCGAGAATGTCCGCGAAATCGATGCCGAGCTGCGCCACTCCCTAGGGAGCGACGAATTTGTGGTCCATTATCAGCCGCTGGTCGATGCCCACACGCGCGCCATCGTGGCGGTTGAGGCGCTGCTCCGCTGGGAGCCTCTGAGCGGGCGCAAGATCGGCCCCAGCGTGTTCATTCCGATCGCCGAAGAAACCGGCCTCATCAATGCGATCGGCCTGTGGGTGCTCCGCCGCGCCTGCGACGATGCCGCCGATTGGGGCGATATCAAACTGGCGGTCAACATTTCCGCGGCGCAACTCGGTAATCCCGAATTCCCGATCCAGCTCGGCACTATCCTGGAAGAAACCGGTTTTCCGCCCGAACGATTGGAGCTGGAAGTCACCGAGACCTGCCTTGTGCTCGATCCGCTGGTGGCCGAACGCTGCATCAACGTGATCCGCGGCTTCGGGGTCAATGTCGCACTCGACGATTTTGGCACCGGTTACGCGTCGATCGGCTTTCTCAGGCAGTTCCGCTTCGAGAAGCTCAAGCTCGACCGTTCGCTGGTAGTCAATGCCGCCGATGACGAAGGATCGCGGGCCATGATGCTCTCGAGCATCACCGTCGCGCGCACACTGGAAATGGCGGTGACCGCGGAAGGCGTGGAAACCGAAGCACAAGCCGATCTGGTGCGCACTGCAGGGTGCGATCACATCCAGGGCTGGCTCTACCACAAGGCCATGCCATGCGAGGAGGTCACCGGCCTCATCGCAGCGCAGGCCAGGGCCAAACCGAAAGCGTCCAAACATAAGCAGGACAAGACGAGGGCAGCATGAGCAACCTTAGCGATCTCGTGGAAGATTTCTCCACCGACACCGATGCGGAATTTGGTCCGCTCCATCAATCTCAACCGGAAGGCGGAATAATGTCGCGACTGACCAATGGAAGCCTGGTGGACAAGTTTCGCCTGCTGATGGGGGCCAATCTCTCCGTTGCGCTGGTGCTTGCCGCGCTGGAAATCGTTTCGCTCGTGCAAAGCGACGACCGTTCGAGCCTGCTTTCGGTCCTGACAATGATTTCGATCGCCGTACTCGTTGCTATCACCTTTGCGGCGACGCGCACGATTTTCGATTTCGCGTCCACACTGAAGCGCATGTCATCGGCGATGGGCCGGCTTGCCATCGGCAGCACGGACATCGAAGTGCCGGGGATGGAGCGTTCCGACGAAATCGGTGAAATGGCCCGCTTCCTCGACCGGTCGCGGATGAGCCTGGACCAGTTCGAAAAAATGCATACCGAACGCGATGAGCAGATCAGGGAACGCAACGAACTGCACAACCAGCAGAGCCAGCAACTTCAGGGTCTTGCCGCCAAGTTCGAACAGACCGTTGGCGAAGTCGTCGGCGGCGTGTCGGCGGCGGCCAGCCAGCTACAGTCGACCGCCAGCTCGATGGCGGCGTCGGCAGAAGAGTCTGCGGCGAAGACCGGCGAAGTCGCCAAGGCGATGGAAGAGGCCTCTTCCGGCGTGACGGCAGCGGCCGCCGCGAGCGACGAATTCGCGATGTCGATCGGTGAGATCAGCCGTCAGGCGACCAATTCCGCCGAGCTGGCCCGCAAAGCGAGCGGAGCGGCCGGCGAAGCCGACAGCACGAT
>Ga0214471_10004993_pt1 | contig 10230 bp, 8 predicted proteins | sample RVTome_5_FD_207665 | JGI IMG/M metagenome (GOLD analysis project Ga0214471, IMG submission 207665) | Soil microbial communities from uranium-contaminated site in the Upper Colorado River Basin, Wyoming, United States - RVT142D155 | ecosystem: Environmental > Terrestrial > Soil > Contaminated >... | reverse complement strand
GGCTCGCGGGGAAAAAGGACCCGGCCACGATGGTGGCCGCATGCGAGCTGGTCCTCGAAGGCCTCGTGGCGGCGAAGCGCATCTCGCGCAGCGAGGAGTTGGGCTACACGCGGGCACGGCCCGAGTCCAAGGGCCCGCCCTTCGGTAAGCCCGGAACAGGACCCAACCTGTTCACGTAGGTTGTTGCGAGCCCCTTATCGGGAGAACTCATGGGCAAGCTCGTCATCGGCGCGACGCTCCTCCTGTTCGCACTCCTCCTCCGGAGCCTCGCAGGCGTCGGTGACGGTCGACCCGCGAGCGGCGCGCTGCTGCGCCGCCTGTCGCCGTTCGCGGCGCTGGGCGGCATCGCGTTCATGCTGGTACAGGCCATCAACAACAAGATCGCCCAGGAGCAGCAGATCGAGACGGAGTGGCATCGCGTGGAGGTGGCCCGGCTCCAAGCCGAGCAGCAGCGTCTGCTCAACCAGACGCTCACCCCCGAGGCGCTCACCAAACAGTACCTCGAAGTGCTGCACGACATGCGTGCGTCGCCTAATCTCGTGGTGCTCGTCCCCACCGAGGGCGGGTTGCCGGTGCTCAATCACGGCGAGCTGCGGCGGAACTTGCGCCAGCCCTGATGGCCGCGCCGGTCATCACGGTGACGCGGCAATACGCCGCGGGCGGATCCGAGGTGGCCCGGCTGGTGGCGGACGCGCTGGGCTGGACGGTGATCGACAACCAGTTCGTGGATGAGGTGGCGCGCCGGGCGGGGCTGCCGCCCTCCGAGGTGGCGCAACGCGAGGAGCGTGCGCCGGGATTGCTCGAGCGGCTGGCGCGCGCCCTCGCCGCCGGCGCTCCCGAGATGTTCATCACCACGGCCGTCGTGGCACGTGACGAGCGCGACGAAGCCGAGATCGCAAAGATCACCGAGCGGGTGATCCAGGAAGCCGCCAGCGAGGGACGCGCAGTGCTGGTGGGCCGCGGCGCTCAGGCGCTGCTCGCCCAGCGACCCGACGCCCTGCACGCGTACGTCGTCGCATCCAAGCCGTGGCGCGAGCGGATGGCCGTCGAGAAGCTCGGAGCCGACCCGGCTACCGTATCCACCGTCGTGGAGGAAATCGACGAGCAGCGCGACCGCTACGTCAGGACGTACTACGGCCGCGCTCGGCAGGACGTCACGAACTACGACTTAGTTCTGAACACGGAGCGGCTCGGGCTCGAGGGAGCGGCGGCGCTGGTCGTTGCAGAGGCGAGGCGACGGTTCAGGCTTCCCGTAACTCCGGCACCCTCCACCAGGTGAGGGCCACGGCCAGCGCGCACGCCACACCACCGAATCCCACGGCCATCGGCGCCCCGAACCGCTCGGCGAAGACGCCCGCCTGGAACGCCCCGAGCGGCCCCATCCCCACAAACACGAGCGAATAGAAGCCCATCACGCGTCCGCGGAGGTGGTCGGGCACGAGCGTCTGGAGCATGGTGTTGGTGAGCGCGTTGTTCACGATCATCGCGCACCCGGCCAACCCGAGCAGCAGCACCGCGAGCGCGAACGAGCGCGACACCGCGAAGAGGGCGACGAGAAGCCCGAAGGCCGTGCCGCCCGCGAGCTGCAACCGGCCGCGTGGTAACCACCGGCTGTAGGCGGCGATCCCCAACGCCCCGACCATCGCACCGAGACCCACCGAGGCCATCAAGACGCCGTACCCCTCGGCACCAACCTTCAGCACGTCCCGCGCGAACACCGGCATCATGATCAGGAAGGGAAAGCCGAAGACGCTCAGCACGCCCGTCAGCACGATGAGGGCGGTGACGCGGGCGTCGCCCCGCACGAACGCCACGATTTCCCTGAACCCGGCCCACGCCGAGCCGGTGGGCGCGACGCTCGGGGGCGGCGGCAGCTCCATCGCCGCCAGGTTCCGGAGGACCGCCAGGTAGGAGAACGCGTTCAGGACGAAACACCACACGATCCCCAGCTTGCCGATCACCACGCCCGCTACGGCCGGCCCCAGCACGCGGGTCGCGTTGAATACCGACGAGTTCAACGCGATGGCGTTCAGCAGGTCGTCCTTTCCCACCATGTCGATCACGAACGATTGTCGGATCGGGATGTCGAACGCGCTCACCACACCGAGGAACGCGGCCAGGGCCATCACGCTGCCCACCGTGACCGTGTCTGTCCACACCAGGATGGCCAGCGCGAGCGCCTGGAGCATCTGGAGCGTCTGGGTGATCAGGATCGCGCGGCGCTTGTCGGTGCGGTCGGCGACCACGCCCGCGTACAGCGAGAAAAGAAGGACGCCGAGCGAGCCCAGCGCCGAGACGAGCCCGACGTAGAAGGGCGAATCGGTGAGCAACAGCACGAGCCACCCCTGGGCCACGGTCTGCATCCAGGTGCCCGTGAGGGACACGGCTTGGCCGAAGAAGAAGAGGCGGAAGTTCTTGTGACGGAGGGCCCCGAATCCCCACCCGCGTGCTTCAGTCATTGCGGGAAAGCTCGCGGCCGCCCCACATTTCGGGTAGCCCGATGCGTTACACAACGTACAGCCGCTTCATCCCCGAGCTGGCCGACACGATCAACCTCCAAGGCCTGCTCGACCAGCTCGCGGACTTTCTCCTCCAGTCCGGGTTCGCGGGCGGGCCGTATTCACACCCGTTCTGGGGAGAATTCGGCGAAGACGAATCCGATCGCACGCTAGACTCGTTGCGCCAGGCCATTCTCCAGGCGCTCATGGACTCGGGCCAGCTGACGCCGGAGATGCTCCAGGTGCTCCGTGGCGAGTCCACCGGCGACGTCCACCGCGACCGAGACCTGCAGCGGCAGCTGGCGGAGCTGCTCGACCGCATCGTCCGGCGTCTCATCGACGAGGGCTACCTCAACGTCAAAGAAGCGCCGCAAATGCCGGCCGGCCAGCAGCCGCTGTTCGGCCCCGGAGGCATGGCGCGCGAGGCCGCGCAGCAGGTCCAGTTCTCCCTGACCGAGAAGGGGATCGACTTCCTCGGTTACAAGACGCTGAAGCATCTGCTCGGGAGCATCGGCAAGTCGAGCTTCGGCGCGCATGAGACCGACCACCTCGCGACCGGCGTCGAAGCCGAGGCCGCGAGCCGGCCGTACGTCTTCGGCGACACGCTCAATCTCGATGTGAACGCCACGCTCACGAGCGCGCTGAAGCGCGAGGGTCTGGGAGTCCCGATCAACCTCGAGTACCAGGACCTCATGGTCCACCAAGCCGACTATCGCTCGTCCTCGGCCACGGTGCTCATGCTCGATTGCTCCCATTCGATGATCCTCTACGGTGAGGATCGGTTCACGCCGGCCAAGAAAGTGGCGTTGGCGCTGACCCATCTCATCCGGACCCAGTTCCCCGGCGACACGCTACGGGTCGTCCTGTTCCACGACACGGCCGAGGAGATCCCGCTCGCCCAGCTCGCCCACGCACAGGTGGGTCCGTACCACACGAACACCGCCGAAGGGCTCAAGCTCGCGCGCCGCATCCTGCTGGGGCAGGGCAAGGACATGCGGCAGATCATCATGATCACCGACGGCAAGCCGTCCGCGCTCACCCTCCCGGACGGCCGCATCTACGTCAACTCGATGGGTCTCGATCCGCAGATCCTGCAGGCCACCTACCGCGAGGTCGCCGATTGCCGCCGCAGCGGGATCCTGATCAACACGTTCATGCTAGCGCGCGACCGCAGCCTGGTGGAGTTCGTTAAGAAAGTATCGGCCATCTGCCGGGGAAAAGCGTATTTCACGAACACGATGACGCTGGGCCAGTTTATCCTGATGGACTTCATGCGCCGCAAGACCCGGCGCGTGAACTGACCGCCGCACCCCTCCTGCGACCGCGCTCCTCGGGCCCCACGCGGGCCACCTGCGTCGTCGCAGGCCTCCTCCTCCCTGTCACAGCGGGTGCCCAGCGCTGGCAATTCGACGCCGGCGCCACCAGCATCGGCTCCGATACCGCGGGAGCCATAGGGGCGGCGTCACTCGTCCCCCAGATCGAGTGGACGCGCGGCCCGGTCTACGCACTCCTGAACGGCAGCGTATCCCTGTTCGAGGGCGCAGCCTGGGCCGCCCAGGCCTGGGGCGACGTGTCGTTGCTCTCCCGCGCAGTTGGCCGGCAAAACCCAATGCGCTTCGAAGCCGCCGCGTCCCTGGGCGGCACTCTCCACGCGGCCGGCTACGGCACGGCGTCGAGTAGGGGCGAGCTACGAGCGCATCTCGCAGGCCCGACGGCCGGCGGCTGGCTCGGCGTCTCCGCCGCAACCGGGTGGACCACCGACTCGGTTGGAGGCGCCTCCGCCTTTGGCCCAACGGCAGGCGGATGGTATCGCCGCCGCCCTGTGACGGCGACGGCCTTCTGGAGCCCGGTCGTCGTCGACGGCGACTGGTTTCAAGAGTTGAACGTCCGTGTCTCCGCCCCGTGGGGGCCGGTGGACGTCGTGACGTTCGCAGGTTGGCGCAGCGCCCCCGCCCAATCTGCGCGCGATCCGGAGGCATGGATCGGTGCCACGGTCGCTGTGTGGGTGGGCCCGCGATCGGCGATCGTCGCCTCGGCGGCTACGTACCCCGCGGACCTGCTCCAGGCCCTTTCAGGGGGGCGCTATGTCTCGCTGGCGTTCCGCTTCGCCGGCAGTCGACCTTCGGTGTGGGCGCCGTCCTGGACCGGCCGCACCGTCTACGCGCCGGAGCGCGACGACGGGGCGATGCTGTTCCGCGTTTCCGGTGCCGAGCGTGTCGCCATCGCCGGGGACTGGACGGGCTGGGAGCCCGTGCCGCTCGAGCCGTCCGGCGACGGGTCGTGGGCGTTACGGCCGCGGCTCGCCCGCGGCGTCTATCGGTTCAACCTGGTCATCGACGGCACCCGGTGGATTGTTCCCGATGGCTTCGCCACAGTGGATGACGGATTTGGCGGTAAGGCAGGACTTCTTCTAGTGCCGTGACCCCTCTAGGGCCGCCTGTTAGATTTCCGGCGTGAGCGGGTTCGTCTTCGGTACGCACAATGCCGCCTTCGTGCAGGTCATGTACGAGCAGTACCTGCGCGACCCCACGTCGGTCCCGGACGAGTGGCGCCTACTGTTCGATAACGGGAAGCTGGCCGAGCTGCCGGTGATCCCGACGAGTCGCGATGAAGTGGCGGGGCTCGGGGCTCGGGCCTCGGGCCTCGGGATCCAACCGGAAGCCCCGAGCCCCGAGCCTCGGACCCCGAGCCCCGCTCTCACGCCTATCACGGGCCCCGCCGCGCGCCTCGTGCAGAACATGACCGACAGCCTGTCGGTCCCGACGGCGACGTCGTTCCGGGAGATTGCGGTGGCGACGCTCGACGACCGCCGCAAGGCGCTGAACGCCGCGCTCGCCGCGCGCCAGATCAAGGTCTCGTACACCCATCTCATCGGGTTCGCCATCGTCCAGGCCGCCCGCCATCTACCCGTGATGACGCATTCGTTCCAAGAAGTCGAGGGCAAGCCGCACCGCAGCGATCCGGGCGCAGTAAGCCTGGGCCTGGCCGTCGATGTGGAGAGGAAAGACGGCACACGTGGCCTCCTGGTCCCCGTGATAAAGCATGCCGACGCGCTGGACTTCACAGCGTTTTACGAGACGTATGAAGCGCTGGTCGCCAAGGCCAGGACGGGCAAGTTGCTGCCCGACGACCTGATGGGCGGCACCATCACACTGACCAACCCCGGCACGCTCGGCACCGTGGCATCCGTGCCGCGCCTGATGAAGGGTCAGGGGTCGATCATCGCCACCGGCGCCATTCGCGATACGGGCGCCGGTCGGGTCATGACGATCAGCAGCACGTACGACCACCGGATCATCCAGGGCGCAGAATCGGGAATGTTCCTGCGGCGGGTCGATCAACTGCTCCAAGGCGAGGATCGGTTCTACGAACTGGTGAATGAGAGTCTGGGAATGCCGGGGCTCAGGGCCCGGGATTCGGGGCTCGGAACGACAACTGCGACGGCAGTCCCGAGCCCCGAGCCCCCAGGCCCGAGCCCCGATCTCAAAAGCGTCGCGGCCGCCATGGCGCTGGTCCGCGCCTTCCGCGGATTCGGCTATCTGGCGGCGCGGCTCGACCCGCTAGGCAGCGAGCCCAAAGGCGACCCCGCCCTCAACCCCGCGCCGCTCGGGCTCACGCCCGAGATCATGGCCCGCCTCCCGGCCGACGTGCTCCGGATCTACGTGCCGGGACGCACGCTCGCCGAGGCGTTGCCCGAGCTGCAGCGCACGTGGTGCGGCACGATCGCGTACGAAGTCGAGCACATCGCGAGCCACGAGGAGCGCGTCTGGCTGCGGCGCCTGATCGAGTCTGGTGAGCACCGCAAGCCCTTGACGTCTGACGAGCAGCGGCGCTTGCTCACACGCCTCACGCAGGTCGAAACCCTCGAGCGCTTCCTCCACAAGGCGTATCTCGGCCAGAAGCGGTTCTCCATCGAGGGACTGGACGTCCTGGTCCCGATGCTCGATCTCGCGATCGAGACCGCGTGCGCCGCGGGCGCGCGAGACACCTTGCTGGGGATGGCGCACCGCGGCCGGCTGAACGTGTTGGCGCACATCGTGCGAGTCCCCTACGAGACCATCATCGCCGAGTTCGAGGGTGGGCGACACGTGGACGAGGGGTTCACGCCGGAGGCGTATACCGGGGACGTGAAGTACCATCTCGGTGCCGAGGGCGTTTACGAGACGTCCAGCGGGCGGCCCGTGTGCGTCACGCTGTCCCCCAACCCCAGTCACCTCGAAGCGGTGAACCCGGTGATCGAGGGACGCACTCGCGCCGAGCAGACGGACCGGACGGGGCGCGAAGCGCGCCAGGACCGCAAAGTCGCGGTCCCGGTGCTCATCCACGGCGACGCCGCCTTCGCGGCTGAGGGCAGTGTGGCCGAGACGCTCAATCTCGCCCGGCTGCGCGGCTACACCACCGGCGGTACGATTCACCTGATCGCCAACAACCAGGTCGGATTCACCACCGATCCCCAGGACGCCCGCTCCACTGACTACGCCAGCGATCTCGCCAAGGGATTCGACATTCCCATCGTTCACGTCAACGCCGACGACCCCGAGGCGTGCCTCGCCGCCGTTCGGCTCGCGATGATGTATCGCGAGAGGTTCGGGGGAGACGTGGTCATCGACGTGGTGGGGTACCGGCGATACGGGCACAACGAAACCGACGAGCCGAGCTACACCCAGCCGCTGCTGTACGAGCGCATCCGCCAGACACCGCCGGTACGCCAGCGCTACACGGAAGCGCTGGTCCGAGCCGGTGCCGTCAACCCGGCGGACGTCGAAGCCGAAGCGCAGGCCGCCTACGAGCGCCTCGCCGAGGTGCAGCGGCAGGTGAAGAGTCGCCTCTCCGGCACCGCCGCTGCTGTCGAAGAGCCGAGCCGTGCGGTTCGGCCAGCGGCGCAAGAGCCCGACACCACGGTTTCCGCGGAGCTGCTGCGGGAGCTCAACGAGCACCTCCTCCAGGTGCCCGAGGGGTTCACGGTGCACCCCAAGCTGAAAAAGCAGCTCGAACGACGACGCGAAACGCTGGGCCCAGAAGGCGGGATCGAGTGGGCGCACGGGGAGGCGCTTGCGCTGGCGTCCCTGCTGCTCGAGGGCACGCCGTTGCGGCTCACGGGACAGGACACAGAGCGCGGCACGTTCAGCCAACGGCATCTGGTGCTGCACGACGCGACAGACGGGCGACGCTACGCGCCTATCCAGAACCTGCCCGGCGCGCAGGCCCCGTTCGAGCTGCACAACAGCCCGCTCTCCGAGCTGGCCTGTCTGGGATTCGAGTACGGCTATGCCGTGCAGGCACCCGAGGCGCTGGTGGTGTGGGAGGCGCAGTTCGGCGACTTCGCGAACGGCGCGGAAGTGATCATCGACCAGTTCATCACGGCGGGGCTGGCCAAGTGGGGCGAAACGTCGCGGCTCACGCTGCTCTTGCCGCACGGGTACGAGGGTCAGGGGCCCGAGCACTCGAGCGCCCGTCTGGAGCGCTTCCTGGCGCTGGGAGCGGAAGGGAACATCCGGGTGGCCAACTGCACGACACCCGCGCAGTACTACCACCTGTTGCGGCGCCAGGCGCGTCACACCGAGCTCCGGCCACTCGTGGTCATGACACCCAAGAGCCTGCTGCGTCTGCCCGCCGCCACGTCCCGGCTCGATGAGCTCGCGGCGGGCCGGTTCCACGCGGTGCTCGACGACGCGAGCACCGAAGCCCGACGCCAGGACATCACGCGCCTCGTGCTCTGCAGCGGCAAGGTCTACTACGACTTGCTCGCGTCGGAGCTCCGGATCACGTCGCCGCACACCGCCGTTGGTCGCGTGGAGCTGCTTTATCCCTTCCCTGCCGCCGAGCTGAAAGAGCTCGTGGCGCGGTACCCGAGTCTCAAGGAAGTCGTGTGGGTGCAGGAAGAGCCGCGGAACATGGGTGCGAGGAAATTCGTGCTGCCTAAGCTCCGCGAGCAGGTCGTGCCGGACCGAGTGGCGTTGAGGGACGTGTCACGACCCGAGATGTCGAGTCCGGCCGAGGGGTCGCCGGCGACCCACCAGGCAGCGCAAGCGCGCATCGTGCGAGAGGCGTTCGCCTGAACCTGACCAGCACGGCCTTCACAGACGGGTCCCCGATCCCGGCGAAGTACACGTGCGACGGAACGGACATCTCGCCCTCGTTAGCCTGGACCGGCGCGCCACCCGACACCAAGAGTCTCGCCCTCATCATGGACGACCCCGACGCACCGATGGGGACCTGGGTGCACTGGGTGCTCTGGAACCTGCCGTCGACCACGAAGTCACTGCCCGAGAAAGCGCCGGCCACGGAAAAGCTCACCACGCTTGGCGGTGCCCTTCAGGGGAAGAATTCGTGGCCGCGGATCGGGTATGGCGGGCCGTGCCCGCCTCCAGGAAAGCCTCATCGATACTACTTCAAGCTCTATGCGCTCGACACGACGCTCGATCTAAAACCAGGCGCCACGAGGGCGGACGTGGAACGAGCGATGCAGGGCCACGTGCTGCAGACTGCGCAGCTGATGGGAACGTACGGGAGGAAACGATAACTTGAGATTCCTCGCGATCGCCGTCGTCGCGTGCTCAAGCGCCGCCACGGACCCTCGGTGGTCGACTGCGGCTCCCGTCCCCGTTCGCGTGCAGGAGATGCACGCCGCCGTGCTCCACGCGCGCCTCTACATCGCCGGCGGGTTCGATGCGACCAATTGGGCAATCGCGAATGCGTATCGCCTTGATCCAACCGCCAATCGATGGGAGCGGATCGCCGATCTGCCGGCCGCGCGCCACCACATGCCGCTCGCTGTCGTGGGGGATACGCTGTACGCGGTCGGCGGGCTGGCCGGCGCATCGTTCAGCGCTGCCGACAATCTCTGGCTGTACCGGGAGGACGAGAACCGCTGGGAACCACGCGCAGCCCTCCCCATAGGGCGAGGCGCGTCGGCCGTCGGGATCGTGGCGGGGAAGCTGATCGTGGTGGGCGGGATGGGCCCGACCGGCGCGCACGTCGGTACCACGGCGATCTACGACCCGGGAACCAACACCTGGAGCGAGGGAGCGTCCATCCCAACGCTGCGCGATCACCTCACCGCGCAGGCCGTCGGCGGACGCGTGTATGCCATCGGCGGACGCCCGCACGACCCCGACCGCAACTACGACCTCGTGGAGATCTACGAGGTCGCGACGAACAGCTGGTCATCGGGTGCCCGAATGCCCTCACGACGGGGTGGGCTCGCGTCGGCCGTGTTCGCCGGTCGGATCCACACGTTCGGCGGGGAGACCAGCTCATCCGTGTTCGCCAATCACGAGATCTACGATCCGACCGCGAACCGTTGGGACACGGGACCCACGCTCCCCACCCCGCGGCACGGCCTCGGCGCCGCCACGGTTGACGGCGGGATCTACGTGATCGGCGGCGGGCCGCGGGCGGGGTTCGCGCAGACCGACGTAGTGGAGGTGTTCACGCCTTAGGGTGAGGAGACTGTCATGGTAATCCGGTCCGTGCAGCGCATCGGCGCGCTGGTCGTTGCGCTGTTCGCGTTGTCGCTCGTCGTCGGCGGGTCTGGGCGGAGCCAACCTGCCTACGGCGGCGAGCAAGAGTGCGTCTCCCGCGCGGCGGCCCCGCCGGTCGCTCGATATGCGGAAGTCATCGCCCGGGCGCGGACGATCGCATGCGAGCGGCTGGCCCGCGCCATTCCCGGACTCGCGATCGCGGTGGCCCTGAACGGCGAGATCGTGTGGTCCGAGGCCTTCGGCTACGC
>Ga0214471_10004992_pt1 | contig 10231 bp, 9 predicted proteins | sample RVTome_5_FD_207665 | JGI IMG/M metagenome (GOLD analysis project Ga0214471, IMG submission 207665) | Soil microbial communities from uranium-contaminated site in the Upper Colorado River Basin, Wyoming, United States - RVT142D155 | ecosystem: Environmental > Terrestrial > Soil > Contaminated >... | reverse complement strand
AGGCCCGGTTACAGGTCACGGGCCGCCCGGCCGATATCCATGTTCGATGGCGGCGAGGACCACGACCGAGCCGGCCAGCGACTCCCCGGGCACGCTTGCCGATCAGCTGGCGTGCGCGTTCCTGTGGGTCGACATGGCCGCCCTGGCCATCCACCGGCTGGACCGGCCGGGGACGGCCCGGGCTCTCACGCACGCCCGCCTGCAGCTTCGGGCCGCCGTCCGGGCCCTGAGGGAGCCCCGGGAGGACTAGTCCAGGTCGCTCCGGCGGGCCGATACACTGCGCCCCATGGCGGAGATGGCGCCGGCGTACGACCCGAAGGGCGTGGAGCAGCGGTGGTACCGCTCGTGGATGGAGGCGGGCCTGTTCCACGCGGATCCGGGCAGCGGCCGGGAGCCCTTCGTCATCGTCCTGCCGCCTCCCAACATCACCGGGGCCCTGCACATCGGCCACGCCCTGGACCACACGATCCAGGACGTGGTGATCCGCCGGAAGCGGATGCAGGGGTTCGAAGCTCTGTGGGTGCCGGGGACCGACCACGCCGGGATCGCCACCCAGGTGGTGGTGGAGCGGACCCTGCGCAACGAGGGGGTGGAGCGCCTGGACCTGGGGCGCGAGGCATTCGTGGAGCGGGTGTGGGCCTGGAGGGAGCGGTACGGGAACCGCATCGTGGAGCAGATGCAGGCCCTGGGGAGCTCCTGCGACTGGGGCCGCCTGGCGTTCACCATGGACGAGCCGCGGTCCCGGGCGGTCCGCGAGGCCTTCGTCCGGATGTACGAGGCCGGCCTGATCTACCGGGGGGAGCGCCTGGTGAACTGGTGCCCCACCGACCAGACCGCGCTGTCCGACTCCGAGCTGGAGCACGAGGACGTGGCCGGCGAGCTGGTCACGTTCCGGTACCCGCTGTCGGACGGTTCCGGCCACGTGGCGGTGGCCACCACCAGGGTGGAGACCATGCTCGGAGACACGGGGATCGCCGTGCACCCCGAGGATGAGCGGTACCGCGATCTGGTCGGGAAGACGGTCCGCCATCCCTTCGACGGGCGGGACCTGCCCATCGTGGCCGACGCCGCCGTGGATCCCTCGTTCGGGACCGGGGCGGTCAAGGTCACGCCGGCCCACGACCAGAACGACTTCGACATCGCCGAGCGGACCGGCCTGCCCCTGCGCAACATCCTGTCCGCCGACGCCACCTTGAGCGACGAGGTCCCCGAGGCGTTCCGTGGCTTGGACCGGTACGTGGCCCGGACCCGGGTGGCGGAGGCGCTGGAGGCCGAGGGTCTGTTCGTGGAGCGCGAGCACCCCTACGAGCACGCCGTGGCCCACTGCTACCGGTGCCACGCCGAGATCGAACCGTGGCTCTCCGGCAAGCAGTGGTTCGTCAAGGTCGAGCCGCTGGTCGGGCCGGCCAAGCAGGCCGCCCTGGACGGGAGGATCCGGTTCCACCCCGAGCGATGGGTAGGGCCGTACACGGCGTGGCTCGACAACCTGCGGGACTGGAACATCTCCCGTCAGCTGTGGTGGGGTCACCGGATCCCCGTGTGGTACTGCGAGAACGAGCATGAGATCGTGGCCACGGAGGATCCCTCGGCGTGCCCGGAGTGCGGCTCCCCCGGGCTGGAGCAGGATCCCGACGTCCTCGACACCTGGTTCTCCTCCCAGCTGTGGCCGTTCTCCACGCTCGGCTGGCCCGACGACACCGAGGACCTCCGCGCGTTCTACCCGACCACCGTGCTGGTCACCGGGTACGAGATCCTGTACCTGTGGGTGGCCCGGATGATCATGTCCGGCCTGTTCCTGGTGGGGGACGTCCCGTTCCGCGAGGTGATGATCCACGGCCTGGTCCGCGATCGGTCCGGGCGCAAGATGTCGAAGTCCCTGGGCAACGTGATCGATCCCCTGGACATGATCGATCGGTACGGCGCTGACCCGCTCCGCTTCGCCCTGTCCCGCATGGCCAGCCCCGACCAGCAGAACCTGCCCCTGTCCGAGGAGGGGATCGAGGCCGCCCGCCACTTCTCCAACAAGCTGTGGAACGCGGCCCGCCTGGTGCTGTCCCAGGAGCCGGAGCGGGACCTGCCCTCGGAGGACCGGCTGACCCTCACCGACCGGTGGCTGCTGTCCCGCCACCAGGCCTGCCGCGGGGAGGTGGACCAGGCCCTCGACGCGTACCGCCTGGACGACGCGGCCCAGGCCATCCACCGCTTCCTGTGGTCGGAGTACTGCGACTGGGGCCTGGAGCTGGCCAAGCACCGCCTGTACGAGGGCACCGACGAGGAGAAGGACGCCGCCGGCCGGGTCCTGGCCTGGATCCTGGAGCGCACCCTGCGCCTGCTCCACCCGATCATGCCGTTCGTCACCGAGGAGATCTGGCAGCGGTTCGGCCGGGACGGCTCGATCGTCACCGCGCCCTGGCCGGAGCCGAACGATGCCCACCGCGACCACCCCGCCGAGGAGCGCTTCTCCTTCGTCCAGGACCTGGTGACCGAGGTCCGCCGGTTCCGGAGCAGCCACGGCCTGGGCCCGGGCCGGACGCTGACCCTCCGGGTCACCGCCTCCGACGCCCAGCGGAAGGTCCTGGCCGACTTCGCCGAGGAGCTCCGCCGCCTGGGCCGGCTGGACACCGTGGAGACCTCCGAGCAGGGCTTCGAGGCCTCGGGCTCGGCCCGGCTGCGCGTGCAGGGGGCCGAGGTCCTGATCCCGCTGGCCGGCGTCCTGGACACCGACGCCGAGTGCGCGCGCATCCGGGCCCGCCTGGAGGCCCTGGCCGCCGACACCGAGAAGGTCGAGCGGAAGCTCGGCAACCAGGAGTTCGTGGCGAAGGCTCCGGCCCACGTGGTGGAGAAGGAGCGCGGGAAGCTGGAGGCCGCCCAGGAGGAGCGGGCGGCCATGGAGGCCCAGCTGGCCGAGCTGGGCTGCGCCTGAGCGTGGACCTCCGCGCGGTCCTGGCCGACCTGGAAGCGCGAAAGCCCGAGCGCGTGAAGCCCTCGCTGGACCGGATCCGGGCCCTGTCGGACCTGATGGACCACCCCGAGCGCACCTACCGCACGCTCCACGTGACCGGCACCAACGGCAAGACCACCACGGCCCGGCTGGCGGCCCGGATCCTGTGCGGGCAGGGCGTGACCACGGGCCTGTACACGTCGCCGCACCTTGTGTCGGTCACCGAGCGGCTGGCCCTGTGCGACCAGCCGATCGGCGGGGAGGAGATGGCCGCGGCCTACGCGCACCTCAAGCCGTACCTCGACGAGGTGGACGGCCGCGGGGACCCCCTCAGCTACTTCGAGACGCTGACCGGGTTGGCCTTCCTGTGGATGGCCGACAAGCCGGTGGACGTGGGCGTGTTCGAGGTGGGCATGGGCGGGACGTGGGATGCCACGAACCTGGTGAACGGCGAGGTGGCCGTGTTCACCTCGATCGGCCTCGACCATCCCGAGCTCGGCTCCACCGTGGCCGAGGTGGCGGGGGAGAAGGCCGGGATCATCAAGCCGGCGGCAGTGGTCATCGTCCAGGATCCCCAGCCGGAGGTGATGGCCGCCATCGAGCCCCGGGCCCGGGACCTGGAGGCCGTGGTCCGGGCCCTCGACCGCGACTGGCTGGTCGACCGGGTCCCGGCCGTGGGGGGCCAGGGCATCTCCGTGGAGACCCCGCACCAGGACTACCCCGCCCTGTTCCTGCCCCTGCACGGCGCCCACCAGGCCCTGAACGCGGCAGCCGCCGTGGTGGCCGGCGAGGCCGTCCTCCAGGACGACCTGGACCGCGAGGCCCTGCGGGTGTCGCTGGCCGGGGCGACCTCGCCCGGGCGCCTGGAGGTGGTCGGCCGCGAGCCGCTGGTGGTCCTGGACGGGGCGCACAACCCCCACGCCGCCCTCCGCCTGGCCGAGGCCCTCCCCGAGGCCTTCACCTGGCGTCGCCTGCACCTGGTGATCGGGGTGCTGCGGGACAAGGACCTGGAGGGGATCGTGGACGCGCTCTCCGTCCCGGCCGACGTGGTCTACGCCTGCCCCAACAGCAGCCCCCGGAGCCGTCCGGCGGCGGAGGTGGCCGCCGCGGCCGCCCGGGCCGGGCTCCCGGCCACCGAGCATCCCAGCCCCGGAGCCGCGCTGGACGCCGCGGTGGCCGCGGCTGCCGAGGACGACCTGATCCTGGCCACGGGCTCTCTGTACACTGTCGCGGACATCCTCTCGACGAAGGACTGACATGGCATCCGAAGACACGCTGGTCATCTGCAAGCCCGACGCCGTCCGCCGCGGCCTGGTGGGGGAGATCCTGTCCCGCCTGGAGCGCAAGGGGCTGGTCATCGAAGAGATGCGCATGATGCGCATCGACCGCGACCTGGCGGGGCAGCACTACTCCGAGCACACGGACAAGCCGTTCTTCGGCGAGCTGGTGGACTTCATCACCTCCGGCCACGTGGTGGTGGCCCGGGTCGGCGGCGAGAGCGCGATCGGCGTGGTCCGGATCCTGATGGGCCCCACCGACCCCGCGGAGGCCCCCCCAGGGACGATCCGGGGCGACCTGGCCACGATCATCACCGAGAACCTGGTCCACGGCTCTGATTCCCCCGAGTCGGCCAAGCGGGAGCTCGACCTCTTCTTCGCGTGATTTGTGCACTTGCACATAGGATTCTCGGGCCCCGGCGGTGAATCCATCTCCCATGAGGGGTGCCGCACTCGCCTTCGCGCTGGTCGTGGCCGCGTCCCCGGTGGCCGCCGGGACCGCGGGCCCGCACATCGTTGATCCCGAGGGTGACGCCAACGGCTTGGCCTTCCCCTACGCCCCGGGCGGCGTTGTGGGCAACACCCAGCGCGAGCTGTTCCCCGACGACCCGCTGGGCCCGGGCACGCCCACCGGCCCGGCCACGATCCCTGCGGCCGACATCGTCTCGGTGACGTTCGAGACGCCGTACATCGCCGTGCCCATCGGGGAGGACGGCATCGACTACCGGCAGACGGGCTTCCGGGTCCGGTTCCGCACCGCGGCCACCCCGGCCTCCGTGGGCCCCACCACCTCCTACGACATCGGGACCTACCTCCCGCCGGGGACGGTGGGGTGCCGTCTGTTCTTCAACGCCACCTTCCCCGGGGCGCCGTCCGGCGGGGCGCCCACGGCCCGGGCCAGCGTGGGCGGCAGCGCCGACGGCTGCTGGGCCGGCGACGTGACCATCAACCTGCCTGCCGGACTCACCGTGACCACCAGCCCGCCCGGCCTGGTCATCGACGTGCCGATCGCCTCCGTCTCCGAGGAGCTCCGCCCCATGTTCGAGGAGGGCAGCGGCGTGCTCCAGTCGCCGGCCGCCTCCACCTCGGTGGGGAGCTTCGTCCCCCGGGTTGACGCCACCCTGCGCTTCCCCGACTTCCTGATCGGCAGCGACATGCCCCCCGACGTGCCCTGCACCAAGGGCTGCCCCTCCTAGCCGGGTCCGATCTGCCCCCGATCGCGGAGAACGTCCCCCGGTTTCCGCGCGTGCCGGGCAGGGATGCGGCCCCCGGCGGTGAAGCCCTCGGTATGACCTCCATGCGCACCCTCCTCACCGCGGCCGCCATCTCCTGGTCCCTGTTCGGCCAGGCCTCGGCCCAGGTCTCCGACCCCACGGGCGTGATCGCCTCGGACAACGCGGCCCTGCTGGGCACGATCCCCGAGCCCGGCGTGATCGGGGCCCGGTTTCGCGGCGACGTGATGTACGTGACCTCGGTGAGCGGCCTGTCCACCTACGACATCTCCGATCCCGCCAGCCCCCAGCCGCTGGGTCGTTTGGCCCTGCCGCACTTCGAGAACGAGGACGTGGACCTGGGCGGCGACATCCTCCTGATCTCCAACGACTCGGCCGAGAGCCTTGGCGTGCTGCACGTGATCGACATCGCGGATCCGGCCGCGCCGGCCCTCCGGTCGGTGCTCCCGTACTCGGGCAACAGCAACGCCGCGCTGGCCCAGTTCTTCGGCGGGCCCGGGCACACCGCGTCCTGCGTCCTGGACTGCACGTTCGCCTGGGTGTCCGATGGCGGAGGGATCCGGGTCATCGACCTCCGGGACCCCGACGCGCCTCGCGAGGTGGGCTCGTTCCCCGTGGCCGCCGGCGGCCTGGCGGTCCACGACGTCCAGGTGGACGGCGACGGCCTGGTGTGGGTGGCCGCGTTCGGCGGGACCTCGGCCTACCGCCTGCCCGCCGGATACGAGGGCACCGGCCTGGGGACGCTGGTCGCCCGGACCAACGCCCAGGGCGCCAGCCGTTACGCCGAGACCTTCGGGCTGGACGACGGCAGCACCTACAACGACTTCATCCACCACAACTCCCACCGCCGGGCCGGCGACGACGTGGTGTTCATCACCGAGGAGGACTACTCGCGTCCCGGGTGCCGCGGGGCCGGCTCGTTCCAGGCCTGGTCCCTCCCGGTCGACGAGTCCGGCAGCCCCACCGGGGCTGAGATGACGCCCCTCGACAAGTGGGAGACCGAGCTCCTGCAGGACACGGCCCAGCCGGCCGCGATGTGCTCGGCGCACTACTTCGACCTCCGCTCCAACGTGGTCGCCCAGGGCTGGTACGAGCAGGGGGTCCGCCTGCTGGACGTGAGCGACCCCGCCGACATCCGCCAGATCGGGTACTTCATCCTCCCGACCTCGGCCATGTGGGCCGCCCACTGGGCGCCCACCGACCCCAAGGGCCGGATCCTGTACGCGCTGGACGCCTCCCACGGCATCGACGTCCTGGAGTTCGACCGCCCCACCGAGGGCCCCCTGGCCGAGCCCGCCCTGTGCACGCCGAAGAAGGACAAGGGCAAGGACAACGGCAAGGGCAAGAAGAAGGGCCACGACAAGCAGGCCTGCCAGGGCGAGGAGCGCCCGGAGCCGGTGGACGCCCCCATCCTCCCGGCGTGGCTGGGCACGGCCACCGCGGCCGGAGCCCCCAGCCCCGTGTTCGGCTACGCCTGCCGCATCCGGCTCTGAGCCGCGCGGAAGGCGACCACGGCGTTGTGGCCGCCGAAGCCGAAGGCGTCGTTGAGCGCGAAGCCGACCTCAGCCTTCCTGGCCTGGTTGGCCACGTAGTCCAGGTCGCACTCCGGGTCGGGCGTCCGGAGGTTGATGGTGGGCGGGATGGTCCCGGTGTGGATCGCCAGGATCGAGGCCGCCGACTCCACCGCTCCGGCCGCGCCCAGCAGGTGGCCGGTCATCGACTTGGTGGACGACACCGCGATCCGGTGGGCGTGGTCGCCCAGGGCCTTCTTCAGGGCCTTGGTCTCCGCGGCGTCGTTGAGCGGGGTCGAGGTCCCGTGGGCGTTCACGTAGTCCACGGCCTCCGCGGCCTCCCCGGCATCGGACAGCGCGGCCTGGATGGCCAGCACGGCTCCCGACCCCTCCGGGTCCGGCGCGGTGATGTGGTGGGCGTCGGCCGAGGCCCCGTACCCGGCGACCTCCGCGTAGATCGTGGCCCCGCGGGCCCGGGCTCGCTCCTCCTCCTCCAGGACCAGGATGCACGCGCCCTCGCCAAGGACGAAGCCGTCGCGCTCGGCGTCGAAGGGGCGCGAGGCCGTGGCCGGGTCGGGGTTCTTGGACAGGGCCTGCATCTGCGAGAACCCGGCGATGGCCAGGTCCGTGATCACGGCCTCGGTCCCTCCGGCCAGGGCCACGTCCGCCAGGCCCTCCTTGATGTAGCGATACGCCTCGCCCACGCCGTGGGCGCCGGCGGCGCAGGCCGTGGTGATGCACGTGTTGGGCCCGGTGAACCCGAACTCCATGGCCACCTGGCCGGCGGCGGCGTTGGGCATCATGCCGGGGACCATGAACGCCGACACCCGGCCGGGGCCCTTCTCCCACAGGATCCGGGTCTGCTCGAGCAGGGTGGTCAGCCCGCCGATCCCCGTGGACACCACCACCGCGGTCCGCGACGGCTCGGTCTGGGGCTGTCCGGCGTCCTCCCAGGCCAGCTTGGCGGCGGCCACGGCCAGCTGGGCGCTGCGGTCGGTGCGCTTGACGGCCTTGCGGTCCATGAACGCCTCGGGCTCGAAGTCCGACACCTGGCCGGCGATCTTCACCGGCAGGTCCGAGGCGTCCAGGAGCGTCACCGGGCCGATGCCGGACCGCCCGGCGGTCAGGGCGTCCCAGAAGGCCTGGCGCCCGATCCCCACCGGCGTGACCGGGCCGATCCCGGTGACCACGACCTTCCGGCTCAAGCGGTGGCCTCCATCTTGCTCATGGCCAGGTCCACGGCCTGGCCCACGGTCTTGATGCCGTCCATCTCCTCCTCGGGGATGTCGACGCCCAGCTCCTCCTCCAGGCCCAGCACGGCCTCCACCAGGTCCAGGGAGTCGGCGTCCAGGTCCTCCTCGAACCGGGCCTCCATGGTCACCTTCTCCAGGTCCACGGACAGCTGCTCGGCCAGCACCTTGCGGACCCGCTCCTCGATCTCCTGACGCTCCATCGTTCGCACCTCCTGCGGTCGGTCGCCTCAGCCTATGCGGTCATCCCGCCGTCCACCGGGAGGACGGCGCCGTTCACGTACGAGGCGGTCTCGGCGGCCAGGAACGCCACCACCGCCGCGATCTCTCCGGTCTCGCCCATCCGTCCCGCGGGGATCTGCTCCAGCAGGTCGTCCTTGACCTTCCCCGGCAGGGCGGACGTCATGTCGGTCTCCACGTAGCCCGGGCACACCGCGTTCACGGTGATCCCCCGGCTCCCGTACTCGCGGGCCAGCGAGCGGGTCAGGCCCAGCAGGCCGGCCTTGGACGCCGAGTAGGCGGCCTGGCCGGCGTTGCCCCGCAGGGCCACCACCGAGGACACGTTGACGATGCGCCCCCACCGGGCCTTGAGCATGGCCGGGAGCGCGGCCCGGGCGCACAGGAACGCTCCGGTCAGGTTCACGCCCAGGACCCGCTCGAACTCCTTCAGCGGGTACTTCACGGTCAGGCCGTCGCGGTTGGCCCCGGCGTTGTTGACCAGGACCACCGGCCCGGCTCTCCACGCGGTGATCTCGGCGAACAGATCCTTGACCGCGGCCTCGTCGGAGATGTCCCCGGGGAACGCAGCGGCCGCGCCCCCGGCGTCCTCGATCATGGTCGCGGTCTCCTTGGCTCCGGCATCGTTCGAGGCGTACCCGCAGGCCACGGGATGGCCGGCCCGAGCCAGGGCCAGGGCGATGGCCCGTCCGATCCCGCCCGTCGCCCCGGTGACCAGGGCCACGCGATCGGTCACGCCGGCGCCTCCGCGGTCCACCGAAGGAGGTTGGCCCCCCAGGCCAGCCCGGCCCCGAAGGCCACGGTCAGCACCAGCTGGCCGGGCCGCAGGGCGCCGCGGCGCCAGGCGTGGTCCAGGGCGATGGGGACCGAGGCGGCCGACGTGTTGCCCACCTCTTCCAGGTCCACGAACACCCTGTCCATGGGGAAGTGCAGGCGGTCGGCCACGGCCTTGATGATCCGGGCGTTGGCCTGGTGGGGGACCAGCAGGTCCACCTGGTCGGGGGTGTGCCCGGTCTTGTCCAGCAGGCGGGCCGCGGCGTCGGCCATGCCTACCACGGCGCGCTTGAACACCTCACGTCCGTCGGGCATGCGGATCTTGTGGCGCTGGGCCGCGGCCGTCTCCGGGGTGGCCGGCTCGGCGGAGCCGCCGCCGGGGATCTCCAGGATCTTGGCGTACCGGCCGTCGTTCTCCAGGATCGAGCCCAGGATGCCCGGCTCGTCGCCGGGGGTCAGCACCGCTGCCCCCGCGCCGTCGCCGAACAGGATGCACGTGGTCCGGTCCTCGAAGTTCACGAACCGCGATAGGACCTCGGTCCCGCACACCAGCACGGTCTCCGCCCGGCCGCCCTGGATCTGCCCGGCGGCCATCTCCGTGCCGTAGATGAACCCGGCGCACGCCGCGGCCAGGTCGAACGCGGCCCCGGAGATCCCCAGCCGGTCCTGGACGAAGGAGGCGGTGGAGGGGAGTGGCTGGTCGCCGCTCACCGTGGCCACGATGGTCAGGTCGATGGCCGAGGGGTCCACGCCCGCCGCGTCCAGCGCGCGCTGGGCGGCGTCGGCGGCCAGGGTGGAGGCGGTCTCGCCTTCCCCGGCGAAGTGGCGGGCCCGGATCCCGGTCCGGGACACGATCCACTCGTCGGACGTGTCCACGAGATCCTCGAACTCCGCATTGGTCACCAGTCGCTCGGGCAGCGCGGAGCCCACCCCGGCGATACGGGCGAAGGGCATCAGGCAGGCTCGATGGCCACCACGGCGGATCCGGGGACCACCGGCTCGCCCTCCA
>Ga0214471_10004991_pt1 | contig 10231 bp, 9 predicted proteins | sample RVTome_5_FD_207665 | JGI IMG/M metagenome (GOLD analysis project Ga0214471, IMG submission 207665) | Soil microbial communities from uranium-contaminated site in the Upper Colorado River Basin, Wyoming, United States - RVT142D155 | ecosystem: Environmental > Terrestrial > Soil > Contaminated >... | reverse complement strand
GCCTATTCGCACCGGATCGGCTGGTTCTGGATTCCGGGAACGCGCTGGGCTCCGGCATGGGTCGCGTGGCGGCAGTCCGGCGACCATATCGCCTGGGCGCCGCTACCTCCCGATCCGAGCGACTCATTCGCGTTCGGCGTCTCCTACGGCCACATCCCGAACTATTACTGGCAGCCGGTTCCAGCGAACCTGTTCCTGTCGATCAATCTCAACATCAACATCATCCGCGACGAACAGGAAAAAGAGGCGGTGATCGCGGCGACCGAGGAGATCGGCGGGGTCAGCGAGGACGACAACGCCGTCGTCAACCAGTCGCTGGAGGTCGGGTTCGTCGAGCAGGTAACGCAGGAGGAAGTCGTTCCGGTGGAGCTCGCGCTGACCAACAACCCGGACGCCGACGAAGTCGAAGACGGAACCGTGCAGATCTTCAATCCAGCGGAGGAAGAGACGGTTGCCGCCGAGCCGGAAGACGTGACTCCGATCGAGGTCGTCGAGGCCGAAAGCGAGACCGCCGGCCAGGCGCCCGCGGACGAAGCGGGCACCGAGGATCAGGTTCCGCCGCCCCCGGCGCCCGACGAAGTACCGCCGACGTCCGAGCAGCCTCCCACGGTCGAAGAGGCCGTAGAAGATGCGGTGCAAGCCGACGCGATCGAAGCGGAGGAGCTTGTCTGTCCGGAGGGTTCCGTTCTTCAGGACGGCGAATGCGTGCTGCCCGAAGCGCCGCCGCCACCGCCGCCGGTGACCGAAGAGCCGGAGGTTCCGACGACCGAGGAGCCGCCGGCCGCCACGGCAGAGGAGCCTCCGCCGCCGCCCGCGACCGATGACACCGCTGCACCGCCCGCGGCAGATGAGCCCCCGCCTCCGCCGCCCGTAGCCGAGGAACCACCGCCTCCGCCTCCTGCTGCAGAAGAACCGCCACCACCGCCGCCCGCGACCGAGGAGCCACCTCCTCCTCCATCGGCAGAGGAGCCGTCGCCCCCGCCGCCTGCCGCGGAAGAGCCTCCTCCCCCGCCACCGGCGCAGGAGCAGCCGCCGTGTCCGGAAGGTGAGGTGCTTCTGGAGGATGGCACCTGCGCCCCGCCGCAACAGTAGAAGAGCGCCGGCAGCGGCCGACTTGCGGTCTCTGCCGGCAACCCAACAAGGAAGAGTGGGATGGGAACCGCCACAGGAATTCCGATCGGATTGGCGGTTTTGGTCGTGTTTGCTGTTGCAGCCTTCAGCACAAATTGCATGGCGTCTGAGACCGCACCTGCCGATCCTGCGGCCGTAAAGACAAATGCCCGTGAATCGGCGCGCGCATGGGTCGGCTCGCGTGCCGGATGGCGCGGCTATGGCGCCAATCGGTGGTTAATGTATTTACCGCCGTCGGCTCGGAACAAACATCGAGCCTCGGGCGTTGCCCGCCGATGTATGCTCGCGGCCAGCGACGCGGCGGCGGCCATAGGGTGGTGATGCACCAAGGGTGCGCCAAGCGCCGGAATACCATTTGGGGGGCGGCATGGTAGCCGTGTTCATCCTGGATCGCGGCAATCGCTGTCGTTTCATAAACGTCGTCGCAGAGCATTTGACAGGAGTCCCGTCGAGCCACGCGATCGGCAACGATCTGGGAGATCTGGTGTGGCGCGGCATGCCCGGCGCCTTCGACCAGTCTCATCTCGGCCAGGCGCTCGGTTCCGATCATCCGGAGGAAGGGGAGCAGGCGTTCGTCGACGGCGAGGGAAAGACGAGGCTGCTAGCTTTCCGCGTCGTGCCGATCGCAGTCGATCCGTCGGAGGCGAAAGTCGTCGAACTTGTCGATCTCAGCGGCGAAACCGGCACCGGACGTGCCCTTCGCGAAAGCGATCGCCGGCTGCGGCTGGCCGCCGAGGCGACCGGCATCGGCATATGGGATTCGAACGCGGTCACCGGAGAAGAACAGTGGTCGGAAGAGTTCTACGCAATTCTTGGCGTTTCGCCTGACATTCCCGCTTCCTCGGATCTGTTTCTGTCGGTTGTCCATCCGGCCGATCGGGCGTGGCTGGAGGCTCTCTTCCGTCGCGCTTTTCGATCATCCTCCGACGATCCCTACTCGGCGGAGTTTCGAATCGTCCGGGCGAACGACGGCACGGAGCGGTGGTTGTCCGTAAGGGGGCGCGTCCGTTTCGACGCGCAGGGGCGCGCGTTGCGCGGCATCGGAACGCTTCAGGACATTCATGAGCGGCGCGCCAGCGAACAGGCCGTGCGCGAAAGCGAGGAGCGGCTGCGAATTGCGCTGGTCGCTGGCCGGATGGGACTGTGGCGGTACGACTTCGCGACCGGGCTGCAGGAATGGGACGAAACCCAGTGCGAGATACTCGGCATCGATCCCGGGACGCCTGCTTCGCGTGAGCGTTTTCTGTCGGTTGTGCATCCGGACGATCGGCGCCTCGTTGAGTTCGATTCCACGGACTTGCCCCCGGCCGGATCGTTCCTCGATTCGGAGTTTCGCATCGTTCTGCCGGACGGAGAGATCCGATGGCTCACGGCGCATGCCGTCGTCCGTCACGACGAAACTGGGGCTCCAATGGAGATGGTGGGCGTGAACGGGGACATAACGGAACGGAAGGAAGCCGCGCTGGCGTTGCGGATCAGCGAGGAGCGTCATCGGCTCGCGGTCGACGCCAACGACGTCGGAACATGGGATTTCGACATGGTCGCGGGCCGGCATCAATGGTCGGCTCAGTTCAAGCGACTGTGGGGTCTGACCGAGGACTCGCCAAGCGACCCTGAACTGCTGCGCCCGCTGGTCGATCCGGCGGATTGGGAAGCCGTGCAGCGCTCCTGGGGCGAGGCTGCCGATCCGCAGAACGGTTCGGGCAAGATCGCCGTCGAATACCAAATTCGGCGGGCCGATACCGGCGAGCGGCGCTGGTGTAGTTTTTCCGGCCAGGTCTTCTTCGACGCGCCGCGTACGCGGCCGGTCCGTGCGGTCGGTATCATGATGGACACGACGGCGCGGAAGACAGCGGAAGAGCGACAACTGCGTCTGCTGAAGGAACTCCACCATCGCGTCAACAACAACCTTGCGATCATTCAGGCGATCCTCACTCAGGCGACGCAGCGCGGGACCAGACCGGCGGACGTGATCGAGCGCATCCAGTCGCGATTGATGTGTCTGGCGCGCATTCACCAGCTACTCAGCCGGTCCGAGTCGGGCGAAACCTCAATCGGCAATCTTCTTTCGAGCGAAATCGAATTCGCCCACGGCTCGCTGGAGCGCGTCACTGTCAACGGCGAGCCGATAATGCTCGATTCCGCGTCGGCTCTCACCCTCGGGCTCGTTTTCCATGAACTCGCCGCCAACGCCGCCAAGCATGGAGCCATGTCGGCGCGTGAAGGAAAGATCGAAATCAGCTGGCGCCTCGATGACGATCAGAAGCCGCGCCTGAGCATAGACTGGCACGAACACTCCACCCGACGAACAAAGGCGCCCCGACGGGAAGGGTTTGGTTTCCGGGTTATCCGAAGCAGCATTGCGGGCAACTTGGAGGGCAAAGCGGATGTTGCGTTCACGCCGGACGGCGTGCACTGGCGGCTCCTGTTCCCGATGCGATTATCCGAGCGCGCCGCGGCGACCGTACATTGAACGTGTTGATAACCGGTGGCGACCGACAGCCTCCCAATCCGCTCAGCCCGGCAAAAAGGGGCCGCGAATTCGCGGCCCGCTGACCTCCGGCACGGCTGGGGGGCGCTGAAACAAGCCGGCTGCCGCGCGTCAACGTGTCGGCCCGGCAAGCGTTCCGTCAAGCGTCCACGGACGGGCGCTTGATTCTGGCTTTCCGTTCGAAGAACAGCGCCTGGCTTATCACCGCGCCGACCGTCGCCTGCCGGAAAGGCTTGGCGATCAGAAAGGCGGGCTCGGGCCTCTCTCCGGTCAGCAATTGCTCCGGATATGCCGTTATGAAGACTACGGGCACTTCGAACGACCGCAGCACCTCATTCACGGCGTCTAGCCCGGAGCTACCGTCTGCCAGGCGTATGTCGGCGAGGATCAGCCCCGGCGGATGTTCTGCCGCGAGCGCGACAGCTTCGCCGTGGGTGCGCGCGATGCCGGTGACGTGGTGGCCGAGACCCTCAACAAGGCTCTCCAGGTCCATGCCGATCAGGGGCTCATCCTCGACAATCAGGACGTCGGTGGCGATCTCGGCGGCCAGTTCGCGCCCGGATTCCTCGACGAGTTGCTGTATCTCGACCGGCTTGACGTCGAGGATCGCGGCGGCATCGGCCTCCGTGAAGTCTTCCAGGGCTAGAAGCAGGAACGCCTGACGAGGCAACGGAGTCATGCGCGTCAGATGCCGATCTGCGGGATGCTCGACGTCGACCGTGCCGTTAATCTCGAGCGAATTCCAAATCTTGGTAAAGGCGCGGAAGAGACCGACGCTGGTGCCTTCCGACCCATGCAATGGAGTCGGATCCTCGACCAAAGCCTCGAGCGTGGCGCTTATATACGTGTCCCCCGCCGCCTGGCTGCCCGTCAGAGCTCTGGCGTAGCGCCTCAGGCGCGGCAGATCACGGGAAACAGGGTTCGATGTCGACATGTTGATGCTCCGCGCTTGCGCTTACCTAGGTACTACCCTTGACGGCAATCCGGGCTATTTTCCGAACGTGGAAACCTTGTTCGGCTCCGGGAGTTAAGATGCTAGGACGCTCATCCGCGCCGCCGTCCCGGGGCGCGAAGCCAACCGATGACGATTGCCGATGACCCGAAAGACACCAGCCCGAAGGCCGAGGTCGCCCGCATCCTGGGGACCGCCGGCAAAGCTTAGCGCCGATTTGCAGGCAAAGATTGGCGAAAAGCTCAAGGAAATGCATGACGACGTCATTCGCCAAGGCGTTCCCGCGCGGTTCGCGGAGCTCCTGGCGAGACTGGACAAGCCTGCACAAGAAGAACCCAAGTAACCGCCCAATGTCGCTCGATCCGGCCCTTCGGGACGATATTCTGGCGGCCGTGCCGCGGCTCCGCGCGTTCGCCGTGTCGCTGTGCGGGAGCATGGATCGCGCCGACGATCTGGTGCAGGAAACGTTGCTGAAGGCGCTGGCGAACATCGATTCATTCCGCCCGGGTACGAATCTGCCGGCCTGGCTTTTTACGATCCTGCGCAACCACTTCCGCTCGGAATACCGAAAGCGGCGGCGCGAGGTTGAGGACGTCGACGGTCGGCACACGGAGACTCTGCACAGCCAGCCCGAGCAGATGGCTAGAATAGAGCTCAACGAGTTCAGGGCGGCGTTGACGCGACTGCCGCCCGATCAGCGCGAAGCGCTGGTGCTCGTGGGCGCTTCCGGGTTCTCCTATGAGGAAGCGGCGCAGATATGCGGGTGCGCCGTTGGCACGATCAAGAGCCGGCTGAGCCGCGGCCGTTCGCACTTGGCGACCATTCTTCAAGTTGAGAGTGCGGCCGACTTCGGACCGGACGCGCCGACGCGCGCGATCATCGCGCGCTAGACTATCCGCCACACGGCGCACCGCTGTCCCACTCTCTTCCGCTGCCAATATCGGTTCGTTCAAGGCTGCCACCCACCGTTCACGACCGCCTCCAACGCCGGGACCCGGGATTTGGTTCCCTCCCGCGATCCGGAACCATGGTCTTGCCCCGGCGTTCCCCGAGGTCGCCGAGGGACCCGTCGACGCGCCCCACCCAGGCCAGGCTCCACCAGGAAGCGGCCACGCCCGGTCAGGGGACGTGGCCGCAATAGACCGTGATTATGACCGCGGCTACAGACCGCGCCCGGGCCCAGGCTGGTTCTGCTGCCGGTTGCCGTCGCGGTCGCGCTCGAAACCGTCGTCCTGGTTGATGCGCTCGCGATCCATGTCCTGGCGCCGGCCGCCGCCCTGCTGGCTCTGCTCGTTGTCCCGTGGCCCCTTGCCCGGGTCGCCGCGCTGCCGGTCCTCATCGTTCCTCCCGGGGTTGCCGGGCTGCTGGCCGGGGCGCCGGTCGCGGTCGGACCGCTCGTTTTCGCGATGCTGATTCTGGTTGCCCATCTGGATGAACCTCCTGTTGGTGCCCCTTGGGCGAGGCAACGTGGACGGGCGATCTTCGTTCCGACCTCAGTCCAGAATGATATCGCCGGCGCGGCAATCGACGGCCCAGACGAGCCCGCGCCGATCGAAGGCGATGTCGACGCTGGCGTTGAGGTTCTGCGCGACCATCGTTTCGATGACAAAGCGCCCGAAGCCGCCCTCCTTCGGCGGCTCGACCGCGGGACCGCCGGACTCGCGCCAGTGAATGCCGAAACGGCGTTCCCCGCCCTCCGACCGCACCTCCCAGGTCACCGAGATCTGGCCCTCGTCGGTCGACAGCGCGCCGTATTTCGACGCATTGGTGGCCAATTCGTGGAGCGCGAGGCCGAGCGTCTGCACGGCCTTGGGGACGACGTCTACATTTGGCCCGCCAATGAACAGCCGGGCCGTATCCCGATCGGAAAACGGCACCAGCCGTCCGCGCACGAGGGTGTCAAGCGCAACCCCGCGCCAGTCCTGATGGATCAGGAGCTCGTTCGATTCGGCCAGCGCACGCACGCGACCGTCGAACCGCGTTTCAAAATCCTCCAGACTGACGCTTGCCCGCAAGGTCTGGCGCGCCATCGCCTGAATGACCGCGAGAAGATTGTTCGCCCGGTGGCGCAATTCATGGGTGACCAGTCTGAGCTGATCCTCCTGACGCTTGCGATCGGTGATATCGATGTCGATGCCGCTGTATCGAATCGGCTTCCCGGCGCTGTCGCGGATCACCCGGCCACGACCGAATATCCAGCGCGTCTGACCGTCTGGCCGGATAATGCGGTACTCGGTCTCGTAGTTGTCGGCGCCGCCGGCGATGGCGGCGTCGAAGCCAGCGACCACGCGGTCCCTGTCTTCGGGGTGGCGCAACGCCCTTGTTGCGGCGAAGGGCACCGGCTCATCCGTCGGCTCCAGCCCGTGCAGTCCGAAGAACTGCGGCGTACCGTGAAGCGTCTGGCTGGCGAGATCCGAATCCCAGACACCTATCCCGGCCGACAGCTCAGCGAGCGACAAGAGCTCATCGCGTTCTCCCAGGCGCCGCTCCAGGTCGCGCCGGCTGCTGATGTCATAGAAGTAGACCGAGAGTCCCCCGGCATCGTCGGGATAGACACTCAGTTCGACGGGACGCCCGGTCGCGGTGGAAACAACCTCGGCGCGCACCGGCGCCCGCTGGGCGAAGGCCTGCTTGTGAGCCTCGTGCGCCGGCGAACCGGCAAAGGCCGGAAACAGATCAAACATGCTCCGGTCGAGGAGATCGGCACGCAGACGGCCCCAATAAGTCTCGGCGCTCGCGTTGATGTAGACAAGGCGCCAGTCGGCATCGATGGCGTAAAACCCCTCCGCCATTCGCTCCAGGATCTCGACAGCCCGCCCGGAGAATACCTGCCCATCTGCCATCGCGTTAGAGGAACGCCATCCTTCCCACCGTCGGTGCCAGTCGCCAAGCGATGTCTATAGGGCAATTTGAGGCTCCGTGAAAGCGCGCTCCGCCGGCGTGCGGCCGTCGGCGTTCATCGAACCACCGGTGCCCCGCGGAACCTTTTCGCCGGCTTTGGTGTTGAGCCGTCACAAGTGGCTGCGGGGGGCAGATCACACCATGGATGCAAAAAGAGGATCGTCCCACATGATGAAACACCTTCTTGCGGCAACAGCAATCGTTGCACTTGCCGGCGCCGCCAACGCCACCGAAACCAAAACCACCCAGACCGGCACCCCAGCCGAACGGCAGGCTGTGGCCGGACAGGAGTTCGCGATTATCGCCACTGCGTCGATGCGTTCGCACCTCGCCACCGAATTGATCGGTGAGACGGTCTACGCCAGCGACGCCGCGGACGCAGACGTCGTCGGCGAGATCAGCGACCTCGTGGTTGCCGAAAATGGCGAGATCGAAGGCGTCGTTATCGACGTTGGCGGCTTCCTCGGAGTCGGCCAGCGGTCGGTGGCGATCGACTTCCAGCAACTGACCTGGATCGCCGTCCCGGATAACGCCGAGCCGCAAGCCCGGCTGGTTCTGCCGGCTACCGCGGAGCAGCTGGAGAACGCGCCTGAGTTCGATGTCTCGGTGCTCCAGACCGAACCGGGCGAGCGCCTGTTCGGCGCCGACCCCGCAGGCACGGCGATGGCCCCCGAAACCGCCGCCCCGGCGGCAGACCAGGGCCAGGTCGCGACGCTGCCGGGCCACACGTTCACTGACGTCGATATTTCAACGGTCAGCGCCGACAATCTCTTGGGCACGACCGTCTACTCGGTGGATGACGAAAACGTCGGCTCGGTCGCCGACGTGCTTATCTCCGAAGACGGCATGATCGACGCTGTCGTTCTGGACATCGGCGGGTTCCTTGGCATGGGCACCAAGCCGGTCGCCATCGCCTTCGAGGACCTGTTGCTGCGGCGCGACGAGAACAACACGCTGTACGTCTACACCGGGTTCTCCCGGGCGCAGCTGGAAGGCGCACCCGACTACGACGAGAGCCGGTATCTCGAGGACCGCGAAATGATGCGGTTGCGGTCGGCGACCTAGCCGAACGCGAAACGAGGCCAAGGGCGGCTCGTGCCAAGAGGTGCGGGCCGTCTTTTCTCGTGAGCCGCGGGATCAGCCCAGGCACGCATCAAGCACGACGGTCGGCAATCCGGTCCACATGGTTGCGGCTAATCCGGGCGCGCACGACGGCACCGGTTGGCGTCGGCATGGAGCGGAACATTCCGGTGCCTCGGGTGTTTTAAGTCGCAAGTGAAAGGATAGACCGATGGCACGAGCTCCAGAGACGCAGTTGAAGCACGACCTTGCGACAATCAAGTCGGACGTTGCCGCACTGATGGAGGCGATCGACTCCCTCGCCTCCGAGGGCGGGCGCGTTCAGGCTGCCATGGCCAAGGCCGCCAAGCGATCGATCAAGAACGGAGGCGCTGCCGGCGCCGACATTCTCGACAACGCGTGGAACCTCGGAGAGGACTCGGCCGCAGCGGTATCGAACGCCGCGCAAGCCGGCGTTTCCATGATCGGGACGCAGCTGAAGAAGAACCCCCTGGGACTTGCCCTCGTCGCGCTTGGGGTCGGCTTCTGTATCGGATTGTTCCGCTTCAGGTAGGCAGCATCAACATTCCCATCCGGAATTCGGAGGACTGTCATGAACTTTTCCAGCTTGCTCCACTGGGCCGTGATCTTCCTGGTCGTCGCACTGGTTGCAGCCCTTTTGGGCTTCGGCGGACTGGCTGGGACGGCGGTCGGCGCGGCGCAGCTTCTGTTCTGGGTCGCGATCGTTTTGGCCGTCATTGCCTTCGTCGCCAACATGGCACGCCGTTAGTGACCGTAGGTGACTGGTCGGCGTGGGTATCCGCGCCGGTCCGTCGTGCATGATCACTCAGACACGCGACCTCCGAACCGGCGTTAGTTACTGGCAAACCGGCCGGGAGCCGTTTGTCCCGACGAGCCATCTCGCCGCCGACGTCGAGACCGACGTCCTTATCATCGGAGCGGGCATCACCGGCTTGGTGATTGCGGAATTCTTTTCCGAACGGCATCAGGTTGTCGTCGTCGACCGGCGCGGCCCGGCGAAAGGATCGACCGTCGCCAGCACCGCTTTGCGCGCCGACCGAAGGGGCGGAAACACTGATCTCCAAATACGGCGCCGACAGGACGGCGCTTGAGATCGGCGATGTGTCGGCGCCAGCCGAGGCCACCTCCCTGATCGAACGAACCGCGGCGGGATTTGGAAGGATCGATATGCTGATCCATTCGGCCGGTGGACCGGCGCCCGGGAGGGCGATCGAAATCACCCCTGATGCCTGGATGAGTGCGTTCGCTGTGCATGTGCATCCGGTATTCTACCTGTTTCGCGCGGCGCATCCCTATCTCAGCCGGGAAGGCGGCGTCGTGCTTCTGATCTCGTCCGTGGCGGGATTGCGGGGTTGTCCGGGCACGGTCGCCTATCAGACCGTGAAAGGGGCGCTGCTTCCGCTGGCGCGCGCGCTTGCCTTCGACCACGCCGCCGAGAACATCCGCGTCAACGTTCTCGCCCCGGGCATCATCAGGACCCGCTTTCACGCCGCCATGACCGACGCCGCCAAGGCGCACAACCTCGCCAACCGCATTCCGTTACGGCGCGAAGGAACCCCCGAGACCGTCGCCCAGGCGGCGCTCGATATGATTCGCAACGACTTCATCACCGGCGAGGTGCTGACTGTCGATGGGGGAATGTCTATGCGCATCAC
>Ga0214471_10004989_pt1 | contig 10232 bp, 15 predicted proteins | sample RVTome_5_FD_207665 | JGI IMG/M metagenome (GOLD analysis project Ga0214471, IMG submission 207665) | Soil microbial communities from uranium-contaminated site in the Upper Colorado River Basin, Wyoming, United States - RVT142D155 | ecosystem: Environmental > Terrestrial > Soil > Contaminated >... | reverse complement strand
GCACGGGAGCGGATCGAGCGAGAGATCGCGACGGCCGAGCTCCTGCGTCAGACCCGGCAGCCATCCATGTCCTTCCGCCAGGCGGTCGGCCACCGATTCCCCCACCTTCAGGTCACGACCGTGACCATCGTCGCCCATGAGCTGAAGGCTTCGTACGCCCTGGTCCGAGCGGGTGCCCCAACCGACGCCAAATAGAACATGCGTTCTGGCGCGCCCGACAGGAGTTGGGCGCGCGATAACAACCTACACCCTCCCGGTCGAGGGCCGCGATGAGTGGCTCGCAGCGGCGAAGCGACTGGCACGAGAGGTCGCTGCGATCCTGGTTGCCGGGTCGGCGACATCCTCTCGGACGAGGTCCGCATTGATCGCGATCGCAGCGACGGATCCATGTCCGGCGGACGTGATCACCTGGAACCGTGGATCGACCACATTGCCCGCAGCCCAGACGCCGGGGACGCTGGTTCCCCCAGTCGAGTCGACGGCGACGAAACCGGCCTCATCCACGGCGCAGCCCAGCGCCGCCTGCAAGCCGTCCGGGCGGGGGTAGTTCACCGGCCGGATGAACACCGCCGTCCGCGGGATCGCCCGTCCGTCGACCATCGCCACCCCGGTCAACCGGTCAGCCTCAATCACGAGCCGCCCCACCTGACCGCGTACGAGCTGGACGCCTCGCGCCTGGAGCTGCGCCAGCTCGTCGGAGGGGGGCTCCAGCGTGTGGGCGAAGAAGATCAGGTCGTCGGACCATTGCCGCACGAGCAACGCATGCGCCTCCGAGCCCGGATGGGTCCCCAGCACCGCGATCGGTTGGTCTCGCACCTCCCACCCGTGGCAGTAGGGGCAATGCAGGAGTCTCGCCCCCAGCGCTCGGACACGCCTGGAATGTCGGGCAGCTCATCGCGGGAACCGGTTGCGATGAGGACGCGCCGGGCACGGAGTCTCCCGTGCCCGGCGAGAACGACGGCGAGACCGGCGTCGAGCCCAACGACCTGATCTTCGATCAGCGCCACGCCATACGCGCTGACCTCGGTGCGCCCGGCGGTGAGCAGATCCGTCGGCGGCATGCCGTCGCGCGACAGGAAGCCGTGCATGTGCACCGCCGGCGAATTGCGGGGCTCCCCGGCGTCGACCACGGCAACCCGTCGTCGGGCTCGACCCACGCCGCAGCTGGCCATGGAAGCGCAGCCGCTACCCAAAGGTTGACGTTTGTTGGCAGGACCGCCGCAGGGAGCTGCCTTCTGACGCTGCTAAGGCGCGGCTGTCAGCGCCTCGAGGGCTCCGAGGATCAGGTCGAGTCCGAACGTGAACTCGTCGCCGGGGTCGTATCCGGCGGCGAGGAGCGTTGCGGCGGCTTCGTTCAGGTAGGGGTACTGGTCGGGGGGTAGCTGTGGCATGTACACGTCCTCGCCCATGTCGGCGAACTCCTCGGCCGTGTCGAAGGGAAGGCTGGCTTCCTGGAGCGCGAAGCCGTAGACGTAGCTGTCGAGCAGCCAGTAGGCATGGGTTGCCATCTCGACGGAGAAGCCGGCCTCCCGAAGGCATGCCAAGACTGCCTCGTGGTGGCGCAGGTTCGCCGGTCCTGGGACTGTCCGCGATTCCATCAGGGTGATCGCCCACGGGTGGCGTGCGAGGACCTGCCGGGCGGACACCGCCCGCTGCCGCATAGCCGCCTTCCAACCCGCCGGGTCGGTCGGCAGCTCGATCTCGTCGAACACGACGTCGATCATGGCGTCGAGCAGCTCGTCCTTGTTCGCCACGTAGTAGTACAGCGACATGGCGCCGGCCTCGAGCTCGCCGGCCAGTCTGCGCATGCTGAGCTTGTCGACCCCCTCACTGTCGGCCAGTCGGATGGACTCGGTCACCACGCGCTGCTTGCTCAGCGGCACCTCACCGGCAGTTCGAACACTTCTCGCGGCCATGCGTGCTCCCTTCTTAGAAAAGTCCTTGACAGATCGTACACCGTACGACCATAGTACGCTGTACGACGTACGGTGTACTAAACGACACGGGGCGCGGCCCCCAGAAGGAGGTTCCGGTGGGATCACAACAGCAGCGACCGCAGGACGCGGGCGAGGGCGCGGTCGGCGTAGCGGACGCGACCGAGGCGAGCAGGATGCGGGCGATCGTGCAGCGTTGCTACGGCTCTCCCGAGGTGCTCGAGTCCGCTGATGTCGACCGGCCCGCGGTCGGCGATGACGACGTGCTCGTCCGGGTGCGCGCAGCCTCGGTCCATCCCGGCGACTACTTCATCATGACCGGTGAGCCGTATGTCGTGCGACCGGCGTTCGGTCTGCGTCGGCCGCGCCATCCCATCCCCGGCAGAGACCTGGCCGGCGTGGTGGCAGCCGTCGGCAAGGACGTCGCTGACCTGCAACCGGGCGATGAGGTGTTCGGCTGGAGCACCGCCGGAACGCTCGCCGAGTACGCGAGCGTCCCGGCGGACCAACTCGTGCGCACACCGGCCAACCTCTGCGCGGGCCAGGCCGCGGCGGTGCCCACGTCTGGCCTCACCGCGTTGCAGGCGCTGCGGGACATCGCGCACGTGCAGCCGGGGCAGGCGGTGCTGATCACGGGCGCATCGGGCGGCGTCGGGACGTTTGCCGTCCAGATCGCCAAGGCGCTCGGGGCGGAGGTGACCGCGGTGTGCAGCACCCGCAACATGGAGCTGGTCCGATCGGTGGGCGCCGACCACATCATCGACTACACGCGCACGGACTTCACCCGCACGGGGCTGCGCTACGACGTCATCTTCGACAGCGTGGAAGCGCAGTCCCTGTCGGAGGTCCGCCGGGCGCTCACACCCACCGGCACCCTCATCCCCAACAGCGGACGAGGCGGCCTGTGGGTCGGACCTCTGGGCCGGATCGTCAAGGCGCGCGCGCGGTCGCTGTTCACCCGCCAGACCCTGCGGCCGTTCACCTCAGTCGGGAAGCGCAAAGACCTGCTTGATCTGGCCGAGCTTCTCGAGGCGGCGCAACTCACGCCGGTCATCGACCGTACCTACCCGCTGAGCGAGGCGGCCGAGGCCCTCCGCTACGTCGGGGCCGGCCACACCCGAGGGAAGGTCGTCATCACCGTCTGAGCGACGGGATACGACGCAACGGCCAACCGCATCGCATCCATCCCGGGTGCAGCCGCCCCTGGCTGTGCACCGGGCCTTACCACCGAGCGAAGGAGCAAGACGATGAGCAAGGAAACGAACAGCATCAGCACCCTGCAAGACCCGGGTATCCCGGTGCGGGCGAAGCTCGCAGCAGCATGGACCAGCTTCATGTTCCTCTACATCTACGTCGACTACCTCCACCTGTACAAGCCCGGCGCCATCGACGACATCCTGGCCGGCGTCGTCTTTGAGTTCGACATCAGCCAAACCTTCGTAGTCATTGCGCTCACGAGCGTGGCGATCCCGATCCTCATGATCCTGCTCTCCATGACGCTGCCCGCCCGTGTCAGCCGCGCCATGAACCTCGTCGTGGCAACGCTCTACATCCCCTACTCGATGTTCAACGTGCTCGGCGCCGGGTCCTGGATCCTCTTCTACGGCCTTGGCGTCGTGATCGAAGTGATCCTCCTCGCCTACATCCTCCGCTCCGCCTGGACCTGGCCCCGCACGTCCTCAGCGTCGATAGCAGACCCCGCCGCGCCGCGCCGTCCGCAGATCCAGTTGGGGCGGTAGGCACATGGCTTCGATCCACGTTCGCCGTGCAGATCGGCAAGATTCTCGGAGCAGAGGTGACCGGCGTGTGCAGCACGGCGAACGTGGCGATGGTCCGCTCGCTCGGCGCCGACCACGTATTCGACTACACCATCCGGAGGCCGGGCCTGAAGATGGCGGCCGATGCGTTGCCGGCTGGTCCCCGACCGGAATGCACCACTCACTCAATGAAGGTCAGTAGACATGCGACTGCTTCGTGAGCTGTCGCGGCGAAAGCTGCGCACGGCCCTAACGATCACCGGCATCACCATCGGCATCTGGGCACTGGTCGTGTTCAGTTCGATGGCCAACAAGATCAACGATCTGGTCGGCCAGGGTGCCGAGTTCTACAACGACAAGATCATCGTCACCGACGGCGAAGCCTTCGGCACGTCGCCGATGCGGCTCGTTGCCGCGGATGCCATCGCCAAGCTCGAAGGCGTCGGTGCTGTCGACCCACAGGTGCAACTCCTGTGGGCTGCTGATGGGTCGGGTGCCAACTTCGCGGTGCCGAACATGGTGATCGGGCTCATCCCGGGCGCCGACGCCGGCTACGAGAGCTTCGAGCTTGAACTGGCCACGGGACGCGCCTTGACCACGCAGGACGGAGGGAACGTCGTGGTGCTGGGCTCGAGCCTGGCGCAGGAGCACGGTGTGGTGGCCGGCGACTCAGTCGAGATCCGCGGCGAGAGCTTCGACGTGCTGGGCACCCTGCAGCCGACCCTCACCTCGCCTGATACCAATGGCCTTGTCCCCCTCGCCACCGCACAGCAGCTGTACCTCGATGAACTTCCCCCGCTCGTGGCCGAGGCCGTAGTTGCCAGCGATCTCGTCAACCAGATCGTGGTCTTCCCCGAGGCCGGAGCCGACATCGAAGCCATCGCGGCTGAGATCGAGACGACCGTGGCGAACAGCGCCACGATGACAGGTCTCCAGTTCGACGAGAACATCGGGGCGACCACGATGATCTTCAACGCGATCATCATCGGCGTCGCAGCGATCAGCCTCGTCGTGGGTGGGTTGTCCGTGATCAACACCATGGCAATGAGCGTCGCGGAGCGCACCCGCGAGATCGGCATCAAGCGCGCCATCGGCGGTTCGCGCGGCAGGATCATCCGCGAGGTGGTGGCCGAGGCGGGCGTGATCGGCATGATCGGCGGCCTCATCGGCCTTGGGCTCGGCGCCATCGTCGTCGTCCTCGCCAACGAGGCCGGACGGGCCAGTGGCACGGTCCTGTTCGACCTCACGCCGATGACCGCCGCCTTCGCCGTTGGCTTCAGCACCATCCTGGGAATGCTGGCCGGGGTCGTCCCTGCCTGGAGCGCCGCACGGCTCGACCCGGTGTCGGCCCTGCGCTACGAATGATGAAGGAGCGATCGATGGCCCTCCTGGAGGGAACCAACTTACGCAAGACCTACCGCATGTCGCGCCGCACCAGCGTGGAGGCGCTGCGCGGGGCGGACGTGAGCATCGGCGCCGGCGAGATGGTGGCGATCATGGGACCGTCCGGCTCCGGCAAGAGCACGCTGATGCACCTGCTCGGCCTGCTGCTCGGCCTGCTGCACGCGCCCGACCGCAACGATGGACCGGCGCCCGGCCTCCGCTTCGACGGCGTCGATGTCACGACCCTCTCCGATCGTGAGCGGACCCGCATTCGCGCCCGATCGATGGGCTTCGTGTTCCAGGCGTTCAACCTGGTGCCGACGTTGACGGCCGAGGAGAACGTGGCACTGGCGGCTGAATACGCCGGAACGTCCGGGAGCCTGGCTCGGAAGGCAGCGCGTGAGGCCCTCGACTCCGTCGGCCTGGCCGATCGCGCCGGGCACCGACCGATGGAACTCTCTGGGGGTGAGCAGCAGCGGGTTGCCATTGCCCGGGCCCTGGTCAATGACCCGACGATCGTCCTCGGCGACGAGCCGACCGGCAACCTCGACTCGGCGCGGGCTGGGGAGGTTCTCGGACTGCTGCGGACCTTCAACCGTGAGCGCGGTCAGACCGTGCTGCTGGTGACTCACGATGCAGAGGTCGGCGCTACGTGCGACCGCATCATCCGCATGCGCGACGGCCTCGTCGTCGGTGACGAGCGGACCGCCGCGGCCACCGAGCCCGCCAGTCTGGGCGCCCGCCCACCAAGCGCGGCTCTTCCCGATCTCGCACTCTTCAGATGCTAGGTCGGGAACTGGCTCTCGCGCTGGAGCGAAACGAAGAGATTGATGCCCGCCGCGGTGGTGCCGCTTCGTTCGCCTTTGGGAAGAGAATGGAACATGCGTTCTGGCGCGCCCGACAGGATTTCAAGCGCGCCAGATACAGCAGGGGATCATAAGTCACTTCTTCGATGCGCTGTGCTTACCTGCTTGAGGACCTCTGGCCGCGGTTCTCCGGCCCGAAGATGCAGCACTACCTGTGCAATGCGCTGCTCACGCTCCTCGCCGACGAGCATCCGCAGACGATTCTCGAGCTCGTCCGCGTTCTGACCGACGACGCCTTCCGCGCGCGGTTCGTCAAGCAGCTGCGCGATCCGATGATCCGCGCCTTCTGGGAGACCCAGTGGCCATCGGGCGGCGAGCGCGAGCGCGACGCATCCATCAAGGCGGTCCTCAACAAGCTCGGCGCGTTCGTGACGTACGACTCGATCCGGTTGGTCGTCGGCCAGGGGGTGTCCACGATCCGGCCGCGCGAGATCATGGATCGCGGCGAGGTCCTGCTCGTTGACCTGTCCGGTGTCGGCGGCGACAACGCGACGCTGTTCGGCGCGATGCTCGCGAGTCGCTACTACGTCGACGCAGTCGGGCGGCAGGAGCTGGCGCCCTCGGAGCGACGGCAGCACCTGCTGCTCATCGACGAGGCGCACCGCTTCGCGACCCGCGCCGTCGAGAACACGCTGGTCGAGGGCCGGAAGTTCGGCCTCGCGCTGGGGCTGGCGTCGCAGTCGCTCGGTGGGCTGGGAGAGCGTCTGAGCCGATCGGTCCTCACGAACGCGGCGACGATCGCGCTGCTGGCGCCAGGCTCGGAGGACGTCCGGACGCTCCCCGTCTCTTCGCGCCGGTGACGGCCGAGCAGCTGACGTCCCTTCGGGCCTTCGAGGTCGTGATGCGCATGCCGGGGCGAGGCGGCCAGCCGACGGCGTACGGCGGGATGCTGCTGCCACCGGGGCCGGCTGATCCCGCGTTGGCCGCTGACATCGTCGCCGCCAGTGACGCGCGCGATGCCAGGCCGATCGACGAGGTCCGGGCCGAGGTCTTCAGGCGTGCGGGCGGCTCCGAGCCGCCGAGTACGCCCGATGCCCGCGGGACGGTCAAGCGATGACGCGGGCTTGGCGCCGGCGTGTCGTGCGATGTGGCGCGCGGGTGGGTCGACCCGCGTCAGTCCCGTGCCGGGAGGACGTGCTCGCTTCGGCCGGTCGATCGACGGGACTGCTCCCATGAGCGTCGTCTTCCGCGAGAGCAGCGAACGAGCGCTCCTGTCCAGCCTCGACGTCGGGCTGCTGTCCGTCCGCGACCGTGCCTGCCTCCGGCTGCTGTACCGCGCCGGCGTCGCCACCGCGGACCAGCTGGCAACGCTCGTCTTCCCGAGCCGACGAACTGCCCTCCGCCGGCTCCGACGCCTCTGGCAGCTCGGCCTCCTCGAGCGCGCCCCGCTCGCGCCCGAACGCGGTGGAATCCCCGTCGCGTACCGGATCACCCGACGTGGGAGCAAGCGCCTCGGGTATCACGACACCCGCACCGGCGGTGTCAGTCGCGTCCGCCACACCCTCGACATCGTCGACGCCGTCTGCGCGCTCGTCCGATCCGCTCCGGGCTCCGTCCAGCTCTGGCTCACCGAGCCGATGACCGACGGCATCCTGCCCGCCGACGTCCGACCCGACAGCATCGTCGTCCTTCAGCGCGATGGCGGGTCGGCAGTCATCTGCCTCGAGATCGACGAGGCGACCGAGCACTCGCCGACGATCCGGACCCGACTCGGTGTCTACGAACGTGCCCTGGCCGGTCGCGAAGGCTGGCACGTGGCGTGGGTGGTCCCGACCGAGGAGCGGCTCGGCTGGCTCCGACGGCTGGCTCGATGGGACCAGCGGCCTGGGCTCGAAGGCTGCTCGTGGGGCCTCGTCCTCGATGACCTCCGGGCCGCGGGGCTCAGGGCGCGAACGCAGCCCGCCGGCTGGACGGGCGGGGCGGTCTCGCTCGAGGCCGTCATCGCAGACCCGAGGCCGCGCCAGTGCCCGACTCCGGTCGGCTCGCCCGCCTGGATCCGACTCCTCGGAAGCGGCGGCGCCGAAGAGACCGACGAGGCGCTGACATGAGTCGGGATCGTCTGACGCCCGCGGAGCGGACCCTTCGCGCTCGCATGGGCGCCTACGTCGTCCACGCCCGCTACGACCCGCGCCAGACGACCGCTCTGGCTCGAGCGGCGTTCCTCAAGCGCTTCCTCGACGAGGTCGACGCAGACCGCGTCCTCCCCGAGTCTGAACGGCTGCGCCGGGCAGCCGCCGCTCGGAAGGCCTACTTCACCCGGCTCGCATTCCTGGCCTCCCGCCGCCGCACCAAGCGCCGCGCGCGAGGGCAGGGGAGGTAGTCCGATGGACGAGTGGTGGGTCTACCAGCTCCACAACGCCCAAGCAGCGCTCGAGGCGGTCCTCGCGATCGATCACGTCTACACGCCCGACGAGGTCACCGGCCTCGGCGTCTGCTCCCGGCAGGGTCCGGACGAGCGCGATCACCTCTACATCGCCGTCTGCAGCAAGAACCCGCCCCAGGGCCGCATCCACGGCGTCGACGAGATCCTCAGCCGGTATGGCATCCGGTCAACTCTGACGCACGACGACCTCGACGAACCTCGCGGCCGCCAGTGGGTCGCCAGCGGGCCCGCCGACATCATCGTCTGGATGCTGCTCGCGCAGCACCCCGGCGAGATCAGGCTTAACAGCTGAAAGGCTTGCCCTAGAGCTTCTGAGGCACCCAGAGCTACGTGGCTTCGCCAGACTGCGACTCGGCAAGGACGGCCCGCAGGGTGGACGGGTACCAACGGGTGTAGTCGCGGGGCGGTGGGATGACCGCGTCCTGCCGGCGCTTCCATTCGTCCCGATGCATCTTCATCAGGTAGTCGGGACCCTGGAAGCCGAAGACGTGGGCGAAGACGTCGATCCGTTCCGTGTACGCGCGGCGGACGCCCTCTCGCACCTCTGCTGGCACAACGGGATGAGGGTCCCCGAGCTCGGCGGCGCGCCCCCGCAGGATCGCCTCGACATCCTTCGCCCAGCCCAACTGGCGGATCTCCTCGTGGACCCATACGCCATCGATGACCCCGCCACCGCCCATGCCGCCAGCCACTCCGCCGCCGATGGAAATGGGCTCGAAGAGGACTTGCGCGGAGCCGGCATACGTCGTGGCGTTGAGGCGTGTCTCGAGTTCCTCTGCCAATCGTCGGACGCGCTCCTCGGTGCATCCAACGAGGCTTGCTGGACAGGTCGCGAAGATCTGTCCGCCGTAGTCACCCTCGACGATGACAGCCGCGACCCGCGCGACTTGAGCCTCGGCGAGGGTCCGGAACGATCGATAGACCCGTCCCTTCGACTCCGCGAGGAAGGATCGTGCGGCGCTCTGATAACTGCGAAGGAGGAGGCTGGTGTTCTTCTCGACGTCGACGACGTCGAGGTCATCCCAGGCGCGGCCGTCGGCCTCAAGGCGCCTGACCTCGGCCATGGCCTCGTCGCGATCAGCTGTCTCCAGAAGGACAGCGTCCGTCGGCAAGTCGATGACTCGGTAGATCGTCACCCCGTCACTGTATCCGAGCCGCATGAGGGCATGTTCTCAGAATTGGTAATATCCGAGATGATGGATCGTGAGCATCAGCAGCCAACTCATCGGTGTGGGCTTCGGCGTCGACGGGCCAGGCACAGCGAGGAGTACCGCGCCGAGGTTGCGCGACTCGAGCCCTACGAATCCCTCGCGCGGATGATCATCGACCGACGAATTCGATACGGTCTCACGCAGCGTCAGCTTGCCGAGCGCATGGGCACCAGCGTCTCCGCGATCAGCCGCGTCGAGAACGGGACACATCGGCCGAGCATCGAGACCCTCGAACGACTCGCGCGCGCCTTCGGAGAACGGCTGGTAATGGGGTTCGAAGACGCGGATGGCCATCGAGACCTGACAGCGTTCGCCGGTTCCGGGGAAGGATAACCGATGGGTGTTGACCCCCGGATGCGGAAGTACTCCGCGACCTATGTGCCGGGCGGATACGATCTCGAGACCGGTCTGGAGTCGGTCGGCCGCGGCTGGCAGGACCTGGTGCGGAGGGCCTTCGAGGCGCTGCCGGAAGGTCACACGATCGTCTAGGTCAAGGAGAAGTTCGGCTCGCTGCGTATCTACTTCGAACCGAACGAGCGGGTGTACGAGGACCTGCTTGATGAGCTTGCCGCGAGTCCCTGACGATCTGCGAGGTCTGCGGGAACGCGGGCCCGCTCCGAACAGACCGCTTCTGGCAGCGCACGCTCTGCGACGAGCACGCGATCCGGCGGTGACCGCTGTTCCGGCGGTGACCGCTG
>Ga0214471_10004988_pt1 | contig 10235 bp, 10 predicted proteins | sample RVTome_5_FD_207665 | JGI IMG/M metagenome (GOLD analysis project Ga0214471, IMG submission 207665) | Soil microbial communities from uranium-contaminated site in the Upper Colorado River Basin, Wyoming, United States - RVT142D155 | ecosystem: Environmental > Terrestrial > Soil > Contaminated >... | reverse complement strand
ACTACCGCCGCGCGCTGGAGGTCACCGACCGCGAGCGGCGCCAACGGCCGGTCAAGCCCCCCTCCCCCGGCTTTCCCGCGCGCCGCGGCGGCGCAACCGCGCACTACGGTTATTAGCCGCACGCCAGGTCCTCGACGGCCTATCCCGGGCGCCGCGGCGCCCGTCGCATGCGCCGCAGGGTCTGGGACGCGGGAACCTCCGGCTGCAGCGTGACATGCTCGATGGCGTATTCGTTCCTGAGCAGCGTGCGCAACCCCTCCAGCACGGCGTGCCAGTCCCGGATATCGCGCAACACGATATGCGCGGACAGCGCCGGCATGCCCGAAGCCACCGTCCAGATGTGCAGGTCATGCACCGACACGACGCCCGGCGCCTGGGCCATGCGCCGGCCGACGCGCTCGAGATCGATGCCGGCCGGCACGCCTTCCATCAGCACATGCAGCGCTTCGCGCAGGAGGCGCAGGGTCGAATACAGGATCAGCGCGCAGATCACCAGCGACAGGATCGGATCGATCGGCGTCCAGCCGGTGAAGGTGATGACGGCGCCGGCGAGCAGCGCCGCGATCGAGGCGAGCAGGTCGCCGAAGACGTGCAACAGCGCAGCGCGCACGTTCAGGCTGCGCTCACCGCGGCTCAGCAGAACGGCCACGCCCAGGTTGACGATGAGCCCGACGAAGGCCACGCCCATCACCGCGGCGCCGGCGACCGGGCGCGGGTCCTGGAAGCGCCGGATCGCCTCGACCACGATCGCCGTCACCAGCGCCAGCATCAACAGGCCGTTGAGCAGCGCCACCAGCACCTCGGCGCGCAGCAGCCCGTAGGAGTGGCGCGCCGACGGCGGGCGCTGCCCGACCCAGGCGGCAAAGGCCGCCAGTCCCAGCGCCACCGAGTCCGAGGCCATGTGGCCGGCGTCGCCGAGCAGCGCCAGCGAGCCCGACCACCACCCGGCCAGCGCCTCGACGACCGCGAAGCCGAGCGTCAGTGCCAGCGCCAGGCGCAACACCGGCCCGGGGCGCGTAGCGGCGTGCGGATGGCCGTGGCCGGCGTGTTGCGCGGGGTGATCGTGCGTCATGGCGGCAGTGTCGCGCGGCCGCCGGCACGCGGCAACCGCCAATCAGTCGGCGGACCCGGCCTGCCCGGCGGCGTCGATCGCCTTGCGCGTCCGGTCGGCGGACTGCTGGAGCTGGTCCTCGACCTGTTTGGCCTTCTCGAGCGCGTCGGTCTGGGTCTTCCAGACATGCTCCTCCGGATCCCGCTGGCCGCCGCAGGCAGCGAGGCCGATGGCCAGCGTCAGTATTACCATCCAATTACGCATGCTCCACCTCCGAGGCGACCGGAACGGTACCGGCCGGTATGTAAACGACAACACCCGATGCCTTCAGCTTAGCCCAGCAGCCTCAGGCCGGCGGGTCCCGGGCGTACTCGAAAGAGTCGTAGAAGAACTGCGCCTCGGGCAGGCCGGCGGCGGCGAAGGCGGGTTTGGCCGCCTCGATCATCGCCGGCGGCCCGCTGGCGTAGACGTCGTAGCCGGACAGATCAGGATGGTCCGCGAGCAGCGCGGCGTGCACCCAGCCGCGCCGGCCGTCCCACGGTTCGTCGGCGCGCGGCTCGGACAGCACCGGCGTGTAGCGGAACACCGGCTGGTGCGCGACCCAGGAGCCGGCGAGCGCGTGCCGGTAGAGGTCCACGACCGCCCGCGCGCCCCAGTAGAGATGCATCGGCCGGTCGAGGCCGATGTAGAAGACATGCTCGATGATGCTCTTGATCGGCGCGAAACCGGTGCCGCCGGCCATGAACAACAGCGGTCGCGGCGATTCCTCGCGCAGGAAGAAGCTGCCGAGCGGCCCGCGGAAGCGCAGCAGGTCCTTCTCCTGCATCCGCGTGAATACCTGGTCGGAAAAATGACCGCCGGGGACGTGGCGGACGTGCAGCGTCAGCAGCGCATCGTCGTGCGGCGCGTTGGCCAGCGAGAAACTGCGGCGCCGGCCGTCGCGCAGCAGGATGTCGAGATACTGGCCGGCCAGGAATTGCAGGCGCTCGGTCTGCGGCAGCTTGAGGTGCAGCGCCATGACGTCGGGCGCGAGCCGCTCCATGCGCGCCACCCGGCACGGCAGGGTCTTGACGGCGATGCCCTGCGCCACGCCGACCTCCTGCACCTCGATCAGGAGATCGGCAAGCGGCCGCGCGCGGCAGAACAGCGCGAACCCCGCGGCACGCTCGGCATCGCTCAAGGCGCGCGCCTCGAACTCGCCGTGATCGACGCGGCCGCCGAGCACGCGGCCCTTGCAGGTCGCGCAGGCACCGTTACGGCAACTGTAGGGGAGATTGAATCCGTGGCGCAGCGCCGATTCCAGCACGGTCTCACCGGCGTCGGCGTGGTACTCGTGGCCGCTCGGCTCGATGCGGATCTTGAAGGCCATGCGGACATTCTAGCGCAACCGACGGCCCGGCCGGGGCTGGCGGATTTTCCTGAGCCCGGGAAGGCTGCTGGAAACCCTAACGTCCGGATTCATGAATGTTGGGCGGGGCCCCTGCTCCGCCGAGACGATCTTGATCGTTTACGCGCCGCATCGGTGGGGCGGGGCCCCACCCTACACGCTGGCGTGACAGGCCGTGCTTGGCGGGGCTGGAAGCCCCGCCTGCGATATATTGTTAAATCCAGGACAGGCCGTGGACGGTCTCGAAGATCCGCAGCGCCTCGGCGCTGCGGTTGGCGCGGTGCGCCTTGAGCGCGGCCCGGTAGCAGTCCTCGGCGCCGGAGCACTCGATGCCGCCGATGCGATAGACGTCGCGGCTGTCGGTCTTGAGGTAGCGCTCACCGACCCAGGAATAGCGCACCACGGTGTAGCGCGAACCGGAGACGGCGCGCTGCACCTGCACGTCGGGATAGGCGCCGCGCGCGTTGACCAGCCGGAAGTCGCCGTCGATGCTGAGCCGGGTCTCGATGCCGTGCGCGGTCTTTTCTATCATCCAGGCGCCGCACTCGGCGCCGCAGCCCTGGCGGCGCACCACGAACAGATGACCGTGCCCGGTCTTGCCCACCCAGCGGGTGAGGTAATCGTCATTGCCACGACAGCCGTCGTCGGACCCGCATTCGTTCACGATCTGGATCGGCAGCTCCGTTGCGTACAGCTCGGGGTTGGACGTTTCTCCCACCCCTGTCCACACGAATGCGAACACCGCTCCTGTCATGGCCAGGAATGCAGGAACGCGCTTCATCGGCGTAACCCTCGGGTCCTAACCATTTAAGTTCTAATTTCACAAGAGCAAACACTGTGCCATCCATGCCGATGGCGTGAATTGTTGTTTTTTTTCATAGCCTTATTGTTGATTATTGGGGGCGCTACCGGCGCCCGGGCTATGTGCGGAGGGTAACTGCACGTCTCAAAGTGCCGATCAACGGGGCGCGCTTACCGACCAACGTCATGCCAATGTAATGAGGCCCGGGTCGCCGGGCAAGTGAGATTTGCACACGCCTTGCGCATCATCGACTTCCGCGCGGGACTTCAGGTCGCTTGGCGGCATTGACAAGCCGCGGCGCGCTCCATTAAATGGCGGGCCATGCCGAATACCCGGAAACACGGAGCCGTCGCGCGCCCATGAGCGAGGAAGTCCTGGTGCAGGTCGACGGGGTGTCGCGCTTCTACGGGACCCTCCAGGCGGTCAAGAACATCAGCTTCGGCATCCGCCAGGGCCAGGTGCTGGGCTTCCTCGGGCCCAACGGCGCCGGCAAGACCACCACCATGCAGATCCTGACCGGCAACCTGGCGCCCAGCACCGGCAGCGTGCGCGTCGCCGGCCATGACCTGCTCGAGGAGCCGCGCGCCGCCAAGGCCGCGATCGGCTATCTGCCCGAGCAGCCGCCGGTCTATCGCGACATGACGGTCGACGAGTACCTCGACTATTGCGCGGCGCTGAACCGCATTCCGCGCCGGGAACGCCTCGCGGCGCGCGAGCGCGCCAAGCAGCGCTGCGGGCTCACCGACGTCGGGCGGCGCCTGATCGGCAATCTCTCCAAGGGCTACCAGCAGCGCGTCGGCCTCGCCCAGGCGATCATCCACGTGCCGCCGGTGATCATCCTCGACGAACCAACCGCCGGCCTCGACCCCATCCAGATCCGCGAGATCCGCCATCTGATCCGCGAGCTCGGCCGCGACCACGGCGTGATCCTGTCGACCCATATCCTGTCCGAGGTGCAGAGCACCTGCGACTGGGTGCAGATCATCAACAAGGGCGAACTGGTGCTCAACGACAGCATTGACCGCCTGTCCGACCACATGCAGTCCGCGGCGCTGTCGGTCGCCTTCCGCCAGCCGCCCGACGTCGGCCAGATCGCCGGCCTGGCCGGCGTGAAATCGGTCGAGCCGGCCGACGGTCGCTACGACATCTATTTCGACAGCGGCCAGGATCCGACCGACGCCCTGGTGCGGCTGGCGGTCGAGCGCGGCTGGGGGCTCGTCGAGCTCGTCCCGCGGCGCGCCTCGCTCGAGGACATCTTCGTGCAGCTGACCCGCGAGCCGGCCGCCGGAGGCGACACATGATCCTGACGCTCGCGCGCTACGAGCTGCGCCGGTTGTTCCTGTCGCCGCTGGCGTGGAGCATCCTGGCGGTGGTGCAGCTGATCCTGGCCTTCATGTTCCTGAGCAACCTCGAGTATTACCAGGTGATCCAGGCGCGCCTCACCGGCATGGGCGGCGGCGAGGGCGTGACCGAGATCGTCGTGATGCCGCTGCTCGGCAATGCCGCGGTGGTGCTGCTGCTGGTGACGCCGCTCATCAGCATGCGCCTGGTGAGCGAGGAACGCCGCAACAAGACCCTGAGCCTGCTGCTGTCGGCGCCGCTGTCGATGGCCGAGATCGTCCTCGGCAAGTACCTGGGGCTCACGGCCTTCCTGTGGCTGGTGCTGGCGATGGTGGCGCTGATGCCGTTGTCGCTGCTGGCCGGCGGCAGCCTGGACTACGGGATGTTCGCCGCCGGCCTGCTCGGTCTGGCGCTGCTGCTGGCCGGCTTCGCCGCGGTCGGGTTGTTCATGTCGACCCTCACCCAGCACCAGACGGTGGCGGCGGTCGGCAGCTTCGGCGTGCTGCTGATCTTCTGGATCCTGGATTGGGCCGGCCGCGGCGCGGGCGGCGGCGTGCTGGCCTATCTGGCGCTGCTCAACCACTACGAGCCGTTCCTGCGCGGCCAGGTCGACACGCGCGACCTCGCCTACCATGCGCTGTTCATCGCCACCTTCCTGGTGCTGAGCGTGCGGCGCCTGGACATGGACCGGCTGGGGGGCTGACCGAATGCGGGCCTCGCGCGAATCGCTCCTCAGGCTGCGCCTGGCCAGCACCGGCTTCGTGCTGCTGTTGCTCGCCGCGGTCGGGCTCACGCTGTTTCTCACCCGCGAGTACCACCAGCGCTTCGACTGGACGCACGGCGCGCGCCAGAGCCTGTCCGAGGCGAGCCTGGCCCTGCTGGAGGGCCTCGACCAGCCGATCCGGATCACCGCCTTCGCCACCGAGCAGCGCGAGCTGCGCCGCGGCATCCTGGATCTCGTCGAGCGCTACCAGCGGCGGCGTCCGGACATCGTTCTCGAGTTCGTCGATCCGGACAAGCAGCCGGCGCGGGTGCGCGAGACCGGCATCCGCTTCGACGGCGAGCTGGTCGTCGAGTACGGCGGCGCCAAGGAGTCGCTGTCGCAGGCCAGCGAGGAGGCGCTGACCAACGCGCTCGCCCGCCTCGGTCGCGGCGGCGAGCGCTGGATCGTGTTCCTGGGCGGCCACGGCGAGCGCAGCCCCGACCGCCAGGCGAATCACGACCTGTCCGACTGGGCGGCGCACCTCGCCAAGCGCGGTCTGAAAACACGCAGCCTGCTGCTCGGCGAAAACGCCCAGGTGCCGCAGAATACCGCGGTGCTGGTCATCGCCGGACCGCGCGTCAAGCTGCTGGCGGGCGAGATCAAGGCGATCGAGGCGTATCTGCACGGCGGCGGCAACCTGCTGTGGCTGCACGATCCCGGTCCGCTGCACGGGCTGGCGCCGGTCGCCGAGCTGCTGGGCGTCGAGTTCACGCCGGGGGTGATCGTCGATCCGTTGTCGCAGGCACGCACCGGCGCCGCGCCCGACTTCGTGGTCGTCACCCGCTACGGCCAGCACCCGGCGGTGCGCGGCTTCGGCCTCACCGCGCTGTTCCCCGAGGCCGCCGCCCTCAGCCACACCGAACGCAAAGGCTGGCGCGCTGAAGTGCTGCTCGACACCCCGCCGTCCGCCTGGGCCGAGAGCGGCACGCGCCAGGACGCGTCGCGCTACGATGCCGGCCAGGACCGGCCCGGGCCGCTGACCCTGGCGCTGGCGCTGACGCGCGAGATCGAGGAGCGCGAGCAGCGCGTGGTCGTGGTCGGCGACGGCGATTTCCTGTCGAACAGCTTTCTCGGCAACGGCGGCAACCTCGACCTCGGCATGAACCTGGTGAACTGGGCGAGCCGCGACGACAGTTATATCAATGTTCCGGCGCGCAGCGCCCCGGACACGAGCCTCGATCTGTCGCACACCGCCCAGCTCGTCATCGCCATGGGCTTCCTGCTCGTGCTGCCGCTGGCGCTCATCGGCGGCGGCGTCGGCGTCTGGTGGCGGCGGCGCAAGCGCTAGGAGCGTCATGACGAACCGCTGGTTGATCAATCTGGCGCTGGCGGCGGTCGTGGTCGTGCTGGCGCTGCTGGCGATCTTCAGGCCCGGCGGCGAGCCGGAACCGGAGGCGGTGCCGCTCACGTCGCTCGCCGCCCGGAACGTGAGCCTGATCCGCATCGTGCGCGCCGGCGCGCCCGAGGTGGTGCTCGAACGCACCGGCGGCGACGAGGCCGCGGACTGGCGGCTGACCGCGCCGCGCGCGGCGCGCGCCAACCGGCTGCGCGTCGACGAGCTGTTGCGCCTGGCCGCCGCCGACAGCGCCGCGCGCTTTCCCGCGGCCGACGCCGAGCTCGCACAGTACGGTCTCGACAAACCGCAGCTCACGGTCTGGCTCGACGGGCGGGAGATCCGCTTCGGCGCCAACCACCCCTTGAACCCCCAGCACTACGTCTGGCACGACGGCACGGTGCACCTCATTGCCGCGCATCACTTCCGGGTCGCGACCACCGGCGTCAACGACTGGCTGAGCAGCCGGCTGCTGGAGGAATCGATACAGCCGACCGCGTTGCAGCTGCCGGCTTTGAGCCTGGAGCGCGACGCGGACGGCGTCTGGCGGGTCACGCCGGCGGATCCGGAGCTGTCCACCGACCGCATCCATCACTTCGTCGATGAGTGGCGCCATGCGCGCGCGCTTCGCGTGCAGCCCTACGCCGGCACGCGCGCGCTGGAGCGCGTCGTCATCCGCTACGCCGACGCGGCCGGCGCGGCGGCACGCACGCTCGAGCTCAAGGTGCTGAGCCACAAACCCGAGTTCGTGCTGTACCGCGCGGACGAGGGCCTGGAATACCACTTCGCGGAGGACATCGGCACGCGTCTGATGCAGCTCAAGCCGGACGATGCCGGAGCTTCCTGAGGTCGAGACCGCGCGCCGCGGCATCGCGCCGCACGTACAGGGCCGGCGCGTCGCCGCCGTGATCGTGCGCGACCGGCGGCTGCGCTGGCCGATCCCGCCGGCGCTGAGCCGCGAGCTGCCGGGCCAGACCATCGTCAACGTCACGCGCCGTGCGAAGTACCTGCTGTTCCACACCGCCGGCGGCACGCTCATCATCCATCTCGGCATGTCCGGCAGCCTGCGGGTCGTGCCCTGCGCCACGCCGCCGGCCAAATGGGACCACCTCGACATCGCGCTCGACAACGGCAAGTGCCTGCGGTTGCGCGACCCGCGGCGCTTCGGCGCGGCGCTGTGGACGCGCGCCGATCCGGCGCGGCATGCGCTGCTCAAGGACCTGGGGCCGGAACCCTTCGGCCCGGACTTCACGCCCGAGTATCTGTACGCGATCACCCGCGGCCGCAAGCTCAAGTTGCGCGATCTCCTGCTCAACACCCGGGTGGTGGCGGGGGTCGGCAACATCTACGCCAACGAGGCGCTGTTCGCCGCCGGCCTGCGCCCGCGCCGCGCCGCCGGCCAGACCACGCGCGCCGACTGCGCGCGGCTGGTCACGGCAGTGCGCGAAACCCTGAAGCGCGCCATCGCCGCCGGCGGCACCACGCTGCGCGACTTCCGGAACGCCGACGGCCTGCCCGGCTACTTCCAGCAGACACTCATGGTCTACGGCCGGACCGGCGAGCCCTGCCGGCAATGCGGCGCCCCGGTCCGTGCCGTGCGCCTCGGGCAGCGCAGCGCCTTTTACTGCCCGCGCTGCCAGCGCTAGCGGAGGCGGTCTGCTAGCCGGGGTGTCGCTCGCGCTCGAACAGCCGCAGTGCGAAGCGCCCGGTGGCGGTCGCGCGTACCGCGAGCACCTCGGCGCGCATCGGCGCCGGTAGCGAGTCGATTTCCGGCAGACGCGAACCGTATTGCGCTGGCAGGATGAACGGCGCCAGCATACAGGCGAGGCTGATGTCCGTGGCGCTCAATCGATCGCCGACCAGATAGCGACGGCCGTCGGCGAGGCGGGCGTCGGTGTCGGCGACGATCTGCCGGCAGCGCGCCAGGCCGCGCGCGACAGTGTCGGCGCGCACGTCCAGCTTGCGGGCGATGAGCGCGCGCATCGCCGGGTAGCACAAAGGCGCAAGCATCAGTTCGTACCACGGCACGCCATCGCCGGCGGTGCGCAGTCCGCGCAGCGGCCGCGGCAGCATGTGGAAGTACACCCAACGCCGGCTCTCGACGCCGAGCTCATCGTCGAACAGCCGCTCCCAGCGGACCACCTCCGCGCGCAGGGCTGGGTCGGCCGGATAGAGCTCGCGACCGGCGGGGGCGTACTGGTCGAGGAATCTCAGGATCGCCGCCGAGTCGGCGACCACGACCCCGCCGTCGACCAGTACCGGCACGGTCGGCCCGCGGCTGAACCAGTAAGTGCGCGGATAGTGGAAGACCTGCAGGTGGCGTTCCTCGCGATAGCGCAGGCCCAGCCGGTCGAGCGCCCAGCGCGCCTTCTCGCAGTAATGGCTCATGGGGATGGAGATCAGCCGGCGCATGGTCAACGCTCACCGTCGGGCGGCAACGTCGATTCGAGTAGGGCCGGGCCGCGCGGCCGTTCGCCGTCCGGCACGAGCGTCAGATCGAACAGCATGTGGTAGACACCGCGGCCGACGCGTTCCCAACCGGTGGTGGCGAAGCCGGAGTTGCCGTACTGCCCCACCACCGCCTCGGGCGGATCGGGGAGCGACTGATCGTCCATCAGGTGGATGCGCTGGGCAATCGGCAGGGCCGGGTCGATGCTGAGCGTCACCAGGATATCGCCGCCGTCACCCGTGATGACATAGTCGGTATCGGCGGAGTTTCCGACGGCGCGCTCGGCATCCGACATGCGCCCGTCGATGACGTGACCGTCGGGATGCGCGCGCGTCAGCATCCGCATCGGGCCGGCGTCCGCGATCGGGCGCCAGTCCACGGTCGTCAGGGTCTCGACATCGCTGAGGAACAAACCGATGGCGAACGGCAGATCGACGATCAGATCCATGGTGATCCGGTTGCGGTGCGCGAGGTAGTCGATGTGGATCGACGGCGTGCGCAAGCCCAGAAACATGCGGACCCGGCTGCGCGTGCGGCGGATGACGCGCACCGGTCCGGCCTTGACGGCGACGCGCTCCGATTGGTAGTCCGCCTCGGTGCGGTGGAAGTCGAAAACGCCGAACAGCCTGCCGGTGTGACGGACCTTCATGCCGTCGATCAGATTGGCGGTGCGCGGGGCGCCGTCGGGCCCGGCCCATTGGAATTTGTCGATCAGGAACGGCAGGTCGCGCGAGAACCCGATCCGGTAGGCCGCGGTGACGATGGCATCGGACCGGGCATCGTAGCGCACGTGGCGGTACGCGTTGCGCGGCGCCGGCCCGTCGCGCACGGCCAGCGCGTACAGCCAGGCGGATGCGCCGTCGCCCCGCAGCTCGATGGCGTGCGCGGCGGCGAAGGCCGGCTCCAGCGGCGCCGCCGGCAGCCGCGCGCCGGCGTCCACGGCCATGAACACCCATTCGTCCTGCGGTCCGACGCGGCGCGCGCCGTCGGGCTCGTCCGGGCGGTAACGCCCGGACGCATCGCGGGCGTCGATCTGGAACGGCACCGGCACCAGCCGCCCGTCCCGCAGGGCGAACAGGCCCACGTCCGAGAGCGGTGCGCCGAGCAGG